>Ga0302178_10000937_pt1 | contig 25470 bp, 31 predicted proteins | sample I_Palsa_E1_3_FD_198790 | JGI IMG/M metagenome (GOLD analysis project Ga0302178, IMG submission 198790) | Peat permafrost microbial communities from Stordalen Mire near Abisko, Sweden - I_Palsa_E1_3 | ecosystem: Environmental > Terrestrial > Soil > Palsa > Peat permafrost | place: Sweden... | reverse complement strand
CTTGCGCTTGCCGTCCTTGAACTCGACCTCGTCCTCCATCGGGACGAGCACGCGGAAGATCTTGTCCTGCATGTTCATCGAGTGGATGCGGCGCTCGAGGTTGGCCTTGACCTTGTTCTCGTAGCCCGAGTAGGTGTGGATCACGTACCACTTCTTGCGGTCGTCCGGCTTCTTGGCGGGCGCGCCGGCGGCGGGAGCCGCGTCGGTCTCGACCACCACCGCGGTCGTCTGCTCGACTTCCATTAGCGTGCTCCTCCGGTCAGCAAGGTGAAGACCCAGCCGAACAGCAGGTCGCAGAGATAGGTGAAGACCCCGACGCCGACGACCAGCGCGAGCGTGAGCAGCGTCGCGCCGATCCACTCCTCGCGGGACGGCCAGGTGACGCGCCGCATCTCGGAGATGACGCCGCGCACGAACGCCTGCGTGCGCGCAGCGCTGGCCGCGCGCGTCGCCGGAGTGCGAGCGGGGGCCGGGCGGGTCGCTGGGGGGCGGGTCTGCCCCGGACGCGCGGCGCCGGAGCGGGAGGGGTTGGTCTTCATGATGCCTTGTACCGCAGAAGTTTGGCAGGGCGGACAGGACTCGAACCTGCAACCCGCGGTTTTGGAGACCGCTGCGCTACCAATTGCGCCACCGCCCTTCGGGGCTCGTTCTCGAAGAGAGCTATTTGGTTTCGCGGTGCGCGCGATGGCACCGGCACCAACGGCAATACTTGCTGAGTTCCAGCCGCTCGCTCGTTTTCTGCCGGTTTTTGAACGTGTTGTAGTTGCGGCGCTTGCACTCGGTGCATGCCATGGTGACCATCACGCGGTTTTCTTTTTTCGCCATTCGTCGTGTTCTCGGGGACCCGGGCCACGCCGGGGAAACATGAAGAAAACGGACGCGCGGTCCGTTCCAGCCTCAGCATAGCACAGGGTCTGCCCTCTGTAAACCGAAGGATCGCGCGGTGCGATTTGCCCGTCCGCCGGTCCGGTGACCCTCCAAAACGGGCTGCTGGTCGCCCTGGGCGGCGCGATCGGGTCGGTCCTGCGCTACGCCGTCGCCCTGGCCGCGGTCGCCCGGGCCGGGCCGGGCTTCCCCTGGGGGACCCTGACGGTCAACGTCCTGGGCTGCTTCGTCATCGGCCTGGTCGCCGAGCTGGCGACCGGCGGCCTGTTAGGGATCTCGCCCAGCGTCCGGGTCTTTCTGGCGACCGGGATCTGCGGCGGCTTCACGACCTTCTCGAGCTTCGGCCTCGACGCGCTGCAACTGACCCGCGACGGAGCGCTCGCGGCCGCCTTCGCCTACGTCGCCGGCTCACTCGTCCTAGGCTTGGTCGCGGTTTACGCGGGGATCGTCGCCGCGCGTCTGGTCGCCTCCCACGGCTGAGCGGCGGATCGGGATCTCGCTGGCGGGCTTCCCGGCCGCAACCGACGCGAGATAGGCGTAGAGGTGGGCCGCATCCCGATCGCTGAGAATCTGCGCGCTCGACGCGCTCATGACATCCCGGGGTCGATGAATCTGCGCCAGGACGGCGGCGACGCGCTCGTAACCGAGTGCCCCCAGACAGGCGACCATGAAGTCCGCCCCCGGGTTCTTGACGGACCAGCGACGTTGTTTCGCCACGGCAGCAGTCTAGTGGCGATCGGGTGTCGCAAGGGAGTAGCCCAGGCTCACTCTTCCTTGGAGATCATTGCTCGAGCCCGCTCAGAAGCCGGTATATCTCGGGAAGCGACAATCGAATGAGGGACATTCGTTGTGTCAGGGTGAGGCGAAGCACGCTGGCCAAGCGGGCAACGAACTTCGGCGACACGCGCGCCGCTCTTCCGCTCTCAAAGGCGCGGTACCAGTAGTCGCTGACCCCGACGAGCTCCGCCACTTCACCGCGCCGCAAGCCTTGAACTCGGCGTCGTGACCCGCGCGGCAGACCCACGTCGATCGGGTCGAGTCGAGTTCGGCATTGCATGAGGAGCGTACGCAGTTCGCGACGCCGGTTGACGTCGTCGTCGCTTCCGGTGTCGTACGATTCGAATCGCATATCTCTTTGGAGCACACTCAACCCTCCGAAGTGACGGTGTTCACGCCAAAGTACACAAACGACCGACCGCAAAACAGAAAATGCTGATGGGGGCCACTGCGAGTTATCCTCTCAGCGAAGCACAAGCGTAGGCTCGGTCGTCTACTCTTGGAGGCAGGGTTCCGGCGAGGTATACTACGTCCCCACCATGCCTCACGTGCGCCGGCTGGAACTACGGACTTTTCTCACTGGGGCGCGTGCGCGTTTGCGCCCGCAGGACGTCGGTTTGCCCGCAACGGCCCACCGCCGCGTCCCGGGGCTGCGACGCGAAGAGGTGGCTGAGCTGGTTGGCGTTACACCCAATTGGTACGCCGCCTTCGAAAAGGGCAGCAGCGGGCGCAACTTTTCTCCGGCGTTCGTCCAGCGGGTCGCCGACGCACTCCGCCTCGACGAGAGCGAACGCGTGCGACTCTTTCGCCTCGCGCTGCCGGAAGTGGCAGCCGCTGCCTCCCATTTTGAAGTCATCTTGGCGTCCGCTGAGGACTTGTTGCGGGAGGCTCGTTCGATCGCCGGCCGCGCCCTCGCTCGGAGCATCTATCAGCGTCTCGTCTCCGATCAAGCCTTGCGCGAGGCGCGAGCCGCCGGCGGCCGGGCCCTCGCGTCGACGATCTGCCGGCAGATCGCTGCCCGCTTACGTCTGCGGTAGGCCAGCCACGATGCAGAGCACCATTACGCGCCACGAGTGCCGCCTTGTTCAGGCGAGTTTTGCCGAACTCGACCCGATCGCAGACGAGGTTGCCGCCGCCTTTTATCGGCGGCTGTTCGAACTGAACCCGAGCCTCGCCCCACTTTTCCGGAACGACATGGAGCTTCAGGGGATGAAGTTCATGGAGAAGCTGGCCGTCGCGGTCATGGGTTTGGAAGATCTCGATTCGATCGCTCCGCTCGTTCAAACCCTCGGGCGCGCTCATGCCGGATACGGCGTTCAGACCACGCACTACGAAACGGCGCGCGAAGCACTCCTCTGGGCCCTCGAGAACCGACTCGGCGCCGCCTTCAACTCCGAACTACGCAGCGCCTGGACTGCCGCCTACGATACGATCGCGACCGCGATGATTCGCGCCACCGGAGGCTAAGATCACGCACATGCCGACGTCATTCGCCTCACTCAAGCAGATCGATGCCGGCACGCTCAGTGTCGGATATGCCGAAGCGGGTCCGGCTGATGGTCCCGCAGTCGTTCTCTTGCACGGCTGGCCCTACGACATCTGCAGTTTCGCCGACGTAGCTCCGATACTCGCCTCGGCCGGTCATCGTGTCATCATTCCATTTGCGCGCGGCTTCGGCCCGACGCGCTTTCTTTCAGGCACGACTCCGCGAAACGGTCAGCAAGCGGTCCTCGCCGTCGACCTCGTTGCTCTGATGGATGCCCTGAAGATTCAGCAGGCGATCATCGGCGGCTTCGATTGGGGAGCCCGAAGCGCCGACATCGTGGCGGCGCTGTGGCCGGAGCGCTGCAAGGCGCTGGTCTCGGTCAGCGGCTATCTCATCGGCAACCAGCAGTCAGGGGAGTTGCCCTTGCCGCCGAGCGCCGAGCTTCAATGGTGGTATCAATTCTACTTTGCCACCGAACGCGGCCGCCTCGGGTATGCGAAGAACCGGCACGATTTTGCGAAACTGATCTGGCAACTAGCCTCGCCAAAGTGGCGGTTCGATGATGCGACCTTCGAGCGCAGCGCGGCGTCCTTCGACAATCCCGATCATGTCGCCATCGTGATCCATAACTACCGCTGGCGCATGGGTCTGGCCGAAGGCGAGTCACACTATGACGAGCTGGAAAAACGGCTCGCCGAAGCTCCCGCGATCGCCGTGCCCACCATCACCCTGGAGGGTGATGCCAACGGAGCTCCGCACCCGGAACCCGCTACCTACGCCGGCAAATTCTCCGGTAGGTATGAGAATCGGATCGTCAAGGGCGGCGTCGGTCACAATCTCCCTCAAGAAGCTCCGCAGGCCTTCGCCCAAGCAATCCTGGAGGTCGAGGCCATTCCTGAGCCACCAGTGGTTTTCAGTCACTCCCTGCGCCGATAGCGATTCGGCACCATATCGATGCCGCGCCAAGCGGCACGGATGAGCGTCAGACGAGGAGACCGTCGTGCCCCAAACCGAGATCGGACTCACCACCACGGCCGGCGTCCAAGCAGCCGAAATCCGCCCGTTCCACGTCAATTTTTCCGACGCGGACCTCTCCGCGTTGCGCGCGCGCGTGAGCGCGGCAAGGTTGCCCGATCGGGAAACCGTTAAGGACGACACGCAGGGCGTGCAGCTGGCAACGATACAGTCTCTCGCCCACCATTGGGCGACCGACTACGATTGGCGCAACGTCGAGGCGAGGCTGAACGCACTGCCGCAATATCTCACCGAGATCGACGGCTTAGACATTCATTTCATCCACGTCCGCTCGAAGCACGACAACGCGCTGCCACTCATCGTCACGCACGGTTGGCCGGGCTCGATCATCGAGCAGTTGAAGATCATCGATCCGCTGACGAATCCGACGGCGCACGGTGCGACCGCGGCCGACGCGTTCGATCTCGTGATTCCGTCCCTGCCGGGCCACGGGTTCTCGGCGAAGCCGACCGCGCCCGGTTGGAATCCTCCTCGCGTCGCACGCGCCTGGGTCGAGTTGATGAAACGCCTCGGCTATACGAAATACGTTGCGCAAGGCGGCGACTGGGGAAACGCGATCACGGAGCTCATGGCGAAGCTGACGCCCCCGGGGTTGCTCGGCATTCACACCAACATGCCGGCTGCTCTCCAACCCGGTATTTCGAAAGGAGTGCAAACGGGAGCTCCGGCGCCGGCCGGTCTTTCGGCCGATGAGAAACACGCCTACGATCAACTCGTCGACTTCTTTGCGAACCACACCGCCTACGCCGCCGAGATGACGAAGCGGCCGCAAACGCTGTACGGGATATCGGATTCACCCGTGGGCCTGGCGGCCTGGATGCTCGATCACGACAAGCTCAGTTACGAGCTGATCGCACGCGCCTTCGCTGGAGATCCGGGCGGCCTCTCGCGCGACGACATCCTCGAGAACGTCACGATGTATTGGCTGACGAACACGGGGATCTCTTCGGCGCGCCTGTACTGGGAAAACACGGGTGCTTTCTTCGACGTCAGAGGCATCACCATCCCAGTCGCCGTGAGCGCGTTTCCCGATGAGCTCTACCAGTGCCCGCGGAGTTGGGCAGAGAGCGCCTACGGCAAGCTCATCTACTACAACAAGCTCGAGCGGGGCGGGCATTTCGCGGCCTGGGAACAGCCGAAAATCTTCTCGGAAGAGCTGCGCGCCGCTTTCAGGTCATTGCGCTAGACCTACCGTGAAGGCGTCGGTGGTGACCGCGTACGGCGGTCCTGAAGTGATGAAGTATCAGGACATGCCGGATCCCACGCCGGCCACCGGCGACGTCCTCGTCAAGGTGGCCGGCATCGGCATCAACCCGGAGGACATGCTCGAGCGCAACGGCGTCTTGAAGGATCAGTGGCCGTTGCGCTTCCCGGCGATCATCGGCCTCGATGTGTCCGGAACGGTCGTCGCGACGGGCGACGGCGTCACCGACCTGAAGGTCGGCGAGCGTGTCTGCGGGTGGTCGTACCATACCTATGCCGAGCTGGTCGCCGACAAGGCGACGTTCTTCGCCAAGGTGCCCGAGACGATGGACCTGGTCGACGCCGCCGCGATTCCGCTGGTGGGCCTCACGGGCAGCCAATTGATCTCCGTCGCAAGCGGACTGCAGCCCGGCCAGACGGTGCTGGTCGCCGGGGCGGCGGGCGCCGTCGGTCGTTCTGCCGTCTACCAGGCGAAGGCGTCGGGCGCGCACGTGATCGCGGGCGTTCAGCGTCATCAGCTCGACCAGACGGCCAGCATCGGCGCGGACGAAACGATCGCCCTCGACGACCCGGCCGCCTTCGCGGCTCTGCCCCACGTCGACATCGTGGCCAACGCCCTGCGCGGTACAGCGGCGACCGCTCTGCTCGCGAAGGTCAAAGATGGTGGGACGTTCGCCTCGGTGACGGGAGAACCTGACGGCTCCAAGGATTACCCGAAGGTGCGCGTCGTCGCGTTCCGCTCTACGCAAGACCGGGCGGGCATCTCCTTCATCGCCGCTGCCGTGAACGCCGGCAAGATGACGATCCCGATCGGCCGTCGCGAGGGGCTCAAGGATGCAGGCGCCGCGCAGGCCACCTTCACGAAGGGCGGTATCGGGAAGGTACTGCTCGTCCCGTGAGTGCCGAACGAACCCAATCCATGCCGTATTCGAAGAGGAGCTATCCATGAGCGAAGTACACGTCGAGCAGAAGACCTATGAGATGCCGCCGAAGGAGGGCATTACCATCGCGCATTTTCTGACCGTTGCCGATGTCGACCGATCGCTTCAATTTTACTCAAAGGTCTTCGGCGGTCGCATTCTGAGCAAAGGCGACACCATCGGCGCGCCCGGGTACCTCCAGATCGCGAACACCTGGCTGATCGTCAACCCGGGCGGCGGACCGACCCCCGACAAACCAACGGTCGTGCTCAGCGTCCCGCCCGACCCGAATAAGGTCAGCAGCTTCATGAACATCCGCGTCGCGGATATTCAAGCCTGCTATACACTCTGGAAAGAGCGCGGAGCGGAGTTCATCACCGAGCCGAAGCCCAAGTACGGCGAGACGCGCTGCTACATCCGCGATCCCGACGGCTATATCATCGAAGTTGGGCAAAGCAACCCCGATATCACGTATGGCTAACGCCGGGAAGAACTATGAGATACCGCCGCGCGACGGATTTACCGTCGCGCATTTTCTCACCGTCACCGACGTCGACCGATCGGCTCGCTTCTACGAAAAGGTCTTCGGCGGTCGCATCGTGACCAGGGGCAACAGCATCGGCGCGCCCGCGTTCGTCCAAATCGCGAACACGTGGCTCATCCTGTACTTCGGCGGCGGCCCGACCCCCGACAAGCCGACCGTGACGCTCAGCGTCCCGGCCGACCCGAATATGGTCAGCAGCTTTATGAATATCCGCGTGGCGGATATTCAGGCGTGCTATGACCTCTGGCGAAGTCGGGGCGCCGAGTTCCTCACCGAGCCAAAAGACAAGCCCGGCGAGACGTGCTGCTACCTCCGAGATCCCGACGGTTACCTGATAGAAGTCGGGCAAAACAAGCCGGGCGTCACGTACGGCTGATCGCGGCGCGCAGCGCCTTCAACGCATCGACGTAGATCTCGGAGAAGGTGGGGAACGGCTGGATGACGTCGCGCAGGACCTCGAGCGGCACGCGGGCGCGGATGGCCAGGGTGGCCTGCTGGAGCCACTCGCCGGCCTCGGGCCCGAGCGCATAGGCGCCGGTCAACCGTTCGCCGTCGGAGAGCAGCGTGAGGAAGCCCTTCGACTCGGCGTACGCGTGCGTATAGGTGCCCATCTTGGCGACGTCCTTCAGCGCGGCCGTGCCGCTGAAGCGGGCCTCGGTGGCGCCGACCGAGGCCGCCTGCGGATCGGTGTAGACCGCGTCCGGCATCGCCTCGTAGTTGGCCTCGCGCGGCTCGCCGAGGATGTTTGCCGCGACGATCTCGCCCTGGTACTTGCCGATGTGGGTCAGCATCCGCACGCCGGTGACGTCGCCGACGGCCCAGAGGCCTTCACCGACGTGCAGATGCGCGTCCACGTGAACGCCGTGCTCGTCGAACGTGGCGCCGACCGTTTCCAGCCCGATTCCGGCGACCCGCGGGCGCCGGCCGGTGGCCGCCAGCAGCCGGTCACCGCGCAGCTCGCGGCCGTCGTCGAGAACCAAGACGAAGTCGGCACTATCGCGCCGCGCGGAGCTTGCATGGATTCCAAGGTAGAGCTCGATGCCATCACGCCGCAGCACCTCACCGAGTGCCTCGCCGAGCGGCGCCGGCTCGCGGGCCAGCACGTGCGTTGCGCCTTCGACCAACGCCACTTGTCCGCCCAGCCGGCACACGGCCTGGGCCATCTCCGCGCCGACCGGGCCGCCACCGAGAATCAGCAGGCGGTGCGGGACGGCCTTCATGCTGGTCACATCGCGGCTGCCCCACACACCTTCGAGCTCTCGCAAGCCCGGGACCGGCGGCACGACCGGGTCGGAACCCGTCGCGATGACGATGTGGCGGGCGGTGTGGCGCACGCCGCCGACGTCGACCACGCCCGGCCCGGCGAGCTTGCCCGTGCCGCGGATGAGGGCGATGCCCTTGCCGGCGAGCCAGGCCTGCTGCCCGGCGTCAGAATAGTTGGAGACCTCGAAGTCGCGCCAAGACAGCGCGGCCGCGACGTCGACCCGCGCAGTGGCACCGGCCTCCAGCGCCTGGTGCACCGCCTCGCCTGGGCGGAGCAGAGTCTTGGAGGGGATGCACGCCCAATACGAACATTCTCCGCCGACGAGGTCGCGCTCGACCACCGCGACGTGCAAGCCACCGTCGGCGAGCGCTCCCGCGCAATGCTCGCCCGGCGAACCCCCACCGATGACGATCGCGTCGTAATCTGTCACCATTCGTACAGCCTACCGCATTCGGCGGGCCGGATACAGGGACTACCACGAACGCCTATGATGACGGGGAAGAGGCAGTGAAGGAGATCGATCCGACTACAAAACCATCCGGGACGGGCTGCGTCGAATGCCTTGCCTCCCGCGGCTGGTGGCTGCATCTCCGCCGGTGCACCACCTGTGGGCACATCGGCTGCTGTGACAGCTCGCCGAGCCGGCACGCGCGCAAGCACGTGCACGAGAGCGGTCACCCGATCATCGCCAGCTTCGAGCCCGGTGAGGACTGGTTCTACGACTTCCGCTCGAACCAGATGTTGGCTGCGCAGCCGCTCGCGCCACCCCATTCGCACCCCACCGATCAGCCCGTCCCGGGCCCGCGGGGAGCCGTCCCGCCCGACTGGGAAGCGCGGCTCCATCCGTAGCCGCTAGACGTCGATCGGCGTGGTGGTGATGGTGGCGCGGTCCTGTTATACGGCGAGCAGGGGCGATTCGACGACGCGGTTGCGGCCCGCGTTCTTGGCCCGGTAGAGCGCACGGTCCGCGCGCTCGACGACGTCGGCCGTCCCGTCGGCGGCCCGCGCGTACGCGACCCCGACCGAGACGGTGACCGGTTTGCCGTCGGCGTAGGCGCATCCGCCGGTCTCGATCGCTTCGCGCAGGCGTTCTGCGACGTGCAGCGCACGCTCGCGTGAGGCATCGCGCAGCAGTACCAGGAACTCCTCGCCGCCGAAGCGCCCGGCCAGGTCGACGCCGCGGATGTTCTGGGCGATGATCTTCCCGATCTGCGCCAACACCCGGTCGCCGGCCTGATGGCCGAGCAGGTCGTTGATCGACTTGAAGTGGTCGATGTCGAGCAGCAGCACGGCGTAGCGGCCGCCGCCGCGCACGTATTTCATCGCCTCCTCGAAGGCCCGCGCGACGCCGCGCCGATTCACTAATCCGGTCAGCGTGTCGATCGTGGCGGCGGTACGAGTCGCGGCGATCGCGCCGTATTCGCCGAGCAGCGGGCCCAGCTCGGCGGCCGCGCGTTCGAACTCGCGCGGCGAGACCAGCCCGGCGCCGAGCGTCGAACGGTAGACGAGCAACGCTCCGCGCAGGCGATCCTCGCCGTCGCGCGCCGCATAGGCTTGCAGGCCGCCTTCCTCGTAGCGCTCGACGACGACGTCTTCTCCGGTCACGTGCAGCTCGAGCAGTACCCGTGCACCGCGCCGCTCGAGCTCCGGCGAGACCGGCGGCCCAAAGCGCACGACGCGGGTCCACCGATCGTCGCCGCCGCGCCCGTAGGCGGCGATCTCGATCGACTCGCGCACGATCCGCGGGTCGACGCTCTCGAGCAGCGAGCGCATCTGCGGCTCCGGGTCGGTGGCGTGGAGCATCGCGTCGACCGCCGCACGCGAGATCGTCAGCCGGTGCAGGCGCGCGTTCGCGCGTGCGAACCGGATCAGCACGACGGCGAGCAGGACCAGCGGGACCAGCGCCACGACCGCCAGCAACGGGCCCTCGCCGATGAAGACGCGTGCGACGACGTAGGCCCAGGCCGACTCGGCCAGCACGGTCAGCAGCGTGCCGAGGTCGGTCAGGTGGCGCTGCCACACCCGCACCAGCGAGCGTTGCTGACGCGCGGCGATCAGCGGGTCGATCCACAACAAGTCGATCAGCAACAACAGGCCGGTGCCGAGGGCGACGAACGAGGCGAGACCAGCCAGAGTCGCCGGTCCGAGGACGAGGACGCGCAGCGGCGCGGCGAGGAGTCCCGCGGCCCACCATTCCGGGAAGCGCAGGGTGGCGGCCAAGACGCGGTCGGAGAGCGACCGCCGGCGCGCGCCGTCGCGCCGGACCAGCGCCGCGACGACGTTGACGGCGGCCGCCCAGTACCAGCCCTCGGTGACGAGCACCGCGAGCAGGAGCGGCCCGAGAAGTCCGACTCGGTCGCTCTCGGGCGTCGGGCGCAGGCTGCGTTCGAAGTGCGCCGTCGGCGGCCGCAGGATGCCGAGCGCCAGCGCAACCGCGAAGGCGCCGCTGAGCCAGATGATGTCGGCCGGCGAGAGCGCACGGATGACGCCCGGACCCCAGAGCACCGCCAAGACCACCGCCGCCAGGAGCGAGGCCGCGCGAACGAATCCGTACACGCGTCGAGTGATGACTAGGGCTCCTCCAGGAGAGTGCGCGCCCGGGCGGACTCGAACCGCCAACCTCGGCCTTAGGAGTGCCTCGCTCTGTCCATGTTGAGCTACGGGCGCACGTCCGCTCGCTGTATTGAGTGCATCGGTTCGTGCGACCGTAGGCTAGCCCATCCCCGGCTTCGGGTGCCTGGTTCGTGTTGGGCGTCCGCGGTCCGTCGAGAATGGACCCCTCCAAGTCTATGCATGGATGGGCCTGGCAGCCGGCGAAGTGCGGCTCATGCAGACGCACATGGGTTCACGGAGCGTGGGAACTGCGCACATACCGCCGATGAACGCCGCCCCGGCCGGCTTCTCGATCAACACCGACCTGCCGCCGGGATTCGGCGCGTTCTATCGCCCGCTCCACGATGCATTCAGTCCGCGCCAGCGCGAGCTCATCGCCAAGCGCCGGGCCGTCCTCGAGGCCTCGCAGCACGGCCGCAAGCCCGGCTACCTCGCGCCGTCCGCGGCGCAGGGCGACTGGAAGATCGAGCTGCCGGCGTGGGCCGCCGATCAGCGCAATCAGATGACCGGGCCGGCCGACGATCACGAACTGGTCGTGAAGCTGATGAACTCCGGCTCGCCGGCGGTCATGATCGACCTCGAAGACTCGATGGCCAACACGTTCGATCGCATTCTGTTGGGGATCGACAACGCGGTCGCAGCGTACTACGGCACGTTGACCTACGTCGACCACAAGCGCGGTGGGAAGACCGTCGCGATCAAGCCGTCGTCGACGGTCCTGTGGACGCGCGTGCGCGGGCTGCACCTCTCGCAGGCGGGCATCTACGCGGAACCGACCTCGGCCTCGTTGTTCGATCTCGCGCTGCTCGTCTACAAGCTCGACGTGGCGCAGTTGAAGCACCCGCTGGCGATCTACATCTCGAAGTCCGAGTCGGCCGAGGAGGCGCTGTGGTGGCGCGACGTCTTCCAGGCCGTCGCGAGATCCAAGGGACTGGACCCGTACGCGATCAAGGCGATGGCGTTGGTCGAGGCGTTCCCGTTCGCCTACGAGATCGAGGAGTTCGCCTACAACCTGCGCGACCACATCCTGGGGCTCAACCTCGGGCGCTGGGATTACATGGCCTCGCTGATCGACTTCAACCTCGAGGATCCGCATTGGGTCCTGCCGGACCGCAACACGATCCCGTTCGACGTCGGCTTCTTCCAGAGTCTGCGCGAGCGCATCCCCGAGGTCTCCCACAAACACGGCATCCTCGCCGTCGGCGGGATGACGGCGCTCTTCCCCGACCGCTCGAACCCCGAACTCAACGCGCGCGCACTGGCCGTCCTCGAGCAGGACAAGAAGAACGAGGCCGACTGCCTGTTCGACGGCGCCTGGACCGGACACCCGGACCAAAACGCGATCGCGGTCGCGCAGTTCCCCGCGCCCAACCAGGGTTTCAAGCGCAAGCCGGGCGCGAACGCCACGCCCGATCTGTTGCCTTCGATCGCCGGCGTCGGCACCAAGACCGAGGCCGGGACGCGCGCCGCGGTGCGCACGGTGATCCGTTATCGCCACGGCTACCTGAGCGGTCTGGGCGCCTCGCTGCTCGACGGGTACATGGAGGACCTGGCCACCGACCGCATCTATCGGCTCATGATCGCGCAACGCATCCGGCACGGGATGCACACCGCCGCGCAGGTGACGCGCTTCTTCGACGAGGAGTTGGCCAAGCTGCTCGCGGAGCCGCCGAACCAAGATCCCGAACAAGCCGCGCGCTTCCGCGAAGCACGCCGGGAGAGCGAGGAGATGATCCGTGCCGGTTACCACGACCCGATTTGATCGCCGGGCGTTCCTCGCAGGGGCTGCCGGGACGTTCGCGTCGATCGCGTTCGTCCGAGCGCCGGCGCGGGCCGCGGAGTTCACCCTCAAGTGGGCGCACGCGACGCAGCTCAACCATCCGCTCCACGTCAACGCGGTCCTGGTGAAGAACGCGGTCGCGGCCCGTTCGCACGGACGGCTCGCGATCGAGATCTATCCGAACAACGAACTGGGCGGCGACCCGGCGATGCTCTCCCAGGTGCGTAGCGGCGCGATCCAGCTCTACTCGGGCTACGGCGGCATCTACGCCTCGGTCGCGCCGCTGGCGGGGATCGAGGGGATCGGCTTCGCCTTCCGCGATCAACCGCAGGCGCTGGCCGCCTTCGACGGGACGCTGGGCGCGCTGGTGCGCGCGGACATGGACGCCAAGGGTCCGTTCCATACGTTCGCGCGCCCGTGGGTCAACGGGTTCCGGCAAGTCACCACCTCGACCAAGCCGATCCGCGTGGTCGAGGACATGCAGGGCCTGAGGATCCGCACGCCGCCCACCCACATCTGGACCGACATGTTCTCCGCGCTCGGCGCCGCGCCGACGCCGATCGCGGCCAGCGAGATGTACACCGCGCTCCAGACGCGCGTCGTCGACGCTCAGGAGAACCCGTTCACGATCCTCGAGACCTACCGGCTCTACGAGGTCCAGAAGTACATCTCGGTCACCAACCACATGTGGTCGAATTTCTGGATCGTCGCCAACGCGCCGGCGTGGACCGCGCTCCCGCCCGACCTGCAGACGATCCTGCGCACGGAGATCGACGCCAAGGCGCTCTCCAACCGCCGCGACATGCAGCTCTCCAACGACAGCCTGGCCGACAAACTCGTGCGCCGCGGGATGGTCCTCAACACCGTCGACACCGTCCCGTTCCGCGCCCGGCTCGCCAGCGCCGGCTTCTATTCCAAAGAGAAAGCCGCGTTCGGCGACGAGGCCTGGAGTGCGCTAGAACGGAGCGTCGGCCACCTCGGCTGACGCCGCTACTGGCTCGGGTTCACCGCGAGACCGAGGAGCGAGTTCAACGGCGTGTACGGCAGCATCGTGGCCGCCGACGAGGCGGTCACGTACCCGGGATACTCTTGGACGGCGCTGCCGCCCGCGCCGTTCGTGAAGTCGCCGACCCACAGATTTCCGGCGACGTCGACCGCCAGGGCGGTCGGAGCCCAGAACCCGCTCGGGTCGTAGGTGTTCAAGGTGAAGGGGCAAGGAAGCGTTCCCCTAGCGAGCAGCCGCCTCCTCGACGTCGTAGCGCCGTTCCACAACTGGTGAAGGTCAGAGCGCCGGCTGGAAGCCCGCGACGCCCATGTTCCACAGGAGGAAGCCGTACTCGTCGGCCGCCAGCTCGGCGCCCTGCGACTTCGTCGCGCCGATGAGTCCGTGGCCGCCGGAGTAATCGACCCGCAGCAGGATGGGGCGTCCGCTGGCGCTGTCCGCCTGGAGCGTCGCGGTCATTTTCGCCGCCTGCCATGGATCGACGCGCGGATCGTTCGCCCCGGTCGTCAGCATCACGGCCGGATACTTTCCACCCGGCACGACATGCTGAACGGCACTCGTCGCGAACAGATTGCGAAACCCGGCTTCCGTCCGAACCGAACCGAACTCCGGGATGTTCGGTGGCCCGTTGGGGCTGAATTCGATGCGCAGCTGATCTGACACCGGTATCTCATCGAGAACGGCCGCGAACAACTCCGGCGCGCGCGTGATCGCACCGCCCATCGTGATGCCCCCGGCGCTTCCGCCGCGGGCACCAAGCTTTGCCGGCGAGGTGTATTTCTGGTCGATCAGCCATTGTGCGCAATCGATGAAGTCGTAGATCGTGTTGACCTTGTTCGCATCCTTGCCGGCCAGATGCCACTCCTCGCCATTCTCACCGCCGCCGCGCACGTGCGCGACCGCGAAGACGCCCCCGTGCTCGAACCACGCGATTCTCGCGGCCGAGAAGTTCGGCGACGCGCTGATGCCGTAGGACCCGTAGGCGTAGAGCAGCGTCGGGTTGCTGCCGTCGAGTCGGACGTCCTTTCGATGCACGATGGAGAGCGGAATCATCGCACCGTCGCGCGCACGGACCCGCACTTCCTCGGACGTGATCGCCGAATAGTCGACCGGTGAGGCCGGATCGAGCTTCGTATTAGCCAGCGTGCTCGTCGCTGGGTCGTAGGCATACCATTGCGGTGAGACGGTCCAACTCTCGAGCTTCGCGATGAAGCCGGGATATTGTGGGTCGGCGGTTTCGTCGCTGAGCGTGCCCTGGAGCGGCAGCGGGATCTCGGTGACAGCGCTCGTCCCGTAGTCGACCTTGACCACGTGCGCGATACCGTCTTCACGCTCGAAGACATAGAGCGCGTCTTCGGCTGCGGCGGCGCTGTCGACCACCCGGCTCGATGGCCCGACGACGACCTTCGCCCGCGCGATGTCCGGATGCGACGCGCTCGTCTCGAGGATCTGATACCGCGGAGCGTTCTGGTGACTCGTGAGATACAGGTCATCGCCATGACCGGTCACGTCCGTGACGTTGTCGGCATAGTCGCAGACCTTCACCCAATTGGCCTTGCCGCCGTCCAATTGCTCCTTCGGTGCGACGTAGAGACGCTTCTCGTTCTGCACCCCGTTGATGATCAGCCCGAACGCATACCGAGACGACGGGTCGACCTCGGCGACGGCGAATTCGTTCTCGTTGATCGGCACGTTCGGCGAAAGACCGCTGCCGAACACGGCGCGGTCGGCACTCTGCGGCGTTCCCAGCACGTGAACGTACGTCCGTATGTTTTTGTAGCGAGCCGTCGGGGGCGCATCGGGCGGCAGGTCTTGGAAGCGCAGGTAGTAGAGTGCCTTGCCGTCGCCACGCCAGCCCGTGACGCCGAAGCCCGAGAGCTGCAGCGTGTCCGGGAGCGCTTGACCCGTCGACACGTCGTAGATGTGGGTGAAGGAGTCGGGTTCACTGCCGTCCGGCGTCAACTCGACGGCGACGAGCTGGCCGTCGTTGGACGGCGTGTACCCGGCGATCGCGAAGTGCCGGCCGCCGGCGGCCAGGGTCGCCGGGTCGAGGATGACGCGGCCATCACCGGTGCCCACTCGCACGTAGAGCTTGGAGAGGTCCGATCCCGGCGTGATGCGCTCGTAGAAGACGGAGCGCTTGCGGCGCGTCACGCCGCTCGACGAGGTGATCGTGTCGACGAGCGAGCTCAGCCGGGCCAGCAGATCCTTGCGTCCGGGGATCGAGTCCAAGATCGCTCGCGTCCGGTCGTTCTGCGCCTTGAGGTAGACGGCCAGGTCGGGATTCTTCGGCGTCTCCATCCAGCGGTACGGATCGACCACCTGCGTGCCGAAGTACACGTCGGTCACCGGGACGGCCTTCGCGGCCGGCGGCGGCGGAAGTGCTGCGGCCGCGGGCATCATCAGCGTAGCCGCCATGACGATCGCGAGTGCGGTTACCGACGAGACGCGAGCCGATTTCATCTTGTGCTTGCCTTCTTCGAGACGATGCGGTTCGGGAGCGTTCTGGTCGCCGCGGACGCACCCTTCTCGCCGCGTTCGGACCTCGTGGCAGCGTGGTGCCGTCAGCCCACGATGATGCCGACGACCTCGCCGAATCCGGCGCGGAGCGCACCCTTGACGGCGCGGCCCCGGATGATCACGGTGTCGCCGTCTTCCAAGAAGCCACGCGTCTCGCCGTTCGGTAGGGCCAGCGGTTGCGTGCCGCGGCGGGTGAGCTCCAGCAGCGAACCCTCGGAGCCCGGCGTGGCGCCGGAGATCGTCCCGGTGCCGAACAGATCGCCGGGGCGGATGCTCGCGCCGTTGGAGGTAACGTGGGCGAGCTGCTGGGCGAGGGTCCAGTACATGCCGCGCAGGTTCGTCTTCGCAATCATCTGCGGCGGCTGCGCATGTTCGCGCATCCGCGAGGTTTGCAGCAACAGCTCGAGCTCGACGTCGTAGGCCCATCGCTCGCGCGTGCGCAGGTATGGCAGCGGTTCGGGCGCACGCGCCGGTTCGGCGACGCGAAACGGTTCGAGCGCGTCGAGCGAGACGATCCAAGGCGAGATCGACGTCGCGAACGACTTGGCCAAGAACGGTCCCAGCGGCTGGGACTCCCAGGCTTGCACGTCGCGCGCGCTCCAGTCGTCGAGCAGCACGTAGCCGTAGACGTGTTCGCGCACGGCGTCGGCGGAGATCGGCTCGCCGAGCGCGTTGCCGGGCCCGGCGATCCAGCCCATCTCCAGCTCGACGTCGAGCTGCGTCGATGGCCCGAAGGTCGGCGCGTCGGCCTCGGGCGGTTTACGCTGGCCGTGCGGCCGCCGCACCGGCGTTCCGCTGACGACGACCGTCGCGGCGCGTCCGTGGTAGCCGATTGGGATATGACGGTAGTTCGGCAGCAGCGGCTCGGCGTTGGGCCGAAAGATGCGCCCGACGTTGGTCGCGTGCTCGAGCGAGGAGTAGAAGTCGACGTAGTCGCCGATCGCGATCGGCAGCCGCGGTGACACCGCCGCGCGCGGCTGCGACGCGCGCGCGACGGTGGCGCGCTCGTCGGCCGACGCGTCCGGCCCGAGCAGGAGCTGCAGGCGTGCGCGCAACGCCGACCACGTCGCGCGCCCGCGGCCGAGGAACGCGTTGAGCGTGTTCGTGCCGCGTAACGTCTCCTCGTCGAGCAGCTTCGCGCCGACCAGCGCGTCGAGATCGACGACGCCGTCGGCGAATGCGACGGCCGGGAAGACGCGGCCGCTGCGGTCCGCGACGATCCCGAGCGGCAGGTTGTCGAGCCCGTAGTCGGCCGGATCGATCACGCCAGCAGGCCGAGCTCGCGCAGACCGTTGACCGGGTCGTCGAAGCTGCAGCTCCCGAACGCGACGCAGTGCCCGCGCGCGGCGGCGACCGCGTCGACCCCGACGAGTGCGTCGCGCCAACCGACGTGCAGCGGATCGACTTGGAAGGCGCGCGCATCTTCTTCGGCCAGCAGGTCGTCGAGCAGCGCGACCTCGAGCGCGCCCGCGTTCAGCAGGATGCCGGCGATGAACAGGTTGAGGAAGCCGTGCGCGGCGACGCCGTCGAGCGTGCAGCGCACCGGGTGGTGCAGCCCCGCGGTCGCCTTCCAAGGTACGCTGCTCGCTTGCGCGGCGACCAGGAACGCCACGACGTCGGCCACCTCGGGGACCTGCGCCGGTGTCGCGCCGCCGCAGCGCAGCTTCGCGCCGAGCGTCACGTTGGCGGGCGCGGTCTCACGCGCCGCGGCGACGGATGCAAGCGCGACCTCAGGCGGCGTCATCCAACCGCCGTGGTAGCCCGGCTCGTACCAGACGGAGATCGGGTCGCTCGGCCAGCCCGCGACGACCTCTTCCAAGACCGCATCCAGTCCGTTGGCGTCCAGCGCCGCACCCGGCAGGCGGAACTCGAGGGACGAGACCGTGACGCCGGCGTCGCGGACGCGCTGGACGCGCGCGAGGTCGGCCCGGATCACGTTCCCTTTCGCGCCCAGCGACGCGGCATCGAGGACGACCGCCAGATTGGGCTTTTCGTCGGCCGCGCGCGTGGCCGCCAGCTCGTCGAGCCGCGAAGCGGGAGCGACGAACCGGCCGCCGACGAAGGCGTAGGCGCTCTCGGCGTGGCGAGCGTGCGCCCGCAGCGCCTCACGCATCGGCAGCCCGGCCGGCGGGAAGAGGCTCGCGTCGTCGATGAGCCACTCGAAGAGGGCCCGCTTGGCACTGTCGGTGGTAACCGTCGTCGGCATAGCGTCGGACAGCTACTCAGGAAAGCGCCAAGACCCTCCGCGCCCGGGAGGGTCTTGCGATCTGGAGCTGGCGGCGAGGATTGAACTCGCGGCCTTCACATTACCAATGTGATGCTCTACCACTGAGCTACGCCAGCTCGAAGAGGGAAGCCCATCGGATGGTCTTCGCCATCTTGTTTCGGGTGGGCGCCACGCGAAGATGAGCCTTCGTGGCCGTCAACTCCTGCTCGGGCAGGAGGTACACCTTCTGCGTCTCGGGGCAGTAGACGGCCAGGTAGTCGATCTCCCCGAAATACGGGCGGGAGCCGCCCTTCCGATGCGCGTGCGAGCTCGAGCAGTTGTACAGGATCGCGCCGCCACGCAAGCGGCCGGTTTTCACCTGGACGCGAAAGAGCCGCTCGCCGTCGTCGATCACCAGATCGTAACGATGGTTCTCGCCGAATGGGAGCCAGACTTCGTATCCGGCCTCGACGAGTTTCGCGAGAACGCGCGCTTCGGAGATATCTCCGATGTGCTTCGTATCGCGTTTTGCTTTCGGCGTGTTCGCATCGCCGGTGTCACTCGCCACGACGTCAGTACTATGCGGTGGTTGTGGGAAAAACGAGAGCACGTTATTCATTGCGCGACTATCGTAGCAGCCTGCTGTGCCGACTGGTTGGCACTGCGTACGCGCCGTCAACCCAACAACGGCTCCGCGCTAACGAGGATGCCGTCGTCGTCGCTGTAGAGTGATGCGCCTGGGGCGAAGACGACGTCGCCGATGGTGACGGGGACGTCGATCTCGCCGATGCCCCGCTTCGCGCTCTTCATCGGGTTCGAGCCGAGTGCTTTGATGCCGAGGTCGAGCTGGGCCAGCGCGACGACGTCGCGCACGGCGCCATGGATGACCAGACCGGCCCAGCCGTTGGCCAGCGCGAGCCCGGCGATGACGTCGCCGACCAGGGCTCGCCCTAGCGAACCGCCGCCGTCAATCACCAGCACCGCCCCGCGGCCCGGCGTCGAGAGCACCTGCTTCACCAGCGTGTTGTCTTCGAACGTGCGCACCGTCCGGATCGGGCCTCCGAAGGTGCGCCGCCCACCGTACGAGCGGAACTGGAGCGAGCAGCTGTGCAGGCGATCCTCGTGCGCGTCGACGAGGTCGGCGGTCGCAAACGTCATACCGGCACCGTACCGCGCGTCGGGGCGGCCCTCCTCGCCGGGGATCAGCAGCGAGCGCATGCCGGCGCCGCGGACAGGGTATACTCGGGCCATGGAAGCGACTTGGCAACCCCATGAGAAACACGGCCGGCTGACGACGCAGAGCGATCTGCCGGACAGCGTCTACGCGTTCCCCAAGCAACGGAAAGAGCCACTCACCGACGCCGAGCACGTCCGCAACGCCGCCGCGCGCTTCGACCAGGTCGAAGGCGTCTCGGCCGCCGATCGCGAGCTCGCCTTCGCCAACCTCAAGAAGGCGGCCGCGCACTACGGCGTCGAGCTGACTGAAAAGTCCGTCGCCGACTTCGGCGCTCACTCGCGCAAGACGTAACGACAGAGAACTGGAGCGGGCGGCGGGAATCGAACCCGCGACTCTTGCTTGGAAGGCAAGGGCATTACCATTATGCAACGCCCGCGCTCGTCTGCGTTCTTACGAAGAGGCGGCGCGCATCCCTGGTGGGACGCGCGCCGCCATCGTGTGGGCCGGGCAGGATTTGAACCTGCGTATCGCTTTCGCGAGCCGGGTTTACAGCCCGGTGCCATTAACCCCTCGACCACCGACCCACGGTGGGGACCCGCTCAGTTACGCGTAGCGCGCGGCTCGTTCCTACCCTGCCGGCCAGGGCCCGGCACCGCTCGCCGCGGAAAGCTACGCTCGGCGCCGACGTTCCCTAGCGGTCGAAGGGACCGGTTTTGTAAACCGGCTGCGAAAGCACACCGTGGGTTCGAATCCCACCGTCGGCTGATCCTCAGACGACCGTCGCGATCTCGTCGAACGCGAAGCGTGGGTTGCGGCCGAGGACCTTGGTGTCGTCGCCGTAACCGAGGTTGCACAGCCAGAGCGAGACCACGGTGCCGCCGGGGAAGAACTCGGCGTCGACCTTCGCGCGGTCGAAGCCGGCCATCGGACCGACGTCCAGACCCAGCCCGCGTGCCACCAGCATGAAGTATGCACCTTGCAGCGTCGCGTTGAGGCGCGCCGTCGAGCCGGCAAGCTCCGCCTTCTCCGGCCCCTCGAAGACCGCTTTCATCTGCGGTGCGTGCGGGAACATTCGCGGCAGATGCTCGTAGAAGTGCAGGTCGGCGGCGACGATCGCCGTCACCGGTGCGGCCATCGTCTTATCGAGATTTCCGGGCGAGAGCGCGGGACGCACCCGCTCCTTGGCCGCCGCGCTTTCGACGAAGACCAGCCGCATCGGCTGGCTGTTGGCCGAGGTTGGGCCGAGCTTCGCGATGTCGACGATGCGCTCGAGCAGCGCGCGCGGGACCGGTCGCGGCAGGAATCCGTTGGCCGTGCGGGCGTCGTGGAAGAGCGTGCGCAAGGCGCGCTCGTCGATGGCACGGGCCTGCTTGCGGGCCACCAGCTCATCGAGATCGGCGTGAGAGGTCGGGGTGCTCAACGGTCGCTTCTCCGAGTGGGTCTTGGGGGGAGGCTCACGGAACACGGAGCCACTCTTTCCCTAAGAGCCCCTGAGGCGGAGCCAAGGTTCCGCACGGAGACGGTGTGAGCGATCCGATCGAGGTACAGCCGGCGTGGCGCCGGCACGGCGGTTTGGTGCTGGTCTGCGAGAAATGTCTGAACGTCCGCTTTCCCGAGGACTTCCCCGAGCACGCCGGCGACGAGCGCCTGCACCTGCGCGCCTGGCTGAAGGATCGCCTCAAGGCCGACGGTCTGTGGGGCTCGGTGCGCGCGACGGGGACGACGTGCTTGGACGTCTGCGGGGTCGGCCGCGTCACCATCCTGATCGATCCGGTCGGCCGCGGCGGCGAGCAGCAACTGCTGGTCTTCGATCCGCTGACGGACCGCGAGGAGATCTACCGCCGGGTGGTCGCGGCGCTCGCCCCCGAGAACGCAGAGAAGGCCTCGCGCTAAGCGAGGCCTTCCTTCGTCTCCGTCGGGCTCCTCGATGGCGTCGGCTGACGGATCAGCTACGCGCCACTACGTCCTTTCAAGGCAGCTCGATCTCGGCGAGATTCTTTTCGATCTTGCGTTTGACGCGCTGCAGGGCGTTGTCGATCGACTTGACGTGGCGGTTGAGGTCGCGTGCCATCTCCTGGTAGGACTTGCCTTCCAGATACGAGAGCAGCACCTGCGACTCCAGATCCGAGAGATTCTCTTGGATCCGCGCCTTGATGTCCTCGGATACCTCTTGATTGATCACGAGCTCTTCGGGATCGGAGGTCTTCTGCGAGGGCATCACATCGAGCAACGTGCGTTCGCTGTCTTCGTCGTAGATCGGCTTGTTCAGCGAGATGTACTGGTTGAGCGGGATGTGCTTCTGACGGGTCGCCGTCTTGATCGCGGTGATGATCTGACGGGTGATGCAGAGTTCCGCGAACGCACGGAAGCTCGAGAGCTTGTCCGCTTTGAAGTCGCGTACGGCCTTGTACAGGCCGATCATCCCTTCTTGAATGATGTCCTCACGGTCGGCACCGATGAGGAAGTAGCTCTTGGCCTTGATCCGGACGAAGTTCTTGTACTTGTTGAGCAAGAACTCCATTGCGAGGTTATCGCCGGATTTCGCCGCTGATACGAGGTCTTCGTCCGGCCGCTCGTGATACTCGAGGGCCTCGGCGGCGGGCTGGGTGAGCGCCATGAAACCTACCTTGCCGGGAATGCGTCGTGCCCGAAAACGCGGGCCGGAGCCCGTCCGGGCCGAGCACGACCTATCCAGTATAGGAGGGTCCTGCTAGCGGGTCAAGGCGCCAAGCGAACGTTCAGGGACGGCGCTCGGCCGCTTCGCCACGCTGCCGAACCGCCTCGTAGAGGAGGATTCCGGCTGCGACCGAGGCGTTGAGCGAACCGATCCGCCCCAACAGCGGGAGGGCGAGCAAGCTGTCGCACTCCCGTTTGACCAGCGGGGCGATCCCTTCCCCCTCGGACCCGATGACCAGCGCGGCGTCCCCGGCCAGGTCGACGCTGGTGTAGAGCCGGGCCCCCGGGTCGGTCGCGGCCCCGTAGACCCAGACCCCGGCCTTCTTCAAGCTCCGCACGGTCTGGGCGACGTTGGCCACCCGCACGACCGGAAGGTAGGCGGTCGCACCGGCCGCGGCTTTACGGACGGTGGGGTTGACCCCGGCGCTGCGGCGCTCGGGCAAGACGACCGCGGTCGCGCCGGCGCACTCGGCCGAACGCACGATCGCCCCGACGTTGTGCGGATCGGTCACGTGGTCGAGCACGACCAGCAGCAGCGCCCCGCTGCGCGGCCGTGCCAGGACCTCGTCGAGCGACGCGTAGCCGAACGGTTCGCCGAAGGCGACCACGCCCTGATGCGCCTTATAGGGAAAGCTGGCGAAGTAGGCCCGGCTCTCGAAGCGGACCGGGACCTGCGCCGTGCGGGCGCGCTCGAGCAGGTTGCGCAGCACCGGATCGCGCTTGCGGTCGTCGCCGACGTGGATCGTGCGCAGCGGTTCGCCGGCCGCCAGCGCCTCGTCGACCGCGTGCACGCCGTAGACGACGTCGTCGAGATCGATGCGCGGCGCGCCGCGCGGGGCCTGGCCGCGCGGCGCGCCTACGCGCCGGCGAGGGTCCACGTCGTCCCGTCCTTGGAGTCCTTGAGCACGATCCCCTCGGCGGCGAGCGCGTCGCGCAAGCGGTCGCCGAGCGCGAAGTCTTTGTCGCGGCGCGCCGCCGCGCGGGCGTCGATGACGGCCTGGATCGCCGCTTCTGGTGCGGCGCCGTTGAGATGCACGACGTCGCCGACTCGCGCCGCCAGGCGCTGCACGATCGCGGGGTCGACCACCGGCGCGTCGTCCTCGGCGTCGATGGCGCGCAAGGCCTCGGGCGTAAAGGCCGGACCGAGCCCCAGCACGGCCAACACGTCGAGGGCGCGCGCCAGCACCGCCGGCGCGAGCGCGGGCTCGTCCCGCTCGCGCAGGATCCCGAACAGCAACCCGATCGCGCGCGCGGTGTCCAGGTCGTCGTCGAGCGCGGCGAAGATGGCGGCGAAGGCGTCCGCTCCAGCGGCGTCGTCGGCGGCCTCGCCGCCGCTCTGCTCGCGCAGCCGCAGCACGCCGCGCTGCATCCGGCGCAGCATGCGCGTCGCGCCGGCGATCGAGTCCTCGGTGAAGTTCATCGGCTTGCGATACCCGGTCTGCAAGAACAAGAGGCGAATCGCCAGCGGATCGTGCCGCTCGAGCAGGGCCGCCAGCGGCTCGAAGTTCCCCAGCGACTTCGACATCTTGCGCCCGTCGAAGTTCAACAGGCCGGTGTGCACCCAGAAGTCGGCCATCGGCGGCGCGTCCATCAACGCCTCGCTCTGCGCGACCTCGTTCTCGTGATGCGGGAAGATCAAGTCGTAGCCGCCACCGTGCAGGTCGAACGGCACGCCCAGGATCGTGCGCGACATCGCGCTGCACTCGATGTGCCAGCCGGGCCGCCCCGCACCCCAGGGCGACGGCCACGCCGGCTCGCCGGCCTTAGCGAACTTCCAGAGGGCGAAGTCGAGCGGGTCGAGCTTGTGTTCGTTCTCGGCGATGCGCGCGCCGACCAACAGCTCGTCGATGTGCTTCCCGCTGAGCTGACCGTAGCGCGGAAAGCGGGTGACAGCGTAGTAGACGCCGTCCTCGACGACGTAGGCGAAGCCGCGCTCGATCAGCTCGCCGATCATCTCGACGATCTGCGGGATGTACTGCGTCGCCCACGGCTCGACGTCGAACTCGCGCATGCCCAGTCGCCGCATCGAGTCCTTGAACGAGCCGTAGTGCCGCTCGACCACATCCTCGACGGTGGTGTGCTCGCGCTGCGCCGTCGCGATCGAACGATCGTCGATGTCGGTGACGTTCTGGACGTAGGTCACGCGGTACGCGTTGTGCGGGTGTTCGAGATAGCGGCGCAGGACGTCGAAGAACAGGAACGAGCGGGCGTGACCGAGGTGCGCTTCGGCCGACGGCGTTAGCCCGCAGACGTAGATCCGCGCGTGATCGGGGGTGCGCGTCTGGAACGGCTCGACCGTTCGCGTGCGCGTATTGTAGAGCCGCAGGGGCACTGCGCTAGGACTCGCGTGCCGGGTCGCCGGTTGACGGCGACCGCACGCCGTGGATCGTCTCGAACGGCGTCCCGCCCGGTCCGAAGCGGATCGGTTCGAGCCCGCGCCCGTGCAAGATGTGCGAGTTGACCGCGCCGATGCGGATCATGATTCGCTCGTGCCCGAGCAGCGGGAACAGCAACTCGAGCGATGGCCCCTCCGCGGCGCCGGTCAGCGCCATGCGCACCGCCGCCAGCGCGTCGGCGCGCGCGATCCCGAACTCCTCGGCGATCGCCGGCAGATCGCCCTCGAGCGGCAACCCGCGCAGCTCGGGCTGATCGTCGACGTATTGCGCGACCGCGTCGAGAAAGAACAGCACCTGCCGGTTTCGCAGCCGCTCGAGCTCGAGCGCCGGCAGCGTCACGGCCTCGGCGCGCAACGCGCCGACCTCGTCGAGCGCGGCGCGCAGCGTCGGGACCCGCTCGCTGTAGGCATCGAGGAACGTCGCGATCCAGCGCTCCGCGGCGGGCGGCACCGGCGTCTCGAGCAGGCCGGCGCGCTGCATCGCCCCGGCGAGTACGTCGCGGGCGGCGGAGCGTTCGGGGGGCAGCCGGCGTTCGAGGTCGGGCGGCGAGGGATCCATGCGGGCCGAGAATCAGCCCGGGCGGAGGGAGGTTCCTCCGTCCGGGCGGCTCGCGTCCCCGCTAGTCCTCGTCGTCCTCGTCCTCGTCGTCGTCGTCATCGGGGTCGGGCCGCTCGACTTCGAAGGGGTCTCCGGGGGGCATATTGCTGGCGTAGAAGCGGTCGAGTAAGTCAGCTGTCATAGCAGTCCCTCGCTTCGTCGTCGGGGCGTGGATACCATGCTTTGGCGCCGGCTGCGGCGAACGCCTCGGGACGGTGATCTCGAGCGGCGCCCTGTGTCGAGAATTCTTCGGTCGTTCCGCGGAGTTGGAGCACCTCCTCGACCGTGCGGTACGAACGCGCCCCGCCCGGAGCGCCGGTGTCGTCGTGCGCGGGAACGCCGGCATCGGCAAGACGCGGCTGATCGACGAGTTCGCGCTGGCGGCGCG
>Ga0302178_10000934_pt1 | contig 25509 bp, 19 predicted proteins | sample I_Palsa_E1_3_FD_198790 | JGI IMG/M metagenome (GOLD analysis project Ga0302178, IMG submission 198790) | Peat permafrost microbial communities from Stordalen Mire near Abisko, Sweden - I_Palsa_E1_3 | ecosystem: Environmental > Terrestrial > Soil > Palsa > Peat permafrost | place: Sweden... | reverse complement strand
ATGTTTCGTCTTGAACTCCCAGATGGCGATCACGCTCTGAATCAGGGCGGAGACGACGAGCATCGACACGACAAACGCCGGGCCACCCGGCTCGCGGGCGACGATGAAGGTCAGCCATCCGGTCGCGATCGTTGCGAGCAGCCAAACGACCCAACTGCCCGGCGATGTCGCGCCGGCCACCGCCGGCAGCAGGAGCAAGCCGAACACGATGCTCATCGGCCGAAGTGCCGTGCGAGCTGAACCAAATCGCGGGAGCGCGACGAGCAGCGCGAGCAGATCGACGGCCAGGAGCGGCGTCACCTGGGCGTCCTGGAAGGTGAAGACCGCACGGATCGGAGCGACGAGGATCGCGAGGCCGACCAGCAGCTTCAGCGGTGAACGAACCGTCGTCAGCAGGGCCAGCAGGCAGAAGCCGACAACGGTTACCACGTACTTGATCGTCGTCGGCTGGTGGAAGACCTTGGTCGCCAGCAGTCCGGAGGCGGCGAGCGCGAGGCCGACTGTACTCAGCGTGAAGACCAGGAGACGAAAGCCTCGCCAGTCATCGTTCGGGAACGCGCGGAGCGGCAACACGGCTCCGACTACACCTCCGTCGGCCGCGAGATCATGAAGGCGACGCGGGCCGTGACGATCAGCGCGACGACAAAGGCGACCAGCGCATACAGCTTCGGCTTCGGGGCGGTCTCGCTCGCCGACCCTCCTGGGTTGACGACCTGCAAGGTCGGTTGATCGCCGGCCGCGTCTCGCGCGCCCTGCCCAAGGAACCCTGCGCGCACTCCGACGAGGTTGTCCCTCAGCCGAGTCACCCGCAGCGTATTCAGGGAAGGGTAGGGATCGGGGATCTGCGTCTTGACGTTCTGCTGGAGTCTGGCGAGGTACTGAGCGGCCTGCCGCTGGGTAGCGTGCGTCAGGTACGCGGTCACCGCCTGAACACCGGCGCGAGCGCGCGACTCCGCCTCCGGCGAGGTCCGCCCGGTCGCGGTCACCTCGAGGATGTTCTGGGCGTCGACCGTGCTCCCGGAGAAGGTTCCGCTCAGATCCGCAACCGGCACCCCGAGCTGTTTCGCAGCGAGCCGCTCGACCGCGGGCGAGTTGACGAGCTGCGCGTACTGGGTGGCGAGATCGTTCTGCGCGATCACGTCCTGATCGTTTATCCCGTTCTCGGCGGAGATTGCGACCCGGATGGTGCCTGATGCCGCGTAGGTCGCAGTCAGGTGATGCCCGATCTCATATGCCGCAGCTGCCGCGATCAGGGATATAGCGAGACACAGCACAGCCGTTGTCAGCCTTACCGGCCCTAGCAGGTTGTTCACGTTCTGGCACCTCCGTCTTCGCGTCCGACTCGGATGGTCCTCACCGTGTGTCTGTCTTGATCGCCCAATTGAACACTCGTGTCTGTCTGATCGACTCCGGTTGCTCCTGCGCCCGGGTTGAACAGGACGTCGGCCCATGCTGGCCAACGTGACTCCCAGGTCTGGTTCTGCGCCCAGGCCATACGATCTGTCGCCCACTGCCGCGGCTCGTCCGTCGTCTCGTGCACTTGCTCGGCGAGCTCTGAAGGCGTCGATCCGATGCGCATATGAGGGGGACGCTCACTGATGCCGTCGACCGAAGCCACTGTCCCCACGATGGGCCGCCCTCGCGCAGAATAGTCATAGATTTTCATCGAGTCCTGTCCGCGGCTTAAAGCGCGGTTGGGCAGGAGCAAGACGTCGGCCGAATCGAGCACTTCGGCGACGCGCGCCCTTGCCACTGGGCCATGCCACCTCACCCGCCCGTCAGGCCGTGCCAACAGGTGCTCCAGTTCCGCACTCAGACGATCGCCCCGACCAGAGTAGGCGCACCCGCCGTAGAGCTCGAGTGTCCACCCGGGCAGGGCATCAAGGAGCGCTCCGGTGAGATCGGAGTCGAACCGCTCCGAGAGCGTGCCAACGTAGACGAGCCGCTGAGCCCGCGGCGGTCCGCCGGGTTTCGTGGCGAGCAGCGAGGCGTCGAGCGCGTTGCGCACGAGCTGGACCGTCCGTCCGGGAAAGCGCCAGCGCAGCGCGTCGGAGACGATGGTGATGGCATCGGCCTCCTCCGCGGCCTGGGCGTAGAGCTCGGCGATGCGCGCGGCACGATGCGGCAGCAGCGACGCCCAGTCGTCGGCCACGTCGAACACGCGCCGATAGCCGCGCAGCTGTGATACCCCCGGCCACTGCCAAGGCAGTGCGGCCACCACCGTCGGTCGCGTGACCGAAGCGGCTGGCACACAGCGGCGCAGCGACCACGCCTCCAGCTTCTCCAGCGAGCGGTGGCGGTGAGCGGGCATCAGTGTCGAACGAGCCCGGATCTGGACACCGTCGGCTCCAGATTGAGTCCCGGGACGGACAGCGCGCTGTACCCAGGCCAGACACTCCGCCGAGCGCAGGGCGCGGATGTCTGCCGGGGGCTCGACGAACGTCACGCCGTGTCCGTGGGCCGCGGCCAACCTGGCGAGTTGATGCTCACGACGGATCGGCGGATCAAACCGGCTCTTCGAAGCGATGACCAGCGCCGGCAGCGGTGGCATCAGTTGAATGACTCGTAGATTTCGAGGTAGCGGTCAGCCACGGCGTCCCAGCCCATCGCCGGCATGATCCGCGCCGCGGCCGCGGCGCGGATCCGCTCGAGTCGATCGGGCTTGCCGAGGACGGCCACAACCGCCTCGGCGATCGCCGCCGCGCTCACATCTTCGGCGAGCAGCGACGGATCCAGGGGCGCGAGCAGCTCGGGGGTCGCCCCCGCGGGCGTGCCGATCACAGCCGCGCCGCACGCGAGCGCTTCGGCGGTGGTCAGCCCGAACCCCTCGAGCTCACGCGTCGGCAGCACAACGAGCGAAGCCCGGCGATACCAGTCGACAAGCGCTTCATCCGAGATGCGGCCGAGGAACTCGATGGCCCCATCCAGGCCGGTGCTCGTGGCCAGTTCGCGAAGCTCGACCTCCTGGGGCCCGGTTCCGGCGATCTTCAGCTGGGCCCCCGGCAGCCGCTCGGCAATCACTGGCATCGCCCGGATGAGCTCGTCCACACCGGTCCGCGGCGTCAGGCGGCGCGCGGTGAAGAGGACGGGGGCGAGGGCGTCGTCCGGGGGCTGGCGGACGCGGTCGACGGAGAAGCGGCGGCCGTCGATGCCTCCCGGGATGACGGTGGCGCCGGCGCCGGCGCCGGCATCGAGCAACGCGAGCTCGGAGCGCATGAACTCGCTCAGGACGACCGTCCGGGCAGCCCGATGCGCCACCAGGCGTTCGAGTTGCCGCACGCCGGCGACGGCCGGCGACTGGATGAACGACGGCAGGACGTAGGTTCCCTGCCGCTCCGAGAGAAGCTCTCGCCAGACCGGGGCGTGGAAGGTGAGGAGGTACCGCTGGCCCCTGAGGGCCAGGGGCAATGCCGGCACGCTCATGTGTGCGTGGATGACGGTGCCCCCCTTGCGCCGGCGGGTCCGGCTCGCCACGCCCCGCAAGACGTATGCCGGGTAGAGCGCCGCATAGAGGGGGTTGCGCTTGGACGGGACAGGATGGCGTTCGATGACCACGCCGTCGGGACGCAGCTCATGCGCCGGCGCGCCTGGCAAGCGGCGCTTGGCGATGATCGTCACCGCGTGCCCGCGGCGAGCCAGGGTGGAAGATAGCTCGCGCACGTAGCGCTCGTGACCACCCATCTTGTCCTCCAGCGCGTTGTTGGTGACCATGATGATCTGCATGACGGCGATCAGCAACCGACGGTCGATTCCGGACGCCGAAGCATCCACGGCCCGCCGCTCGGCTAGATTGGGGACCGGCGGGAGAGGCTCTCGTCGGTGACGGGAGGGCGAGCGCGAAACCGGCGCGGCTGTGGCTCGTCGAGCGCCCGGAGGTAGTACTCCTCGATCGAGTCGACCATCCTGTCGATCTTGAACCGCTCCTCGAATCGCCGGTGGGCCGCCTCGCCCATCCGCTTGGCCAGCTCGGGGTTCGTCGCCAGCTCCCGCAGGCGCTCGGCGAGCGCAATGGCATCGCCGGGCTCGACGAGAAAGCCTGTATCACCGTGCTGCACCTGCTCGCGCACGCCCCCGATGTCGTAGGCCACGACCGGCAGGCCCGCCCGCATCGCCTCGAGGACGACGAGCGGGAACCCTTCCCAGCGCGATGTGACGGCGAAGGCGTCGCAGGCCGCGTACAGACCGAGCGGATCGCCGCCCGGGATGACCGTGCTCCCGATCTCACGCAGCTCTCGACCCGCCGCGCTCTGAACGAGGCCGTGGCCCATGACCGCCAGCGTCGCCTCGCCCTCGAGCCGGCTGGCAATCTGGGGAAGCTGCTCAGAGCGCTTCTGTAGTCCCGGGGGGCGCCCCCCCCCCCCCCCCCCCCCCCCCCGCCGGCCCCGGCCGCCCCGCCCAGCGCATCGCGAGCGCGGTCGCGGTCGGGCATGACCACGCTTCGTAGCCCGGTGTGCACTGTCGCCACTCGCTCCAGACTCGCCACCCCGGCGACAGCGGCGGCCGTGCGCTCCGCCTCCGCGACGGCGATCACCCGCTCGTGGCGTCGCGCGAGCACCCGCTCGGCCGCCACGTGGGCCCGGTATGCCGCCCGCGAGAGCTCGCGTTCGAACGACCAACCGTGCGGCGAGTAGACGGACGTGATCCCTGCCATCCGGCCGACGAGCGCGGCCAGGGCACCGGCCTTGCTGCTGTGGGCATGGATCACGTCAACCCGATGGCGGCGGCAGAAGGCCACGAGCGAGCCGACGAGCCGGACGTCGGTGATCGGCGAGGGGCTGTTCGAGGTATCGAGGGCGAGAACGTGCCGGGCGACCGCCCGGAGCCGTCCGAGCACCGGGGTCGCAGACGGCGCCCCGACGCTGACACGCCACTCGCGTCCGGCAAGTTCCTCGGCGAGATCGGCGACGTAGTGGGGGACGCCGCCGACGACCGGCTGGAACAGCAGCAGCACGTGCCCGCGAGGCTCCGATCGCTGCCGGGCAGCGCGGAGGGCTCCCACTGCCGGCCGGCCGGCGGAGGCGGAGATCGGTTCCGAGCTCGGCGCGTTCATACCGCCCGCGTCCGGTTGGTGACGAGGTTCGAGCTCTTGAGCAGAATCCGCAGGTCGAGCCCCAGCGACCACGCCTTCACGTAGGCGAGATCCAGCCTCACGCGCTCGTCGTACCCGAGCGCCGAGCGTCCCGAGATCTGCCAGTAGCCGGTCAGGCCCGGCCGCACGCTGAGCAGCTCGTGGACGTGCTCTCCGTACCGGCTGAGCTCCGCCTCGGTGACCGGGCGCGGGCCGACCAAGCTGAGCTCACCCCGGATGACGTTGAGCAGCTGCGGCAGCTCGTCCAGCGAGGTGGCCCGCAGGAAGCGCCCGACGCGCGTTACCCGGGGGTCCGCGTCGAGCTTGTGGGTGCGCTCGTACTCATGGCGGAGCGTCTCATCGTGCTCCAGCAGCCGCTGGAAGGCAAGCCGCGCGTTCTCACCGCCGTACCGCGGCCCGTCGCAGAACTCGGTCCCCATCGTGCGGAACTTGCGCTGTTGGAAGCGCACCCCGTCCCGTCCAATCCGTTCGGCGCTGTAGAAGGCCGGCCCGGGCGAGTCGCACTTCACGAGCGCGGCGAGCAGGCACACGATCGGCGAGATCAGGATGAGCCCGACGGTCGCTGCGAACAGGTCGATCGCCCGCTTGGCGAGCATCGAGGGCTGTGAGCGCTCCAGGCGCGGAGAGCCGATCAGCGGTAGGCCGTCGATCGTGTGAATGCTTGCGCTCGGGCCGATCGCGTCATACAGCCGCGGTACAACGTCCACGTGCACGTTGATGTGCTTCAGCGAGCGCAGCAGCTCGACGGTGCGGGAGTGGCGTGAGAAGGCGACGATGACGCGCTCGACGTCGTACTCGACGATGAGCTCGGGCAGGCGGTCGATCGAGCCGAGCAGCGGCACCTCGCCGAGGCGCGGGTCGACGTCGGTAGGGAGAACATCGTCGACGAAACCCAGGAGCCGGTAGCCGTGCACCGGCCGGTTGATGAGCTTCGTGGCGAGCAGCTGGCCGACGGAGCCGGCACCGACAATCACCGTGCCCTGCACGAATCCGGGGCGGCGGCGCGAGAGTGCGCGACCGAGACCCCGGCCCGCGACCATCGCGACCGCCATCGCGCTGAACAGCACCAGCAGAGGCTGGACGGCGATCCGCCCGAGGCCACCGGCGAGGACGATCGCGGCCACCACACTGACGACGAGCGCGACGTGGCCGATGTGCGGGATGTCGTCGGCCGTTGTATGGTCCGCCCGCACCGCGTCACGCGAGTACATGCCGTAGGCGTGGGCGAGCGCAAGCCCGCCGACCGCGACCACGACGCCGGCGGCGATCGTCAGGGCGAGCGGCCGCGCGTGGCTGGCGCCCACCGCCAGAGCGGCGCCGTAGGCGACGAGGAACGCCACGAGGTCGGCGGCCAGCAGCGTTCGACGAGACCGCAGGCGCCGCGCCGACGCGGCACGCCGCCTCGACAGGAGGGCGCGCCGGATCGACAAGACCGGAGCGCGGGCGGCCGGCGCGGAGCCAAGGGCGACCTCCCGCCCCTGACGGCTGGTCACGCCGGCCACGTCGCCGCCCGAGCAGCTGGCGTGCCTTGGCGTGGCCGGAAGGCCGGACCCGTCCAGTTCGATCCGGTCAGCTTCCGAAGCGGTCCGTAACTCGCTGTTGACAACGCCCTTCAAAGGCGCTCCCCGCGACCCGAACCGACAGGTGTTCCGGTCGACGACCAACTATGGGTGTGCGCAAGTGTCACGTTAAACCAACTTATGGGTAGGCGTGAGTGTCACGTTGAACCAACTTATAGGTAGGCATGAGTGTCACGTTTAACCAACTTATGGGTAGGCGCAGTGTCACGTGGTCCTCCTACCGAGACGTTTTCTGTGAAGCTACGCCAAGCAGACGCTACCCGTCGCGGCTACCCGTCGCGGCCGCTTGCCGCCGCCGCGGGCCTTCGCAAATTCGTTGCCGTCCTGACTTACAACAGTACTGACAATGTAAAGCGTACTTGTATCTTTTTGTTGTCTCATTGGCCCTGTGGAGCAACCTTGTCGTGGTGTCTCATTGGCCCCATGGAGCATCCGTCTCTGAGCAAAGCTCCCTAAAGCGCCGGGATCATCAATCTGCGCGCGTGGTTCCGAAAAACTGTGTAAGCGAGTTTGATGGTCAGTCGGGTAGACGGATACTGCCCCTGGACAGCAGGCGGTTGGGCGCCGCGATTGCATTCGTCTCCGGTGTGAAAGGCACCAGATGCCGGTGCATTCCCTGACGCGCCGGACGACTGGTTGCATCTGCTGGTAAATGCGGTTGGACCGTCCGCGATGTGGAGCGTCCGCGAGCAATGCACAGGGCACCAGCCAGACGTAACTCGTTGAAGTGTCGTTTCCTGCTCGCGAAACGTGTAGGACTCTACGCCGGCACGGACGTGGTCACCGACAATCCGATTCGCTGAATTCCAGCAGTTAGCCTAATAACAATCGTTGCTAGAGATTGAGCGGCACTGCTCCAGTGGAGCCGGCCGGGAACGAACCGGCGACCTCCTGTTTGCGGCCTCGGGAGAGTCCACCCCAACTCCGCACAGCGCACAGAGACTCTCAGACGCCAGTGAACGGTTGGAGCCGGTCACCGTCGCGGGCACGGTTCCACGCCAGACGTGGACAATGAGAGGCGTTCATCCCGCCTGCCGACGGCAGGGGCCGGTTCGGCTGCTGAACGAGCAGGCGACGGTCACGCTGCAACCGAGGGACGTGCAGACCGCTCGCGGCCGCGGTAGGCTCGCCCGGACGGAGAGACGAGGGCGCGAACTGCGCAGAGAGGGACGGGATGCCGAGGCCATCGGTCGCGTCGGGGCGGACAGGACCCCGTCATCGTCAACGGTAAGCCGCAGCCAGAGCCGAGCAGTGCCGCACTGAGCGATGCCGAGCTCGACTACTGGCTTCCCTCGCCGACGGTTCGCGTCTCGCATCGTCGCGTCAGCACGGCGACGCCCGACGATCTCTGGCAGGCCGCGCGCACCGTGGCCTTGGGAGAGTCGTCGCTGCTCGGACGCCTCGTGCGTTGGCGGATTCCGGGCCTGGCGGGCGATCTGTCGTTCGATCACCTGTTTCGCCACGACCCGTTCCTGGTGCTCATCGGCGATCGCGAGCGGTCGCTGGTGTCAGGACTGGTGGGACGGATCTGGACCCTCGGCCGAGACTATCCTCAGCTCAGCGATCCTGAGCAGTTCCGCCAGTGGTCAGCGCACGGCACGGCTCGCGTGCTGTTCGCCAACTGGGTGGAGCCGGTGGCGTCTGGCGGCGCCGTGCTGCAGTCACAAACGCGCGTTGACGCCGTCGGCGCGCAGGGGCGCCTCGGCCTGGCCACGCTGCGCCCCGTGATTCGGGCCTTTCAGCATGTGATCGCGACCGATGGCGTCGAGGAGGCCGTGCGCAGAGCCGAGCGAGGATGAGGGATCGATGCGATCATCCGCGCAGGGAGCGTCAGGCCCCAGGCACGCCAGTTCCGCGACGACCCTCCAGGAGGACCCGATGAGCCTGCCCGCGCCAACGATCGACGCCGTCCGGTACGCCGCGATCGAAGACCGCCTGGCCGCGCTGCTGGCGACCAACCGCGACACACTCGTGCTCGGCGGGGAGGCGATCCTGACCCTCGAGGCGCTTGCGCGCGGTGCCGGCGGTCCCGCCACGCGCGCGGTCAACGTCGTGTCTGGTCCCTACGGGGCGATGATGGGTCACTGGCTGGGCGCCGCCGGCGGCGACGTTCGCACCGTGCGAGCGGCCGATGGTCACGCGGTCGATCCGGCCACGCTGCGAACGGCCCTGGAGCAGGGTCCAGCCGACGTCGTCTGCATCGTCCACGCCGAGGCGGCGACCGGGGTCGTGAACCCGCTGTCCGAACTCGCCGCGGCCGCGCACCAAGCCGGCGCGGTCGTGCTCGTCGACGCGGTCGCGTCCGTCGCCGCCGAGCCGCTGACGATTGACACGCTCGATCTCGATGCGGTCGTGATCGGTCCCCAGAAGGCGATGAGCGGCCCCGCCGGCGTCGCGGCACTGGTGGCGGGATCGCGGCTTTGGCAGCTGCTCGAGCGCAACCCGCACGCACCGCGGGACTCGATCCTGTCGCTGCTCGACGTCCGCGATCGCTGGCTCTCGAACGGCCGACGTGTACTGCCCTTCTATCCACACCATCTCGAAATGGAGGCGCTCGATCAGGCGATCAACCGGCTCGCCGCCGAGGGACTCGATGCCGTGATCACGCGTCACCGCGCGGCTCGCGATGCCACTCGGGCGGGGCTGCGGAGTCTCGGCTTGCCCCTCTGGGTCGCCGACGACGACCAGGCTGCGTCGGCCGTCACGCTGCTGCGATCCCCGGCCGGGGTGCCGGCGAGCGCGCTGCTTGACCGGGTCCGGATCCCCGCGCCGGTCGAGCCAGCGCCCGGTCCGCTGGCGGACACCGCGCTGCGCGTCGCGCACACCGGAGCGCACGCGTCCCTCCCGAGTGTGTTCGCGGCGGTCGCCGCGCTCGCCGATGCGCTCGCCCAACTGGGAATCGATGCCGACGCCCAGGCCGCGCTCGAGACGGCGCACGCGGCGTGGAAGGACCCGCGCCAGCCGGCATAGAAGGGGGCGGTAGGCCGTTCGTGGACGTCGCGCCGAGGATCAGCGATCATGCGGACGATCGATAGCCGGAAGGATTGAGACGATGACCGAGACCCTGTACGAGCATGCCGGCGGCGACGAGGGCCTGCACCGGCTCGAGGAGCTGTTCTACGCCAAGGCGCTCGCCGACCCGGTTCTCAAGCAGCTGTTCACGCACCGCGTTCTGACCCACGTCGATCACCTGACCTGGTTCACCGCCGAGTCGTTCGGCGGCCCGCCACGATTCACCGACGAGCTCGGTTTCGGGTACATCATCGACGTGCATCGCCACCTGCAGATCACCGACGAGCAGCGTGAACGGTTCGTCGAGGTCTACTTGGAGGCGCTCGACGACGCCGGTCTGCCCGACGACGAGCCGTTTCGCCGCGCCGTCCGTGAGCACGTCGAGTTCGGAGCACACGTCGCCCAACAGAACTCGCGCGCACGGACGGACGCCGAGCTCCATCCGATTCGTGAGGTCCCACACTGGAACTGGGCAGACTGAACAGACCGGCCGTCCGCGGGGCACGATCGCCCCGCAGCAGCCGGCTTGCTACGCGTTGCTGAGGTCGCGCTCCACGGCGCCGAGGACACCGGCGCGGTCCTTATGGGCGCGCTCGTAGTCGCGCGTGCGGGCGACGAGCTCGTCGTCGGCGTCCGCAAGGGCCGTCTGGACCTCGCTGACGGTGAGTTCGTCATAGCCCGGCCACGGCTCGGTGGCACGCAGCGTGCTCACGCGGCTGAGGATCGTGGTGCGGTCCTGGTGGCGGCGTTCGTAGGAGTCGATCTTGGCCAAGTCGATCTGCGACAGGCTGCTGAGCCTGCCGTTGATCTCTTCGACCGTGAACGAGTCGTAGCCGGCGATCGCAAGATCGTCTTCCGTCGCCGTCACCCCCTTCACCTGGCCCTCGACCTGCGCCACACCCGGCACCTTGCGCGCCTGCCGCGCTGTCCGCTTGGTCGTGGCCGACGCCTTGCGCGCCGTCCGCTTGGTCGCGTCGACGGCCTCGCCGACAGCTTCCGCCGCGCCGGTGCTGCGGACGTCAAACGATGGATTCCCTTCGACCTCGGCGCCGGCGACCGCGTCGGCCAACTTCGGCAGTTCGCCGAGGATGCCCTCCAGCATCTTCTCCTCGTCGGCGCGGATCGCCGCGGCGAGCGTTGCGGTCTGATCGTCGCCGACGTGTTGAGCGAGCCGCTCGATCGCGGTGTATGTCGCGATCTCCAGCGCCTCTGTGGCGCAGGCGTCCTTGGCGTTCTTGAGGACCTTCTCCTCGCCGCTTGACCCGCGCAGCAGATCGAACGGCGTCTTGCTCAGCGCCAGGCCCTGACCCAACAAGTCCTCCCAGATGGCGACGATCGTCAGCAGCGGATTCGACCCACCACCAAGCTGATGCAGGCGCTCGCCGACCCGCGCAGAGTGGTCCCGCGTCTGCTCCAGGTGGTCCTCCAGCAACGCACGGTAGGACCCACGCGGGGTCATCGAGATCTGCGATTGCAACACGCGAACGAGCGCATCCTCGCTCGCTCTCGCCTCGCTGAGGTACTGCACGGTTTTGCGCTTTGACGCGTCCATAGTCGACTCCGATCGATGAGAGCGTTCGGCAGGGTGCCACCGGACGGCGCCGGCGGGATTCTCCCGGCGCCTCGAAACGTGCTCCGGATTCAACCTAGACGACGCGCGTTCGCGGTCCGTGACGTTGGGCACGGCGCCGCCGATTTCGCCGCCTTCGAGGTTCGAAATCAACCTCGCCAGCCGAAGCCCGTCAGCTTCGTGTCGATGATTTCTAAACGCGATGTGCGCCGGACGCAGACGACGAGAGCCCGCTGGGCGACACCGACGAGCACTCGGACACGTGAGCTGACGCGGAAGCACCGGCCGAACGCGCAGCGGCCGCGCCGCTTCGCGTTCGGTCGGCCTGACGCGGGCGAACTGCCCGGACCGGTCGTCGCGCATTACCTCGGCGGTAATCGCGCGCGGGTGCCGGTCGTGGTCTGCTGCGGCCATGACCAACTCACCCACACCTGACTACGCCGCCATCGCGCGGCGCTACATCGACACCTTCAACGAGACCGACCCCGCCACGCGTCGTGGGTTGCTCAACGAGCTGTACGCCTCGGATTGCCGTTACGTCGATCCAGGGGTCGACGCCGCTGGGATCGACGAGATCGACTCGTTCCTGGCCGCCGCGCAGCAACAGTTCGCCGGGATCCACTTCTCGCTCGGGGGCCCGGTCGACGGGCACCGCGGCCAGTTGCGGTTCCAGTGGCACGCCGGCCCGGCCGCCACCGGGGAGCCGCTCGCGATCGGGTTCGACGTCCTCGTCCTCGACGACCACGAGCGCGTGGGCCGCGTGTACGGGTTCATCGATCGCGCCCCGGCCGGCTGACGAGATCCCACGAGCGGCGCGGCCCGCGCCGCGTCCGCTCAGGGCGCCGTCGTTGGCGCGGGGGCCGAAACGTCGCCCCGCAGCCGCAGGCCGATCACGGGGTAGCAGAGCGTCGACAGGACCGCGCCGCCGACGAGCGCCGCCGCGGTCGACGGCCGCATGTGGCCGCCGGCGGTCGCGAGCGTGGTGATCGCGAGCACGAGCGGCAGCTGCGTGGAGCTCATGAACGCCAGCGCGAACCGGTCGACGCGAGCGAGCACCCCGCGGTACAGCAGCAGCGCGGGCAGGCCGCGAACGACCAGGAACAGAACGAAGAACATGACCATCTTGGCGACGCTGCCAACGCTTGAGAACAGCGCCGGAAGGTCGAGCTTCATGCCGCTGACGACGAAGAAGAACGGGACGAACGCTCCGAACGCGATCGCGGTCAGCTTCGACTCGAACACGTGAGCATCGCGGGTGCCCAGTGCGTGACGCGCGATCAAGCCGGCGGCGAACCCGCCCAGCAGGAGGTCCAGCCCGAGGTGAGAGGCGAGCAGCACGAGTGCGAAGATCAACACCAGGATCCAGCGAACGGCGAGCTGCGAACTGCTCTCCAGCGTCCGTTCGAACAGCGGCATCGTCCAACGGGACGAACTCCCGGTCGCCAGCGCGAGCGCGACGGCGATCGCGATGAACGCGAGCAGGATCAGCGCGTTGTGCAGGGTGCCCTCGCTTGACAGCACGAGCGTGATCACGAGCAGCGGTCCGAACTCACCGACCGCGCCCGCCGCCAATATGAACAGGCCGAAGCGCGACCGCAGCTCGCCGCTGTCGGACAGGATCGGGATCAGCGTCCCGATCGCGGTCGTCGCCAGTGCCGATCCGGTGTACAGCGCAGACAGGACCACGCCGACCAGCGACAGCACCCCGGCCAGCGAGTACGCCAGCACCAGCGATATGCCCCAGCCGATCAACCCCAGCCGCAACGGCTCGCCGCGGATGCGACTGGGTTCGATCTCATAGCCGGCGAAGAAGAACAGCAGTGCCAGGCCCAGGTCGGAGAAGAACGAGGTGAATCCGTTGGCGTGCCAGCCGAGCACGTGCGGTCCGATCACGACACCCAGCAACAACTCGACGACGACGACCGGAATCACGATCCCGCGTGAGCTGGCGAGCGCCACCAGAGTCGCCGCGGTCGCGGCGGCGATGATGATGATGAGGAACGCCGCCGGCCGCACGACCAGGTCTGTCGCCACGCCGATCACCAGCTGGTCCGCCCGTCCCGATGCCCCCATCGGGCACAGGATGACAGCGAGTTCAGCCCACCGGCAGGTTGAAGCGCACGCGCGTGCCCGTCGGCGAGTCGGCGACCCAGATGCGGCCACCGTGAGCCTCGACGATCGCGCGCGACACCGCCAGGCCGAGGCCCGAGCGGTCGCCGGTGCGAGCGGCGTCCGCGCCGCCGCGGTAGAAGGCGGTGAACACCTGCTCGCGTTCCGCCGGCGCGATTCCCTCGCCGGTGTCGGCGACCTCGATCTCGATCCCCGCGTCCGCCGGTTGCGCGCGGACGACGACCGAGCCGTCGGCCGGGGTGTGGCGGATCGCGTTCTGGATCAGGTTGAACAGGACACGCTGGAGCTTCTCGGGGTTGGCGCGGGCGGGCGCCAGCTCCGGCGCCAAGCTGGCCGACACGGTGACGCGCTTGGCCTCGGCCTGGACGCGCATCGCGGCGACGGTCTCGTCGACCAGGTCGGCGAGCGGCACCTGCTCAAGCGACCAGCCGATGTCGCCCGCCTCCAGCCGCGAGAGCTCGAACAGGTCGTCGATCAGCGCACCGAGCGTGTCGATCTGGGTGCGCATCCGGGCCAGGTACTCGCGGCGCTGCTCACCGTCAACGATGTCGTCGCCGACCGCGTCGGCCAGCAGCCGCAGCGACGTCAGCGGCGTGCGCAGGTCGTGCGAGACGGCGGCGACCAGGTGACGGCGGGCGGACTCCGATGCATCACGGGCGGTCTCCTCGCCGACCAGTTGGTCGATCATCGCGTTGGCGGCCTGGGCGACGCGGGCCAGCTCGTCGTTGGCGGACGTCTCGATCCGCAGCCGGCGCTCGCCGGCGCCGACCGCTTCGAGGCCGTCGCGAATCGCGTCCAGGTCGCCGCCCAGCGTGCGGGAGAACAGCCACGCGCCGGCGACCGCGAGCAGCGCCGCCGCGACCGCGATCGCCGACACCAGCACGACCGCGTGGTCGGAGATCACCATCATCGTCGACAGCACGACCAATCCGGCGACGACCGGAGCGACCGTCACGCACGCCAGCAGCGCGAGCTGCCCGGCGAGGCTGCGGACGAGGCCACGCGGGATCGAGACCAGCCAAGCGCCCACCGAGCGGGTGCTCATGGCGCGAATCGGTAGCCGACGCCCCACACCGTCTCCAGATGGCGCGGATGGCCGGGATCACGCTCGAGCTTTGCGCGCAGCCGACGGACATGGACGGTCACGGTCGACGTGTCGGTGTAGAACGAGTACTGCCAGACGGCGTCCATCAGCTGGTTGCGTGAGAACACCCGGTGCGGGTGGCGGGCCATGAACAGCAGCAGCTCGAACTCCCGCTGGGTGAGCACCACCGGCTCGCCGCCGACCGTCACCTGGCGGGACGCGGGGTCGATCCGGATCTCACCGACGACCAGCGGCTCGGACTCCTCGACGGGGCGGTCCACGCGCCGCAGCACGGCGTCGACCCGCGCCACCAGCTCGGCCGGCGAGAACGGCTTGACGACGTAGTCGTCGGCGCCGAGCCGCAACCCGATCACGCGGTCTGACTCCTCGCCCTTCGCGGTCAACAGGATCACTCCGGGCGGCACCGGCTGGCCACGCAGCCGACGCATCACCTCGAGGCCGTCGACCCCGGGCAGCATCAGGTCCAGCACGACCAGATCGGGCCGGCGGCGATCCGCGCAGGCGAGCGCCTGATCGCCGTCGTGGGCGATCGCCGTGTGGTAGCCGGCCCGCTCCAGATACCGGGCGACGACCTCGGCGATCGTCGGCTCGTCGTCGACGACCAGCACGGAGCCGCGGATGTGCTGGTCCATCTCACGATTGTCGCAGTGGGCGGGGGCCGATCAACGCGGGTCGCGACCGCGTTCACCGAATGTTCAGCTTCGCCGAGTGGCGGGAGCGGCGCGAAATCCAGAATTCGGTTGCACCGGCGGCCACGGTCACCGATGATGCTTGCCGATGCCTCCCCGGGTCGCTTCGGTGTCGTCGGATGGTGACCGAGGGCCTGCGCCCGCCGCCGCGAGTCGCCAGGATGTCCTCGTCCGCGTCGAGCGGGCCGTGCGCCAGCACGCCGGCGCAGTGATCATCGGCGAAGCGGGGATCGGCAAGAGCCATGTCGCGCGCGCCGTCGCGGCGCGGCTACGCACGCGCGGGGCACGGGTCGAGCACGTGCTGGCCACCGAGGCGGCATCGACCGTGCCGTTCGGCGCGCTTGCCGGACTGCTCGAGCCGGCCTCCGAGGCATCCGGCGATTTGCTGGACGTCCTGCGCACGGCAGGCGCGCGCCTGGCTCGCCTCGCGCGGGGTGCTCCGCTCGCCGTGGTCGTCGACGACGCGCATCGGCTCGATCCGGCGTCGGCGGCGCTACTGCTGCAGCTCGTCACCCGGCACGGCATCCGCGTGCTGGCGACGGTTCGCGCCGGCGTGGCGGTGCCCGATGCGGTCACCTCGCTGTGGAAGGACGCCGGGCTCGTCCGCGTCGATCTGCAGCCACTGACCGAGGACGCGGCGGCCGAAGTCGCGCGCGAGCTGCTCGGCGGGCCGGTCGAGCACGCAACGCGGCGCTGGTTGTGCGACACCAGTGCCGGCAACCCGCTGTACCTACGAGAGCTCGTCCGCGCAGGACTGGAGTCGGGCAGCCTCGTCCAGCAGCAGGGACACTGGCTGCGGGTCAAGACGATCCCGCCGCCGCGACGGCTGCTCGATCTGCTCGACGAGCGGCTCGAGTCGCTGACGGCGGGCGAGCGACGCGCGTTGGGCCTGATCGTGCTCGCCGAGCCGGTGTCGCTCGAGCTGCTCGTGCGACTGGGTGCGCTCGAGGAGGTGCAGGCGCTTGAGTCACGCGGACTGCTGGCATCGACCCCGACCGTCAGCGGCACTCGGATGCGCGTCGGGCATCCGCTCTACGGCGAGGCGCTGCGCACCTCGTTGCAGGCCGCCGAAGCCCGCGCGCTGCACGCCGAGCTGGCCGCCCAGCTCGACCCCGGCGCCGACGGGCAGCGGCTTCGGCTCGCGGCCTGGGCGGTCGACGACGGACAATTGGACGACACCCAGCTGCTGCTCGCGGCCGCCGAGGACGCGCTGTCCGCGTTTGATCCGAACCTCGCGATTCGCCTGGCCAGTGCCGCGCTGGCCGGCGCCCCGGGACTCCAGGCGGCACTGCCGCTGGCCGTCGCGCTGCGCGCGGTCGGGCGGTTCGACGAGGCCGAGGAGCACCTGGCGGTGGTCGAGGACGAGGCGCGCCGGAGCGCGCGCGTCACCTCCTATCTGTTCGTCAGGGCGACCAACCTGCAGTGGAGCCTCGGCCGTGGCCAGGAGGCGCGCGCGCTGCTGGCTCGGATCGATGTCAAGCCGAGCAGCACGGTCGTCAGCGCGGCGCTGCTCTCCTCCGAAGGACGACTCGGCGAAGGCGTGGCGATCGCCCAGGAAGTGCTGGCCAACCCCGGCACCGACCTCCTTGCGCAGGCGATCGCCGGCGTCCTCGTGGGACACGATCTCGCCGTCATCGGGCATCCGCTGACCGCGCTGGAAGTGCTCGACCGGGTGCAGCGCGACGCCCGAGGCGTCGAGTCCGAGTGGCCGCGAGCCGCGGTGGCAGCGGCGGCGGCATTCCATGCGGCCGAGCAATGGCCGACTCGGATCGAGGCGCTGCGACGACGCCATGCGGCGGCGCGGGCCGCGGGCGACGACGCGCGCGCGTCGCTCTGCGACTTGGCGTTGGCGCGCCTGCGGCTCCCCGCCGGCGAGCTCGACGCTGCCCGCCGACACGCCGAGGACGCGGTCGCCCGGCTGGCCTTCGCCGATCCGCGGGCGATGGCCCCGGCGGCGTACGCGATCATCGCCGAGATTGACGCGATCGCGGGGCGGGGGCAAGCGGCTCGAGTCGCGTTGCAGAGCGCCCACGAGATGCTCGACCGCGCGCCTGTACACCCGGTGGTGAGGCACGGCCTGCACGTCGCGAACGCCACGGTTCTGGCGGCCGAGGGCGATCATGCCGCCGCGCAGGCCCGCGCGCTGGAGGCCGCGGGCGAGGCGGGCGAGGCGATCCTCAACGAGGCCGAGCTGCTGCACCTGTTCCTGCGCGTCGGCGGCGCCCCCGAACGAGTGGCGGGGCGCCTGCAGCAGATCGCGGCGGCCACCGGCGCCGGCATGGCCGAGCTGTGCGCGCGTCAGGCGACCGCCGCGCGGGACGGCGACGGGCCTGGGCTCCTGCAGACGGCGAGCGCGTTCGAGCGGATCGGAGCCCGGATCTACGCGGCGGAGGCGGCCGCGCAGGCAGCCGTCGCGCTGGCCGCCGGCACCAGCGTCGATGCGCGCCGACGCGCCGAGGCGTACGCCGCCCGCCTGGTTTCCGCGTGCGGCGCGCACGGGCTCGCGCCGGTCTCCACGATGCACCTGTCCGCGCTGACGACCCGCGAGCAGGAGGTGGCGAGACTCGTCGCCAAAGGTCTGACCAATGCCGAGATCGCGGCGCGGATGTCGGTTTCGGTGCGCACCGTCGAGTCACACGTCTACCGCGCCACCACGAAGCTCGGCGTCAACGATCGCGGCGCGCTCGCTCGGCTCCTCGGCAGACCGGGCAGCTGACGCCGCGGCTCGAGCCGAGCGCCCCGAGCTCGTCGATCTCTCAGAGCCGGCGCAGCGCTTCCGGCGTGAGCTCGGACAGCGACGTCCACCCCGACAGCCCGAGTGTCAGGTCGAACTCGGCGATGATGTTGCGCACGACGTCGCGTGCGCCGGCCTCGCCCGCGAGCGCCAGGCCGTAGAGGTACGGACGACCGATCAGCACCGCGTCGGCGCCCAGCGCCAGCGCCTTGAACACGTCGGAGCCGGTGCGCACGCCCGAGTCCAGCAGCAGCCGGCAGCGTCCGGCGACGACCGGCGCGATCTCGACGAGCGCATCGAGCGAGCCGATCGCGCCGTCGACCTGGCGGCCGCCGTGGTTGGAGACGACGATCCCGTCGACCCCGGCGTCGAGTGCGCGGCGAGCGTCGTCGGGATGCTGGATTCCCTTCAGCAGGATCGGCAGCTTCGTTCGCCCCCGCAGCGTCTCGATGTCGTCCCACGTCAGCGACGGCCGCGAGTAGATCTCCAGGAACGTCTGCACCGCGGCGCGCGGCTCGGGCGAGCGGAGGTTGCCCAGCAGACCGCCGGGAAACCGGCGGCTGATCGAGTACAGCGTCCGGAGCGCCGCCAACGACGGCTTGACCTCGGCGGCCGGGTCGGCGCCCGCGTCTGCGACGGCGGCGATCCGTTCGCGGACGATCTCCATGAAGCGGCTGTCGGCGGTGTACTGGGCGATCCCCTGACCGCGCGCGAACGGCAGCGATCCGAGGTTGAGGTCCATCGGGCGCCACCCGAGCATCGTCGTGTCGAGCGTGACCACGACCGCCTCTGATCCAACCGCCTGCGCGCGGGCGAGGAAGCTGTCGACCACCCCATCGTCGGTCGACCAATACAGCTGAAACCATCTCGGCGCATCCCCCATCGCCGCCGCGCACGCCTCCATCGACGCGCACGCCTGGCTGGTGAACACGTACGGGACCCCGACCGCCGCCGCCGCCCGCGCGATCGCGATGTCCGCCTCAGGGTGCAGCAGCTCGGCGGCGCCGACGGGCCCGAACAGCACCGGCGCCGGCAGCGTTCGCCCGAACAGTTCGACGGTCAGATCACGCCGAGAGACGTCGCGCAGCATCCGCGGCACGATCTTCCAACGGTCGAACGCCTCTCGGTTGGCGCGCATGGTGGCGCCCTCACCGGCGCCGCCCGCCGCGTACGCCCAGCCGAGCCGGCGCGCCCGTCGCCGCGCGCGGCGCTCGAGCGTCAGGAAATCCGTCGGTACGGCGGGCGTGTGACCCTGCACGCCCGCGCCGTAGATCTCGTTCTGGCGGATCCGGCCGGGGCCCGGAATGATCGGCTCTGGTGGCGACATCGCGTCGGCGGGGAGCCTAGTGGTCGCGGATCGGGCCACCAGTCCGACCGTGTTGCCCGATCGGGACGGGTCGTCGCCGCGCACGTGGCAGGATGAGCCTGATGCTCGACTCGATCTACGCCCACACCCCGATCGCGGGCCTCGTTACCGAGCGGGCCTGGGTGCAGGCGATGCTCGACGTCGAGTCGGCGCTGACCTCGGCGCTGGCGTCGATGGACGAGATCCCGCGTGAGCCCGCGCGCCGGATCACCGAGGCCTGCGAGGTCGACCGTTACGACGTCGACTCGCTGGCGAGGCAGGCGGCGCTGCATGCGACGCCCGTCGTCGGCCTGGTGCAGGCGCTGCGCGAACAGTTGCCCGAGTCCGACCGCGCCTACGTGCACGTGGGCGCCACCAGCCAGGACATCGTCGACACGGCGCTGATGCTGATCGCCAAGCGGGCGCTGACGCCGCTGCTGGCGACCAGCGAGGCGGCGGCGTGGACCCTGTTCGGCCTCGCCCAGGAGCACCGCCACACGCCGATGATCGCCCGGACGCTGCTGCAACAGGCGCTGCCGATCACGTTCGGGCTGCGCGCCGCGATCTGGCTCGACGGGATCGACTCGGCGCGCGCGCGGCTGCGGGCCGTCCACGAGAAGGGGCTCGCCGTGCAGATGGGCGGCGCCGTCGGCGGACGCGCGCCGGAGCTGGGCACGCGGGTCGCGCTCGAGCTGGGTCTGGCCGATCCGGTGATCGGCTGGAGTGCCACGCGTGTACGCACCGCCGAGCTGGCAAGCGCCCTCGGCGTGCTGGCGGGCGTGTTCGGCAAGGTCGCGCGCGACGTGACGCTGCTGGCCCAGGACGAGGTTGGCGAGGTTTCCGAAGACGACACCGGCGAAGGCGGCGGCTCAACTTCGATGGCGCACAAGCGTAACCCCGTCGCGGCGATCTCGACGCTCGCGTGCACGCGACGGGTCCCGGGGCTGGTCGCGACCGTGCTGGCCGGGATGGAGACCGAGCACGAGCGAGCGGCCGGCGCCTGGCAGGCCGAATGGGGGACGCTCGCCGACCTGCTGACGCTGACCGGATCGGCCGCGAACTGGACCGGCGCGCTGGTGCGCGGGCTGCGCGTTCACACGGAACGGATGGCCGAGAACCTGGGCGCGGCGGCGAGCGGCGACCAGCCACCGCCGAGCGGGATCGACGAGCTGATCGACCGGGCGCTGGCGGCGCACATCTCGCCGGCGGTGCAGGCGGGCGGATTCACGACCGCGCGGCCGGCCGACCCCGCTCCGCCGGCCGGCGATCGGCCCCGTCAGACCGGCGTCCGCGGCTCGCGCCGAGACGTGCGCTCGTGACCGACGCGGTCAAGCTCCATCACGCGCTCGATGGAGCGGTCGACGGACCGCCGCTGCTGCTCGGGGGCTCACTGGGGACCACGCTTGAGATGTGGGAACCGCAGCTCGCCGCGCTTGAGCCGATCGCGCAGCTGGTCCGCTTCGACCACCGCGGCCATGGCCGCTCGCCGGTCCCGGCGGGCCCGTACGGGATCGACGACCTCGGCGGCGACGTGCTGCGGCTGATGGACGATCTGGAGCTCGAGCGCGCCTCCTACTGCGGGCTGTCGATCGGCGGGATGGTCGGCCAGTGGCTGGCGGTCAACGCGCCGGAGCGGCTCGACCGGCTGATCCTGATCTGCACCAGCGCGTTCCTGCCACCCGCCGATCCATGGCTCGAGCGGGCGGCCGCGGTCCGCAGCGCCGGCACGACCGAGGCGATCGCCGACACGGTCGTCGGGCGATGGTTCACCGAGCCGTTCGCCGGCACGCATCCCGACACCGTGGCGCGCCACCGCGCGATGATCGCCGTCACCGACCCGGGCGGCTATGCCGCATGCTGTGAGGCGATCGCCGCGATGGATCTCCGCGCCGGCCTGCCGTCGGTGACGATCCCGACGCTGGTGCTCTCCGGCGCCCAGGATCCGTCGATCCCGCCCTCGCACGGCCGCTCGATCGCCGACCTGATCCGGGGCTCCCGCTACGAGCTGCTGGACCCGGCAGCACACCTGGCGACCGTCGAGCGAGCCGACGCCGTCAACGAGCTGATCGTCGGGTTCCTGGAATGAGCGACGGGGCGACGGCGTGTGAGCCGCCCCGGGCGGCGTGTGAGCCGCCCCGGGCGGCATGTGAGCCGCCCCGGGCGGCATGTGAGCCGCCCGCGGCCGCCGGCGCGCCGCGTCACACGTCGACTCAGCTGTCGAAGCCGAGGCCCAGCCGGTCCAGCGTCCCCAGCCAGACCCCGCGCCTGCCATCACGCCGATCGGCCGCGGCAAGCCGGTTGCGGGTGAGCGCGATCACCGCCGAGCGGACCGGCTCAGGCGGGAACGGAACCGGCTTGCGGCGCACGAACGTCAGCGAGGTCGCCTCGGTCCGGCGGCCGTCGAGCAGATCGAGCGCCACCTGCGCGCCCCAGCGGGTCGAGCCGACGCCGAGGCCGGTGTAGCCGACGGCGTAGGAGACGCGGCCCGACAGGGCGGTGCCGAAGAACACCGAGAACCGGCTGCAGGTGTCGATCGCGCCGCCCCAGCGGTGCGTGAACCGCAGCCCCTCCAGCTGCGGGAACGTGGTGAAGAAGTGCTGGGAGAGCGTCGCGAACGTCGGCTGATGGTCGTCGAGCCGGTCGGCGACCGGCCCGCCGTAGCGATAGACGGCGTCATAGCCGCCGAACAGGATCCGGTTCTCGCCGGTCAGGCGGTAGTAGTGAAACTGGTTGGACATGTCCCCCAGCCCTTGGCGATGAGACCAGCCGATCTCCGACAGCTGCCCGTCGGACAGCGGCTCGGTCATCAGCGCGTAGTCGTAGACCGGCGCGATGAAATGCCGCAGGTCGCCGAGCAGGGGCGGATACGCGCTCGTGCCCAGCAGCGCCCCGCGGGCGCGGACCGCGCCGGCGGTGGCGGACACCCGCACGCCGGCGCCGGCGCCGTCGCCGTCGAGCCCGAGCCCGTGCACGGGGCTGTGCTCGAACACCCCCACGCCGGCGTCGACCGCCGCGCGCCGCAGCCCGTCGCCGAGCTTGCCCGGGTGCACGAGCGCGGTCGTGTCCTTCAGCCAGAGGCCGCCGAGGTAGGTCGGCGAGCGGACCTCGGCGCGCGTCTGCTCGGCGTCGAGCACGATCGCGGCGTGGTCGAATCGGCGCTCGAGCTCGGCGTCCTCGTGCAGGCTCTCGACCTGATAGGGCTCGAGTGCGAGCTCCAGCGAGCCGGTCAGCTCGTAATCGCAGTCGATTCGGTGCGCCTCGAGGTCCGCCCGCAGGCCGGCGAAGTTCTCGGCGCCGAGCCGCTCCAGCACCGGCATCTCACGTTCGAAGCGGCTCAGCCCGTTCGTCAGCCCATGCGTCAGCGATGCGTCGAGAAAGCCGCCGTTGCGGCCGCTCGCGCCCTCGCCGCAGCGCCCACCCTCCACCACCACGACCGAGCGAGCGGGGTCCAGGCGCTTGGCGTGCAGCGCTGCCCACAGGCCGGTGTAGCCGCCGCCGACGATGCACAGATCGGCGTCGACGACGCCTTCCAGCCGCGGGTGAGGATCCCGTGCGGGCAGATCGTCGAGCCAGAACGGGCGCGGCAGCGCGTCGGCGAACGCGTCCAGCTGCTGGTCGGTCGGCGGCGTCGTCGGCCAGGGCGGGGTCATCCTGGGCAACAGTCTGACGAACGATGGCGTGAATGGCCGGAGGGTCGGCCACACGCGCCAAGCTGCGCGTGAGAGCCGTTCAAGCACTGACCGGGAGTTGTGCGCCCGATCGGGGGCGCTCCCCCCAACATCGAGACCCGACCGGCCGCTCTCGCCCATCGCGACCAGGCTGAGAACGTCGCGTTCGCGCTCGCTGAGACGCTGTCGCTCGGCGTGCTTTGCCGCCAGATGAGGTTCGGTCGCCGGCAACCCGAATATGGCCAGGTGTCGACCCGGCGAAACATTGGCCGTCGCGCTGAAATCAACTCGCTAGCGCGGGCCATCGGGCATCAACAGCTCAAACGTGCCGCTCTGTACCCCATCGCGCTGGAACTCCTTCCACCGGCGGCGCATGGCCCCGCGACGTTCAGGAGTCGTGAGATCGTCGACCCCTCCGTTGCAGGACCGCCCTGAGATCCAAGTGCACCGGCCTCGCGCAGGGAGACCGCGACATCGCGCCCAGCCAGTTGCCTCTCACCTACATCGTCTCTGTTTGGTCGCGGCGTCCCGGGTGCTGCATCGCGGTAAAGCTGACCAGGTTCGAAGCCATCCCGTTTGCCAGCCCGTCAGGCCTCCCAAATGAACTGAATACCGTATGCTAACCATATTTCCAACACGTACCGGACCTAAACTAGAGCGATCATCTGTTTCTTCAATCCGCTCGTCGCGATTGATACAAGCCAAGCTACGAGCTGAGACATCGTATCGATTGGCACCGCTAAAGGCTCAGCGGTCTGGCCGCAGCCTGGATGATGGCTGCCAGGGCCGCCGCACTCGGGGTCATCATCAATTCTGACGATGCTCCTGTGCATCATCAATTCTGACGATTGACGGTCGATTACAATTGTTGCTGGAGTACGTTCGTCGGCGGTTCGGCCTCAATCAGCCGGTCAAATTGCTTTGGCTTCCGAGGTTCCCGCAACTCATGAGGTCACGGTGTCCGAGACGTCGCACAGGCCCCAGCTTGACATCAGACATGGGCGGGAGAGTTGGCCAACCCTCCGGCCGAGCTGGCGGCACGTCGTGCCCGTAAAATGAAACAGATAGACGCAGCGATAACACGATTTGGATTCAGAGTCGCACAGTGGTTGATTGATCTAGTACGAAAATGAGTCGAGCTGGTGCACAACATCGGGTCCGCTGTTATTGCCTGAAATGTACTGGGGACATCGACATTAAAGCCGGAAAATCGGTACCGCACGCGCTCCTTGTGACAGCGAGCGTTCGCTTCCAACGAGTACCGGACAGTCAGCGGCAGCATGCGTGAATGTCCGCTTGCCCGGACCGAGGGAATCGTCAGTGAACCGGTCGGTGGTGAGATCCTGCTCTACGACACGTCGACTCAGACGGCGCATTGTCTTTCGGTCGAGGCCGCCGCGGTCTGGAGCCGCTGTGATGGCAGCAACGCGGCGCCAGACATCGCCAGGACGTTGAGCGAGCCGATCGAATCAGTCCGGCAGGCGCTCGCGCAGCCCGACGAGGTGGGATTGCTCGAGCCGGATCCGGCCTCCGGGCAACGTTACTCGCGCCGCCAGATCCTGGCTCGCCTCCCGCACGGACCGCTGGCCGCTCCGTCTGCGCCGAACTCGGGGGGACGCAGGCACCGCGGTGCTCGCGGTCCACTACCTGCTCAGCTACTTCCAAACCCGCACGCTGACGCCGTTCGGTCTCTACTGTGTGGCGTTCGGACTCGCGATGACGATCTACACAACCCTGTAAACCAGGCCCGTATGTCCGGATCAGAAGCGGCACTCGCGGTCTCGGTATTCCTCGCCTGCACCGTCGAGGCGGTCGAGGCGCTGACGATCGTGCTCGCGGTCGGCAGCACCCGCAGCTGGCGCTCGGCGCTGTACGGGGTCACAGCCGGGGTGCTGGCGCTGGCGGCGGTGATCGCAGCGCTCGGACCCGCGGTCGGGTCGATCCCGCTCGGGGTGCTGCGGGTCGCCGTCGGCGGGCTGCTGCTCGTGTTCGGCCTGCAATGGCTGCGCAAGGCCGTGTTGCGAGCCGCCGGACTGAAGGCGCTCCATGACGAGCAGGCGATCTTCGCCCGCGAGACGCAGCGGGCGCGCGGCGCCGGCGGTCGGAGGCCGGGTTTAGGATCGATCGACGCATACGCGTTCACGATCGCGTGCAAAGGAGTGCTGTTAGAGGGCCTGGAGGTCGCGTTCATCGTGCTCACGTTCGGCACCAACCAACACGACGTCGGGCTGGCCGCAACGGCCGCGGCGGCCGCGGTGATCATCGTCGTGGCCGCCGGCGTGGCGGTCCGCGCGCCGCTGGCTCAGATCCCCGAGAACACGATCAAGTTCATCGTCGGGGTGCTGCTGTCATCGTTCGGGACCTTCTGGCTGGCCGACGGCGCGGGCGCTCACTGGCCCGGCGCAGACGCATCACTGCTGGGCCTGATCGCGTGGACGGCTGCCTGCGCGATCGGACTCGTGGCGTGGCTACGTCCGACCCCCACCGCGCCGCTGGAGCAGGTACGGTGAAGCGCGGCCTGCTGGCCGTCTGGGAGTTCATCGTCGGCGACGACTGGGTGACCGCCGCCGGCGTCGTCCTCGCGGGC
>Ga0302178_10000932_pt1 | contig 25514 bp, 25 predicted proteins | sample I_Palsa_E1_3_FD_198790 | JGI IMG/M metagenome (GOLD analysis project Ga0302178, IMG submission 198790) | Peat permafrost microbial communities from Stordalen Mire near Abisko, Sweden - I_Palsa_E1_3 | ecosystem: Environmental > Terrestrial > Soil > Palsa > Peat permafrost | place: Sweden... | reverse complement strand
CGTTGATCGAGCTGCTACCCGATTTTCAGCACAGGCCGCTCGACGTCTCCCTGGTGGTCGCACATCGGCGCAACCTGTCGCGCCGAGTTCGCGCATTTATGAAATGGATCGAAAGTGTGCTCGCGCCCTATCTGGAATAGTGAAACGAACCAACAGACGCCACCAGAGCCCCCTTTTTCTTAGCACCGGCCAAGCCGGCTTTTGCTTTGAGTTCATCTAGGAATTTCTACGATGAGGTGTAGTGCGTCGTAAATATTTCTGGCGATCTCGCCTTCAAGGCGCGCAATCTCCTTGGCCAGCCGAGCGCTTTCGGCTGCCACGTCCACCTCCACGTATAGAGCCAGGCGTAGCCCGCCCTGCACTGCCACCGGCGCTGCGGCCGTTGCGGCGATGAAAGCCGCGTCGTCGGCGAACAACTCTACCTCCGACAACTTAGCTAATGCGCGCAGTAGGGGCGCGGCTTCGGTGACAAAGTCGTCCTGAGAAAAAGTGAGCAGCGGCACCCTTTTCGCCGGTTGGAGCTTCATCTCGGCACGCAAGCGGCAGGCAGGTCTCGGGCACGATTGACTGCTTGTTCGCATCCGCTAGCTACTTCATGCCTCGAGAAACCTCATCACACGCCCGACGCATAATCAAACCGAAGAAATATGCATATAGGCGAATTTTTTTGCGCCCGCGGCTCGTTATTAGAGTAGTCACTTCGCCGGCAGATGCTTAAGGCATGCACACTTCGAGCAAGGTACACAAGATGCCATTGGAGCATTGACGCATGGTCTTTGCCGATCGAAGAGGTTACACAGATGAAAACATCCGGTTTAGCAGCAGGTCCGAGCCATGGCGATGAATTAGCCATCACTCGTACAGTTTCTCCCAAGGTCGACGCAGCTCCGGCGTCGACGCAGCTCCGGCGTCGACGCGCAACAGCGACAGCGCAAGCATACGCCAGGGTCTCGGTCCGGCGCCGAGCCTCTCTCAGCAACACGTTGAATCACACACCGTTCGGCGCTCGTGTTTGTCTGAATTCGCCTCGCAACTCGGCAAGCTCACGAGTACGCTCTCGTGCTGTGATGTGGATGACGACGCCAACCTTGAAGTCGAACTCGACGCGGTCGAACCGCGCCCCGTTTCTGAATTGAAACAACAGCTATTAGAGGCAGGAAATACTTTTCGTACGACGCCGGCGCAGCGCCAGGAATTCGTTGCTGCTTTCAAGCGTTATCACGCCGAGGTCGGCGAGAAAATGTACCTGGAATATCGGACAACCATCGAAGCGATCAAGGCCGCACACCCGGAAGTGGCACATATCCCGACCGACGATCTCATTGCTTTGCGGGGTTGGACCAGCGGCGACTATATCTTGGTCCAGAATGCACTCGATATGCCAAAGCCGGAGCAATTCGCCGACGCGCTCCCCTATTTAAGGGCGATTATGTCTGCCTATCACGCGCTGCCGAAATCGTTCATCTATACGGGTACCGTATATACCGGCGAGAGACAAACCGCAGAATGGGTTAATCAACGTTATAAGGTGGGCGAAACCATTACCAACTGGCGATTTTTTGCGGCGTCCGAAACGGTAGAAGGCAAGTGGCCGGATTGCAACGTCAATTGGGATAGCGAGTCGGTTCACGGCAAGCGAATTTCACTTTTTTCAGAACGGCCTAAGGAGCTTGAAGTGTTGTTCGTGCCAGCCACGCAACAGAACACTTTGTCACTGACCGTAAAAAAAGGGACCGAACATAGGACATTCCCCGACATCGACATTCGTCAAAAAGAAGTGGTCGAGATCTAACTCGGCCGCCGCGCCCAATTCCCAGCGTATCATGGCCATTTCCAACCATCGTGAAATCTCTGGAGCCGCTTTTATGGTTGATCATGACGCGCATGCAAACAAGCCCCGTACCGACAATCCCGCCGGCCTCTCGAAACCAGGCGGCCACTATAGTCATGTCGCCATCGCCAATGGTTTTGTATTTGTCTCTGGACAATTGCCAATCACAGCACAAGGCGAAAAACTCGGCGACGCATCTTTCGACGTACAGGCAGAACAGGTGCTGGCCAATCTGCAAGCCGCGCTGATCGGCGCCGACAGCAGCATTAACCAATTGGTGCAGGTGCGCGTCTATCTCGACAGCATCGAGCATTGGCCGCGTTTCAACGAAATCTATGCCCGCTGGGCCGGCGACGCCAAACCGGCGCGCGCGATTGTGCCGGTCGGCGCGCTGCACTTTGGCTTGAAGCTTGAGATTGAGGCAGTGGCCACGGTTTAAGGTCAATCAGGCACGCCTGGGCCGCAGCCAATGGACAACCATTTTTGACATCACCGCTGCATCAGGCGGCTGGAGCATAACCTCGATGTAACCTCGCCCAGCGAGACAAGGTCGAATTGGATGCCTCGAAATGCAAAGCCATGAATTCTTCTAACTCTCTCTCGGTCAAACCGAACTCGGTTTGCGAGCGTTTCGCGAGATAGTCCTGAACTGCGGCGTTTATCACCGCAGGAGTCGCGTCTTGGTAACACCCCGTCAGATACACTGCAACCTGCGTGGCGTTCATCACGTGCAGATTAAGACTTAATATGCTCACCTTACCCGTTTCCGGATCTTGTGAAATAGGCATATAGCCAGTTAATGCGCTCACCGCGGATACCACACCGCCGACCGTACCCGGCGCTTGCCCGCTCTTGGGCAGGAATTCGCTGACAGTCGCTCCAGGCTGCAACTTGCGGTCGACATCGTAGTAACTTGATGCTGCTGCGCCAATTATTTCCAGGTTCCCAGTTGGCGTACCAAAACCGAGCACAGTCTCAGGCCTCCCCGACAGCTGGTTCCGATCCAGAATAGGTGCAAGCTCGTCCTTGACTTCCGGCGTCAGAACGTCGTGAAGTCCGCCCTTCTGATAGGGATCCTGTCCGATGCAGTTCACCAGATAGTCGACCAGAAAGGTCTTTGTTTCCTCCGAGCCATTGCGATTTTTTTGCGTTACCGTTACTTTGATTTTTTTTGTTTCACCAGAACCGGTGGAAAGGATCAAATGCTCGATCGATTTGATCTCGCCTTTTGCTTGTATTTCTCGACTTCCATTGATAATGGCTTCTACTCTGGCGCCAGCGGCTTCTGCATTGTCGAATCCTTGTCTCGCCACCCATGCCACCGGTTTCCCGATTTCCTGCCCGACTTCCACTACCCATGCGGCAGTGGCTCCTCCACCGTAAACCAATACGTCCTTGCCTCGAACCTTTTCGGCGATATCACTTGTGAGCATATCCGTGTAACTCAGAATGTGATCAGTTTCGATTGACTTCTCGCCCTGTGCGGGCGATGAGCCCGTCGACAGCAACTCTTTCGGTAACGCCCGGCCAGGCGCAAATCCCGACGCCACAACAATCTTGGCGGCGAGAAAGCGCTCTCCCGATGTGTCCGTTTCGAACGCGTATGACAAGCCTTCCTTGCTTATCCGCTGAACTACCGCCCCTCTCTCGATGAAAACTTTTTTGCCGCTTTTTTGCAGCGAATCGAGGGTGATTTGTTCCAACCGTGCAAGCCGTACCTGGTAATCCTTCGAATGTACATAAGCTGAATTCGACTGATGCGGCAGTATCCCGTTGTTCTTGTCATGCTCGCTGGGATCGACGTATTCAAGGCTGTCCTGGTGAGGCAAAGCCAGGATATGGTGGGGTTGGGCCAAGCGGTGCCCGACCACTTTCCAATAGCCTTGATCGCCCACGATCGCAACATGAGTGTACTTGGGGTCTATCTCCATCGTGGAAAGGTAGGTGAGCGCCGCGGTCCCTCCCCCAACGACAACGAGAACCCTATCGCTTTCGGAAACGCCCTCATAGAAATCCTTTAAGGACGTTGCTTTGTCGTTTCTTCTAATCGGAATTGGCGCTTTACTTCTTCTGAAATCGGACTTCGACAAGGTCGCGCGCGTCGGCACAGGTGCCAAGGCGCCTCCCGCGCATAGGGAAGCCGTTGCCTTGGCCGAGCGCGAAGCTATTCTCAAATCGACCAGAGGCCCTAACACACCGGGCGCACTCATGGCGCGCGGGCGAATGAGTCGAGGGGATGGCTCTGCTTTGTCGACATCGTCAATCGGTCGCGACGAAATGACTGGAGGTAGACCGAAGGAGACACGATTTGTAGTCATTGAATTGCCCTGTGTTTCCTGAAAATATTTTTGTTTGAGCCTCAGTCGGCAGGCGACCCCAAGCCCGCGCGTGCGATTATGCCGGTCGGCGCACTACACTTTGGCTTGAAGCTTGAGATTGAAGCGGTGGTCACGGTTTAAAGTTTGCTAAAAGTGGGCCAACGCCACAGAGTGCGCGCCTTAGTGGCTGTGCACAACCCACAAGCATCTTTTATCCGGTAAACTACCGCAATGCAGCATTTCTATCTTCACGCGTGATACGAGCCTTCAATGCATGCCTGAGGCGCGTACATTAACCCAGGACGGAACATCGATGCGCCGAGTTGTCTTCAATCAAAAGGGTGGCGTGGGTAAATCCACCATCGTTTGCAATCTCGCCGCGATCAGTGCGTCCCAGGGCGTACGCACGCTGGTGATCGATCTCGATCCGCAGGGCAATTCAAGCCAGTATTTGCTGGGCGCTCAAGCACAGGACGCGCAGCCGAATCTGGCCGATTTCTTCGAAACAGCGCTGAGCTTTAGTTTCAAGGAACCGGAAATCGGCTCCTTTATCCACCAGACCTCGTTTGAAAATCTCGATATCATCCCCTCACATCCCAATCTTGAGGTCTTGCAAAGCAAGCTTGAGTCGCGCTATAAAATTTACAAGCTGCGCGATGCGCTCAAGGGCCTGGAAGGTTATGACGCGGTCTATATCGATACCCCGCCGGCCCTGAATTTTTTCACGCGCTCGGCGCTGATCGCGGTTGAACACTGCCTGATTCCATTCGATTGCGACGATTTCTCGCGTCGCGCGCTGTATTCGGTGCTCGAAAATATTCAAGAAATCCAACACGATCACAATGCCGATCTCAAAGTCGAAGGCATCGTCATCAATCAATTCCAGCCACGAGCCAGCCTGCCTCAGCAACTGGTTCAGGAACTGCTCGACGAAGGCTTACCGGTGTTGAGCTCCTACCTGTCGCAGTCGGTCAAAATCCGCGAAAGTCATCAGAGCGCCAAACCGATGATTTATCTTGAGCCGCGCCACAAACTTGCGCTGGAATATCTGGCGCTGCATCGCGAACTCAACGGCTAAGCGCTCGCCGCGCCAGTCGTCGCGGGTAAAAAATTAAAGAAGTGCCCGCAATGCGATATCGACGACGGCCACCAGTTCTTTTTCGTCTACATCCACTTTGCCCAATACCCGCAAGCCCTGCACCAGGCACAGCAAGAATCTGCCGAGCGTCTTTTCATCGAGCTTGGTATTGAATTTTCCGGCTTTCTGACCACGCGCCACAGCAGCCGCAAACTCTGCCGAAATACGCCGAAGCGCCGACTCGATATGCGGACGCAAAGTGTCTTCCGCAGGCAGCAATTCAAGTGCCGCGTTGGTAATAAAACATCCGTGCCGCTCACTTAAATTGCGGGTCACGCGGGTGTAGTAAAGCAGCGCTTGGCGCAGCGCTTCATGCGGTGGCAAATCGGCACTCAGGCGCTCTTTCAAGCGGGCCACCGCGCCATCGGTATAACGATCAAAGGCGGCGATCAGCAGCCCGCGCTTGTCGCCAAATGCGCCATACAAGCTGCCGCGCATGAGACCGGTCGCTTTGCATAAGGTTTCAATCGAGGTGGCGTGATAGCCCTGCTCCCAGAACACCTGGCCTGCGGATAGCGCCACTTGGTCAATATCGAATTCACGCGGACGACCACGCTCGCCGGTACGCTCGTGCGTGCGGTCTGGGGTATCGGGTGCAGAAGAGTATCGTGTCATCGGCCCATAATATGACCGATCGTTCAAAAATTCAAGCAATGATAGCAACCGGCGGATTCGGATAAGTATCTATCCCTGTCGGAGTGCGTCTTGATTAATCCCATACTTGAACGCCCGCTCGCTTCAAGGTCTCGTTCCACATCACCAAAGCGGGAATCGATATCAGAAAATCTTGGTTTTCCACAAGATTGCGGTTGCTTAGACTTGCACTCATCTTGTTATAACAAGTTAAGCCATGTCTGAGCCGATCACCAATCTGATACCGCTGTCCCCCGTTTCGCTCTATGCGCAGATCAAGGCGCAGTTGCGTTCGCGCATTCTCGATGGCAGCTTTGCACCGCACAGCCGGATGCCGTCCGAGTACGCCTTGTGCGAACTGTTTAAGGTCAGCCGCATTACCGTCAGGCAAGCACTGGGGGATCTGCAGAAGGAAGGCTTGATCTTCAAGATCCATGGCAAAGGCACCTTCGTCTCGCAACCCAAAGCCTTCCAAAACGTGACTTCGCTGCAAGGTTTTGGCGAGGCCATGACATCCATGGGCCATGAGATCGTCAACCAATTGCGCAGCTTTCGCATCATTGAGGCCGACCGCCATATCACCGGCCGCTTGCAGCTCGCCGAGGGCGCACGCGTGGCCGAGATTCACCGCGTGCGGTTCTTGAATCGCGCACCGGTTTCATTGGAAATCACCTATGTGCCCGAAGCCCTGGGCAAACGCTTGGCGAGCGCCGATCTGGTCACTCGCGACATTTTCTTGATACTCGAAAACGACTGCGGTGTGCCGCTAGGCCACGCCGACGTGGCGATCGACGCGATTCTGGCGGACGCCGATATCGCGCTGGCCCTCCAGCTTGAAGAAGGCTCTCCCGTGCTGCGTATCGAGCGCCTGACACACAGCGCCGACGGCATGCCGATTGATTATGAATATCTGTATTTCCGTGGCGATGCATTCCAGTACCGGCTGCGCATCGATCGCGACAAGACCCGGCAAACCGCAAGGAACGTGCAATGAAAACCCATATCCTCGAATACGACGTGGTGGTGGTTGGCGGCGGTACCGCCGGCCCGATGGCCGCCATCAAAGCCAAAGAGCTCGACCCCAGCCTCACAGTGCTGTTGCTGGAAAAAGCCCACGTGAAGCGCAGCGGCGCAATCTCGATGGGCATGGATGGCCTGAACAATGCGGTGATTCCGGGCCACGCCACACCCGAGCAATACACCAAGGAAATTACCATCGCCAATGACGGCATTGTCGATCAGGCCGCCGTCTATGCTTACGCCAAGCATAGCTATACCACCATCGAAGAGCTCGATCGTTGGGGCGTCAAGTTCGAGAAGGACAGCACGGGCGACTATGCCGTCAAAAAAGTCCATCATATGGGCTCCTATGTTCTGCCCATGCCTGAAGGCCACAACATCAAGAAAGTGTTGTACCGGCAGCTCAAACGCGCACGCGTGGCAATTACTAACCGCGTGGTCGCCACCCGTCTGCTCACGGACGCCGCGGGCCGAGTCAGCGGCGTGCTCGGTTTCGACTGCCGTACGGCCGACTTCTATGTGATACGCGCCAAGTCCGTGATCCTCAGTTGCGGCGCGGCCGGTCGACTGGGCTTGCCGGCTTCGGGCTACTTGATGGGCACCTACGAGAACCCGACCAATGCCGGCGACGGTTACGCCATGGCTTATCACGCGGGCGCCGCGCTTGCGAATCTCGAATGCTTCCAGATCAATCCGCTGATCAAGGACTATAACGGCCCTGCCTGCGCCTATGTGACCGGGCCGCTAGGCGGCTTCACGGCCAACGGCCACGGTGAGCGCTTTATCGAATGCGATTACTGGAGCGGGCAAATGATGTGGGAGTTTTACCAGGAATTGCAAAGCGGCAATGGCCCGGTGTTCCTGAAACTCGATCATCTTGCCGAAGAGACGATCCAGACCATCGAGCAGATCCTGCATACCAACGAACGCCCGAGCCGGGGCCGCTTCCATGCGGGGCGCGGCACCGATTATCGACAACAGATGATTGAAATGCATATTTCGGAGATCGGTTTTTGCAGCGGTCATAGTGCATCGGGCGTGTATGTCAATCAGCACGCCGAGACGACGGTGCCCGGCCTCTATGCCGCCGGCGATATGGCGGCCGTGCCCCATAACTATATGCTGGGCGCCTTTACCTACGGCTGGTTCGCCGGACACAATGCGGCGCAATATGTGGCGGGCCGCGAGCATGCGCCGCTGGACGCGGAGCAAATCGAGGCCGAACGCCGCCGCATTTATGCGCCGCTGGAACGCGACACGGGCTTGGCGCCCGCCCAAGTCGAATACAAATTGCGGCGCATGGTGAACGATTACCTGCAACCGCCCAAGGTCACGCGCAAGATGGAAATCGGCTTGCAGCGCATCGAAGGCATCACCGACGACATCGAGCAGATGAAAGCGGCGAATCCGCACGAGCTGATGCGTGCTGCGGAAGTGCGGGCCATCCGCGATTGCGCTGAAATGGCCGCGCGAGCTTCGCTGTTTCGCACCGAAAGCCGCTGGGGTCTCTACCATCATCGCGTCGATTTTCCAGCGCGCAACGATGCGGATTGGTTCTGCCACACGCACTTGCTTAAAGGCGACGATGGCCGCATGCGCAGCGTCAAACGCGCGGTGGAGCCGTATGTGATACCGCTCGATCGCGATGAAAGTAGCGCTTACCAGAAACTGCGCGTCGCCGGACATTCGGTGGCGCCGAAATTAAGCGCTGAATTGTCTACTGAACCAGCCTAAAAAAATACCCAGCAAAGTACCAGGGAACACTTATGTCCTATACCCCGCATGACATTTTTCAGCGCAGCGCCGCACCCGTCACCATCGACGAGAACAAGTGCATTGCCGACAAAGGTTGCACCGTGTGCGTCGACGTCTGCCCGCTCGACTTGCTGGCCATCGATGTCAGCAAGGGCAAGGCTTATATGCAGTTCGACGAATGCTGGTATTGCATGCCTTGCGAACAGGATTGTCCGACCGGCGCGGTAAAGGTCGAGATCCCTTATTTGCTGCGCTGAGCGACCCATCACATTCTAATTACGATCTGCCCATGACCGACTTCTCGCCTTTGAGTTACGACCCCGACACCTTGGACCCCGAAGCTGCCGCACTACTGCCGCGCTTATCGGACCAAGATCCCGTAGTGCGCCGCATCGCCCTGATCGAAATCGCGGATCTTGAAGATGAGACCCTGCTGCCCGCGATTATCGATGCACTGGAACATGACACCTCAAGCGAAGTACGCGCCGAAGCCGCACGCGTGCTCGCCGCATGGGAGCGGCAGGAGGTCGTCGAGGCGCTATGCAGAGCCTTAATCGATCAAGACGACGCCGTGCGTCACGCCGCGGCGCAAAGTCTGACGGAACTGAAGCAAACGGCATCCGGGCCGATATTACTGCAATGGGTAGACTATGCGCTGCCTTTCGTACAGACCTCGATCTTGCGCGCCTTGCGCGAATTACGTTATGGCGGGGCCTTCGACGCGGCTTGGCGCGCACTCGCCCATAGCCAGGCAACGGTACGACTTGAGGCGGTCGGCGTATTGGGATGGCTCAAGCACGCTCAGGCGCTCGCACCGCTTGCCGCTCTGGCATGGCACGACCCCGAACTTGGCGTGCGCCGCGCAGCTGTGGGCGCACTGGGTTTTGCAGCCACGCCCGAAGTATTCGTCGTCGATGCATTGCTTAACGCTTTACGCGACGAGGCATGGCAGGTACGCGAAGAGGCGGCCGCAACTTTGGGAAAATTGCGCACGGCACATGCGGGCGAGGCGTTGATCGCAGCCCTGGCCGACGACTACTGGCAAGTCCGCCTGCAGGCCGCGCGCGCGCTGGGCAAGCTACGCGATGCACAGGCTAGTGGTGCGCTGGCTGTCCTGCTGACCCACTCCATCAGCAATCTACGCAAGGAAGCCGCACTCGCGCTGGGCGAACTCGGTGATTCAAACGCGCTGCCCGCATTACGGGAAGCCTTTGCCGATCGCGACCCGGAAGTTCGCAAGGCGGTAAGGATTGCCTTGCAGCAGATCGAGGGTCAAACCGCATGAAGATGCCCGAACGGATCGATCTGGATCAGGCCACGCGCACGCTGACACTGCATTGGCCTGGCGGCAGCGCCCAGCGCCTTACCCATGCCACGTTGCGGCGCGTCTGCCCCTGCGCGGCATGCCGCCGCTTGCAACTCCGCGGCTCACCCGTGCAAGCATCCGAAGATATCTCCCTGGTCGAACTACAGTCGATGGGCTATGGCGTACAGCTGGTCTTTAGCGACGGTCATGCGCAAGGTATTTTTCCGTGGCCGTATTTGGAACAACTAAAGACGATATGGGAGCCTGCGGCTGTTATTTAATACGCTTTTTACTTGAGCCCCAATTTTCGGCACGGTCTATCGTCGCGTATTATCGGCATGCAGCGATCAGTCGAGCTCGGCCGATGTAGCGGCGACTGACGACACCGGCCGTGATGCACGGTAAAATGTGCACCATGAATTTCGACCTTTTCGAAAACGACGTCGTCACCCCGAGTCGCGAACAAATAGGGCCGCAAGCCTATGTATTGCGTGCCGCGGCCCACCCCTACGTCGCCGAGTTATTACCCGCACTCGAAGCCATTCAGCAAGCAGCGCCCTTTCGCCATTTGGTCACGCCCGGCGGTTTCGAAATGTCGGTGGCGCTGACCAACTGCGGCGCCTTGGGTTGGACCAGCGATCGCCGCGGTTACCGCTACGCCCGACAGGACCCGCAAACGGGCCACACCTGGCCCGCCATGCCGGAAGTCTTTATGCGTCTGGCGCAAGACGCCGCGGCGCGGGCAGGCTTTGAGGCATTCACCCCAGACGCCTGCCTGATCAATCGCTATGTGCCCGGTGCGCGCTTATCCTTGCACCAGGACAAAGACGAGCGCGATTTCAGCGCGCCTATCGTCTCGGTCTCCCTGGGCCTGCCCGCTACTTTTCTATTCGGCGGCCTGCACCGTGCCGATAAGGCCGCGCGCATAGCCCTGGCCCATGGCGATGTGGTCGTCTGGGGCGGCGCCGATCGCCTTCGCTATCATGGCATCCTGCCGCTTAAACCCGGTTATCACCCACTGCTGGGCGAGCAACGTATCAACTTTACGTTTCGACGAGCAGTTTGATGGGCTCTTTACGTTACCAACGCAAACGCCCCTCCCTTAACCATACAAACCGGGCCTTGCTGCATGCTTGACGAATTTCCTCGATACACTCCAGCATTTCGCATCTCCAAACAATAAATATGCTCGAACGACACGCATGGCGCGATTTGGTCGCCGTTATATTCACCGTGGCTTTGGTTGGCATAGGTCTCGGTAGCACCCTGCCGCTGACGGCGCTGGTACTTACCAGCCGCGGTTTCGGGCCGGATATGGTGGGTTTGACGATCGCGGCCAGCGCCTTGGGCGGTATTGCCGGGACCTTTGCCACGCCCTCGGTCAGCGCTCGCCATGGCCGAACCCCGGTCATGCTGGCTTGCCTGTTGCTCGCCGCCGCGTCCATCGCACCGCTGCAATATGTCACTTCGATCGGGGCGTGGATGGTGTTGCGCTTTACGTTTGGCGTATCGATGGCGGCGCTGTTTCTGATCAGCGAGGCGTGGATTAACGTCTTGTCCGGTGATGCGGTCCGCGGCCGAATAGTGGCCATTTACACGACGAGTTTTACCTTGTTCCAGGTACTCGGACCACTGCTGACCGATGGACTGACACGATTCCCCCATATCGCCTTTCTGATTTGCGGCGGCCTGTTCCTGTTAGGCGCACCAGGCATCATGCTCGCGCGCGACAATATAAACCCCGGCCAAAACCCTGCTAGCGACCGCCTGCGCGCAAGCAAAGAAGATACGCTGTCGTGGTTGAGTATTCTGCGCAAAGCACCGGCCATTATTGCCGGAACCGCCTTCTTTGCTGCGTTCGACAATATCGTGCTTGGTTTTCTACCACTGTTTGCGATCGATACGGGTTTTAGCCAGACCCGAGCGCTGGCGGCGTCAGCCATTGTCCTGACAGGCGACGCTATGCTGCAGTTTGCTGCCGGCTGGTTGTCCGACCACTACGGCCGCCAACGCGTTCATCGGCTCTACGGCGTGGCGGTATGCCTGATGTTGCCGCTGCTGCCCGTGATGGTGCGAATTCCGGGCCTATGGGAAATTTACCTGTTCATTCTTGGCGGTCTGGCCGGCGCGATTTATACATTGTCGATGGTCGCAACCGGAGAATATTTCAGCGGCGCGGCGTTATTGCGTGCCGCCGGTCTGATGGGACTGACCTGGAATATCGCCAGTAGCGCGGGGTCGGCTGCCACGGGTCTCATGATGCAGCGATTTGGGCCATCGACCGTGTTTGTCGTGCTATGGGCGATGGCGATGGTTTTTATGCTGGTGTCCAAGGGCAACTGGCATCGGGTCGGCGCCAAGCCTGCCTAGGCCCTACTGTGCCGGCGTGAAAGCCGGCCTTCAACGCCGATGGATTGCATGGGAAAAGCACAAAGGGCATGCGCTCAAGCAAACTATCGAAGCGCATGCCCTCGTACGTCAACACATCAATACATCAATATCGGCGTGCTGCCAGCTTCTTCACCACCGACACCAACGCATCGACTTCTTCACAGGTGTTATAGAACGCCAGCGAAGGCCGCACAGTTGCCTCGACGCCGAAGCGCCGCAGTATCGGCTGGGCGCAATGATGCCCCGAGCGCACAGCGATACCTTCTTCGTTCAGCGCCTGCCCGACCTCTTCCGTTTCATAACCTTTCAGCACGAACGACAGGACACTGGCCTTGTCGCGCGCCGTACCGATCAAACGCACCCCCGGCACAGCTTGCAACACGCTGGTCGCATAGGCTAGCAAGTCGTGCTCATAACGCGCGATATTCTCGATACCCACCCGCGTGACATAGTCGATTGCAGCCCCCAGCCCCACCGCATCGGCAATATTACCGGTACCGGCCTCGAAACGATTCGGCGGCGGCTGAAACACGGTGCGCTCGAAGGTCACGTCGGCAATCATATTGCCGCCGCCCTGCCAAGGTGGCATGTCCTCGAGTATCGCGCGTTTGCCGTAGACCACGCCGATGCCGGTCGGCGCAAACACTTTATGCCCCGAGAACACAAAGAAATCGGCATCGAGCGCTTGCACGTCAACCCGCATATGCGATACCGACTGCGCACCGTCAATCAACACATGGGCTCCGGCACGATGCGCCAGATCGATGATTTCCTTGACGGGCACCACCGTACCCAGCGCATTCGACACCTGGGTGACTGACACCAGCTTGGTGCGCGGATTCAGCAAACGTTGATATTCTTCAAGCAGCACCTGGCCGCTGTCGTCGACCGGTATCACCCGCAGCTTCGCGCCCGTTTGTGCGGCAAGCTGCTGCCACGGCACGATGTTGGCGTGATGCTCCAGATGCGAGACGATAATCTCGTCGCCTTCGCCGATATGCTTGGCGCCCCAGCTCTTGGCGATCAGGTTGATGCCTTCCGTCGCGCCGCGCACAAAAATGATTTCATCGGCTGATGAGGCGCCGATGAAATGCTGCACCTTGCTGCGTGCCGCCTCATAGGCATCCGTCGCGCGACCGGCCAGCGTATGCGCGGCGCGATGGATGTTGGAGTTTTCGTGGGCGTAGAAATACGCCAGGCGATCGATCACCGCCTGCGGTTTATGGGTGGTTGCGGCATTGTCGAACCACACCAGTTGCCGGCCATTGATACGCTCTTGCAGAATCGGAAAGTCGCGCCGAATCGCATTCACGTCAAATGGCGGATGAGCCGCCGAGGCCAGTTGCGGCAAACTATCCGCCGAGCTCGACGGGGTCGCATCGTCGAGAAAATAACGCGAACTACCGCCATGCCCGGGCGCGGCCCCAGCAGACTGAGGAAAGCGCAAAACCGACACCAGCGAACGCAACTCATCGCCGTCGGGCAAACCGAATGCGCGCGCCGACGCCGTATCGCTGCTCGGCACCGCAATCTCGCGACCAGGGGTCGTTTTGCCGCGTGTGTCGGCCGCATCGTCCAGGAAATAATAGGGCGAAGATGGAGCCGGCTGACCGCCAACCGACGGACGCCCCGCTCCATGCGCCTCAGGCACGCCCAGCGCCGCGCCCCCAAAACGCGGCTCAAGCGCAGGCGCCACGGTCACCACGCTGTCGGGCAGGCCATTTTGTGCAACTGCATGGGGCGCGAGCGCCGGTGCACGATTGCCCAGCGCCAGCACATGGGTCGGCGCTGCGGGCAGCAGGTTGCCGCCCGGCAACTTGCCTTGCGGAAGCGCCGCACCAGGCACCCCCGTGCCGCTACCGCCTGGGCCGGCCAGCGGTGAGCCTGCCGGCGCCGGATTGCTGGCCGACGCCAGCACAGGCGCCGTCAGCGGCAAGGTATCGGCCACGCCGGTCGGCACACCGCCGGCGGAAAAGGCCAAAGGCGCAGCGCCACCCGGCAAGGCGGAGAAAAACTCGCTGGCCAAACGCGCGAGGGTCGCGGGATCGGGCAAACCTGCAGGTGGGGTCGGCAGCAAAGTGCGATCCACCGGATTACTTGTAGGTATCTGGGTAGTCATGGTACTTCCCGATTTCTACGTCATCAAGGACCGCCAGCGCGTCCGGCGAATGCACCGCCAGCGAGCAATATAGGGAAATCAAATACGAAGCGATCGCGTGGTTGTTGATACCCATAAAGCGCACCGACAGCCCTGGACCTTGTTCGCCGGCAACGCCAGGTTGAAACAGACCCACCACGCCCTGACGCTTGTCGCCGACGCGCAGGAGCAGGATCTTGGTCTTGCCGTCAGCGACCGGCACCTTGTCCGAAGGAATCAAGGGAATGCCGCGCCAAGTCAGGAACTGCGAGCCGAACAAGCTGGTCGTCGGCGGCGGCACGCCACGGCGCGTGCATTCGCGACCGAAGGCCGCAATCGCCAGCGGGTGGGTCAGGAAAAACGCCGGTTCCTTCCATACCTTGGTCAGCAACTCGTCAAGGTCGTCCGGGGTCGGCGCGCCGGTCAAGGGAAAGACGCGCTGCTCGTCGGCCACATTCGCCAGCAGACCGTAATCCGGATTGTTGATCAGTTCGCCTTCCTGATGCTCCTTGATGGTCTCAATCGTCAGACGCAGCTGCTCTTTGATCTGATCGTGCGGGCTGCTATAGAGATCGGAGATGCGCGTATGCACATCGAGCACGGTGCTCACTGCATTCAAGAAATACTCGCGCGGCACTTCCTCATAGGGCACAAAAGTCCGCGGCAAAATACCTTCATCTTCGCGCTGCGTGCATGCCACACGAACCGCTTCGGGGTTCTTCACCTGGTTCAAGCGGTAGATACCGGCTTCGACCGGCACCCATTGCAGCAAATGCGTGAGCCAACGCGGTGTAATCGTCGCGAGTTGGGGAACGGTCTTGGTGGCGTTGGCTAGTTGCCGTGCTGCGTTATCGCCGAGCGCTGTTTGGCCGCTCACTGTTGTCGACATAGAAAATGACTCCGAGTTAGATAGATGAAAAACGGGAATGCTTATATGAGAAAGTGATTATCGAGACCTGGCTTCGGACCTTCAACATGCTATAGGCATCAGGCCGACGATTTCCGGTCTACGGGATCATCGGCCGGGATGCCTCCGGTAGACGCATGCAACAGGCTCGCTATCGGTACACTAAAGGCCCGCGCTAGTTTGTCGGCCGTGACAATCGAGGCAATCGCGGCGCCACGCTCGATCTCGCCGATATAGGAGCGATTCAGCCCGGCATGCTCGGCCAGTTGCTCTTGCGACCAGGCCTGGGCTTCGCGAAAACGTCGTATGGTCAGACCGAAATGTCTAACTAGCGCGCTCATCGCAATTAACCCTGCACCCAGGGAAGCCCATGAAAGCGCCAACCGTTATGCGCGCCGCGCTGCTGCTGCGCGTCCAGGTCACCTTCGAAGCCTTCCTGCACGACAAATACCTGGTTCAGACCGGCCTTCGCCGCAGCCTCAGCCGCCAGAGCCGAACGTTGACCGCTACGGCATAGCAGCAAGACGATCGCATCCTTACCGGTCTTCGCTTCCAGCTCGCGCGCAAAACGCGGATTGCGAGTCAAACTGGTGCCCGTCGCCCAGGCGACATGAAGGCTGTCGGGCACATACCCCACGAAGGTACGCTCCTCCGCCGAACGCACATCAACCAGCAGGGCCTCCCCCGTCGAGAATAGCGCCCAAGCGTCTTGCGGCGAGATCTTGCCCGCATAAGGCAGGCCTGCGGTACTTGCGGCAGCGCGCGCCGATTCCAGCGCGGCGTGGGTGGACTGCTGTTCCAATACAAGCGTCATAACATTCTCCCTACACAGACGAAAAATTAGCGTAGTTAAAGGTTCCGGGCTCTAGGCAACCGCCTATAGCCATCAAGACGTACTATGAAAGAATGTTCGCCAAAGCATAAGCAATTAAATGTCATTTCCTAAGCAGGCAATGTGATATCGACTTTTTTTCAGATGCAGGCAGCCAGCCCAGCGGCGCGAAGCAAAGTGAGGGCCGGCATCCGGTAGACTACGGCCTATGACACAAGATCCAGACAATCTAGACCAGATCGCCGCGCGCACCCTGGCGCATTACAACCAGCACGCCGACGCGTTTCGCGCAGGGACGCGCGACCACGACGTCAGTCAGAACATCGCGGCACTGCTCAAGCATATTGAAGGCCCGCCGCCGTTTACCATTCTGGACTTCGGCTGCGGCCCTGGGCGCGACCTGAAAGCTTTTGCCGAGTTGGGTCATACGGCCATCGGCCTGGATGGAGCAGAACACTTCGCCACTATGGCGCGCAGCGATAGCGGCTGCGAAGTCTGGCTACAGGATTTCCTGAAACTCGATTTACCGGAACACCGCTTTGACGGCGTATTCGCGAATGCCTCGCTGTTTCATGTGCCGAGTGCGGTGTTGCCGCGCGTATTGCGGCAATTGGTTTCGACTTTGAAGCCCGGTGGCGTACTGTTCGCGTCCAACCCGCGCGGGCAAAATCAGGAAGGCTGGCAAGGCGAGCGCTATGGCAGCTACCTTGATCTGGATGCCTGGCGCGCGCTATTTGGCGCGGCCGGCTTGATGGAATTGGAGCATTATTACCGGCCGCCAGGCTTGCCGCGTGAGCAGCAACCCTGGCTGGCCAGCGTCTGGCGGCGCGCCTGATTAAACGTCGAAGCGCACGCCTTGGGCCAGCGGCAATTCACGACTGTAGTTGATGGTGTTGGTGGCGCGGCGCATATAACTCTTCCACGCGTCTGAGCCCGACTCGCGCCCGCCGCCGGTTTCTTTTTCGCCACCGAAAGCGCCGCCGATTTCGGCGCCGCTGGTGCCAATATTCACGTTGACGATGCCGCAATCGCTGCCGGCCGCCGCCATAAACTGTTCGGCTTCGCGGATATCGTTGGTGAAGATCGCCGACGACAAACCTTGCGGCACAGCGTTATGAATCTGCACGGCTTGCTCGAAGTCATCGTAGATCATCACGTACAAGATAGGCGCAAAGGTTTCGCGTTCAACCACGGCGCTTTGCGCCGGCATGCGAACCAGAGCGGGACGCACGTAATAGGCATCGGCATAACCGAGGTCGACACGCTCGCCCCCTTTGACGATGCCGCCCTGCTCACGCGCCTGGCTTAGCGCCGTTTGCATCGCCTCAAACGACTGACGATCGACGAGCGGGCCCACCAGCGTATCGGCGTCAAGCGGATCGCCGACCTTCACCGAAGCAAAGGCTTTCTCGATGCGCGGCAATAATTGCTCAGCGACACTGCGATGCACGAACAGCCGCCGCAAAGTCGTACAGCGCTGACCGGCCGTGCCGACCGCCGAGAAGGTCACGGCACGCACCACCAAGTCGAGATCGGCGCTGGGCGCCACGATCATGCCGTTATTGCCGCCCAATTCCAGAATGCTGCGCCCCAGACGCGCGCTCAGCACGTGTGCGACTTCCTTGCCCATACGCACACTGCCCGTGGCGCTAACCAGCGGCACCTGCGGCGAGCGCGTCAGCACTTCGCCAACCTCGCGCGCACCAAGCACCACCTGTTGCAAACCCGCAGGGGCGATCCCGGGATGCGCCTGTTCGAACTCGGCGAGTGCGCGCGTAAATAGCTGGGCGCACGCCAACGCCGTCAACGGGGTCTTTTCCGACGGTTTCCAAACCACGGCGTCGCCGCAAACAAAGGCTAGCGCGGCATTCCAGGCCCACACCGCAACCGGGAAATTAAAGGCCGAGATCACACCGCACACACCCAGCGGATGCCAGGTTTCCATCATGCGGTGACCTGGCCGTTCCGAGGCAATGGTCAGGCCATACAGTTGACGCGACAGGCCGACGGCGAAATCGCAAATATCGATCATTTCCTGGACTTCGCCCTGGCCTTCCGAGGCGATCTTGCCAGCTTCCAGTGTGACCAATTGTCCGAGCGCTGTTTTATGACGACGCAGGACATTGCCGAACAGACGCACCAACTCACCGCGCAGCGGCGCGGGAACCGTGCGCCATTTCAGGAATGCGGCGTGGGCGGCGGCGATCTTGCGTTCAGTGTCGACCGCAGAGTCCACGGCCAGCGTAGCCAGTACTGCGCCGTCGCGCGGCGAACGCGCCACCAACGCTGGGGTTTGAGCCTGGCCCTGAGCGTCCGTGTTAGCCTGGTAGGCAGTCAAGTCGAATTCCAGCGCGGCGAAAATATCTTTAGCGTCCATCGTGTCCTCTTTGCTTTATTCAAGCTGTTCTGTCACATCTGTGGCGCAACCTATCAGGCAGCGGCCGTCATTTTGAAAATACCTGTAGCATTGCCCGAGTCGAAATCCAAATCCAGCCGCATTCGGCCGGTCAGTGGATCTTGCACCGTGTCACGGGAAATAAACTCATAAAACGATCCTGGGACTTCGCGGCTGAGCAGCTCACCCCGCTCGCCGATCAACTCGCGCGACACCGGGTCGGCGCGAAAAGCGGTTTGCCTGACGCGTCCGGACTTCGAAATTTCCACCGCATCTTTAATCGGACGCCCCAGTGCGCGCTGTGCTTCGGCCACGCCGAACACATCGGGAACGCGGTCGGTGGCGTGGTTGAAGGCGTTGCCTTCGGTGGCGATCCAAGCCATTTCGGCGGACTCCCGACGCAGGGTCAGATAATCCGACAGATGCGGAGTCGCATGCTGGCGGCCGAAGCATTGCACCAGCACCGGCAATAATTCACACGCTTGCGCAAGCGGCAATTCGCGCGCCGAGCGTAATTGCGCTAATTGCGCCTGAGCCTGCGGTGTCAGCGGGTCCACCGAGGCGCCAATCACGCGGCTTACACACGCCTGGAAAGCCTCGCTAAAACGCTCCGGGTGCAGCTCGCTTAAGAAGTATTGCGCAATCTCGGCCGGGGCGTCGGCGTGGGCATAGGAACGCCCGGTCATCGCAATCCGATCCAAGGGATAAGTGCCATTGAGCACATAACCAAGCGGCTCGAAAATGCGCGTAAACGCGGCTTCCCCCGAGGGCAGCGAACCATTATGCGGCCACAACACCGTGCGCAGCGCGCCGTGATCGAACACCACCCGCTCGCCGGCCGCGATCACCTCTTCAGTATAGGCGCGGCCCGTCGGCACACGCATCAACAGACCGGCGAACAAGGCCATACTCAAGGCCTGAGCCAATTCAGCGCGCGACACCACGCCTTTGCGGTAGGTGCGCAAAAAAGTCGGCACATGCACGCAATGCAAAAAGCGCGACGTGGCCGAGGCCTCATCGACGGCCGCCAGTAATTCGGCAAGATTTGAGTTCATTATTGGACGCATGCTGTGAAAAGGATCATCAAGCCCGAGATTGTCAGGCAGCATGGCTGCCGGAGCAATTGGTATAAACTCACCAGTTGGTGCGTATTTGGAATCAACTCATGAGAAAAGGCATCCCCAATCTCGCCGCGCTGCAAATTTTTGAAGCTGCGGCACGGCACGAAAGTTTCACGCGCGCGGCCGAGGAACTGTCATTGACGCAAAGTGCGGTGTGCCGACAGGTGGCGGGCCTGGAAGCGCGCCTCGGCGTCGGATTGTTCCAAAGAATCAAGAAGCGCGTTGTATTGACCTCGCACGGCCGCCATTACGCCAGCCAGATCCGCAAGAACCTGGACCGCATCGAGCGCGACACGCTGGAGCTGATGGCGCAGCGCGGCGTAGGGCAGATTCTGGAAATAGCGGTCGTGCCGACGTTCGCCAGTCAGTGGCTGATTCCGCGGCTACCCCAATTTAGAGCGATACGGCCCGACGTCACGGTCAATTTATCGATACGAACCGAACCGTTCTTATTTAGCGATTCCTCATTCGATGCGGCCATTTATTTTGGCGATGCGGTTTGGCCCGGCACCCAGGGTCAACTGCTGTTTCGCGAAGGCAATGTCTTGCCGGTCTGCAGTCCGTTGTTGATGCCCAACGCCGGCACACTGACACCGGAACAGCTGGCCGAACTGCCGCTATTACATTTGTCGACACGGCCCGATGCATGGCGCAACTGGTTTGCGCTCAATGGCCTGGACCAGGATGTGCGCGCGGTAAGAGGGGCGCGTTATGAATTATTTTCCATGCTGTCGAGCGCGGCGCTAGCCGGCTTGGGCGTAGCACTGATCCCCGAAATCATGTTGGGCCGCGAGCTGGAATCGGGGCGGCTGCAGTTGGCCTGCGACCGGCCATTGGCCAGCACCTCAGGTTATTACCTGGTCACACCCCATGAAACGGATGCGTTTACCGCGCTGGCACAGTGGCTGATGTCGATGGCGCCTAATTAGCGTCCAGACCTGTCGCTATGTGCCAGCCCCCTGAGGCCCTGCCCCCAACACCCAACTCAAAGGTCGATATAGCCCTGACCGAGTTCGATCACGCGGCCACCAACGTGAATTCGCCGGTCTTCGCTAACCTCCAACTGCAAGTGGCAGGGGCGCTCAACCGCCTCGCCTTGCGCGACCACGCAGCGCGCCGGCAAGGCATAGTCATTAGCCAATAGCCAGCCGCCCAGATTGGCGCAGGCCGATCCGGTGCCGGGATCTTCGCTGACACCGCCTCCTTGCGTAGTAAAGAAATAACGCGCCAATATGTGGTGTTGATGGTTTGCCCGGCGGTCACTCCGGGCATCCTGTTGCGCATCCTGCAGCGCATCGAAAGCAAACACATACCCGGTCTTACGACCCAGACTACTCAAAGGCCAAGTCGCCATCAAGCTGGCGTTGGGCGCCGCGCGCCGGACCGCATCGGTCGACACCAACGGTATCAGAATCTGGTCGGCGCCGGCATCGACCCACATCGGCTCGCCCAACAAGTCATCCGTGTGCAAGCCGAGCAAAGCGGCCATCGCCGCGCGATCGATTTCCAATGGGCGCGTCGGCGGATGGCTGGAAGCCGGCGCCACAAAGCGCCAAACGTCACCGCTGGCTTCGACCGGAACGATCCCGGCTTGGAACTCCAGGCTCAGTTGATCGCCGGTGTGCATGATGTCGCGCACCACATGAGCGCTACCCAAGGTTGGGTGCCCGGCAAAACGCATTTCATAACCGGTCGTAAACACACGCACCCGCGCGCTCGCCTGTTCGGACGGCAGGATAAACGTCGTTTCCGAAAGATTGAATTGTCGCGCGAGGGCCAGCATCTGCTCGCTGCTCAAACCGCGCCCATCCTCAAAAACGCAGAGCTGATTACCACTGAGCGTCGTTTCGGCAAACACATTAACAAGGCGATAGCGATAGCGGGTCATCGGGCACTTCTCCGGTTCGGGTTTAATCCACTTGAGATTGAGTATGGCAAAGCACCCTACGCCTCGCCAGAGACACTTGTGCACGAGCCCTCGGAAAAGTGAGCCGGTGGTGCGTCCTCTTGGCATGCCGAAGTTTGCGGTCAAGTCGATACGGCAAGACTCGTCCACGACGTTCCTCCAGGAACGGCGGGCGGTTAAGCTAAACTACAGGGCCATTTTTAGATTATTTTATCGGGGTATATACCAACTCTGGCCCTCCTTGGAAGCCATAGCGCAATTGGCGGCGTACACTTCTCAAAGTCGCTCAAGCAGGTACATACCGTGCTGTATCACAGCCGTCGCCGAGCACGTTTGATCCGCCACATCGTTAGAGAGGAGATGCAATGAAGTGGACCCAAGAACAAAAAAACGTCACGATCGCAGCCTATTTGGGCTGGACCCTAGACGCGTTTGATTTCTTCTTGATGGTGTTCGTTTTCAAGGATATTGCCAACGAATTCCATGTGAAGATTCCCGATGTCAGTATTGCCGTTGTCTTGACGCTGGCAATGCGCCCACTCGGCGCATTGATCTTCGGCCGGCTGGCCGACAAGTTCGGTCGCCGACCCACCTTGATGGCGAACATTCTGCTGTACTCGATACTCGAACTGGCCTCCGGCTTCGCTCCTACCCTGGGCGCCTTACTGGTTCTACGCGCGTTGTTCGGCGTCGCCATGGGTGGCGAATGGGGTGTCGGCTCATCGCTGGTGATGGAAAGCATTCCAGCCCAATCGCGCGGTTGGGTATCGGGGCTGTTACAGGCCGGCTATCCAAGCGGCTATCTACTGGCGTCGGTAGTGTTCGGCCTGTTCTATCAATACATAGGCTGGCGCGGCATGTTTATGGTCGGCGTACTGCCGGCATTGCTGGTGCTGTATGTGCGTCGCAACGTCTCCGAATCGCCGGCATGGGCCATCATGTCGAAGCGGCCGCGACCGGGTCTGCTGAAAACGCTGGGCGCCAATCTCAAGCTGTCGATCTACGCGATCGTGCTGATGACCGCGTTCAACTTCTTCAGCCACGGCACTCAGGATATTTATCCGACCTTCTTACGCGAACAGCATCACTTCGACCCACATACCGTTTCGCTGATCGCCATCACGCTGAATATCGGCGCCATCATCGGCGGCCTCTCTTTTGGCGCGATCTCGGAACGCATTGGCCGCCGCAAAGCGATTCTAATCGCCGCGTTGATCGCGCTTCCGGTATTGCCGTTATGGGCATTTTCCAGTGGAGCGGTCGCTTTGGCATTAGGCGCATTCTTGATGCAGATTTCGGTTCAAGGTGCATGGGGCGTCATCCCGGTCCATCTTAACGAAATCTCGCCCGACTCAATCCGCGCGACATTCCCTGGATTGGTTTATCAGTTGGGCAATCTGTTTGCTGCCGTGAACCTGTATCTGCAAAGCAGGATTGCTGTAGCCAACGGCGACAACTATGGAATGTCGCTGGCGTTGGTAGCCGGTGTGGTCTCACTGGTTATTGCCGGGCTCATTATGTTCAGCCCCGAGAAACGCGGCATCGATATGACGGAGTCCGCCGCGGAGGCGGTGGCCACAACCTGACGTTCGATCAGTTCAAGTAACAACGGCGCTCAGTTGAGCGCCGTTTTTTTATCACCGAACATCCGCCGCGCGCAAAACGCGAGCGCAAAGACCGCCAAGCAGGCTCCGCAGATCAAACGCCCACCCACCCCAACCCATCGGCATCCAGCCCGCTGGACGATCGCATAAGGCCCGAGATATCTATCCGCCACGCACCCCAAGCCCGCCGAATGATCGCATGAGGCCCGAGCCATCTATCCGCCACGCGCTCCGAGCCCACCAGATGATCGCATGAGGCCCGAAACGTCTATCCTCCCGGTATGCAGCCGACAAAACAAAAATGGCGCTCGATGAGCGCCATTTTTTTGTACTGCATACCGTCTACTCAAGCATAACCCTAGCATCGCCGATCATATCGGGATGCACGATACACCCAAGCCCACAGGGCAATCGAATCGATATGCCGGGCCCATCGCAGGGCCGGCTTTCAATTCGTCACGCCACGCCCGCAGGCATCGCGCGACCCGTGAGCTCAATGTGCCCGCGTTCTAGGCAAACCTGCGTCGTTCTCTTGTTGCAGCTCCGCTACACGACGACGCAACTCTTGCAATTGCTGCTGAGCGGCTTCGCGTTCGGCTTCCAATTGTGCAGCTTGCTGTGCCGCGGCCTTCAGGCGGGCAGCCACCAGATCTTTCTGGGAGTGCGCCACATTCAAGTCGGCTTGCAAGCGGGCTGCGCGAGCTTGCGCCAAAGCGATCATCTGCTCGGTATAGCCTTTTTGCCCTTCGATCTCGGTACGACGAATTTCGATTTGCGAAAGCTGTACCGTTTGTTTAACGAAATCGCTGAAAACCGCATCGGCTCGCGCCGCACTTTGGGTTTTCACGACACGCCAGAAACTCTTCTGCTGAAACAGCGCAACATAGTAGGTTTGTTCCTTGCCGTAATACAACAGGCTGGCGCCAAAACTACCGTTATAAGAGGTCCGGAATTCGGTTAGCTCACTCCCCTTGATCAGGCGTTGTAAATCGGCGACATCACCGACCGACTCTTCCTGTGCCGACACGGCATCCACAGGTGACGACTGTGCCGCCGGTACCTGTTGGACTGCGCCCTGCTGGCTGCCAGGTGTTAACGCCTCGCTCGCAGGTACCGGCGCCGAAGCCGAGGCCGCCGTATCGTCGGCGGTCTGTGCTGTTGCTGCCTGGCTTGCCCCAAGGACGGCCATCAAAACGAAGGCTGACCCCCAACCGCTCAAAATTTGTCTCATGTGGTTCTCAAGAACGAACAGCTTTTTTTGAATAGCCTTGATTATTACCTAAAAACTTTTTCGGGAATATTCGTTATCGATCAAATTCACTGGTTTGCCATACTAACCGGCCAAAACCATCCACAGACAGGCTTTCTTTCAAAATTTCCCCACTCAGTGATGAACTGTCGATCAGCTTGCGCCGATAGCTTGTTGACTTACCGCACTCTACCATCGGCACCTAATTTTGGGACGCTGGCCGTATTCTAACAATTGCTGAGACACAGTAAATGTAATTGTTGCACGCCAGATGAATTTGTCTGCTCAAAGGAACAAAATTTTTAAGAATCATCCACGCCTGTCACCGCTTCGCACCTTTGATTTAGAGGTGATCGTCCGAAACTCGCGATAAAGTTTCGCGTATGCTGCTTTGGCTGAATACCCTCACTGCCCCCTCGGGGGGGCTGAGACATTATTACTTAGGTGGAGACTCTGGCATGCCCCGTATAAATCAATTCACTTCGGGCCCACGTTTTCGGGGCTTTTTGGCCGCAGCCGCACTTTGTATGGGCTTTATCGCTCATGCGCAGGCTCAAGATGCCAACACCGCTTCGCCCGTAGGCATCTGGCAAACGATAGACGACCATACCGGTCAACCCAAGGCACTGGTGCAGATCACTGAGCAAGCCGACGGCTCTTTGTCAGGCAAAGTTATTAAGGGTCTGGAAGCTAATGACGACCCCACTCGACGCTGCATCGCTTGTACCGATGCGCGCAAAAACCAACTTATGCTGGGCATGACGATTATCGATGGCGTGAAACAAGACGGGACCAATTGGGATGGCGGACACATCCTCGACCCGGAGAACGGCAAAATCTACCGCTGCACGATGCATGTCGAAGACGCCGGCAAAACCTTGGTCGTGCGTGGTTATATTGGCTTTCCCTTGCTGGGAAGATCCCAAACCTGGCATCGGGAATAATATCGACGGGGATCATTCTGGCCCATA
>Ga0302178_10000930_pt1 | contig 25529 bp, 21 predicted proteins | sample I_Palsa_E1_3_FD_198790 | JGI IMG/M metagenome (GOLD analysis project Ga0302178, IMG submission 198790) | Peat permafrost microbial communities from Stordalen Mire near Abisko, Sweden - I_Palsa_E1_3 | ecosystem: Environmental > Terrestrial > Soil > Palsa > Peat permafrost | place: Sweden... | reverse complement strand
GTCCAGCATTTCTTCAAAAGTGATGTAGTCGAGTCGGCGCGCCTCTTCGACCACGCGCGGATCGGTGGTGTAGACGCCGTCGACATCGGTGTAGATCAGGCATTCTTCGGCTTTAAGGGCGGCAGCCACCGCCACCGCCGAGGTGTCTGAGCCGCCGCGGCCCAAGGTCGTGATATTGCCATCCGGGTCAACGCCCTGGAAGCCCGTTACCACCACCACACGCCCGGCGTCCAGGTCGCGCATGATACGTTCGTCGTCGATCGAGCTGATGCGCGCTTTCGTGTGTGCGCTATCGGTTTTGATCGGGACTTGCCAGCCTGCGTAACTGACGGCGTCGACACCCTGTGCTTTCAATGCGATGGCCAATAGACCGACGCTGACCTGCTCGCCGGTCGAGGCAATCACATCCAGCTCGCGCGGATCCGCCTGCGGCGAAATTTCGCGCGCCATGCCCAGCAGGCGGTTGGTTTCGCCCGACATGGCCGAAGGAACCACCACCAGCTTATGCCCTGCCTGATGCCATTTTGCTACGCGCTTGGCGACATTCTTGATGCGCTCGACCGAGCCCATCGACGTGCCGCCGTATTTATGTACGATGAGTGCCATTGTCGTGATTTAACCGATGAACCGAGAAAGAATCCGTCTTTTATGAGGGATACGCCATGGCAAGCGATGCGCGGACCGAGGTCCGTACGACTGCGTTCGGCGAAAGCGAACCTATAAAAGTACCCGAACCTTGCCGGAAAGACAAGACCGGGCGGTCGGCTAATACTGAGAATAAGCTGCGCGCGCCTACTGACACGGGCTTATAGCGTCGATTTTAAGCGCCAAACTGCATCATGCAATGGTCAAGTCCACGACCCATTCTATCGACAGCCACGGGCCTGCAGCGTCCGGCGCAAAAGGGGCTTGGGCAAAGGCATCGTAATTGAACCCCAGACCCGGCACCCATAACAGAGTGTCGCCAATGAACAACAGGGGAGCTTGCCGATTCCAGGCAGGAATGCTGTTTTCTTGAAACAGGTTTTTAAGCCGCCTCAGGCGCCCCGCGGGGCCGGTTCGCATGCGCACCCCACCTTCCCGCGCGCAGGCGCTCAGAGGCCGGTTATTGAGCCAGCTAGACGGAATGGCAGCAGTCGCACCCGCCACGGCCGGACCGAACACCAGTGTGCCCTGCCATTCGGGCAGGCGCCAAACGCTGTGCCCTTGCCAAGTCAGGTATTGAGGTTCCGGCAAATCGTCGTGGTCCATCGGTTTCACGCCAAGCTCCCAACTGATCAGGCCGCGATACACACGCAGCACATGTCCGGCGTGATCGATGCGAATCGCCGCGCCCACCCGCGCCGAGCGGATCTGGCGCAAGGCGGCATCGAGCCGGGCTGCGGGCGCGGCCGGCAAATCCAGCTCGCGCATCCAATAGCGCAAGAGGTTGGCCGCGCGCGGCTCGCTCAAACTGGTAAAGGCAGAACGTGAAATAACGCGATACGGGCCGGCAGTCGCCACCTTATCGGCCGACTCGTTGAACGCCGCGAAATCGCGCAAAGCCGGGTTGCCGACCATGGCAAGATCAAGGCGCGCCAGGTCTTCAAGCAACACCTGTGCGTCGGCGGCATGCCGCGCCGCGCGCGCGAGTGCGTCGCGGTAACCGGGAAAGTGCCGAGCCAACTGCGGCGTGACATCATGACGCAAGGCATTGCGCGCATAACGCGTATCGAGGTTCGAAGCGTCTTCGACCCAGGGCAAATCGTGGTGCTGGGCGTAGGCTTCGATTTCGCTGCGTGTGCGGCCCAATAGCGGACGCAAGCGCACCATGCCATAGCCGTCGGCCGCTTGTGCGCCCATCGCCGCGAGCCCTGGCAAGCCGGCGCCGCGCAGCAGTTGCAATAAGACCGTTTCGGCCTGGTCGTCGGCATGCTGGCCCAGCAACAGGGCGTCGACGCCGTACTCGACATACAGTTCCGCAAGCGCGTGGTAGCGGGCGTCGCGAGCATTCGCCTCAAGACTGCCGGCAGAATCGTGCCGGACCCGCACCCGGCGGCTGGTAAAACTCACGCCCAACGTATCCGCGAATGCCGCGCACTGCATCTGCCAGGCGTCGGCGTTGGGACTCAAACCATGGTTGATATGCGCGGCGATACAACGATCCGCGCCGAGACAGGCGACGGCTGCGTGAAGTAGCACAACGGAGTCCACGCCGCCGCTGAATGCGACCAGAAAGCGGGACTCCGTCGGAAATTCAGCTAATGCCCGGTCGAGTGCTTTGGGAATCGGCCCCATCAAGCGCTCAGCGAGGCGTCCTTGAATTTGCCATAGCTCATCAAGCGCTCAAAGCGACGCGCCTTCAAGTCGGCGACGCTCATGCCCTGGAATTGGCGCAAGGAATCGGATAAGGCGCGACGCAACATGGCCGCCATGCCTTTGGGATCGCGATGCGCGCCGCCCAGCGGCTCGTTGACGATTTTATCGATCAGCCCCAAGGCTTTCAAACGATGCGCCGTCAGGCCCATGGCTTCTGCCGCTTCAGGCGCTTTCGCCGCGCTCTTCCACAAAATCGACGCGCAGCCTTCCGGCGAAATGACCGCATAGGTCGAGTATTGCAGCATCAGCACCGCATCGCCGACGGCAATCGCCAGCGCGCCACCCGAACCGCCCTCGCCAATCACCGTGGCAATCAACGGCACTTTCAATTCGGCCATCACGTAAAGGTTGTGGCCGATCGCTTCCGATTGACCGCGCTCTTCCGCACCGATACCGGGATAAGCACCCGGCGTGTCGATAAAGGTAAACAAGGGCAGACCGAATTTCTCGGCCAAACGCATCAGGCGCTCGGCCTTGCGATAACCCTCGGGGCGCGACATGCCGAAGTTACGCAGCGCGCGCTCCTTGGTATCGCGACCTTTTTGCTGACCGATCACCATGCAGGGCTGGCCGTTGAATCGCGCCAGACCGCCGATGATCGATAGGTCGTCCGCAAACGAACGATCGCCGTGCAGTTCGTGGAAATCGGTGAATAGTTCGCTAATGTAATCGAGCGTATAGGGGCGCTGCGGGTGCCGGGCGATTTGCGAAACCTGCCACGGCGTCAGCTGGGTATAGAGATCTTTGGTGAGTTGCTGGCTTTTCTTGGAAAGCCGGTCGATCTCTTCCGAAATATCGACGGCCGAATCGTCTTGGACAAAGCGTAGTTCTTCTATTTTCGCTTCGAGTTCAGCGATGGGCTGTTCGAAATCCAGAAAGGTGATCTTCATAGTGGGGCATCCTTGAACACTAGGCAGCGCGTATTTTAACCGCGTCCGCCGGACTAAAGTCACAGTTACAGCTATCGCATTGAAGAAGCAATAGCCACAACGCTCGCGTAGACCAATAAATCAATATTCAACGGGTAACGGATCCAGACTGCGCCACATATACCAGGTGGCAACGGTACGCCAGGGCTCCCAGTTGGCGGCTACCTCGCGCGCTTCGCTGCGGGTTACCGGTTCGCCGCTGAAATAGTTGACGCTGATCGCGCTGATCAGGCCAACGTCGTCAAGCGGCAAGATATCGGGGCGCAGTAAATTGAAAATCAGAAACATCTCGGCCGTCCAGCGGCCGATGCCACGAATCTGCGTCAACTCGGCAATCACGGCCTCGTCGTCCATGGTGGTCCAGGTATCGACATGCAAGGCGCCCGACACAAAATGCTGAGCCAGATCCAAAATATAGTCGGACTTGCGTTTGGACAATCCGCAAGCGGCTAATTTATCGTGACCCACCTTGATAAATTGCGCGGGGGAGAGCTTTGGACAAGCAGCCTGAATCCGCCCCCAGACAGCTTGCGCCGACGGCACCGAGATTTGCTGACCGACAATCGAGCGCGCCAGCGTAACGAAAGGATCGCCGCGCGTCATCAGATGTACCGGCCCAAATTGCGGGATCAATTTTTTCATAATCCGGTCACGCTTGACCAGATCGGCACACGCTTTATCCCAATAATGGGGACGTGCAAATTCCGGCGCCACTGCGACCTCAACGGCCGCGCTCTTGCGCGCACGCGCGGACGCCTTAGCAGGCGGCTTGACGAGCAGGATCGATTCGGGCACTGCAGCGCCGGCGGACCCGCCGCCAAGCTTTTGACGCCCCGCTTTCTTGGTCGGCGCCGCGATCGACCGCTTATCGGCCTGCACCGCGGACCGATCCACGCCATTAGCCGTGTGCACCACGGACGCTACCGCATCAGATGCCATAGTGTGCCGGCCTGACGCTGCTTTTTCCGCCACACCAGCCTTAGGCATACTGCTCTTCACAGCCGTTTTTTTAAGGGCTGTTTTTCTGGCCGCTACCATCTTGCCTCCCGCTTGGCTGACCGATTTATCATGCTGCGTCCGCATTAAATGCGGCGCCACTCGGTCGCCCCGCCTGGTTTATCTTCGAGGATCACACCACCGGCAAGCAATTCGGCGCGGATCTTGTCTGCTTCGCTAAAATTCTTGGCGCGCTTGGCATCGAGACGTGCAGCAATGCATGTCTCGATATGCTCGGCGCTTAAGACTGTCCCCTGATCTTGTGTACCTGCCGTTCCCTGCAAAAACTCGCGCGGCTCACGCCCGAAAAATCCCAGCACGCAGCCCAAACCCTTCAGTTGCCGCGCCAACACCGGATCGCGCGTGCGATTGAGTTCGGCGGCCAGCTCAAACAATACCGACACGGCCAGCGACGAATTGAAATCGTCGTTCATCGCCTGACTGAAGCGCTGCGCATACGCCTCGTTCCAATCCAGCGGAGCCGGGTCGGGAGCGCAGTCTTTCAGGGCCGTATACAGTCGAGTCAAGGCGCCACGCGCATCGTCAATGTGGGCATCACTGTAATTGAGCGGACTGCGATAGTGTGCGCGCAAAATAAAAAAACGTACGACCTCTGGATCAAATTTTTCTAGAACTTCGCGGATCGTAAAAAAATTGCCCAAGGACTTTGACATTTTTTCGCTATCGATCTGCACAAAACCGTTGTGCATCCAATAGTTGACAAAGGTGATCTGGTTGGCCCCTTCACTCTGAGCAATTTCGTTCTCATGATGTGGAAACTGCAAATCCTGTCCGCCGCCATGGATGTCGAACTGCTGACCCAGCAAACTGCAACTCATGGCCGAGCATTCGATATGCCAGCCTGGGCGCCCCACCCCCCATTTCGATTCCCAGCGGGTGTCCGCCGGATCGTCGGACTTGCTTTGTTTCCAGAGCACAAAATCAAGCGGGTCTTGCTTCGCCGCGTTAGCCGCCACACGTTCGCCAGCACGCAAATCGGCCAGCGACTTACCCGACAACTTGCCATACCCGTCGAATTTGCGCACGGCATAGTTCACATCGCCGTCGGCGGCCTGGTAGGCATAACCATTGCGCTCCAGCATCTCGATCATGTTCAGCATCTGTGGCACATGATCGGTGGCACGGGGCTCAAGCGTCGGCTCCTCCACACCCAAGGCGGCGGCATCTTCGTGCATCGCCTTGATAAAACGCGCGGTGAGATCGCCAATCGTTTCTTTATTTTCGGCCGCACGGCGAATAATCTTGTCGTCGATATCGGTAATATTGCGCACATAGGTCACGCGATAACCGATTGCGCGCAGCCAGCGCTGCACCATGTCGAATACCACCATGACCCGTGCATGGCCAATGTGACAATAGTCATAAACCGTCATGCCGCAGACGTATAGACGCACCTCGCCCGGTATCAACGGAACGAAGGTTTGCTTTTCGCGAGCAAGCGTATTGTAGATGCGAAGCGGATCCATAAAGACACTAAGGCGGTAAGTTGGGCTGTCGGCGGTACAATGCAACGCACTCGGTGAGGGACGGAATAAGAACATTCCGGCGTTAGCACCAAGCAATCCACGCCGTTGCCAGACCTTTTGTTAGAATGCGGCGGAGTATAACATTCCCGGTTTAAGCCAATGAAAACCTATCGCGGCCGTACCGCACTTGCTGCATCCGTCATTTCCTGCGCTCTGCTCTGCCTGCAAAGCGGTGCGGCGCATGCGCAGCACGTGCCAGCAGTCGCCGACGGCACGCCGGAAATCGACCAACAAATTGCCGAAAATCATCTGGATACGGCGCTGCATACGCTGAATCAGCGGATTGCCGGCAACCCGGCCGATGTCCAGGCGAAATTCAAGCGCGCCACCGTATTGGCTAGGCTGAATCGCGACGATGAGGCGATCGTCGCGTTCACCGCCTTGACCCAGCAATACCCCGAGTTGCCCGAGCCGTACAATAACCTCGCGGCGCTCTATGCCAAGCGCGGCGATCTGGCTCAGGCTCGTGTCACACTGGAAACCGCCGTGGCGGCGAACCCGGCCTACGCGCTGGGGCACCAGAATCTGGGCACGATTTATTTACGGCTGGCTTTGCAAGCCTATCAGCGCGCCAGCAAGGTAGACCCGCATGACACCCTGTCCACGCAGCGCATCGGCGCGCTCGACAACATGATGCATCTGGCCGCTCCGGTGGCCGCGTCGGCTACGGCCGCGGCCGCGTCGACGCCGACGGGATATAAAGCACCGACCAGCAGCAATCCCTTGACGCAATCGTTGATGAACCCGAATCAGGCGAAATAAACTCGGATCCCATTCCGCGACTTATGTCTACCTGTACTTACTCGTTGGAGACTTCAGCATGAAATTGTTGGCCCTCGTACTCGGCTGCGCCGCACTGATCGCAACCGCACCGGCGTTCTCGCAAACCACGGCAGCCGCTCACCCGACCGTCCTATTCAAAACCTCGATGGGCGACATCAAGGTTGAACTCGACCCGCAAGCCGCGCCCAAAACCGTCGCGAACTTCCTGCAATATGTGTCCAGCGGACAATACAGCGGCACGGTATTTCACCGCGTGATCCCGGGCTTTATGATTCAAGGCGGCGGTTTTGACGCCAAGCTCACTGAAAAATCGACGCGCGCGCCGATTCCGCTTGAAAGCAAGAATGGCTTGAAAAACACCATCGGCACAATCGCGATGGCTCGCACCAGCGACCCCGATTCCGCGACCGCCCAGTTTTTTATCAACACCGCGGATAATCAAGCACTCGACTATCCCGGCAGCGACGGCCACGGCTACGCCGTGTTCGGCAAAGTGACCGGCGGGCTCGACGTCGTGAAGAAAATCGAGCAGGTCCCGACCACCATGCGCGGTGGCATGGAAGACGTGCCGAGTACGCCCGTGCTGATTGAATCGGCCAGCATCGTCTCCAAGTAAACTGTCCGGCAAACAAACGCGGCGCGGCGACGGGCCCGATCTGCCGGTTTTGCAAGCAGTAACCCCATACGCATCAGGCATCAGCACCTTTGCGTATCTCATATCAAGGAATGGCAATGATCGAACTACACACGAATCATGGCGTGATCAAGATTGAACTGAACGCCGAAAAAGCACCGAAATCGGTGGAAAATTTTCTTAACTATGTCAAAAAAGGTCATTACGACAACACGGTGTTCCACCGTGTCATCGATGGCTTTATGATTCAAGGCGGCGGCTTTGAACCCGGCATGAAACAAAAACCGGCCGACGATCCGGTCGACAACGAAGCCAATAACGGCCTGAAAAACGTTAAAGGTTCGGTCGCCATGGCGCGCACCAACGACCCACATTCGGCCACCGCCCAGTTTTTTATCAATGTGGGCGATAACGATTTCCTGAACCACACGGCGCCGACACCGCAAGGCTGGGGTTACACCGTGTTCGGGCAAGTCGTCGAAGGTCTCGAAGTGGTCGACGCGATCCGCAAAGTCAAGACGGGCAGCAAAGGCTTCCACCAAGACGTGCCGGTCGATGACGTTATCATCGAAAAAGCCATCATCACTGAATGATAGGCGTGATCCGCTTATGCCCTCAACTTGCTACGCAGCGCCAAGTGCGCGATCGCGGCGGGCGCGGCACAGCGGATCACTCATTGCAGCAAGCTGCACTTTCAGTGCCGCAACAGCCTGACGCGGCAAGCGCCTGCTTGAGCCGCTCGCAGGCAGCGCCTGTGCCTTCGCCTGAGACCGCACAGGCCAGCCTAAGCAGCTCGCCAGCCTCGGCTACGCCCTCACCAAACGCGATACCCGCGGCACGCTCGCGCACAGCCCCCGTCACCGACGTCCGGCCGCTGCTGTTTATTTCCGACCTGCATCTGAGTCCCGCGATCCCACAGACCGTTGCAGCTTTCGCACATTTTATTGAGGTCACGGCGGCCACAGCGCAGGCCGTTTATATACTCGGCGATTTGTTCGAATATTGGGTCGGCGACGATGAGCTGGACACACCGTGGGCCGCCAAACAATGTGAGTTGATGCGCAGCCTATCCGCGCGTGGGATTGCGCTGTATGTGATGCACGGCAATCGCGACTTTCTGCTGGGCGCGCGCTTCGCCACGGCGGCGGGCGCCACCCTCTTGAGCGACCCCTTTGTGCTACAGGCCTTTGAGCAAAGATTGGTGCTCACCCATGGCGACGCATTGTGTACGCTAGACCAGGGTTACCAGCGGTTTCGCCGCATCACTCGCCGGCGCTGGGTGCAAGCTTGCTTTCTCAGTTGGCCGCTGGCTTGGCGTCTTGCCTTGGCGCGCAAGTTACGCAAGCGCCCGATGCAGGCTCAAGCCCCCATGCAGACGCAGACCCGCAATCCCATGTGGGATGTCACTGCCGATGCCGTGACACATTTGTTTGACAGCAGCTATACCCGCACGATGATTCATGGTCATACGCATTTACCGGCGCACCATCTTCAGGGACCCAATCAACGCTGGGTGCTGCCCGACTGGGATCTCGACCATGGCGCGGCCCGCGGCGGCTATCTGCAACTGGATGCAACAGGACTGCGCGCGCGGCCGTTGTAGGCGCTAATCCTCCAGTTCCTCACCGAGCTTGCGCAGCCGCTCGACATCGCAACCGGCCTCTTGCAGCAGCTCCAAATGGGCGCCCAAACGTTCCAGGGCGATCACCATTTCCTCGATTTTGCGCGACTGGCCCGCGGCATGGTCGATCAAGCCATGGATCGCGAGCGACACAGGGTCGTCGGCGTTCGGCGTAATCCCATACGCCGAGAACTCATGTTTGAGCGAGTGCCCAGCACCCTCGTCGCCGACGGCACTGGTGCCGACGATCACACGCGCCGGATTGCCCACGGCCGTGGCGCCGGCTGGAACCGGCTTGACCACCACGGCGTTCGAACCTATCTTGGCGCCCTCGCCTACCGTGAAACCACCCAGCACTTGTGCGCCGGCGCCGACGATCACGCCCGCCTGCAGCGTCGGATGTCGCTTAGCGCCGCGCGTCAACGACGTACCGCCCAGCGTTACCCCTTGATAAATGGTGCAGTCATCGCCGATCTCGGCGGTCTCGCCGATCACCACACCCATGCCATGGTCGATAAAGACGCGGCGGCCTATGGTCGCCCCGGGATGGATTTCGACACCGGTCAGGAAACGCCCGAGATGAGATACAAAGCGGCCCAGCCATTTCATCTCGGCTTGCCAACAGACATGCGCAACACGATGCCACATGACGGCTTGCAGGCCGGGATAACAGGTGAGCACCTCCCAATTACTGCGGGCGGCGGGGTCTTTTTGCCTGATGGCTGCGATATCTTCGCGTAATCTTGAGAACATGGAATGAGCTAACGGTAAAAAGCATCGTGCCCCTGCGGCACACCGCGGGGACGTTTTCATAAAACTCCGAAAGCCATTGTATGGGCTTTTGCGATCAGCCGCTCGGCGCGCCTTCAGGACAGAGTTAAGGCTTGATTTTCAGCAAGATATGCTTGGCAATGCCGCGCAAGATATTGACCTCTTCGCGCTCCAATCCGGTGCGGGCAAATAAACTGCGCAAGCGGGGCTGCAATTTCTTGGGGTTGCTAGGATCGAAAAAATCCAAGGCGGTCAGAGCCTGTTCTAAATGCACGAACATGCCTTCAATTTCATCGCTGGACGCCAGCTGCGCGGGCGCCCGCCCAGTCTCAGGCGCTTGGTTTGCACCGTCGAGGTAAGCCAGACGCAACTCGTAAGCCAACACCTGGACTGCCTGCGCCAAATTGAGCGAGGTGTAGACCGGGTTCGCCGGCACATGGGCAATCGCGCTACAGCGATCGACGTCTTCGTTGGCCAAACCGGTGCGTTCATTACCGAAGACCAGCGCGACCGCAGCCTCTGCGTCGCGCAGGATGGCCTTAGCCTGGGCCGCAGCGACCCGCGGCATGATAATCGGCGGGCCATATTCACGCGGCCGCGCCGACAACGCCAGCGACCATTGCACGCCCACCAGGGCTTCTTCCAACGAGCCCAGCACGCGCGCCGCCGACAGCACGTCGTCGGCGCCGCTGGCCATGGCAATCGCCTCCGGATCGCGCAACACCTCGGGCACACGCGGGCGCACCAGCAGCAGTTGTCCGAAACCCATGGTTTTCAGGGCCCGGGCCGCAGCCCCGACATTGCCTGGGTGACTGGGTTCGACCAGCACAAAACGCGTCGCCGCAAATGCGGCGCCACTCGCGGCGCACGGCGTGGCAAGATTCGCGGCCGGCTGTCCGAGTTGCGGGTTTTCTTTCTGTTCCAAGGTATTTCTCAATGGCTTTAATAGGCTAGAACGACCGTCGCCTGGGGGTTTAGGGCGCTTGGTCGACGCTGGTGCGCAGGTGCAATGGTAACGCGCCAGCGGCCTTCTGCGTAAATAGGTCGGGCACGTCGGGCCCGAGTCGGCTAAAATATCGCTCATTGCGCTATGCGCACCCGTATCTAGCCACACCAGCGAGCCGCCCGCGCGAACCACCTTGAGCGGTGTCTCGCCAGAAATATCAGGCGAGCGTGATACGGTCGGGGCGCAGCAATAGGCGCCACGCGTTCTTATCCAATTTATTTCCGTCGAACGCTGCGAAGGTGCATACGGCGGCCCACAAGCACAGTGCGCTGATTAGCGACAGGCACCGTGCCGGGCTACCCGCTCTCAGCTTGCGGCTGGCCATTCGCTATAGAACAAGGATTCCCCTATGCATCCCATGCTGAATACTGCCGTCAAAGCAGCACGGCGCGCCGGACAAATCATCAACCGCGCGTCGCTCGACCTCGATTTGCTCAAGGTCAGCAAGAAACAACACAACGATTTCGTCACCGAAATCGATAAGGCCGCTGAAGCCGCGATCATCGAGACCCTGAGCACCGCCTACCCGGATCACGCGATCCTGGCCGAAGAATCAGGCGCCACGGAGCGCGAATCCGATTTTCAATGGATCATCGACCCGCTCGACGGAACCACCAATTTTATCCACGGCTTCCAGTATTACTGCGTTTCCATCGCACTGGCTCATAAAGGGCAAGTGACGCAAGCCGTGATTTTCGACCCGACCCGCAACGATTTGTACACCGCCTCACGCGGCAGCGGCGCCTTCCTAAACGAACGCCGGATTCGCGTCGGCCGCCGTGACCGCATCGCAGACGGGCTGCTCGGGACAGGCTTCCCGTTCCGCGAAGCCGACGGCATCGACACCTACAACGAACTCTTCAAAGAAATGACCCTGGCCTGTACCGGCCTGCGTCGCCCGGGCGCTGCGGCACTCGATCTGGCCAACGTGGCAGCCGGCAGGCTCGATGGTTTCTTCGAACAAGGCATTAGCGCCTGGGACGTCGCTGCAGGCAGCCTGCTGGTGACCGAGGCGGGCGGAATTGTTGGAAACTACACCGGGGAATCGGATTTCCTGCATGTTGGCGAGATTGCCGCAGGGAACCCAAAGATGTTTGCACAGATGGTGCCGATACTCGGCAAGTACAGTCGCACACTGAAAGCCAAGCAGGCTTAAAGCTCAAGTCAGTTCGATTCAAAGTAGGTGCTGGGCGCCAACCGCTGACGCCCAGCATACCCGGCTCGTCGCAACCACCGACGAATGCTGATAAAAAAAAGCCCGCAACCAATAGGTGCGGGCTTTTTTTATTTCTTCTTGTTCACTGCGTTTTTGAAAGTCTGACCGGCGCTGAAGCGAACTGCCTTCGATGCAGCGATCTTGATGACTTCGCCAGTCGCAGGGTTGCGGCCCTTACGCGCTGCGCGCTTCGTGAAAGAAAAGCTACCGAAGCCAGTGATTTGCACTGTTTCGCCTTTCGTGACCGCCTTAGTGACGATATCGATCAGCGTATTCAGTGTATCCCCAGCCTTGGCTGAAGTCAGGCCGGTTTCTTTTGCGAGGGCCTCAACGAGTTCACCCTTGTTCATGTGCTCTGCTCCACTCGGTTAACGTGCACGACCAAATGGTCGCGTTGCGAGCATAACCGAGCAAGGCCTTACCCCGCAATGGGGTTGAGCTCTAGTGTTGCGTCAAAATTGCAGCTAATGCGCGATTTTCTTATATCGAATCGGCAATAGACAAGATCGACAGCCTACTTTTAGCGGCGACGGAACTGTGGGTTACGCGCCGGAGCCGGACCGCGCTCATCTTTATGCCGGAAATTGATGCGGCCTTTCGTCAAATCGTAAGGTGACATTTCGAGTGTCACGCGATCGCCCGCAAGAATCCGGATGCGATTCTTGCGAATCCGCCCCGAAGCATAAGCGGCGACAACCACGCCGTTTTCCAACGTAACCCGAAACCGCGTATCCGGCAGAACTTCTTCCACCACGCCGTCCAACTCAATCAGTTCTTCCTTCGCCATCTGTACTCCCATCATGTTGGCCGGCATAAGACACCGGCAGACCCTATGCGAGGTTGCACACGCGCGGCACATCCCGCGCGAAACCTGCATCTGATGCCATTAAAAACTTGTTGGCCACCACCGCCGCGCCGCCCGCGAAGCGGGCAGGAACCAGACTTCCGGGCAGCATCGATGCCGGGCCAGTGACGGCGCGCAAAGACACACTCAGGAATCACATAGTTCAAACAACGGCTATAACGGGCTCAAGGGGCTGACCCATCCGACGCGATCGAAATTGCGCGATATGGCCAATGCGGCATCACGCCACGTGCTTGAACGCTTCGTCTAGAGAAAGGGGGTCGCCAAAAGCGACTACCTTAAGGAGGGGGCTGTCCAATCGTACTGGATATGCCATCGCTTTACCAACGCCCGTATATTACGCCTATTTTGTCCGAAACACGAATGAAGAATCCTGCGGCGTCAATTTGACTCGCTGCTTGCCCGTCGAATTGCTTGGCTACAACGCTTGCGCGAGCCTACGGGCGAGATAGGCAGCGCCCGGCCGTATTGTGCAAGAAGCGCAGTTTCTGCCGGAATTGACGCAATTAGCAGCAGTAAATTCTATTAGTGAGTGACTGCACGCCGAAAAACGCAAGCCTATTCGGCGCGGCTTTGTTTAACATGGATCTGTTGCCGGCCCTCTCGGCCGGCCCCCGCCCCATCACACGAGACCCGCCATGAGCAAGCCAGAACAGCCGCAAGAGCCAGGCAAAGAAATGCATGCCAGTTGGCATAACGCCGAAATGAATTTTTCAAAATCGATGGATTACGGCGATTATCTCGGCCTAGACGCGATCCTCAGCGCCCAACATCCGCGCAGTAGCGACCACAATGAAATGCTGTTTATCATCCAGCATCAGACCAGTGAATTATGGATGAAGCTCGCCTTGCATGAACTGACTGCAGCCCAGCTACAGGTGCGAGCGGACAATGTCGCCGACGCCCTCAAAAAACTGGCACGGGTCTCGCGCATCATGGAGCAACTAGTACAAGCCTGGACCGTGCTATCGACCATGACGCCCTCCGAATATGCGGCGATGCGCCCGTCGCTGGGTATGTCATCAGGCTTCCAGTCCTATCAATACCGGCAAATCGAATTTATCCTGGGCAATAAAAATGCGGCCATGCTGCAACCCCATGCACATCATCCGCAACGCCATGCGGCGGTTCTCGGGACGCTGGAAAGCCCCTCGCTGTACGACGACGTAGTGCAGTTGCTGGCCCGGCGCGGCCTGCCTATCGCGCCGGCGCGCTTGGCGCGCGACGTCAAGCTCGCCACCGAATACGACGAAACGGTCGAAGCCGCCTGGCTAAGTGCTTATCGCGATCCAGCCCATTGGTGGGAAATTTACGCCCTTGCCGAAAAACTGGTGGACCTGGAAGACTCCTTCAGGCTTTGGCGCTTTCGCCATGTCACCACCGTCGAACGCGTAATCGGTTTCAAGCGCGGCACCGGGGGTACTGCCGGCGTCAGTTATCTACGCAAGATGCTCGATGTGGTACTGTTTCCAGAACTGTGGGGCCTGCGCACGCTGATTTAAGCCTGAGCACGGGCCATGCAGCCCGCAAGCCTTATTTTTTAATTTCCCTGACTGGAAACACCATGTTTGAACATGTCGATTTGTACGGTGGCGACCCGATCCTGTCGCTGCTCGAAACCTTCCATGCCGACCCGCGCTCACATAAGGTCAACTTGAGTATCGGGCTGTACTACGATGCCGACGGCAAAATCCCGGTGCTGGACAGCGTCAATCAAGCTTCCGAGATCGTGCGCGCGCAACACGCCCCCCACACCTATTTGCCGATGGAAGGCATGGCGCTGTATCGCGAAGCCGTCCAGAAACTGGTGTTCGGCGCGGATAGCGACGTGGTCCGTCAGCAACGCGTGGCCACCATCCAGTCGGTCGGCGGCTCGGGCGCGATCCGTGTCGCGGCTGAATTTTTAAGAGCCTATTTCCCGAATAGCGGCGTCTGGGTCAGCGACCCGACTTGGGACAATCATCGCGCTTTGTTTGCCGGCGCCGGAACGGCCGTCCACACCTACCCGTATTACGACGCGACCACCAATGGCCTGAAGTTCGACGAACTGATTGCCTGCTTCGACGCGCTACCGGAACACAGTATCGTGCTGCTGCAGCCGTGTTGCCACAACCCGACCGGGATCGACCTATCGAAAGACCAGTGGCGTGAAATTATCCGCGTGGCCACGCAGCGCAAGCTGATTCCGTTTCTGGACATGGCGTATCAAGGGTTTGGCGACAGCCTCGATGAAGATATCTGGGCGATCCGCGCCATGGCCGATGCCGGCCTGGTGTTTGTCGTCAGTAATTCGTTCTCCAAGAACTTCTCGCTGTACGGCGAACGCGTCGGCGGCCTGTCTGTCGTCTGCCCGACCCCGCACGAAGCCTCACGCGTGCTCGGTCAGCTCAAGGCAGCGGTGCGCCGCATCTATTCCAATCCGCCCTTGCATGGCGCGCAACTGGTGGCCACGGTACTGCATGACTCGCGTTTAAAGAGCCTGTGGGAGTCCGAAGTGACGGCCATGCGTGAGCGCATCAAAAGCATGCGGACCAAGCTAAAACTGGTGCTACAGCAACGCCTGCCGGAATTTTCTGCCGAGTATTTGGTGACGCAGCGCGGCATGTTCAGCTACACCGGCATTACTGCCGATGAAGTCGACGTGCTGCGCGAAGAGAAAGGCGTCTATCTGGTGCGTTCGGGCCGGATCTGCGTCGCGGGCCTCAATGACGGCAACGTCGATTTCGTCGCCGAATCAATTGCCGACGTGTTGAAGCGCCGTTAAAACTTCGGTAACAGGGGCTTGCCTGGTGGGGCTCATCCCTATCCAGGCAAGCATGTACACCACGCTTGCCCCGCTTACTTGCAGAGCCGCCGCACCCTATCTCAAACGAAATGCCGCGCCGCCAGCTTAGGCATAGGGTTTGCGCGCGATAATCAACTGGCTTTTGGGCATAAAGGCATCCAGCGTCTGCCTGACTTTCTCTCCTTCAGGATTGTCCAGCAAAGCCTCCCAAGTACGCGTCCAGTTATCCAGTTGCGGATGTCGCGGATTCATTAACGGATTATGAACATCCAATCCGGTGCTCCAGAATAGCGACCACCAGACCGCCCAATAAAAACCATAAGAGCCACGGCTTTCGATCACCAAACCGGCATCGCTGACCATCTGCGCAAACTCATCGCGCTGAATAATTCGCACGTGGTTCGGTTTTTGGAAATAAAACGCCGGGGCCAAGTGCGTCTGCAGTTGCTCCTGCACCGGATCGGGCACGCTCAGCAGATACTGGGCGCCAGGCTTGCCGACGCGCAGCAGCTCGCTTAAGAACTGCGCAGTATCGTCAACATGCTCGAGCACTTCCATGGCAATCACTTTGCTCGCCACGCCCCCCGCCAGGGCCAACGGATTGGTATCGCCAACCAGGGTCTGGACCTCGCGCGCCGGCGTTCCCGCCAGCCGCTGTGCGGCTTTCGCCAATCTCGCCGCGTCGATGTCGGCGAGAATCACATGTGCGCCGCGATTGGCGCAGAACAAGGCGTTACCGCCGTCGCCACAGCCCACATCCAGCACGACATCTTCGGCCGACACTTTGAAACCGGTATATAACTCGCCGGTATCCTGACGATACCAACCGCTTCTGACGGCATCGCGCAAACCGAGACCGAGGGGATCATCCAAGGTGCGCTGCACCAGCGTAGGCTCTTCGACCTGCTCGGCGTGGGCTGCCGGGGGCGCAACAGAATGCGATGCAGCAGGTATAGAGGAACTCACCGAAGGCGCAGAGGGGGAAGCCGCGGGCGACTCGGGTGAGAACAGTTTGCGTAAGAAATTTCTCATGTCAACTTGAGTTAGAGCGTAAGGCACGCAGGCCATCGGGCCTGGGCGTCATCCGGGTTGAGCGATGAATTGCGTGGCGGGCACGCGTAAGCGGCCGGCAAGACGTTTGCCCTGCACGCGCAGCGGAGTCTCGATATAGCGATAATTGAGTTCGCTTAAACTCACTAGCACGGCGAAGGTGGAGAGAGCTAAGCCCAGATTCATCTGCCAGGAAGCAGGATCGGCGCCATGCAGCCATCGATAGGCCATTTCCCTGACGAAAAAGAACGTCGGTACATGAATCAGGTAAATCGCGTAGGACCGGCTACCAACATACAGCAAGCAGCGCTTCAAGAGGCTGTCGCCCATAATGTAATTCCGATCATAGGAGGCCAGCCACACCAAGCTTGCGCTGCACAGGGCAATGATGCCGACACGAAAACGAAATTGCCCAAACACATCCGAGGCCATCATGCCCATGATCGCCAGTAACAGCAGCACGACAAGAACACGGATCAAACGGCTGTGCGACAAAAATACCGGCTGGAATTTGCGGTAAATCGCCTGACCTTCCGTCATCGCCAGCAGCACGCCCAGCATTAGGGCATCGGTGCGAACCACCATCAGCAATGGCGTGCGCAATAAGCAGAACTGCAGCACAATGCTCACCAAGAGTATCCCGGCCAGCCAGCGGCGACATAAAAAAATCAGCACCGGGAACAGCAGATAAAACTGCGCTTCCAACGACAAGCTCCAGTACGCAAAGCTACTGCCATAGGGGTATTTAAAAAAACAGTCGGCAAAGCGGAAATTGGCGAAATTCAGCACTCCAGCCAGCGTCGCGGCGAGATTGGTGCGCACCGAGCCGAAGTAGCCTGCCTGATTAAAAATCGCGCTGGCCAACAACATTAGCGCCAGCCAGAGCCAGGCGGACGGCAGCAGGCGGAAAGCGCGCCGGATCCAAAAACTGCAGGCATGATGAAAAAACTCGGTATGACTACGACACCGATTCAAGGTCGGCACCAAATCGCGGGCAATCACAAAGCCGGAAATGGCGAAAAACAGATCCACGCCGAACCACCAGGCGAAATGTGCAAAAAAGTATTCGACCCAGGCGGGGCAATGCATAAACAGATTGCCATGAGCATGTTGCACGACTACGCTGATCACGGCCACGCCACGTAGCACCTCGATATCCGCGATGCGCCGATGCGGCCGGGCCACAGGCTCGCGGCCCAGAGCCGTGGTGTCGATGCCGCCCACCGCCGCGTGCTCAGCCTGCATGAACAAGTTGCGCGTCGCGCTGCGGCACTTTGGCGGCGAGCGCCATGCGATCTCGTTTCAAACCAGGATGATCGGCGAGGAAGGCGACCAAACGGTCTTGCACCAGGTCGCGAGAACAGTATTGCTGCAAGCACCGCACCGCATGCTGCGCCATGCGCGCATAGCGCGCCGGATCTTCCTTGGCGACACGATAACTTTCCTGGTAAGCATTCAGCAAAGTGCCCCAGTCGATTCGATAACGCAGCGTGCGATAGGCCCGCCGAGGATCATCGGGCCAGTGGCTAGGTTCCAGATCCGAGTCGATCACAAAGGCGTTGTTTTCATCGATATAATCGGTCATCGCTGTATTGCATGGCGCAATCGCGGGCTTGCCGCTGGACATAAATTCCATCAACGGCAGACACTGTCCTTCGCCATGCGAAGTATTGACCACATAGCTGGTAGCCGATACCAGCTTTTCGTATTCCGTGTCGCTCAAATAGCCATGGATGATAATCACGCGGCATTTAAACGGCGACACCCGGCGCAAGGTTTCCAGCAGTACGTCGAGCGCGCCCTGCACATCGCTATGCGTGAGCTTCAGCACCAGGGTCGCGTCTTCGACCTCACGGAACGCCCAGCAGAAAGCGCTCATCATATCGGCCCAATTCTTGCGCCCGTCGTAGGGATTAAAGACCGACATATACACCACGCCGTCGATGCTGACGCGCACCGGGTCCGGCCCTGCTTGCTCGCGGGATCTGAGGATTCGCGGATTGGCTTCGTGCTGACAAGACCCGTCGGAGGCCAAGTCCATCACCCCGCAATCGAGCACCGTGCCGCTGACTTCAATCTCCACCGGCTTTTGCAAAACCTTGGCCGAGCTATCGTAGCGCGCTGCAAAGCGGTCCCAAACAGGCGCCGGCAGAGACACAATTGGAAAATCGGGCGTCATCGCCTGCAATACGGTGTTTACCGTAAAGTTCGAATGGGTAATCGCGCTACCCACCTTCTCGAATACCGTACGCCAATCGTTACGGGGCTCGTCGAACCAAATCTCATTCGGAATACTATTGAATTCCCACGCAAAAATAGGAATTGTCGGACAGGTCAATTTGACTTCGGTTTTGTGCGGCGGCGAAAACGACAAAAACACGCAGGGCTGGCCATGAGCTATGGCATTGCGGTAAATCACATCGACTTCGCGCGCCGGATCGGCCACGGCCACCACTATGCCGAGTTGCTCCAACAGCGGACGAAACTCCTTCAGCACGAAATAATAGCTGTACTCAGGCCGCCCTAAACTGCTTTCGATATTGCTGGCCGTCGTTTCGGAATAAACGATGATAATCATGGAGTTCATCTCTTCAAGCGGCTGCTTGAGATAAGTCAAAAAACGTACGCAATTGCTCGGACACCACGGCATCCGAGCAATAAGCGTTCATCTTGGCCCGCGCGCTGTCGCTCATCTGGGCGTAGCATTCAGGCGCCGCCTTAGCGACGCGATAACTTTCCCGATATGCATCGCACAACGAGTCCCAGTTGATCCGATAGCGCAAAGTGCGAAACAGACCATGCGGGTCATGAGGCCAGGGCATGGGCTCAACGCTGGCTTTCACCACAAAAGCGACTGCGTCGTCGATATAGTCTTCCATCGCCGTGTGAGCGGGTGCAATCACCGGCTTACCGCAACTCATAAACTCCTGAATCGGCAGGCAAGCCCCTTCCGAAACCGAGCTGTTGACATAGTAGGTCGATGCACCGATCAACGCCCCATAGACGGCGTCGTCAAGATGGGCATGCACCACCACCACGCGGCATTGAAACGGCGATAACTCCGCCAGCAGTTCCAGTAACGCCTCACGATAATGCGACAAATCCGGGTGAGCGGTCTTCAGCACCAAAGTCACATCTTGAGTATCGCGAAACGACCAGACAAACGCCGTCACCATATCTACCCAGTTTTTACGGCCGTCATAGGGCGTAAACACCGAGGTGTAGACGATACCGTCAAGCGACAAAATTTCTTCGGGAAGCAGAATTTCAGCCGGGCTTTCAATCGGCGCTTCAGTGACGGCGGTCTCGGCCTCAACGGGCGCCTCGGCTTCGACCACGGACAGCACAGCAGACCTTGAGTCCAAGCGCAAAATCCGGCGCAGTAATACATAGCTCTTGCGGGCGATCCATGCCAAGGCCTTGGCCAGCCATAACGGCAGAGCATCCCGAACCACCTCCCGATACCACGCCAAGAGATGACGCTTAGTTGCCGCAACGCGGAAACGCAGCGTTTTGGGTGGCAACGCGTCGCATTCCGCGGGCTGCGATTCGATTGGCGCGACGGCCTCAGCCTCGGGCACGACTGGCGCCTCGACAACTAGCACTTCAGGCTCCGGAACAACCTTACCCGGCCACCACAGATGTTGAATCCGATGGTCCGCGGACAATCCCACGGTATGGCTGTCGATAATCAGGCCACGAATACGCAATGTCGCGGCCACCGTGGCCTGCGCGGACCCGAGTTCAGCGCGCGTTGCCGCGAAACTGTCCCAAAGCGGCGCCCGGACAGCGAACACCGGGAAGGTATCGCCCATCGCCTGGCGAACCGCGCGGGCAGCATAATCTGACAAGGTAATCGCACGCCCGTGTTTAGCAAACACAATACGCCAATCGTTGCGCACATCGTCATTCCATTGCGCAATCGGCACATTGCCGAATTCGCATGCGAAAGCGGATACGGTCGGGCACTGAAGATTAATCAGCGTCTTGTTCGGAGGGGAAAACGACAGAAATACACAGGACTCGCCGCGCTGCCTGCATGCTTCAAAGATGGGGTCAACTTCGGTTTCCGGGTGCTGCACCACGGTAACCGATCCGAGCGCCGCCAAAACCCGTCCAAATGCCTTGACCAAAAAATAGTAGCTGTATTCAGGCAACCCTAAATTCGTATTGATGCTTTTTTCATCAATTGCCGAATACAAAATAAAATTCATGACGTGCTATATATTGAATGTTAACCATTACGATGGCCCGGCGCAGCGCGCCGGGAAACTCCGGATTTGTCTCAACCGCCGATAATATGGCCATTCGTGTTATTTTTTGCATGCGCAAATAAGCCTCAAACACCATGCAGCATGGTGGAGGATAGCATCGAGTGGTGCAAATTTTCTAGACCAAACCCTCTCGAAACGGCGAATCGAGACGATATCAGCTGATACGACCGAATTCAGGCGCGCAGGGCCGACTTCGCAGCACGTCGGCCAGGCGGGCGCAAGGGTAAGGCCCAATTGACACCCGCCGGCTTGCGAATTTGACAATCAGAAGGTGACTAGAAGCCCGGCCATCTCGACAAACTGCCTTCCGGTGGAGGATGCCGCAAACGTATCGATTTGCGCTTTTGCGCCGCCCGAGGCCCGTTGCGCGGAAATCAGGTTATAAATCGTCGTGTGTTTGGACAGGAAATAATCGACCGCAAAATTGACCTGCTGCCATGCAGGTCGTTGGCCGGAACCTCCCTCGAGAGCCTTCGTGAACTGATAAGCCAAACCGAGCTGCAAGAAAGGCGTAACAGCGTAGGTTGCATTCACCTCAACGTTGTTGATACTGGTCGAAATATTATTGAAATAATCGTAGATGACGTGCGAGTACACGCCGCCTAATTTAATATTCGAGAAAGCGTATCCGGCGCCCAACAAGAAAATGGTTTGCTTGGCAACACCGCTACTTCCGACCGGACTGGTAGTAAACATATTACTGTAATCATTCGCCACTGTGCCGCCTGCGGAGCCCACAGCGCCCGCGGCATTTTGCCCTGGCTGATCAAGCACAAGGTAGCCGGCGGCAGCGCCGAATCGGTCATATTTATATGACCCGCCCACACTCCACAGTCGGTTGACGTTAAATCCACCGCCGCTCCCGCTGGAATCGCTAAAGGAATAATTAGCGCCGAATTGAACGCCGGACAGAACCGGACTCAGATACTTTAGGCTATTACTCACCTTGAAAGTCTGATTCAGATTGTCATTGTCACCGATATGAGAACCCGCACCACCGGCCCAGAGCTCGTTCGACGTATAGGGATAGAAGAAAGTCGTCGCCACATCAGGCTGACGTCCCAGCGTCACACTCCCATACGCTTTACTGGACAGCCCTACATCAGCATAGTTGAAGGCGCGGCCATTACCAGTCCCGGTATTGACGTTAAACGGGTTCGATAGGAAGAAGGTACTTTGTGTGTCGCTGCTCAGATCTTCGGAGCCGCTCATGATGACGCGCGATGGCGATACTTGCCCACTGCCCGCCGCCAACATATGGGAGCGCCCCACGTTGTTGGCATATGAAATGCCATCATTGATAATTCCAGAAAGCTGCAAGCTCGATTGCGCATGCGCAACAGCGGCCTCTCCAAGAATAACGGCAACCAACCCCATTTTAATTATCGAATTCTTTTTCATATCTTCTTTTCGTATATCCAATCCCCAAAAGCTTTTTCGACTCGGGGAAAAAATTATTTTCACAATTTTTTTAACTTATATATTTCCAAATGACGTGTGCCGGCGATCTACCGGCACTTGGCAATCTCCTCAAAAATTATTTTGAAATTTTTTACCGAAGTTTATAAACAACACTTACATACATCAGTACAACTAACTAACATATCCAATCTGATATACTGAATTTTCGGATGATGCCCCTTTGTCGCCGAGCGACGCATAAGCTAAGGAAACACATCTGCAACCCCGCTCACACACCCGGTGCCGTGGTACATCACGCACACCCCCGCGGATGCGGCTGCATCGAAAAGCGCGCTATGCCACTATGTTGAATACCCGCCAGAAGTAGCCGCCGCGGAACGGCTGCGATGCCTATATGTCGGCGCCCACGCGCCTTGGCGGCGCACGCGCTTTAAGTTCATTTCGAGCAAGTCCATCGCCAGCACGCAGCGAATGCAATGCTTGAACTATACTTGCCGTGTCTTCGCCGACTAATAACGAAAGATGGAATCCATATGATATCTATATGGTTTTTCTGGCTGACGATTCGTGCGTGCCAGGCCTGTGATAAAAGGTCTGCAGGCGCTTCAGCCCGCTCTTTGCTTGATGAATGAGCCCTATTAACTACAACGATTCGTTCGCATAGGATCGCCACAAGATCGATTTACATAGGTTTTAGATGTCAGAAGCTCTTTCACAGACTCATACGCCGATGATGCAGCAATATTTGCGCATCAAAGCCGATCACCCCAACACGCTGGTCTTTTACCGCATGGGGGATTTCTACGAACTGTTTTTCGACGATGCGGTGAAAGCCTCCCGCTTACTCGACGTCACCTTGACGCAGCGCGGCTCGTCCGGCGGCAATCCGATCAAAATGGCGGGTGTGCCGCATCACGCAGTCGAGCAATACTTGGCCAAACTCGTCAAGCTTGGCGAGTCGGCGGCGATTTGCGAGCAAATCGGCGACCCGGCCACATCGAAAGGTCCGGTCGAACGCAAGGTGATGCGTGTCGTGACGCCGGGCACGCTAACCGACGCGGCACTACTGTCCGACAAGACCGACGCCTTTTTGCTGGCACTAGCGGTGGCGCGCAATCGGCGCGGCGCCGCCACTGGCGTGGGCCTGGCCTGGCTCAACCTGGCCAGCGGCGCCTTGCGCCTGGCTGAAATCAAAGCAGACGGCATTGCGGCCGCGCTGGAACGCATCCGCCCGGCCGAAATCCTGATTGCCGACACCAGCTACGATTCCCCCCAGGATACCGCCAGCACCGATCCTTTAGCCGTCCCGGCCGGTTACGGCGCCATCACACGCGTGCCCGGCTGGCATTTCGACCCCGTCACCGGCAGCGAGCGTCTGCGCGCCCAACTCGGCGTGGCCAGTCTGGATGGCTTCGGCGCAAGTGTCTTGACGAGCGGCCCAGCCGGATCCGAACCCGTATCGGCCGCCCTCGGCGCCGCCGGCGCCTTGCTGCTGTATGCCCAAGCAACGCAAGGCCAGCAGCTGAGGCATGTGCGCAGCCTCAAAATCGAAAGCGAATCCGAATATATCGGACTCGATCCCGCCACCCGCCGCAATCTTGAATTGACCGAGACCCTGCGCGGCACGGAAGCACCGACCTTAATGTCGGTGCTTGATACTTGCGCCAGTTCCATGGGTAGCCGTCTGCTGCGACACTGGCTGCATCATCCACCCCGCGATGCGCGTATTGCACAGTTGCGCCAGCAAGGCATAGGCGCTTTGTTGCAAGGCCGCCCCGGCGCCGATACCGATGCGGTGCGCGGCGCGTTGCGGCAAATCGCCGACGTCGAACGGATTTCCGCTCGGCTCGCGCTACTGAGCGCCCGCCCTCGCGACCTGGCCAGCCTGCGCGACACTTTTGTCCGGCTACCGGAATTGCGCCAGGTGTTGGCGCCGCTAGCGGCGCAGTCCGATGCGCTGACCCGAATCGCCGCGGACCTGGAGCCGCCGCTAGGCTGCGTCGAACTATTGCAACGCGCGATTGCGCTTGAACCGGCGACAATGGTGCGCGACGGCGGTGTGATCGCGCGCGGCTACGATAGCGAACTCGATGAGCTGCGCGATATCTCCGAAAATTGCGGCCAGTTTCTGATCGATCTTGAAACCCGCGAACGCACACGCACCGGCATCGGCAATCTGCGAGTCGAATATAACAAGGTGCATGGCTTTTATATTGAGGTCACGCGCGGCCAAACCGACAAAGTCCCGGACGACTATCGGCGGCGCCAGACGCTGAAAAATGCCGAACGCTATATCACGCCGGAACTCAAGACCTTCGAAGATCGTGCCTTGTCGGCCCAGGATCGCGCCATGGCGCGCGAACGCGTGCTATACGATGCGCTGCTGCAGTCCTTGCTCGAACATATCGCCGAATGCCAACGCGTCGCCTCGGCGCTGGCCGAACTCGACGTGTTGGCCGCCTTGGCTGAGCGTGCCCAGCGCCTGGACTGGGTTGCGCCGCAATTCGACGATCAGGACGGTATCAGCATCGAACAAGGTCGGCACCCGGTGGTCGAAGCCCAGGTTGAACGATTTATCGCCAATGATTGCGAGCTGACGGCGCAGCGCCGGATGCTATTGATCACCGGTCCGAATATGGGCGGTAAATCAACTTTTATGCGGCAGACTGCACTAATTACCCTGCTCGCCTATGTCGGCAGCTACGTGCCCGCACAAAGGGCGCGCTTTGGCCCGGTCGACCGTATTTTCACGCGGATTGGCGCCGCCGACGACTTGGCCGGCGGACGCTCGACCTTTATGGTCGAAATGACCGAGGCCGCAGCCATCCTAAACGAAGCCAGCCCGCACAGCCTGGTGTTGATGGATGAAATCGGCCGTGGCACCTCGACTTTCGACGGTCTCGCGCTAGCGTGGGCCATTGCCCGTCATCTTCTGACGCATAATGCCTGTTACACGCTGTTTGCCACCCATTACTTCGAGCTGACCCAACTGCCCGATGAATTCGCCCAAGCCGCCAACGTGCATTTGTCGGCGGTCGAACACGGCAAAGGCATCGTCTTCCTACACGCGGTGAGCGACGGTCCCGCCAGCCAGAGCTACGGCTTGCAAGTCGCACAGCTCGCCGGCGTACCGGGCGCCGTGATACGCGCGGCGCGTAAGCACTTGGCCTTACTGGAACAACAATCGCTCGCACATGCAACGCCGCAGCTCGATTTGTTTGCGGCGCCCAACAGCCGGGATGAGGTTGACGAGCCCGTCCGGGCCGATGAAG
>Ga0302178_10000929_pt1 | contig 25538 bp, 25 predicted proteins | sample I_Palsa_E1_3_FD_198790 | JGI IMG/M metagenome (GOLD analysis project Ga0302178, IMG submission 198790) | Peat permafrost microbial communities from Stordalen Mire near Abisko, Sweden - I_Palsa_E1_3 | ecosystem: Environmental > Terrestrial > Soil > Palsa > Peat permafrost | place: Sweden... | reverse complement strand
ATGACCGAATAAAAGATTATCAGAGCGCACAGGATATTTTCGGCTCACAGTTACCGTTTATACCTATTTCAACTTTCAATTTCTATCAACCAAAAAGAAAAGATGTAATAGGAATGAAACTGGAACCGCTTGGATACTACCGGTTCGATGGTGTCTCGCTTAAGTAAAGCGTTTTGGGAGTATTTGATGTTCGTGTTTTTACTTCGGCGGTCAACATCGTTGATCACTGCATTGGTTGGCGTGTCGCTACTCGCGTTCGCTCTCATACACCTGATTCCCGGTGATCCAATCGAGATAATGATGGGAGAAAGGGGGGTAACCGCGCAAATGCATGCGGAAGCGCTGCATCGCCTAGGTCTGGATAAGCCGATGGCGGTTCAGTATTTCGTATTTTTGCACCATGCCCTTACCGGTGATTTGGGCCGTTCAATAGTTACTAATACGAGCGTGATCGGTGAATTCGCTTCCCGCTTCGCAGCTACTGCAGAGCTTTCGCTTTGTGCGCTGTTGCTGGCGCTCCTGTTGGGGCTGCCAGCGGGAATGCTTGCGGGGCTGCGACGGGGCTCCGTCATTGATCATGGGGTAATGGGCACGGCGCTAACCGGGTATTCGATGCCGATTTTCTGGTGGGGCTTGATGCTCATCATGCTGTTTTCGGTGAAGCTCGGCTGGACGCCGGTGTCGGGCCGCATCGCAGTGGATTACGACATTCCGCGGGTGACCGGTTTCATGCTGATCGACTCGCTGATGCCGGGAACCGACCAAGGGTCGTTCACATCCGCGTTGAGCCATTTGATCCTGCCGTCCATCGTGCTCGCCACGATTCCGCTCGCGGTGATCGCACGCATGACGCGTTCGTCGATGCTCGAAGTGCTGCGCGAGGACTACATCCGCACCGCGCGCGCGAAAGGCCTGTCGCCAGGACGCGTAATCGTGGTCCATGCGCTGCGCAACGCGCTGATTCCGGTGGTGACCGTGATTGGCCTGCAGGTCGGTACGTTGCTGGCCGGGGCGGTGCTGACCGAGACCCTGTTCTCGTGGCCCGGCATCGGCAAATGGCTGATCGACGCGATCAGCCGACGCGACTACCCGGTCGTGCAAGGCGGCATCCTGATGATAGCCACGCTAGTCATCGTCGTGAATCTCGTCGTGGATTTGCTGTACGGCTTGTTGAATCCGCGCATCCGGCACACGAGATAAGGAGTCAACCATGGCAGACATTCAAGACAGCGTCCTCAACGCAATGGCGCCTGCACCTTCTGGGCGCGCGCTCGCTGCGCGCGAATTCTGGTCGAACTTCTCGCGCAATCGCGGCGCGGTTGGCGCGGGCATCATCGTGCTGCTGTTGATCCTTGTGGCGATCTTCGCGCCGTTGATAGCGCCGCACAGTCCGATCGAGCAGTACCGCGAATCGGTGAAGATTCCGCCCGCATGGCTTGACGGCGGCAACTGGAAATTCATTCTTGGCACCGACGAAGCCGGTCGCGACATCCTTTCGCGTCTGATGTATGGCGCGCGGCTCTCGTTGTGGATCGGGTTCGTGTCCGTGTTGCTTGCGCTGATTCCGGGTGTGGTGCTCGGGCTGATAGCCGCTTTCTTCGCCAAATGGGCCGATACGCCAATCATGCGCATCATGGACGTGCTGCTCGCGCTGCCGTCGTTGCTGCTGGCGGTGGCCGTAGTCGCGATCATCGGGCCAGGACTCTTCAACACAATGTTCGCGATCGCGATCGTTGCGTTGCCGGCTTACGTGCGTCTCACGCGCGCGTCGGCGCTCGGCGAGTTGCAGAAGGAATACGTGACCGCGTCGCGCGTGGCGGGCGCGAAAACACCGCGGCTCATGTTTTCGCAGGTTCTTCCCAACTGCTCGGCCCCACTAATTGTTCAGGCCACGCTTGGCTTCTCGTCTGCGATCCTGGACGCCGCCGCGCTCGGCTTTCTCGGCCTCGGCGTGCAACCGCCGTCGGCAGAGTGGGGAGCGATGCTGGCATCGGCACGCGATTACATTGACAGCGCGTGGTGGATCGTCACGATGCCGGGCCTTTCCATCCTGATCTCGGTGCTTGCAATCAACCTGTTCGGCGACGGGTTGCGCGACGCACTGGATCCCAAACTAAAACGGATGGCCTGACATGAGCGCATCGAGTCTCCTCAAAATTCGTAATCTGGCGGTCGATTTCAACGGATTGCCCGCGGTCGATCGCATAAACCTGGACGTCGCGCCGGGCGAAGTGCTCGGCGTGGTCGGCGAATCGGGCTCTGGCAAAAGCGTGACCATGATGGCGCTGATGGGCCTGATCGACGCGCCGGGCAAGGTCACCGCCGACGAGATGACGTTCAACGGGCAGAACCTGCTAAATGTGTCGGCGAGGGCGCGTCGCAAGATCATTGGCAAAGACGTCGCGATGGTGTTTCAGGACGCGCTGACCAGCATGAATCCGAGCTACACGGTCGGCTATCAGATCAAGGAGGTGCTGAAACAGCACTTAGGATTGCGAGGCGACGCGTTGCATTCGCGCACGCTTGAGCTGCTTGATCAGGTCGGCATTCCCGATGCGAAGAATCGAATCACCTCGTTTCCGCACCAGATGTCGGGCGGTATGAACCAGCGCGTGATGATCGCTATGGCGATTGCGTGCAATCCGAAGTTATTGATCGCCGATGAACCGACGACCGCGCTCGACGTAACCATCCAGGCGCAGATCATGGAGCTGCTTGTCGGGCTTCAGAAGGAACACGGCATGGCGCTGGTCCTTATCTCGCACGATCTGGCCGTGGTGTCGGAAGTCGCGCAACGCGTCGCGGTAATGTACGCCGGCGAGATTATCGAGACGAACCGCGTGCCGGACATCTTCGAGCAACCGCATCACCCTTACACCGAAGCGCTGCTCGCGGCGATCCCCGAGCACAACGTTGGCGCGGTGCGTTTGACTGCGCTGACGGGCATGGTGCCGGGGCGCGACGATCGCCCGCGCGGGTGTCTTTTCGCGCCACGATGCAAATATGCTGTCGCCGACTGCAGAAAAGGACGTCCGGTCTTGGCAAGCCTGATTGGTACGCAAGCGAGGGCCCGGTGTATCAGGCCGCTTGCACGGCCGTCACTTTCCTCAGTGGAACGGAGCAGCGAATGAACAGCGCAGTCAATATTGCGGATGGCAAGAACATGAGCAGGACAGTCCTCTCCGCTGAAGGGCTCACTCGTGACTTCGAAGTCAGACGCGGATTTCTGGGAAAAAGCACCCTTAGGGCGCTCGACGGTGTGTCGTTCGATGTGAAAGCCCAACAGACGCTAGCCGTCGTGGGTGAATCGGGCTGCGGAAAGTCGACACTGGCACGGCAGCTCACCATGATTGACACTCCAAGCGCGGGTCGGCTGTTGATTCACGGGGTCGACCCTGCTACAGCCGACCGAGCGACCAAAGCTAACCTCCGGCGCGCAGTGCAGATGGTGTTTCAAAACCCATTTGCGTCATTGAATCCTCGTAAGACTGTGTTACAGACACTGAGCGAGCCACTCATAACAGGAAGCAACCTCAAACAGTTGGAGCGTAACGACAAAGTATTCGAGTCGATGCGAACGGTCGGTCTCCGGCCGGAACACGCGAGCCGCTATCCACATATGTTTTCCGGCGGACAGCGGCAACGAATCGCCTTTGCCCGTGCAATCGCCATGGATCCAAAGATTGTGGTGGCCGATGAACCAGTCTCTGCACTCGACGTTTCAATACAGGCCCAGATTCTCAATCTCATCATGGATCTTCAGGACAGACTGGGTACCAGCTATGTGTTCATAACCCACAATCTCTCGGTCGTTCGACATGTCGCTGACGAGGTGATGGTTATGTACTCGGGAAGATGTGTCGAAATCGGGAAAAAGGACGAGGTGCTCAATCACCCTCGACATCCCTACACACGCCTTTTGCTGGCCTCGACGCCACGGCTTGGTCGGGCTTCCGGGCAGCAAAGCGCGGTAATCAAAGCACGCGGCGAATTGCCTTCGCCACTGAACGTACCAAAGGGGTGCGCGTTCTCAACACGTTGTCCGCACGTCCTACCCCGATGCGTGGAGTTTCGGCCCGAACTACTGCCGGTAAGCGGCACATCAGTCGCGTGTCACCGTGTCGACGAAATCTAGGCAGGAGAAGCAGAGGATGAGCGTATCAATTGCTTCGCACTTCGATGGAGGCGCGATCGAGGTTATATCAGCAGTTAGCAGCGCCAACGTTCGGCTGCGCATTGCGTCCGACAGCAGGTCCACCGTAAGGCAATGGTTTTACTTCCGCGTTTCCGGCGTGCGCGGAGAATTGCTCACTCTATCGCTCGACAATGCTGGAGATTGCACTTACACCGCTGGGTGGTCGGACTACAAGGTTGTTGCTAGCTATGACGGCGAAAACTGGTTCCGTGTGCCAACGCAATTTGACGGACGAGCGCTGCGCGTGCGGCTCGAAGCAAAGTTTGACCATATCTACTTTGCTTATTTTGAGCCGTACTCCGAAATTCGTCGCGCCAAGTTTCTCGGAACTCTCCAGACACTACCAGGTGTTTGCGTTCGTGATCTTTGCAGGTCAATCAACGGGAAGCCTATCAGTCTTGTCCGCGTTTCAGATGGGCAACGTACGTCGAAAAAGAAGCTTTGGTTCATTGCTCGTCAGCATTCGGGCGAGGCGATGGCGGAGTGGTTCGTCGAAGGGCTACTTCAGCGACTGACAAGGCAGGGGTGCTGGGAGGGTGACCCGATCGCGCGAGACCTGTTGTCAAGAGCCGATATCTTCGTAGTGCCCAACATGAATCCAGATGGCAGTGCCCTCGGGAATCTGCGTATGAACTCAGCGGGTATTGACCTGAACCGTCAGTGGTCTGATCCGAATGCTATAAGCAGCCCGGAAGTCCTTTACGTCAGGGAAGAAATTATGTCGACTGGCTGTGATGCGTTCTTCGACGTGCACGGAGATGAGGCACTGCCGTACGTGTTCGCGGCCGGAACTGAAACCGTGTCGGGATCCGACCAAGACCGCGCCCGCGAACAGGAGACGTTCGTGAACCACCTGAAGAACGCGACTTCCGAATTTCAGAACGAATTTGGCTATGCGACGAACAAACACGAAAAAGACAACCTGCAACTAGCCGCGCGCTTCATCGGGCATCATTTCGGATGTCTGGCGATGACGCTCGAGATGCCCTTTAAAGATAACGCGAATTGTCCCGACGAACGGACTGGTTGGAATGGAGCGCGAAGCCGCGCCTTGGGAGCCGCGATGCTGCAGGCGCTGTACTGGCAATTGTGCCAACGCTGACCGGTTGCGCAGATTGCATGTCCCTCGACGTGCCGGCGGAACGGGTGAATACGTCTATTTCACGACGCCAAGATAGATTCTTGCAAGGCCTGTAGTGATCGACTCAACTATCTGATCTGTGCGCTTAGTGATATGGTTTTTCACGATCTCCTGCGCCTCACCGGCTCGCCGCTGCTGCAACGCGGTTAGGATTTTCAGGTGTTCGGACTGTGTATTATCTCGTCCGACATTCTCCATGTTGATCCATCTAATGAACCGAACTCGCTCATTCAGACTCTTCAGGATGCGCAGCAGCTCTGCGTTGCCAGCCGCCAAAGCAATCTTTTCGTGAAAAGCCTCGTCAAGCTCGACCAGCTTCGCAACGGACGCGCTTGGCGGGACTTTCATGCTCGCCTTCAGGAAGCGCTCAATATCACGAAGGGCTTCGTCGGAGGCGCGCTCAGCGACAAGGCGAACACATTCGGCTTCGACGGCGCTACGAGCTTCGTACAGGTCCAAGGTCTCCTTCACATCGAGTTGACGCCGGCAATAGCCCCGGCCTGACTCAACCAAAAAACCATCTTGCGCAAGGCGATAAAGCGCCTCACGAACTGGCGTGCGACTTACACCGAGACGCTCGGCCAATTCTTCCTCATTCAGGCGTTCTCCCGGCTTTAGCTCATAGCGAATAGCCATTTCGCGCAGTTGGCTAAATACCTGCACCGTGACGCTCGCCTTGGGCGTTTCCGAAACGCTGTTTCCTACGTTTGACTGACGGGGCATTGATCAATTCTCGGTATGCAAAATGGTATACGGATCGCTATGAGTTTAGCTGATTTTTTGTGACTAACAAAGCTCCGGATTGGACTTGACAACTTAATTTTTCAGCTTAGTATACGTTCTAGTACCCGTAAATGTATCCAAACAGGATTAATCATGAGCAATGATTCTTCGCCTGGCGTCGTATTTTTGAACGGCACTTTTCTTCCTGCAAATGAAGCCAAGATCTCGATCATGGATCGAGGGCTTCTTTTCGCCGATAGCGTTTATGAAGTTGCAGGCGTAGTTGACGGTCGAAAAGTTGACAACAGCGCCCATATCGAGAGGCTAAAGCGGTCCCTCGCTCTGTTGAGCATCCCGTGCCCTTACACGTCCGGGCAGTGGAGTGACCTTCAAGATGAAATCATTCGAAAAAACCATTTGAGCGAAGGGACCATCTACATCCAGGTGACCCGTGGAACGCAAATGGAGCGCAGTCCGCTCTATCACTTGGACACTCCCCCGACGGTGTTCATTTTCACTCAGCAGAAACCTATTGTTTCGCACCCCGGTTACGAGAGCGGGATAAACGTGGTCAGCTTGCCCGATCATCGCTGGGCCCGCCGTGATATCAAATCGAACATGCTGCTTACACAGGTCCTCGCTCGTCAGGAAGCATTCATGCGCAACGCTCAGGAAGCGTGGCTTGTTCAGGATGGCTTCGTGACAGAAGGCGCTGCTTCATCTGCGTTCATCGTCACCAAAGGGAACGAGCTCGTGACCCGACCGTTGTCTCAAGCAATCTTGCCTGGCATTACGCGCGCCACGTTGCTCAGTGTCGCAGAAATGACTGGCGTTCGGCTTTCACAACGCCTATTCACGCTGGCCGAAGCCCATAACGCAAAAGAGGCGTTCATCTCCAGCGTCAGTGAAATTGCTCTTCCGGTTGTTTGTCTAGATGAAAAGGCGATCGGCGATGGCAAACCCGGCCCCATCGCCGCTGCGCTGCGCCAAGCGTACTTCGATGCCGTGATCTAGCGGGATCTTGGAATGCCCCGGACTTTGATTTAACAAAAAAATCGTAACAAAGGAGACAGTCATGTTCATTAAACGAATCATCCATCGCACCGCGGTCGCAGCCGCAGTCCTAGGTTCCCTTTCGGGCGCCGCGCACGCTGATGATCTTCTGGCCGCTGTCAAAAATCGCGGGGAGATCACCATAGCAATGGAGGGGACCTATCCGCCATTTGACTCGCGCGATGCTAAAGGTGAACTGGTCGGTTACGACGTAGATGTCGCAAAAGCGGTAGCCAAAAAGCTCGGTGTGAAACCAGTGTTCATTACGACCGAATGGAGTGGCATTCTGGCCGGGCTACAGGCTGGCAAGTTTGATGTCATCGTCAACCAGGTAACGATCAATGCGGCGCGCGAGGCGGTACTCGACTTCTCGATACCCTACACATATTCGACTGCTCAGGTGATCCAGCGCAAGGATGACAGCCGGCAATTCAAGTCGATGAATGACTTGAAGGGCCTTAAGGTCGGCGTTGTTCTAGGCAGCAATTTTCAGCAACTTGCCGCGGGAACACCGGGAATTGATGTGCGAACTTATCCGGGCGCGGCCGAAGCTTTCAGCGACGTAGCGTCGGGCCGGATCGACGCTGCGCTGAATGACAGTCTGACTATCAACTATCTGATGCATACGTCTACGCTCCCCTTGCGCGCGGGCGGGTCCGTCGGCGATACGAACAAGATGGGTATCCCCTATCGCAAAGGGAATCCCGAGCTTGGCAAAGCATTGTCGCAAGCGATTTTGTCCCTGCAAAAGGACGGCACGCTCAAGACGATCTCCACGAAGTGGTTCGGAGCGGACGTGAGCACGCCACCGGCCGGTCACGAGTGATGAATGCCTGACGAAGTCACTGATCTATATGCGTAAGCGTGACCGCCAGGAGGCGCCATGAGTGTAATGAGTCTTTTATTGACTTCACTGCCCGTCCTCGTGCAGGGAGTCTTGATCACAATTGAGTTCGCGATCTCTTCGATGATCCTTGGATTGATTGTCGGAATCGCCGTCGCAATTATGAACATAGGCGGAAATGTACTTTTGCGTGCTGTGGGCCGTGCATATGTCAGTCTGATGCGGGGAACGCCGCTACTCGTGCAGATCTTCGTCGTCTATTATGGATTGCCGAGTATCGGCATATCGCTTGATCCGACGACAGCGGGGATAATGACGTTGACATTGAATACAGGTGCTTATCTCTCAGAAAGCATGCGGGGAGCAATTCTCGGTATAGGTCGAGGACAGTGGGCAGCGGCGCATAGCCTTGGTCTCAACTACCTGCAAACGTTACGGTATATCGTGTGTCCCCAAGCGTTGCGCCTCGCGGTTCCGAGCCTTAGCAATACTTTAATTTCGCTTATCAAAGACACGTCGCTGGTGTCAGTGATCACGGTGACAGAACTGTTGCGTTCAACCCAGGAAGTGATCGCCGCGACGTTCCAACCGCTTCCCCTTTATCTTGCGGCGGCCGCATTTTACTGGGTTCTGAGCACCCTGATGGCTTGGGTACAACGTCGGGTCGAAACTAGACTAGCTCTTCCCACGGCGCGATAGTGACGATTTGAAAGTCAGCCTGTCAGCTTGTGCTCGGGATGACAGACGATCAACCGCATTTCTGGTGCTGGCGTGAAAATGATTGCATTTACCGATGTTGAGAAGTGGTACGGGCCATTCAAGGTGCTGGATGATTGCACTGCCAGTATCGGGAAGGGAGAGGTTGTAGTTGTTTGTGGACCATCTGGATCAGGAAAGTCCACGCTTATCAAAACTGTGAACGGCCTCGAAAACTACCAGAAAGGTAGCGTCACCGTTGACGGAATGACGGTCGACGGCTCATCGGCGAAGCTAGCCGCGTTACGGACAAAAGTCGGAATGGTCTTTCAACATTTCGAACTGTTCCCGCACCTGTCAATCATCGACAACCTTACGCTCGCCCAGTTGAAAGTACTGAGGCGCTCAAGGGCAGAAGCGGAATACGTAGGAGAAAAGTTGCTTGAGCGAGTCGGACTGATCACGCATGCGTTGAAGTTTCCGGCGCAGTTATCCGGTGGTCAGCAGCAGCGTGTTGCGATTGCAAGGGCGCTTGCAATGGGCCCTTCCGCCATGCTATTTGACGAACCCACCTCCGCTCTCGATCCCGAGATGATCAACGAGGTCCTTGACGTGATGGCAGAGCTCGCACAAGACGGCATGACAATGATTTGCGTAACCCACGAAATGGGCTTCGCTAAAAAGGTTGCAGACCGAGTGCTTTTTATGGACCGCGGGGCCATTGTCGAGGACTCGCCGAAGGCTGAATTTTTTGGAACACCACGTTCCGAACGGGCACGCGACTTCCTCGCGAGGATTTTGCACTGATCGTCCCGATCGTGCCCGAAACACTTTGTACTTCAGGTCTAGAACAGGAATTAAACTTATGGCATCAGTAACAGCGAACGCGGTCTTCGTAGACGCAAACCCGACATTGGGATCCGTCATGGAACGGCTCGTTCGGGACAGCGGTGGGCTCCCGATTCACGTCAATCGTCAGCCCGATATCACCGTAGATGAGATTGAACGGGTAATCGGCAATGCCACCGTGGCAATCATCGATCACACGGCGTTGCCCACCGAAGTTGCCCGCAATTGTCCTGAGCTGAAGCACGTTGTCTTTCTTGGTACCGGTGCCCGGAGCTATATGAATCCTGAGGAGCTCGCGACCGTCGGCGTCGAAGTTCACACGATTAAAGGTTATGGGGACACTGCAGTCGCTGAATGCGCCTTCGCTTTGATGTGGGCGGCAGCAAAGAAGATTCCAATAATGGACCGCAACATGCGAGAAGGCATCTGGCTTCGGAGCGACGTTACACAACTCACCGGAAAGACTCTCGGCTTAGTGGGATACGGCGGTATTGCAGCAGAGCTCGCGCGACTAGCCCGCGGTGTAGGGATGCAAGTTCGCGCATGGAATCGCACTCCGAAAGACGCGCCAGGGGTATCCTTCGTAAGCCTTGATGCATTACTCGCCGAATGCGATGTTTTATCGCTTCATCTGCTTCTCAACGATGAAACGCGTGGCTTTCTGTCTCAGGAGCGAATCTCACAGTTAAAGCCGGGTGCCATTCTTGTCAACACGGCACGAGGCGCACTCGTCGATGAACAGGCAATGATCGAAGCGTTGAAAACAGGTCGTCTAGGACACGCAGCTCTTGACGTTTTCAATGTGGAGCCGCTGCCGGCGGATCATCCACTCACCAGCCTTGAAAACGTCACTCTGTCTGCGCACTCTGCGTTTAGGACAGCGGAAGCCAACCTGAATCTAATAGGTGCCGCGTTGGAACACTATCGGCGCATTGTCGCAACGCAATAACGTGTGCACTGTCAGATTCCATCAATTAGCGAGAAACTAAGATGAATTCCAGTACCGATCCGCATCGCAACCGCAAGCCGTTAAATATTAGCGAGCCGGAATGGGCTGCACGTGTGCAATTGGCCGCGGCATATAGACTAGCTGCGCGGTTTAACCTGACAGACCTCATTTATACGCATCTTTCTACCCGGATTCCGGGAAGGCACGACCAGTTTTTGTTGAATCCACATGGCTGGTTCTTTAACGAGATCACCGCTACAAGTCTGGTGAAAATCGACACTGAAGGGCGGCCTGTGGAAGATGGCCGATTCGAAGTGAATGCCGCCGGCTTTACCATTCACAGTGCTTTACACCGTGCTCGCGCGGACGTTGAATGTGTCGTGCACCTGCACACAGATGCAGGGATGGCGGTGGCAGCTTTGAAAGAGGGGCTGTTACCACTCAACCAGATCAGCATGCAGTTCTACAATCGCGTCGCTTACCACGACTACGAAGGCATATCGCTTGATCTCGACGAACGACAACGCATCGTTAAATCTTTGGGTGACAAGCACTATTTGATTTTGCGGAATCACGGGCTGCTGACCACTGGCCGGTCTGTAGCTGAAGCGTTCACAAGAATGTTTTATTTGAACAGAGCCTGTGAAATTCAAGTGAAGACGCTTGCGATGGGGCGGGAAGTAAATCTTCCGTCTGCGGTTGTTTGCGAACATGCAGCAAAGCAGCACGACGACTACGCGTACCTCGACACCGTCCATCTGGATCGTGAGTGGACAGCTCTACTTCGGCTGTTGGATCGGGATGGCAGCGACTACATCAGCTAGATTCCGTCCGGCTTTCTGCGTGGTTCTATGCTTCCCAGAAACTACGACTATCCCAGCCGACTTTAAAAGAAAATAATCATGCATATCGCTGTGCCAACGGAGACACGCCCACTCGAGACGCGCGTTTCTGTTACGCCTGAGACCGCAAGGAAGTACGTGGCTCAGGGCCATCGCGTGAGCGTTCAGCGCGGCGCGGGCGTCGCCGCCAGTTTTTCCGATGAAGCGTTCGTGAGCGCTGGGGCCGAGCTCACCGACGCGGCCGGCGCATTCGGCGCTGATCTCGTCCTCAAGGTCCAGTCGCCCACCGACACCGAGTTGCCAATGCTCAAGCGCGGCGCCGTGCTGGTCGGCATGCTCGATCCTTTCGACGCCGACAACGCGGCGAAACTCGCCGCCGCGGGCGTCACCGCGTTCGCGGTTGAAGCCGCGCCAAGAACCACGCGCGCGCAGAGCCTCGACGTGCTGAGTTCGCAGGCGAACATTGCTGGCTATAAGGCGGTGTTGCTGGCTGCCACGCTCTATCCGCGCTTCATGCCGATGCTGATGACCGCCGCGGGCACCGTGAAGGCGGCGCGTGTGCTGATTCTCGGCGCGGGCGTGGCCGGCTTGCAGGCAATCGCGACCGCCAAGCGTCTCGGCGCGGTGATCGAAGCCTGCGACGTTCGTCCGGCAGTGAAAGAGCAGATCGAATCGCTCGGCGCCAAATTCCTTGACGTGCCCTACGAAACCGTTGAAGAGCGCGAAGCCGCACAAGGCGTCGGCGGCTACGCGCGGCCGATGCCGTCGTCGTGGCTCACACGCCAGTCGGCGCTGGTCCACGAGCGCGCGAGGCAGGCCGACGTCGTGATCTCCACTGCGCTGATTCCAGGCCGCGCCGCACCAACCCTGATCTCGGTGGATACCGTACAAGCGATGAAACCCGGCTCCGTGCTGGTCGACCTCGCGGCGGGACGCGGCGCCGAGTACCAGGGTCGACGCGGCGGCAACTGCCCGTTGACCGAAGCGGATCAGGTGGTGATCAGCCATGGCGTGACGATCATCGGCTATACGAACCTGGCCGCGATGGTCCCCGCCGACGCGTCCTCGCTCTACGCACGCAATCTGCTCGACTTCCTCAAGCTGATCTTCACGAAGGAAGGCGCCCTGAACATCGATCTCGCAGACGATATCGTCGCGGCCACGCTGCTGGCCCGCGACGGCGAAATTACGCGCAGGGCATAGGAGGACACCGCGATGGAACTCATCAACCACACCGTCATCAACCTGATCATTTTCGTGCTGGCGATTTACGTCGGCTACCACGTGGTCTGGAACGTCACCCCCGCGCTACACACGCCGCTCATGGCGGTGACTAACGCGATTTCGGCGATCGTGATCGTCGGCGCCATGCTTGCAGCGGGCCTCACCGTGGGCGACACCGGTAAATTCTTCGGCACGCTGGCTGTCGCGCTCGCGGCAGTCAACGTGTTCGGAGGCTTTTTGGTCACCCGACGAATGCTGGAGATGTTCCGCAAAAAAGAGCCGAAGAAGCTGATTGCAGACCGGACGTCCAAGGAGAATGCGTCATGAGTCTGAACGTCGTCACGCTGCTTTATCTGGTCGCGTCAGTCTGTTTCATTCAGGCGCTCAAGGGGCTGTCCACTCCGAAGACAGCACGTATCGGCAATACCTTCGGCATGGCCGGGATGGCGACTGCGATCCTTACTACCATCGTGCTGGTCGTCAAGCACGCCAACGGGCTTGGCTCGAACCTTGGGCTGGGATTGGGGCTGCTGCTGGTCGCGCTGGTAGTGGGTGGCGCAATCGGCGCGATCGTCGCGGCGCGCGTCGAGATGACTAAGATGCCGGAACTGGTCGCGGCAATGCATTCGCTGATTGGTCTTGCCGCAGTGTGTATCGGGTATGCGGTGGTGTCGGAACCGGCCGCGTTCGGCCTCGTCGCCGCCGGGGGCATTGCGCCGGGCATCCTGCCTTACGGCAATCGTATCGAGTTGTTTATCGGCACGTTTGTCGGCGCGATTACGTTTTCCGGCTCGGTGGTCGCGTTCGGCAAACTTTCGGGCAAGTACAACTTTCGCTTGTTCAAGGGTGCGCCGGTCGTGTATCCCGGTCAGCACATGATCAACCTGCTTCTCGCGATCGCGATGCTCGGCTTTGGCATTATCTTCATGCTGACGCAGTGGTGGCTGCCGTTCGTGATCATGACGCTGATCGCGTTTGCGCTTGGCGTGCTGATCATTATCCCGATCGGCGGCGCAGATATGCCGGTGGTCGTGTCGATGCTGAACTCGTACTCGGGCTGGGCAGCGGCCGGCATTGGATTTTCGCTGAACAATCCGATGCTGATCATCGCGGGCTCGCTGGTGGGTTCGTCCGGTGCGATTCTGTCGTACATCATGTGCCGCGCGATGAACCGCTCGTTCTTCAACGTGATTCTCGGCGGCTTCGGTAATGAGGCGGGCGCCGCGGCGGCATGTGGCTCGGCTGAGCAGCGGCCAGTGAAATCCGGTTCGGCCGATGATGCGGCCTTCATGCTTGGCAATTCCGAAACCGTGGTGATAGTGCCGGGTTACGGCCTGGCAGTGGCGCGCGCGCAGCACGCGCTGAAGGAGCTGACCGACAAGCTGGTCGAGAAGGGCATCAAGGTGAAGTACGCGATTCACCCTGTAGCGGGGCGGATGCCGGGGCACATGAATGTGCTGCTCGCCGAAGCCGAAGTGGCCTACGACATGGTCTACGAAATGGACGAAATCAACGGCGAGTTCGGCCAGGTCGACGTGGTGCTGGTCCTTGGCGCGAACGACGTGGTGAACCCCGCGGCGAAGAACGATCCGAAATCGCCGATCGCGGGCATGCCGATCATTGAGGCGTATAAGGCGCGCACGGTGATCGTCAACAAGCGTTCGATGGCGGTCGGTTATGCCGGGCTCGATAACGACCTGTTCTACATGGACAAGACGATGATGGTGTTCGGCGATGCAAAGAAGGTCATTGAACAAGCAATCAAAGCGTTGTCGTAGACCCACGCAAACATGTTATCTGTGTTTTTTCTTTTGACTAAATAAGCACTACTTCTTTTATGGCAAAAGTATTAATCCTTGGAGCTGGGATCATTGGCGTCACAAGCGCGTGGTACCTTAGCCTTCATGGGCACGAAGTAACCGTCATTGACCGCCAGTCTGGTCCCGGTTTAGAGACTAGCTTCGCTAACGCAGGTCAGGTCTCACCCGGGTACGCTTCGCCGTGGGCCGCGCCGGGTGTCCCGGCGAAGGCTGTCAAATGGTTGCTTCAAAAGCATCCACCACTATCGGTGAAACCGGACGGAACGTTGTTTCAGTGGAAATGGCTTGCTCAGATGCTGATGAATTGCACCGACGACCGGTATGCCGTCAATAAAAGTCGAATGGTGCGCCTTGCCGAGTACAGCCGGGATCGTTTGATTGAACTACGCGGGCAGATCGATATCCCTTATGAAGGGCGTCAGCAAGGGACATTGCAAGTCTTCCGCACGAACGAGCAACTTGAAGGAACGGCGAAGGATATAGCCGTGCTAAAAGAGCTGGGCGTTCCATTTGAACTTCTTACACGCGAGAGTCTTGTCCACGCTGAGCCTGCATTATATAAAACGCGGGAAAAACTGACGGGCGGTCTGCGACTACCGAACGATGAAACAGGGGACGCAAATCTGTTTACGACCGGGCTCGCCAAGCATGCTGGTGAAAGAGGCGTTCGCTTTCTCTTTAATCGAAGTGTCGACGAGATCACTTATGAGGCGGGGAGTGCTAGTGGCGTGGTTTCTAATGGCGAACACCTGACTGCAGATCAATTTGTTGTTGCCGCTGGAAGTTATTCAACCTTGCTGCTTCGTACCGCAGTCGAGATACCGGTTTACCCTGTAAAGGGATTTTCGATTACGGTTCCTATTAGCGATCCATCTCGTGCCCCGGTCTCCACGGTTCTCGACGAAACCTACAAGGTTGCGATCACCCGTTTCGCCGATCGCATTCGAGTCGGTGGCATGGCTAACCTGGTGGGCTTCGACAAGCATCTTTATGGAACACGCCGCGAAACTTTGGAATTCGTAGTCACTGATTTATTCCCAGAATCAGGCGACGTCAAGAAAGCAAGTTTTTGGACAGGTTTCAGGCCAATGACGCCGGACGGCACGCCAATCATCGGTCCCACACGAGTACCTAATCTCTGGCTTAACGTGGGGCACGGCACGTTAGGCTGGACAATGGCATGTGGGTCGGCCTCTGTTTTGGCGGACCTCATGTCCGGAAAAAATCCCGATATCAGAGCGGACGACCTCGCTGTGAGCCGCTATGAATCTTAAAGGAGTTCAAAAGTAACGCTCCACCCAATCACGTGCTTCTCATGCTCTATCCGACGTCAAAATTCTAAACTGTTGTCTTGGAGAACTTCAATGAAACGAATCGCCATACCCGCCCTATCGTTAACTCTGCTTGGCGCAGCCGTAGCGGCCCATGCTCAAAGCAGCGTGACTCTGTACGGCTTGATCGATGACTCGATTCAATTCGCTCACAACGCAAACACGAACAACCAAAACTTCGTAGGGATGGTTGCAGGAAACTTGCAGGGCTCCCGCTGGGGTGTTAAGGGCTCCGAAGATGTTGGTGGTGGACTAAAGGTTATCTTCCAGCTAGAAAACGGTTTCAATCCGAACACCGGCTCTTTGGGCCAAGGAAACCGCGAATTTGGCCGCCAGGCCTTTGTGGGCCTTTCGAGCGATCAGTTCGGTACGGTCACCATCGGTCGACAGTATGATCCCGTCGTCGATATGGTGCAAAATTACACCGGTGAGAACTACCTCGGCTCGCATTTCGCGACGCCGGGCGACGTTGACAACAATGACAATAGTTCGCGTACGAACAACGCGGTCAAGTTCACATCGAAAACGTACGCGGGGCTTCAATTCGAAGCTCTGTATGCATTTGGCGGCGTTGCCGGTTCAACCGGAGCTGGTCAAACCTGGTCGGGCGCGGCTTCGTACACAAATGGTGGATTCGGCGCCGCAGCTGGCTACATCCTTATGGACAACGCTAGCACGCTGGCTGGTCGTACGAGCGGTGGGGTGGTGGGATGGGGTGCTGGTGCAACCTCGGACGGTACATTCGACTCGACGATCAATAGTGCCTTCGCGTCGGCCAAGTCGATCGGCATCGCATCGGTTGCGGCACAATACGTTGTTGGTCCTATTACCGGTGGTATCCGTTACAGCAACGCGCAGTACAAACCTGACGGGTTTTCGACGTTCACTTCGACGGAGCGTTTCAACGTCGGCGCTGCCTTTGCGAATTACCAGTTGACGCCAGCAGCATTACTCAGCCTAGGTTACGCCTTCACGCACGGATCTGGAGACGGTCCGTCGGCGACCTATAATCAAATCTCGCTTGGCGGCGACTATAACCTGTCGAAGCGTACCGATATCTACTTGGTAAGCGCCTATCAGAAGGCGTCCGGTAAGGGTGTAACCGCGACCGCTGCCGACTATGGATACCCGTCGAACTCAACATCGCAGGAATTGGTTACTCTCGGTATCCGTTCCAAGTTCTAAATGACAAAGGCGCTGCTCGGCGTTGACCTCGGTGCTGCTACCGACATGGGCGCCGGCTTCATTAAACAGGAGATTTGTTAAGGTCAACAAGTCGGGCAAGCCTGACGTCCTTGTCTGCCGGTCATACGGCACCCACTTCCCGGGACATGCCCAGTCCGGCGAGCACTCGATCGCGCAGGTGGATAAAGGCAGGGTCTGATCGGTCTCGGGACAGACCTTCCTCCACGGGCAGGACCGCAGCGATGCGACCTGGGTGGGGATGCATGATCACGATCCGGTCGCCCAGATATACCGCTTCATCCGCGTCGTGGGTGACCAACAGGACCGTGGTGCCTTGGTGTCTGCCGATGCGTCGAAGCTCGTCCTGCAATCGCAGTCGCGTTAGCGCGTCAAGCGCACCCAGCGGCTCATCGAGCAGCAGGAATTTTGGCCGTGTAACGAGAGCCCGAGCGATGGCCACACGCTGTGCCATGCCGCGCGACAATTGCGCTGGATACGCCTTGGCAAATTGGTCGAGTCCTGATTGCGCGCTCATCATCGCTGCCAGGGGACGACCGATGAAGACGGTCTGTGAAGTCCTCGGCGCGCTGCAGAGAGGTGGTCCCGTTCGTTCGGATTGTTTTTTCGATTTTTAAGTGGAACGCTGGGCGGTCACGCTGCCGTCTTTATCGCGGGCAGCGTCGCGAAATAAGCCTCGCCGGGCGTACGGTCCGATAGGCTTGAATGAGGTCTATTTTGGTCGTACCAGGTGGGGTAGTTTGCGATCGATTTCCTTGCATAGTCGACGGATTCACAAGCCTTCAAGTATATTTCTTCGTACTTCACGCTGCGCCACAGCCGTTCGATAAAAACGTTGTTCCGCCAGCTTCCCTTGCTGTCCATCGACAGAGCGATCCCACGCGAGCGGACCGCGTCGGTGAAGTCTATACTGGTGAACTGGCTGCCTTGATCGGTATTGACGATCTCAGGTAATCCATACTTCGCGAATGCCTCTTCGAGCGCTGCTACCGCGTGCTCAGCCTCCACCGTGATTGCAACTCGCTGCGCTAAAACACGGCGGCTGGCCCAATCGATTACAGCAGTGAGATAGACGAAGCCCTGTGCCATAGGCAGATCCACCGGCGGCTCATTGACGGGCGCGCCCGCCGCGCCAAACACATCGCCCGCTCGCTCTTGCAACTGCCGCTTCCATTCCGTGATCTGGTTCGGATGAACCTCAAATTACTGCGCCAATTCTGCCAGCGTGCGCTCGCCACGTACTGCTGCCAGTGCCACCTTCGCCTTGAACGCCGCTGAGTGCGTGCACCGGGTACTCTTCGTCATCGTCTGGTTTCCTTTGTAGGCATTATGCCTATCTCAGATACAGCGACTCCACCTAACCGACTGTCCAGATTTCCCGATCCACCTCTGTCGCCTCTGGAGCCGGGACCGCCGGTCGATCGGACTGTACATCGACAACGACAGGCAACATGGCCTCCGTTTGCACTATGTCGACCAACAGACCCTGGGCGTGCAGTTGCGCCAGGCCCACAGTTGATTGGCGTTGATGTTGTTGTCGCGGGCGACCCGGGCAACCGAGGCCCCGGGTTCAAACGTCTGCTCAACGACCGATCGTTTCCATTCCAATGGATGCCGTCGGTTCTGGCGCCTAACGGGTAACTCGACTGTCTGAGGCACTGTGTCCATTCTCGGCTGTTTGTGGACACAGTCAGTCACTCGTGTCCGTCGCAGTCGATGATTGCATCTTCTACGCAAGGCTGGGAACGGTACAGATCAGATGCTTACCAATTACCTATGCGACGTCACATGCTTCCGGCTGTGTCGTAGAAGAATCGTGACCTCAGCGATTGATAAAAAAGATCCGTTGCAGCCATCTCAGGCAGCGGTCCAGCCACCGTCGAGCATCAACGCGCTCCCGGTCATGAGAGTTGAGGCATCGCTCGCAAGGAACACGACAGCGCCCATAATCTCTTCGACGCGTCCCACCCGGCCGAGCGCGATCTTGCTCGTCACCCAGTCGCGAAATCCCGGCGCAGCGAACATGCCGGCGGTGAGCGCGGTTTCGATAAAAGTCGGACACAGCGTGTTGACGCGGATGCCATGCGGTCCAAGTTCCCACGCGAGCGACTTGGTCAAGCCTTCGACCGCATGCTTGGACGCGCAGTAGGCCGTACGCCGGGGACTGCCGACGTGGCCCATCTGAGACGATATATTGAGGAGTGAGCCCGGAATCCCGGCTTGCAGCATACCCTTCGCCACCGCGCGGCACAGGTAGAAAGCGGCCTTGACGTTGAGGTCGAGCACGGCATTGATATCATCGTCTTCCATCTCGACAATCGGCTTCGGCCGGTTCATCCCGGCGCTGTTTACAAGGATATCGAAGGGTCCGTTTGATGCAACTACATCGTTGACGGCGTGCGAATTCGTGACATCCAGGACGATATAACGGCTCTCGCCGCCGTCGTCGTTAATGAGTTTCGATGCCTCCGCGAGTTCGCTTGATGAACGCGCCGCCAGTGTGACGGCGGCGCCCGCCTGCGCCAGCGCGGTCGCAGCGGCGAGACCGATGCCCCGACCCGCGCCCGTTACCAGCGCGGACTTGCCCGCGAGCGAGAAGCTCGGTGTCTTAGGCAGCATTGCCGCTCCCGGCCGGCACGGCCGTGCCGTAGGGCACCTCCTGATGCCCGTAGCGTCGCACGCGGATGTTTGCCTGCTCGCCATGCGCGATCATTCCCTCGATGGCGCACAGACGCGAGCAATAGCTGCCGATCATCGCGCTCGCTTCGTCGGTGAGCACCTTTTGATAGGTGCAGGTCTTGATGAACTTGCCGACCCAGAGACCGCCTGTGTATCGCGCAGCCTTGCCCGTGGGCAGCGTATGGTTCGTGCCGATCACCTTGTCGCCGTACGCAACATTGGTGCGCGCGCCAAGGAACAACGCGCCGTAATTCTTCATATTCTTCAAGAAGTAGTCCGGATCGCGGGTCATCACCTGGACGTGTTCTGAGGCAATACGGTCGGCTTCGGCGACCATTTCATCAATGGTATCGACTACGATCACCTGACCGAAATCGCGCCATGACACGCCCGCGGTGTTCGCGGTCGGCAGGATCTTCAGGATGCGCTCGACTTCGGCAATCGTGTCCTTGGCCAACTGAAGCGAGTTGGTCAACAGGATAGCGGGCGTGTTGTAGCCGTGCTCTGCCTGGCCCAGCAAGTCGGTTGCGCACAATTCTGCATCGACGCTGTCATCGGCGATCACGAGCGTTTCCGACGGCCCTGCGATCAAGTCAATCCCGATGCGCCCGAACAACTGGCGCTTCGCTTCCGCGACGAACGCGTTGCCCGGCCCGACCACCATCGCAACCGGTTCGATGGTCTGGGTACCCAACGCCATCGCGCCGATCGCCTGCACGCCGCCGAACGTGTAGATCTCGTCCGCGCCGCCCAGGTGCATGGCCGCGATCACGGCGGGATTCGGCCGCCCTTGCACGGGCGGCGACGCCGCGAGGATGCGCGGCACGCCCGCTATACTCGCGGTCACGACACCCATGTGCGCGGACGCGACGAGCGGAAACTTTCCGCCCGGCACATAGCAGGCGACGCTTTCGACAGGCATGTTCTTGTGGCCCAGGACGACGCCGGGGAGCGTTTCGATCTCGATATCGTGGATGGCGGCTCGCTGCGCCTGTGCAAAGTTGCGCACCTGCGCTTGCGCGAACTTGATGTCATCAAGTTGTCCAGACGACAACGCCGAAACGCACGACTCGATCTCCCCCGCCGTTAACCGGAAGCTCTCCGGCGACCATTCGTCGAACTTATTCGATAGTTCCCTGACTGCGGCGTCGCCGCGCGCGGCCACGTCGTCGAGAATGCCGACGACGGTCTGGCGGACTTTCACGGCATCGTCAGAAGCGGCATCCGCGCTGCGGCCGTGTTTCAGAAATTGAATAGGCATGGAACGGTTCCTTGTTGCGGGTAGGAGAAATGCACCTGCAAAATGTAGCGCAAAAGCCTATGCAAACGTGATGCAAATACTAGACACTTACCCTTTCTGTCATCGTTGAATTTTGATGGGGCTGGGGCCGGGAAGAGGTTATGCAAAAAGATGCAAACACGCGTGGCCGAGCTGGAGCGTCAAAAGTTCGGCTCGAGGACATTGCGGCTCAAATCGGCGTTTCGGTATCGACGGTATCGCGCTCGCTCGCCGGCCACCCGGCCATCAGTAGCGAAACGCGCGAAACGGTGCAGGCGGTCGCCGCCGCGCTCGGCTATCGCCTCCCCGCACAGGGTCGCAAGGCGGGCAGGGCGGCGACACGGCTGATTGGTGTCGTGGTGGGCGCGTTGCATAACCGTTTCATGACCTTGCTGCTGACGCATTTGCATGACGCATTGCAGGCGCATGGCTATCAGGTCACGTTGATGATCGACCCGATGACTGATTCATCAAACCTGCTGGCGTTCCGTCCATTGATCGATGGCTACCTCGACGGCCTGATCTTTGCCACGGCGACGCTCGATTCGCCTATCGTCGCGGAGATGCAGCGGCGCGGCATGCCTCTCGTGCTGGTGGTGCGGGCGGTCGACGACGTGAGGGTCGATATCGTCGAAGTCGATAACGTTCACGCCGGCGGCGTCGCGGTCGAGCATCTGTATCAACTGGGACACCGGCGAATCGGGCTGGTGATGGGACCACGCAACACGTCGACCAGTCGTGACCGCGTGCAGGGCGTGCTGCGTGGACTCGCCGAACACGGACTCGGCCCAGAGTCGATGTCGCTGGTGTGGGGCGATTACACGACCGAGGCGGGCTACTCGAGCGCGATCGCGATGCTCGGCGACGCCGATTCGCCCACCGCGATGATAGCTGGCAACGATACCATCGCGCTCGGTGTGCTGGAAGCCGCGAAACGGCGAAATATTGACGTGCCGGGGCAGCTATCGATCATTGGCTTCGACGACATGCCGCTCGCTGGTTCGCCTTTGATCGGGCTGACGTCCATCAGGCAACCGGTCGAGGCGATGGCGCGGACCGCGGCGCGGCGGCTCGTGGAGCGGATTCGGACGGGCGGGATCGCGGCGCCATCGCATGACATCTTGCCGATTCAACTGGTCCGTCGCGAGAGTACGGGGCCTGTTGCGGAACGCAAAGAACCTTTTAAGCCACACGAAAAACAGTCTTGATAACAATGGATAGGGCTGACCCCGTTCTACTCTTTCGTTTCATAGCAATTCATATCAACTCATGTGCTGCTCGTCCTTTCTCGCGTTTTCATATAGGAACCCGTGACCTTGCTACCCATGGACATTCTTCACGAGCTGGGTTTCCAATTCGCGAACCGTGGAAATTCCCCCGTCGCGAAAGGCTTGAATCTCAGCGGTAAGCAAGTGGTCTACCGCATAGATTTCTTTACCCAACCATAGAATGCTTTCTCGCTCGGTATCAAACGAAGGCCAGGCTTGACCGATTGGCTCGCCCCGTATAAAGGCCCCGTAATAGCGACCGAATGTTTCGGATGTAGCCGAAATGTCGGCAGGGGAAAGCCCTTCGAACGCTGGCCAGCGCTTCAAATCCTCAGCTGCGAAGTTTCTCCAAATAAACGGCATGTCACCCGTATGAAAGGCTCGAAGTCGTCCGCCCTGTCCGGGAAGCTCAAAGGCAAACTCGAAGACATGGGTAGAAATGCCGGCCCGAGCCAGATTCTCGGCGATCTGCAAAGACGAGAATTTGAAGAATTCACAGGACATCATGTCACCAAGCAGATCGCCGGGCGAATGGTTCGGATGCAACTTCGAAAATTCGTCATACAAGGTTACAGCACGCTCCGGTCCAACAACTTGCGACATAACATTTTCAACATTACGTCTTCGCCCTGTTTGGTTAGTCCCGGTATGTCCTCTGAAGAACTGCCACTCGTCCTTGGCGAAACCGATCATGACCTCAAGGCCATCCGCCGGAAGAGGAGCCTCCGCCAAATGGACAGCGGGCTGATGTGGCACAACCTGGCCTTCCACAACGGCGCCCAATGGGCGCCAGGCGCAGTTCGTGTCAGCATCAAAATACCGACCGAGTGCCAGATTGACAGCTAGGAAGTGGTCCGGGTCAGTCTTCAACAATTGCTCATAGGAGTCCGATTTGAGAAGCAGCATGTACAGTTCAATAACCGACATGGCTTCTGACTTTTGCTGAGTTGACCATTGGTTGAAGGGCGATAGGGACTGCAGGATTGCTCTTCGAAAGAGCGGGCGGCTCTGGGCATTTAGAAGGAGGTGAGACACAGCCGTCGCCCCCGCCGATTCACCGCCGATTGTAATGTTCTGGGGATCGCCACCGAAAGCCGCAATGTTCTCACTGATCCAATTCAAGGCGGCCATTTGGTCTTGGACGCCGAGGTTGATCGCTTCACTAAGTTCCGAGCTCACGAGGCCAAAATGCACCCATCCAAGCGCCCCGAGCCGATAGCTTGGTCGAACGACAATAACGTTTTCCTGGCGCGCCAGATTGCCTCCACGCTCTAGCAACATCGATCCAGAACTGCCGGCGTTGGCACCCCCATGGTAGTAGACAAAAACGGGCAGCTTTTCTGACGTGGGCGGTCTCGGAACCCAGATATCTAGGTACAGGCAGTCTTCGCTGACTTCCGCCTGAAAATAGGTCGTGGAACTGAATGGGGGCGAGTTTTTAACGCCGGGAAAATGATCGCCTAGAGCAACCAGAAGCTCCTGCACGTTTGTCTGATTGCGAGGATTCACTTGATAGGAGGCGGGCCCTGAAGATTGGGCGCGTCGCAGCTCAGATGAGTCGGGCAGTTGCTGAGGAGCGCGAAAACGTCTTTCCCCGATCGGAGGGCGTGCGAAGGGCACGCCATGAAAAGCGATCGCCCCATCTTCAGCGACGCCTTCAAAACGACCGCTGCGGGTTTCTGCAATGAACATGGAATGAATAGTCCTGAAGTTAAAGACGGAGGTGAAACGCTCTTCGTTTAGAGACCACTCAGATTGTCGGGAAAAAGAACGGCCTTCCGGCTCAAGATGAGTTCAAGGTCACCGGCGTTTAGGCCGACACCTGACAACGCAGCCAACTGTGCACCGATGCCCAAAAACGGGTAATCGGACCCGAAGAGAATCTGCCCCACAGGAACGACCTGGAGAAGTGCTGTCAAATTGATCTTGTTACCCGATTGAGCCGTATCGTAAAAGTTCGACCGGAGGGCGTGTTGAACCCGCTTAACGGCATCGTCGCCCCCAGTCTGCTGAGCGAATACCGTAAACCGTTGCGTAAGCGCCGTCATGGCCCCGCCGGCATGAGAGTAGATCATCCGGAGTTGATTGCGTTCTTTGGCAGTTTTAGAAAACAGGAGGCTCGCAATTGTCCTGGCGGTCTCAGCGCCATATTCAATAACGGTATCGGGGATTCCGGAGACGAGATTACTGCAGCATTGATTGCTGATCGGATGGACAAAGGCCACTGCGCCACGCGCGTTTAGATGGTCTAAGAGCGGCTCGAAATGTGGATCACCGAGGTATTTGCCGTTGATGTTGGTGAAAAGAATGACGCCGTCGGCGCCAAGGCGATCTAGAGCATAGTCGGCCTCGGCAATTGCGGAAAGGGTATCCGTTAGCGGCAAGGCCGCGAAAAAACTAAATCGCGTTGGATAATCACTTGCTAGGAGCGCGGCATATTCGTTGCAAGCCCGCGCCAAGGAACGACTTCGGGTATCCGTATACCCAAGCCCTGGGGGAGCGATCGAAAGAACTGCGCGCTGAACACCAGCCTCACTCATTTGAGACAACGAATTATCGATTGTCCAACGCGACGTCATTGCCGGAACCGGCAAGCCGCACTCGGCTAGCGAGTGCAGTTGAGCTGGTGGCGCAAGATGATGATGGACATCCATCGTCTCGTGGACGCAACACCGGGCCGCTGGAAGGCGATCGCCGATCATGGTTCTAACGCATCTTCGAGACAAGCGACCACTCTGGTCCAGCCGGCTGACGCCCCCGAAATTTTGATAGGGAAGCAAATGACCTTGAAGCCATGCGCGGGCAGCTTCTCAAGACTATGCAACTTTTCCATCTGGAAATAGCAGCTTGCAAGACCGGCCTTGTGTCCTTCCCAGATGAGGCTAGTGTCTCCGGTTTCCGCGAACCGGCGCGCCGTATAACTGAAAGGCGCGTCCCAGCTCCAGGCGTCGGTGCCAACCACACGGATGCCTTGCTGCGTCAGGTGCAACGTCGCTTCGCGACCGATCCCACAACCGCTTTCCAAATAGCCCGGCTGGGCATATCGCTCGCCAGCCCGTGTGTTGATCAACACGATTTCGAGGGGTGACAGCTGATGCTCTATCCGGTTAAGTTCTGCATCGAGATCTTTAGCCGTCACGACATACCCGTCCTCGAAGTGACGCAAGTCCAATTTTACGCCAGGCTGCATGCACCATTCTAGAGGGACTTCGTCGATGGTCCATGCTCGCTGCCCATTGTCCATGGTTGGATGGTAGTGCCAGGGCGCATCCATGTGGGTGCCATTGTGAGTCGACAGCTTTAGGTGTTCCACGGCCCACGCCTTGCCTTCGGGCAAGTCTTCAACCTGCAGTCCAGGGAACCGCCGGACCATTCCTGGAGCGGTCTGAACGTGGTCGCGATACTCAATTTCGACTTGGTTCGTCGGAGGGTCGGCGTGCAC
>Ga0302178_10000927_pt1 | contig 25546 bp, 18 predicted proteins | sample I_Palsa_E1_3_FD_198790 | JGI IMG/M metagenome (GOLD analysis project Ga0302178, IMG submission 198790) | Peat permafrost microbial communities from Stordalen Mire near Abisko, Sweden - I_Palsa_E1_3 | ecosystem: Environmental > Terrestrial > Soil > Palsa > Peat permafrost | place: Sweden... | reverse complement strand
TCTCGTCGAAGTGACGCGACCAGCGCGCGGCCTCCCCCCAACGCTCCAACTCCTCCGGCGACAGCGACTCGTCAGCATCGCACGAGCGCAGCTCCTCGAACGCGGCCCCCCAAGCCCTCCGCTCGAACGCCTCCCGCCCCCGCTGCAGCCCACCCCTCTCGGTCTCCGGCATGTCCGGATTCTTCCACGCGCGCCAAGCTTCCCGGCCAAACGGACAATCACACGATCACCGCCGCTCGTGCCGACCCAAACGACAGTGCAACCGGCGCAAACTCAAACACCGGGCACGATCGCCCGGTCGAGCTCCCGTTCGGGCGGTCGGTCGTCGTTGCGTTCCAAAGCGTGCCTCAGCTTTCACCACGACGCCGCCCCTGCGGGCATGTTGCGACCCCCAGTGCCGAATCCTCATGCCCAATCGCGATCTTGCCGTGCGGTCCTTGGATCCACAAGCCGCGGAAAGGACAGAAGGCCGTTGTCGGCAGCATCTTTGCGAGCGAGTAGTAATACCCCCAGCCGGATTCGAACCGGCGATTTCCTGCGTGAAAGGCAGGCGTCCTAACCGCTAGACCATGGGGGCCTGGCAGCCATTGTACGGTCGCGCTGGTTGCCGACGGGCGGCATTGGCGGGACGAGGAAGCCCCTGGTTCTCCACAGGTATCCGCCCGTGCATCGGCGCGAGGTCCGGTCCTCGCCGGTAGCGGATCGTCGGTTCAGGAGCTGGACGAACCGGCGTGCCGGTAGGGGTCGGCGGGCGCGCGGGCGGCGCTGAGGGAGTCGCGGCTGCGCAGGACGAGGTTCTCGATCGCGTCGGCAAGGTGGACCGGGGCGATGTTGTAGTCACCGCGCGCGACACGCAGGCGGTGGGCCTCGAGGAGGACATCGGCGTGGGTGTGGCCGGCGGGCGGCTCGAACCGGTAGGAGGCGAGCTCGATGAGGAGACCGAGGGGATCGGTGAAGTAGATCGAGTCCATAAAACCGCGGTCCTTGACCCCGGAGTGGCTGATTCCGCGCTCGTCGAAGCGCTCGACCGCCTGTGCGAAGGTGGCCTGCGAGACGGCGAAGGCGAGGTGGTGGACGCAGCCGGGGTCGGTCGGGGTGCGGGCGGGGTCCGGGATCCGCTGTTCGTTGGTGAAGACAGTGATCAGGCGGCCGTCGCCGGGATCGAAGTAGAGGTGGCTCTCGGCCGGGTTGTCGAGGTTGGGCTGCTCGAACACGAACGGCATGCCGAGCAGGCCCTCCCAGAAGTCGATCGAGGTCTGGCGGTCGGCGCCGACGATCGTGATGTGGTGGACGCCCTGGCTCTGGAGCTTGCGCACGCTCAACCGCACAGCTTGCGCTTGTCTAACCTCCCGCGACCCGGTACGCGTACGGGATCGCGGCCAGCTCGTCGCCCGTCGACTGTCCATACGCGGGTGGCGGCACGTCGTCTTCGAGCGTGTCGACGAACAGGTCTCCCGTGACGAGTGCCCCCGGACTGCCGGTCGGCGTGAAGGTCACCTTGGCCACGCCGGTCTGCCCGGGCGCGAGCACGAGAGGCGTGAACGTCCCACCACTCGAGACGGCGCTGAGCCATCCGTCGCCGGTGCTGCTCGTCACGGCCGGATCGAACTCGCGCGTCTCCGCCGTCATCGCGATCGAGTCGGTCGCCGGCGTCGCCGGAGCTGCGTATGGGCCGCACTCCGTCGGCCCGGCGATCCACACCCCGGCGGTGACGCGGGCGTTGGCCGCCGTGTAGTTCGCCAGCGCCGTGTCGGCGCACAGCGGGCCGGCACCGGGACTCGAACTGGCCAGGTCGGGATCGCCCGTCACCGGCTCGAAGTCGAACATCGCGGGCACGCTCGAGGTGCTTGCCACCTCGACGCTCGAGGTCTCGGTCGGGACCACCCAGTAGGGGAAGCCCGCGGTCATCGGCAGCGAGACGCTCAGAGTGCCTGGCGCGAGCGTCAGATCCTCGTACTGGCTGAGGCGGGGGTCGATGAAGTAGTCGGCCCTCGACGCGCCCGTGTTCGTGATCCGCACCGGCACCGTCAGCGACTTGCCCGCGGTCAGCGGGAGGTTGTCGTTGTCGGGAATCAGGAGACCGCGGACGCGAACTGCGTCGAACACAAGCTGCCCGGAGTAGGGCTGCGCGAGCTCATTGCCGACGGTCGGCTCACCGAACACGACGATCAGCGTCCACCTGCCCGGCGTCGGGTTGAGGGTGTATGCCGACAGCCCGGTGCTGTAGGTCGTGCCGGCAGCGGTCACCGCAGAATTCTGGCCGTAGCCGAGGGTGTCGCCGTCGGGGTTGACCAGGTACTCGGCCACCGGGTCCTGCGGGTCGTTGACGAACCTCAGGTTGGCAGTGATGTCGCTCACGCCAGATGGCACATCGAACTCGTAGTACTCCTCCTGCCCCTCGCCGTCGGGCCGCCCGTTGCCGCCAGTCAGGGTGCCGGAGAAGGTGCCGCCCGTATTCATGTCGATCAGGCTGCGGAGCGTCACCGGAATCGAGGTCGTGCCCGCGTTTCCGGCGTCCAGCAGCACCGAGCCGGCGGCATCGCCCGCGGACGCGGGCTCCTGGACGGCGAGCGAGAACGTCTGGCTCTGGCCGGCCGGCAGCACGAGCGTGCCGGTCGACAGCTGTCCGAACGGCTCGCTGTTCTCGACGCCGACCTGCCAGTGCACGGTTCCGTTGGTGCCGCCGTCAGCGGCGACGTCGCCGTAGATCACAGCTTCCCACGTGCCGGCCGGTGGGCTGTTGACCTCGACCGTTCCATACGAGCCGGAGCCCTGCGGCAGCGAGTGCGCCGCCAGCGCTCCGCTCGGATCGATCAGGATCATGCGAACGCGCGAGTTGAGATCTCCGTCGCAGTATTCACTGACGCAGTAGGTGGAATTGACCGGCCACGCGACTGAGCCGACGAGACGGTTCGCCCCCGACGGCACCGTGAAGTGAATGACCGAGTAGTTGGCCTCAACGCCTGCCCAGTTCTCGAACTCCGGGTTGGTGCCGTCCAGTAGCTGCGTGGTGCCGGCCTGGATGTCGTACTCGGACCCGAAGGTCCGGGTGCTCAGGGCGACCGTCTGCGAGCTCGCCGCGGTGTTGGTGACGGTCACCTGGAAGCGCTTGGTCTGGCCCGGGTCACCGGTCGCATTCAGCTGCTCGCTCGAGACGAGCAGCGAGTTGCCGACGGGTGTGGGCGTCACGCCCCCGCCCGGAATCGACTCGGCCAGCTCGACCGCTTTGTAGGCGTTCAGCAGGCCCGCGCCCTGCTCCTGGGCCGGCGCCCCGATGTCGGTCGCGCTGCTGATCAGGATCTGCTTGATCAGCGCCGGTGACGGCGTCGCCCCGCTGTGCGTCTGGCGGTAGGCCTGGATCACGAGCGCTGCCGCGCCGGCGATGAACGGTGAGGACTCGCTCGTACCGCCGCTCTCCTCCACGTCCGACGGCTGCCCGAGGAAGTTGACGCAGCCGGCAAAAACGGCGCTCGCGTCGCATGAGGCGAAGCTGAGGTCGCCGGGCGCGACGAGGTTGACCGTCTGGCCCGTCTCGTCGAAGCCGCTCGAGCTGAGGGAGCTGATCTGATTGTCGTACCAACCGGTCGAGGCGAAGTAGCGCGTCCCGGCATAGTTGGTCTGCGCGTAGAAGCGGAAATCGGTCGAGGCCCCAACCGACATCACGAGCGGGTCGGTCGACGGGGAGCCGATCGTGTTGAACGGACCAGCGTCGCCGCTCGAGACCGAGACGAACACCCCGGCGGCGACCGCGGCATCGTTGAACTGCTTGGTCACGTCGAGCGCGGTAACGTCGGGGAAGTTGTTGGAGCCGAACGACTCGTTGATGACGTCGACACGGTCCGTCTCGACCGCGTAGTTGATCGCCTCGAGGAAGTTCGACGTGGTCGTGTCCTCGTTGTTGCCGAACACGTCGAGCCCAACTAGGCCCACCCCGGGGGCAACGCCCTCGATCCGGATCCAGCACGGGGTCGGATCCGGCTCGGCGCCGAAGTCCTGGACGTTGTATGGGATCAGCCCCTGTCCGGCGATCGTGTTGGCGTCGAGGAACGCTTCGTCCCCGTCGGTCGGCTGGCCGGGGCCGTCGCCAGAGAAGTCCTGGTAGTCGCCGCCGTTTGCCGAGCTGAAGACCGACGTCCCGTCGGGCCGGATGAAGTTCTGGTTGTTCGTATCGATCCCGTCGGCGATCCACGCGACCTTGACCCCGGCACCGGTGATGCCGAGCGAGCGCGCGGTCGGCTGCGCGCTGTCGTCGGAGTCGACGCCGGTGAGGGCGAGGCCCTCCGGATCGAGCAGTGGTGCGCTCGCGTTCGAGCTGCACGCGCCGGGGATCGTGTTGAGCGGTGGCGAGCTCGCGCTGGTGGTCGCATCATCGGCACGGAAGGCGAGCGAGCTGCTCGCCGGCGCGGCACCGAGCGAGATCGTCGAGTCGGGCAGCACCCGCGCGACCTCAGGATCGGCGGCGAGACGCGCCCGTTCGGCGCGCGACACGGTCGCCGCCAACGAGTCGACCAGGGTGAAGAGCTTGACGTGCGTCGCGTGCGTCGCGCGCAGCTGATCGATCAGCGGCAGCTGCTCGGCGCGGATCTCATCGGCCCGCTCCAGCGACGCGCGGCTACCGGCAAGCGCCGGCGCGAACTGAGCCTTGAGCAGCACGATCACGTGCTGGTCCACGCGTCGCGACAGCAGTCTCGCGAGCGCAGGCGCTGTGCCGGTGTGGGCGCGACGCCCGCCGCGCGCTCCCGCGGCCGGCGCGGTTGCGGTAAGCACGACCGCCACGGCGCCGGCCACAGCCAGCGCGAGGGCGACAAGCCTCTTGGAGGCGGCCGCGGCCCCTCCGACAGTGTGTGCGTGCATTGCTCTTCCCCCGAGTTCGTACACGGCCCTCATCTCCAACCCGGCCGCCGCTGAATTGTCCTCGACGGATCGAGCCGATCGAGGCCTTCAAGCTACCACCGCGCGCTCCAGCGCGCATCAAGCCGTACAAAAATCCAATCCAGAAGCCCCTGGCCGGGCTAACTCGCCGCGCAAGCGAGCCACGTCAGAGCGCCAGCTGCAGCCGCAGGGCCTGATCGATCGAGGCCATGATCGCCTCGGGCAGCTCGCCGATCCTACCTCTCGCCCAGGATCCATCCATTGACGCACCTAGATAAAGAAGATTGACATCGGGTTCTGGACCAGCTATCAAGGGTGCGTCGCCAGCAGAGCGGTCGGTTGCGCTGGCGACCGCGTGTGATTGTCGTGATATCGATTGGGGGACTTCGATGGCGGGGTGGTTAGGCAGCAGACGAGCCGGATTGATCGGAGGCGGGCTCGCTATCTACGTGGTGCTGGCGCTGTTCGCAATCGCGCCGGCGGCTGCATCGGCGGCGAGCTGGACGTCGGCCGGGCATGGCGTGTCCGACGACCGCGATCAGCCGCTGGAGTCCACTATCAACCCACTGAACGTCAAAGAGCTCAAGCCGATGTGGGTCTTCACCGCCCACGGCTCGGAGTCGGCGACGCCGGCGGTCGCCAACGGAGTCGTCTACTTCCCGGATTGGGGCGGCTACATGAATGCCGTCAACGCGACGACCGGAGCGTTGATCTGGCAGGAACCGATCTCCAACTACGACGGCGTGACCGGTTCGTACTCGCGTGACAGCCCGGCGATCTACGGCAACGAGGTCATCTTCGGTGACGTGCTCCCGGGAGTGCACCCGGCGGGCGCCCACGTGTTCGCTGTCAACGCGCAGACCGGCGCGCTGATCTGGAGCATGCAGGTCGACAGCAATCCGTCGGCGATCATCACCGGCAGCCCACTCGTCGTCGATGGGATGGTGATCGTCGGCGTCTCCTCGGACGAGGAGACGAACGCCTCGAGCACATCGTTCCCGTGCTGCACGTTCCGCGGCAGCGTCGTCGCGCTCAACGCCACGACCGGCTCGATCGTGTGGCAGACGTTCACGGTGCCATCGAACAACGACACGCCGTGCACTACCTACAGCCCACCGGCCGGATGTGGCTACAGCGGCGGCGCGGTCTGGGACAGCCCTGCGGTCGACCTGCAGACCAATCAGGTGTTCATCGGCTCGGGCAACAACTACACGGCGCCCGACGCGGCGGTCGCGTGCGCCCTGGCAGCGGAAGAAAACCACACTTCGGACGCCGACTGCACCGCACCCGACGACTACTTCGACGCAGAGCTTGCGCTGAACCTGACGACCGGCGCCGTCGAGTGGGACTACAAGGCGCAGGGCTGGGACACGTTCACCCTCGCGTGTCTTGGCGCGACCGCGGGCACGAACTGGTGCCCTGACCCCGAAGGGCCTGACTGGGACTTCGGATCGGGGCCGAATCTGATGGCGGTCCCGGCCTCCGGCGGGGGCAGGGTGACGGACGTCGGCGCCGGCCAGAAGGCGGGTATCTACTGGGAGTTCAACCCCGCCAACGGCGACGTGCTGTGGCACACGCAGGTTGGCCCGGGCACCAATCTCGGCGGAGTGATGTGGGGTACGGCGTACGACGGCACGCGCATCTATGTGCACGAGTCAAACCCGTACTTCGAGTCATACACGTTCGCCAACGGTAAAACGGTTCACGGCGGCTCGTGGGGAGCGCTCAATCCAACGACGGGCGCCTGGGACTGGCAGACGGCGACACCTGACGACTGGGCCGCGATGGGGCCGACGACGGTCGCCAACGGCGTCATGTACGCCGGCACGATGGCGCCGTCGGGCGACAACATGTTCGCCCTGAGCGCGAGGACCGGCAGGATCCTGTGGTCATTCGCCAGCGGCGGCAGCGTCAACTCGGGTCCGGCGATCGTCAACGGCGTCGCCTACTGGGGATCCGGCTACTCGGAGCTGTCGTCGCTCGGCTTCACCGGTAACGACGAAGTCTACGCGTTCTCGCTCAACGGCACGGCGCCCGCCAGCGCGCGTTCCAATCGCTGATCGGCGTTTTCGCGGCGCTCCGGCTGAGCATTTGCTTGGCCGGGGCGCCCCGCGTCATTAGGCTGTTGAGGCGAGGAAACGGGGATCTCAGTGAAGCCGAGCGCGATCATCTTGGCTTGCTTGGCGGTGCTGGCCACGCCGACGGTCGCGGCCGCACAGTACACGCCGCCGCCGGCGGGCGGAGACTCCTGGTACTGGGAGATCGACCCGCCGCAGGCGGGGCTGGCGGGGTTGCCCGCCACCAGTGCCGCCTACCCGGCGCCCGGCAGCGCGGAGATCTGGGACACCGATCTGTTCCAGGACTCGAACACGTCGTCCGGCACGACGCTGGCAATTCCGACGGGCGCCTCCCCGGTCGTGCAGGCGATCGATGCCGCCGGCCACTACAGCATTTGTTACGTCGAGGCCGGCGCCTACCAGACGGGCTTCCCCGACGACTCGGACTTCGCCCCGGCCGACTATGGGAACCGTCGCCGGCGCTATCAGATGCAGGGCTACCCGAACGAGTGGTGGTTCAACATCGCAGGCTTTCGCAACTACGTCGCGGGCGAGCCATCGACGTTGACGGGCGCCGCGGTCGACATCGCCGCGGGACTCGGCAAGCGCTTTTCATGGTGCAAGCTCGAGGCCCAGGACGCCGTCGAGCCCGACGACCTAGACGGCTACACCAACCGCAGCGCATCCGGCGCCCGCGGCGGTGGCTGGGGGCTGACGCAGGCCGACTCGGCGGGCTTCGAGCGCTGGATCGCCTATCAGGTCCACGCGGACGGCCTAGCCGTTCTGCAGAAGAACGATCCGGCGAACGCCGCCGTCGACGAGCCGCTGTTCGACGGCGTCCTGACCGAGGAGTGCAACTTCTACAACGACCCGTGCGCCGGTCCCGGCGGCGACTGGGACGCCTACCTCGCAGCCGGCAAGCCGGTGCTCAACGCCGAGTACGTCCAGGACCGCGAGACGACCGCCAAGTTCTGCCCCGCCGACGACGGCTGGGGCATCTGGGGAGCGCTGTTCAGCGTCGGCCTCAACGGCCCAGCCGACTATCAGGTCTGCTGGAACTCGATGAACCAGCTGTGAGCCGCCCTACTCATGCGGGGCCCTCGAGCTCGGTGGTCCTGATGGCGGCTCGCCCGCTGGCGAGCCGCCCTGGTGCGGCGTTTCGGTGCCCCAGCTCGCGGTCTCAGCTGACCTCGACGATCATCAGCGAGTGCCCCTCGGGGTCCCGGAACCAGAACATCGGCGGGACCGGGTCGCCCATCCGCGAGACCTCGGCGTCCACGTCGACGCCGCGGGCGCGAAGCTCGGCGTGAGTCGCATCGGCGTCGTCGGTCGTCAGGCTGACCCCGATCTCCTTGGGCTCCACCGGCTCGCCGGCGCGCGGCGGAGCGAGCGCGATGCCGGTCGTGCCCGTCGGCGGGTAGACCTCGACCCAGCGATACTGCCCGCCGAACGGGATATCGGCTCGCTTCTCGAAGCCGAGCTTGTTGACGTAGAAGTCGATCGATCGGTCCTGGTCGGAGGTCGGGACCATCACGAGGTTGATCCCGCCGATCCGTGTTGCGGTTGTACTCACGTCGTTCCTCCAGCTCGAGGATCGCTAGTTGTATGTGAAGCTCGCCGTCGTGGTGCCATGACCAGCGCCGGTGAAGTAGCTCTCGACCGTCTCAACCGCGACGGGAGCGATGCTCCCCGAGGTCCCCGGCGGGGAGGTCGCGTCCAGGCTCTCCGTCGAGCCGCAGTCCAGGCCCAGGGCGGGAATCGGGCTGAACGAGGTCGCGGCGGTGCTGCCGAAGAACACGCCGAGGGCGCAGCCCAGGTTCTGCCCGCCGACGGTGACGGCGGTGCCGCCGGCGGCCGGGCCTGAGTCGGGAGTGACCGAGTTGACGGTCGGAGCGCCAGGCTCGTAGAGCCACAATTCGTCGCTCGGCGGGTTCAGGCTGCAGCCCGTGACGGTGCACAGCTGGACGTCGACCAGCCCGGCATTCTCCGAGACGGTCTGGGTGTCGACGGTCGTCGCGTTCTGCACGGTGAACGCGTACTGGGTCCCGTTCGAGAAGCCACCCGTCTCCGCGTCGTTGAACTCGATCGGCGCGATCAACTGCCCGGCGAACCCCGCACCGGTGATCTGGATCGCGGTCCCGCCGGTCGCGACCGCGCCGGAGACGCCGTCCAGCTGGGTGCTGTTGGTTGTGTTCACGACCGAACTGACCGTCGGTATGCCGGCGTAGGTGACGGAAGCCGGCGCTGAGCGCCCCGCGAGCGTCTGGATCTCCAGCGGCACTGACGCGGTGTCCACGGTCGCCGGCTCAGCCGGGGCGACGATCTGGATCTCGGTCCCGCTCACGAACACATAGTTCTCGTCGACCGAGGATTCCTCGGCGGGCGGGCCGAACAGCGCCCAGTCGATCGTCATCGGGTCAAAGCCCGAGCCCTTGATCGTGATCACCGTGACGCCGTTCTCGCTGGCGAGGCTGGTCGGCCCAGCGGACGTGGACACCGATGTGATCTGCGGCGCTGGGATGTAGTCGTACTCGCTCGGCGCAGGTTGCAGCTCGCAGTGACATCCGGGCGGTGCAACCTGCGCGCCTTCTGAGTTGACCGCGAACGCTCCCTCCGGCGGCGGGAGGATCCTGCCCGTCCTGCTCGTGCCATTGGCATTGGACACCTCGACCTGGACCTGGCAGATGTCGTTGCCGGCATCCTCGCCGGCGAACACGCCGGTGGTTGGGAGGGGCGCGCATGCCGTGTCGCTGGTGTAGGCCGGCGGCATGGCTGTGATCTCGTTGGGACCGTCGACGGTGAACGTGCTTGCCGCCACCCCTGCGAACGTGACCTTGGTCGCGCCGGTGAAGCCCGAGCCGAGGATCGTCACCGGACCGGGCGCTGGCGCGAGGCCGGCGATCGGTGCGACGCCGGTAACGCTCGGCACGGCCCCCTGCGCGCGCGTGTCCACGTATTCGAAGGTCGAACTGGCGCCGGGCGCGCTGGACTGGCCGTCGGTGAGCGTCACGATCACCTGCGCGGGTCCGGCGCCGTTCTGGGGCGCCGGCGCGTCCGGCGCAATCGTGCGGATCGCGCGTGGCATCGCCACCGTGATCGTCGTGGGGCTGTTAACCTTGAAGTGGCCGGCAGTCAGCTGTGCCGCTCCGACCTCGATCGAGGCGACGTCAGAGCTCTTGCCCATCTCGAAGCCGCTGCCCGAGATCACGACCCGTTCGCCGCCGGCGGTGCTGCCCTGCGCCGGGCTGAGCCCCGAGACGATCGGCCGGGACGCGCCGCCCGCGAGGCTGCACAGATAGAACGCGAGCCCGGCAGTCCCACCGGAGTCGGTGAGTCGTGGCGAGCCTAGCCCGGCCGCCTCGCTGTAGCCGGTCCGCGCCGGGAACACGAGCCCGTTGTCGAGGTCGTAGATGTCGTTGTTGCCGATCGTGATGTTGTTGAATGACGCGGCGTACTCGCTCGGATCAGACGCGACCGCGTACAGCAGCGGGCTCACGAACCCGACCCCGTCGCGCGTCACCGCTTGCGAGGCGCATGCAGGCGAAGCATTGACGTCTGCGATGAGCGCTGCCCAGATCGGCGTCGCCGAGGAGGTGCCGCCGATCGTGAACCAGCCGCCGAACGGCGCCGCGTAGACGGTGATCGCGCCGGTGAACTCGTCCGCCTGGGCGGACACGTCGGGCACGAGCCTGCATGGCGTTGACGAGCTGGCGCCGGCGACGGTCGACTGACAGAAGTTCGGCGCATAGCCGAACTCCTCCTCGACGCTGTTGGCGTTGGTGTAGTCGGCGCTGCCCGGCAGCGCGATCCCGGGCACGGTTGCCGCGCGCTGCCAGCTCGGCATCGTCCACGACTGCGAGATCCCGCCGCCACCACCACCACCACTGGCGCCGTCGTTCCAGACGTGCTCTCCGGCGGGCGAGGTGGCGGCATCGGTGATCGTCGTTCCCCCGACGGACACCACGTACGGCTGGCTCCCCGGGTCGTCGACAGACACCGGGTTCTGACCCGAGACCGGGGTCGGAGTCTCGAACGTATTGCAGTCATCCGACCCGTTGTCGCCCGCCGCGGCGAACACCGACTGCCCCTGCGCCGCGGCCTGCTCGAAGAGAAGATTCTCGGCCTGCTGCAGACCCGGCTGGCCGAGCTGGACGACCTGCTCGCACAGTCCCCAGCTCGAGCTGATCACCCTCGCGGTATCCGACTCGACCATCGGTAGGTACTCGTCGACCGGGTCGTACGCGACCCCGTCGACCCCGTAGCTTGGGCCCTCGTAGACGTCGATCGTCGCGTCCGGTGCCAGCGCCGAGAGATCCTCGACGTCGAGGATCGCCTCACCGCTCCCGGGGCCGGTCGGCTGGCCGCCGTCAACCGGGACCACATGCAGCCGAGCCATCATTGCCGACGCCTGCGAAGCGCCGAAGTAGCAAGTATCGAAGGTGTGGACGTCCGAGCGCAGGAACGGCTCGAGCTCGTAGACGTCGATCGTCTGGCCGGCGCCGAGATCGCCGACGTTGTACAGGCCGAAGGCGCCATACGCGTTGGCGATCTGATCGTCGGTCAGTCCGCCGAAGCTCTGCGCGGCGGTCGCCGCGGCCGGGCACGCCGCGGGGGCGTCGGCCGGGTGTGAGAACGGCGCCGGGGTCGCAGTGGGGATCTTGCCGGAGTCTGCTGCCGGTGCGCGGATGATCCCGAGCGGCTGCTCGTGGACCAGATCGTTGAGGCCGAGGACGGCTGTCACCGACCCCGCGATTGCCGAAGGCACGGTGAGCGCCGTGTCCGGCGCGTAGCCGCTGGCGCCGCCTGCGAGGCGATAGTTCTCCAAGCCCGTATGGAAGGCACGCTCCACATGTGCGGCCGACCCCCGGAAATTCACGAACAGCCCATCGCTGGAGACGCCCGTCACTGTCAGCCCGGACGCGGCGAGCTGGCTGCGCACAGCCGCGATCGTCGTCTCGGTCGGCCCGAAGCGGGTCGCGAACGCGCCCGCCGGCAGGTACTGGTGAAACTGCGCCGACCCGGGAGTGCTCACGGCCGCGATGAAGCTGGTCAGAGCCGCACCGTCGCGCGGCTTCAGCACCACGGAACCCGACAGCGCCGTCGCTGCCGAGATCGCACCGGCCGAGCGGGCACCGGCCGGCACGCGCGGGGCCGATTGCACCCGCACGAGCCCAACCGACCCGGACTGCGCCGAGGCTGACACGACGACCAGTCCCGAGACGACGAGCAAGCCGAGGGTGGCCGCGAGCAGGCGCGAGGAGAGACCAACCCGCCGGCGAGCGCTTCGCCGCCGAACGGAGACGCGGCTCTGTGCAAGCTTGCTGCCGAACCAGGGACCAGTCACGACAGACCTCCCATCCCGCTCGTTTTCCGCGGCTTGCCGTCGCCGCTCGCCCATTCCGTCGGCCCGCTTATACCACCGGCCAAACACCCCGGCAAGTGTCGCACCGGTTTTTGTCCGAGGCGAACTACGCATGACAACCGCCCGGGACGCGCGCATCGTTGGTGTGGGCAGTCGTGAGCTTCATTGTCACGGTCGTCGGGGAGCTGTGCCCCCCTGCTCCCCGGCAGAGAGGCCTCCGGAACGGACTCCGGAGGCCTTGGCCCGTTCCGCCACGCCCAATCGCGAGATTTCGGTGGCGCTCGACTCTGACAAAGTCGGCGGTGGTCGGCGGCGCATCTTGGAGGGAGTATGGTTGGTAGTCAGGGACGTGATCGAAACGCCTCAGGCGTGTTGATGCGTTCACCGCAGGGTGAAGGGAAAGGCTCGGCCGTTCGTGCGGCCAGACAACTCCCAGAGTCGAGACATCAGGTCCACCGGGCCCAGATTGTCGATCGTCGCCCCACCGCCGCAGTTGGCGAGTCCTCGCGATCGGGCGGCGCGGGCCTCGCGACTCGGTGATGCGCTCGCCGGGTTGGCGCAGGACCTCGCGGCCGCGCGCCGCGAGGTCGCGCTGCTCAAGCGCGAGAACGCGGCGTTGCGGTCCGAGCTGAACTCTCGAGAGGCGACAGGGTGAGCGGGGGCGTGCTTCGCGACGGTGAGCTTGCGCTCGCGATCTCCACGGCGGTCGTTCGGGAGCTCGCCGGCACGACTGGTCGCGGTCCGATGCGGGCCAAGACGACGCTCGGAGACAACGCGGTGTTCGTGGTGCTGCAGGACACGTTGACGCGCGGCGAGCGCAACCTTGTCGACGCGGGCGAGAGTGACGCGGTGCTCAGCCTGCGCAGGCTCTGGCAGAAGGTCATGCGCACTAGCTGCAGCCAGGCAATCGAGGATCTGACGGGGCGCAAGGTGGTTGGGTTCATGAGCGACAACCACATTGATCCGGACATCGCCGTCGAGGTGTTCATCCTGGAAGCGCTCGCGCCAGACCTCGCGGGCCGCCCGCCGCCCCGCTCCGACGATCCGCCCAAACCGTGAGCGCCTCGCGCAAGCAGCCCCCGCTGAATGCGCCATCGGCGGCCGATGTCGATGTGACGGACGGTGGGGCGCTTGCGGGGATGTCGGTCGGGCTCGCTCGCGGAATCGCCGAACGGGCGCACCAGGGTCAGCTCTACGGGAGCGGTGAGCCGTACATCAATCACGTGCGTCGGGTTGCGGCGGGAGTGCCGTTGTTCGCCCGGCCGGTCGGCTGGTTGCACGACGTTGTCGAGCGTTCGGGTGTCGATGAGCGGGCGCTCATCGCCGCCGGCGCGAGCCCGGACGAATGCGGCGCGGTGCGGCTGCTGAGCGCCGAGACGAGCGCTCGCTCCGATGCCGCCTACATGCAGCATGTGCGGGCGATCGCGCTGTCGGCGGGCGTGGCGGGCCGGATTGCGCGCGCGGTCAAGCGTGCTGATCTGCTTGACCACGTCACGCACCGGGAGACCCACCCGGAGGGATGGACGCCTCCGTATGGCGCGGCGTTGGTGGTCTTGCTGATGATCATGAGCGAATGGTGATGGACGTACGGACACGAAGCCTGCTCGACGTCGCCGGCAGTGTGCTGGGCGAGCTCGACCTCGAGATCGTCATGGGCAGGGTGCTTGAGTCGGCGCGCGAGTTGACGGGCGCGCGGTACGCGGCGCTCGGCGTGCTGGACGCCTCCCGGACGGGGCTCGAGCGGTTCATCACGCTGGGTATCGACGACGACACGCGCGCGGAGATCGGTCCAGCCCCGCGAGGCCGGGGCGTACTCGGTGAGCTGATCCTCGATCCCGTTCCGCTGCGCCTAGCGGACGTCGGTATGCATCCGCGCTCCTACGGGCTTCCGCTCGGTCATCCGCCCATGCATTCGTTCTTGGGGGTTCCGATCCTGATCGGCGGAGTGCCGTTCGGGAGCTTGTATCTGACCGAGAAGGCGGACGCGGATGAGTTCACCGACGCCGACGAGGAGGCGGTCGTGACGGTCGCCCGGTTCGCCGCGCTCGCGATCGATCACGCGCGACGCTACACGGGTGCAGCCGCGCGGGGCAACGAGCTCGCGCGGACCGTGCAAGCGTTCGAGGCGACCACCGAGATCGCGCGGGCCGTGGGCGGCGCGACCGACCTGGACGTGATCCTCGAGCTGGTCGCCAAGCGCGGGCGCGCACTGATCTGCGCCCGGACGCTGCTGATCGAGCTGGTGGACGGCAGCGAGCTCGTGGTTGCCGGAGGCGCCGGCGACGTGCCCGCGGGTCTGATCGGGGAACGGCTGGCGCTGGCTGATACGGTCGCCAGCACCGCGCTGCGCAGCGGCGCCACCCAACGTTTGGAAGTCGAGCTCAACCGCGCGCGCTTTGCCCAGCGCGGTCTCGGCCGCTTCGGGGTCAGCGCGGATGCGGGATTGGTAGCCCCGCTCGTTTTCCGCGGTCACAGCTACGGCGTCTTGATCGCCCTGGATCGCCTGCATGATGTTCCGGAGTTCACAACCGAGGACCAGCGGCTGCTGGAGGCCTTCGCGACCAGCGCGGCGATTGCCATCGCGACCGCTCGCACGGCGGCATCTGAGCTTCACCGCCAACGGCTCGCTGCGGCCGAGGACGAGCGTGGACGCTGGGCCCGGGAGCTTCACGACGAAACCCTCCAAAGCCTCGGCGGCTTGCGGGTCAGCCTGTCAAACGCCCGCCGGGCCGGTGGTCCCCGCAAGCTGGAGGCAGCTGTCACACAGGCGATCGACGATCTCGACGAGGGGATCACGAACCTCCGCGCGCTGGTCACCGAGTTGCGCCCCGTCGCGTTGGACGATCTGGGTCTCGCAGCCGCCCTCGAGGCGCTGTGCGAACGCGCAAGCCGGCATGGATTGGAGATAGACCGCTCGCTCGCGCTCGCTTACGAGGAGGGACGCGCGCAGACTCGGCACACCGCCGAGCTCGAGACCGCGATCTACCGGATCATCCAAGAAGCGCTGACCAACGCCTCAAAACACGGCCAAGCGAAGCGAGCGGTGATCGAACTCAGTGACAGCGCAGCGGCGGTCGAGCTGATCGTGCGCGACGACGGAGCCGGATTCGACCCAACCACCAGCACCACCGGATTCGGATTGCTGGGCATGCGCGAGCGGGTCGAACTGCTCCACGGAGCGGTCCGCATCGACTCCTCCCCCGGCAAAGGCACCAAGGTCACCGCGAGCTTCCCCGCCACCCGCCGCCCCGCCGAGGCCGCAGCGGCAACCCGGCGTCCGTCACGCCGCGCGGGGACGCCGTAAGGGCCTGTCCGGTGGCGGTGCCTCCATTTTACGATCTGGAGGGCGCCCCTGACGTCCCCGCGGAGGCGCGCCAGGAGTTGTTGGCGCTGAAGTCCGGCGCCTTGTTCGTGTGCGCCCGGCCTGACGGGGACATTCGCGCCGCGGGTGCCTCTGGCGAGGGGCTGTACGCCCAGGACACGCGCCATCTCTCAGAGCTTCGCGTCACGGTCGGCGGATTGCCGCCGGTGCCGCTTTCCTCGGTGATGGAGTCCGGCCATTACGCGGTGATCAATGGCACCAACCCGGTGTTGCGCTCTGCGGTCGGCCTTCCGGTACCGCAGGAGACGCTGAACGTCCGGCGCACGGTGCTGATCGCCGATCGGCTGTTCTACCGGGTCCGCCTGCGCAACTTTGACCTGAACCCGGTCGCGACAGTTGTCGAAGTGACACTGGCCGCTGACTTCGCGGATGTGTTTGAGGTCCGGGGCGTCGTCAGGGGCACGAGGGGTCAGCTATTGGATCCAGTTCGCGATCAGGCTCGGATTCGTTTCCGGTACGTGGGCGAGGACGGGTGGAATGATGAGACGCTCGTCGAGCTGGAGCCATCGCCGGCTCGCGTCCGGATCGACGGTGGACGCGTGCGCGTCGCGTGGGATGTACAGCTCGCCGCACGTGAGTCGGTGTCACTGTGGATCACCGTGACGCCGGCTGGAGACGGAGGCGGGACCGCCGAGCCGGCAGCCGCGCTGGCTGCCGGCGCGCTCGAGGCTTTACAGGCGGAGTGGGTTGGCGCGTGCGCGCAGATCACCACCGACAACGAGCTGTTCGATCGGCTGATCGACGCGTCCGTGCGCGACTTGCACGCGCTGATGATGCCAGTCGGAGATGAGCAACTCCCCGCTGCTGGGATCCCTTGGTATGTGGCGCCTTTCGGGCGCGACTCGCTCCTGAGTGCGTGCGAGTCGCTGATGATCAACCCCGAGGTAGCGCGCGGGACGCTGTTGGTGCTCGCAGGGTTGCAGGCTCGGGCTGATGAGGCGTGGCGCGATGCCGAGCCGGGGAAGATCCTGCACGAGCTTCGGATCGGCGAGCTCGCCCGCACCGGGCACATCCCGCACACGCCGTACTACGGAACCGTGGACGCAACGCCGCTGTTCCTGATGGTCGCGGGTGGCTACTACCGGTGGACGCTCGATCTCGAGACGATGGCCGAGCTGCTCCCAGCCTTTGACGCCGCACTCGCTTGGATTTCTGAGTGGGGTGATCGCGATGGCGACGGGTTCGTCGAGTACGAGCGCCGCGCTCCGGCCGGCCTCATCAACCATGGCTGGAAGGACTCGCACGACTGCATCGTGCACGCCGATGGGTCACTCGCGCAGGGCCCGATTGCGCTCGTCGAGGTCCAGGGCTACGTCTACGAGGCAAAGCTGCGCATCGCTGATGTCTACGAGGCGCTCGGGCAGACGGCGCGGGCCAACGAGCTTCGCCGCGAGGCCGGCGCTCTCCGGGCGGCGTTCAACGAGGCGTTCTGGAACGCGGATGACGGGTTCTTCGCGCTTGCCCTGGATGGACTCAAGGCGCAGGTGCGGAGTGTGACTTCGAACCCGGCGCACTGCCTTTACTGCGGGATCGTCGATGACGACAAGGCGGCGCTGGTCGCGGAGCGACTGATGGCGCCGGACATGTTCTCCGGATGGGGGATCAGAACGCTGTCGAGCAGTTCGCCGGCTTATAACCCGATGAGCTATCACAACGGCTCGGTCTGGCCGCACGACAACGCGATCGCGGCGGCCGGTCTCAAACGCTACGGGTTCGAAGCCGCGACAGCCCGGATTGCCACCGGCATGTTCGATGTCGCGGCCGGCGCGCGCGACTTCCGTCTGCCCGAGCTGTTCTGCGGCTTTCAGCGCGATGGATCCAGAGCGATCGTCGCCTACCCCGTCGCGTGTATACCGCAGGCATGGGCCGCGACCGCGCCGTTCATGCTGGTTCAGGCAATGCTCGGGATCTCGGCGCAAGCTCCCGAGAATCGCCTTACGGTCGACCGACCACGGCTCCCGGACTGGCTCGAGGGCGTCGAAATCCGCGGCCTTCGCCTCGGACGCTCGAGAATCAGCCTCGCATTCCGTGCTTCGGGACACGGCAGCACCGGGTTCTCGCTGCTTGAACAGCAAGGCGACGTGCACGTAACGATGTCGACATGACGCGTTCGCCTGGCGCCCCGACGGCGGGCCAGTCGTTCACTGCATCGCCCGCACGCCGCTTTGAAGCGGTCATCTTCGGTTGGGACGGCGTGCCCGACCGACAAGCAGATATGGCTCGCATGCGGGGCCTTGTCGAGGAGGCCTGCGCGGCGGGACTCGAGCTGGCGGTCATCAGCGACGCGCCCGTGGGCGATGTCGACGGTCAACTGGCCGCACGTCCGACGGGTCCTGGAGGGTTGCTCCTGGCGCCGGGCGGCGGCTCCGAGGTATTCCGCGTCGATCGCGACGGGCCGCAACTCGTCTACCGGCGGCCGGCGAGCTCCGAGGAGGGCTTGGGTGAGTGGGTAATGAAATGGTTCTGGCAGCACGGGATCGCCCACGACCAGGTGCTGAGCAGTGGGGACGAGCTCCGTCCACTCGAGCTTTCGGCGGTACTCGTCGATCAAATCGCGCGCCGTCGACGGGGTGAGCTTCCGATCGTCGTGCAGCATTCGGAGTGGACGCTGACGGTCGACGGGGTCGATCCGCTGCTCGAGCGCGTGCACGAGTCGCTGCTGACGCTGGTCGACGGGTCGCTCGGGACGCGCGGGAGCGTGCTGACCGGGCACGTGCGAGCGAACACCACGGTGCTGATGTCCGGTGTCTATACGCGGACCGGCGCTGAGGCGCACCTGCTGGCCGCTCCGCGCTGGAACACGATCTTGCTGGACGAGTCATCGCCAGGTTCGGTCCATCGTGTGCTCGATCTGCACGCCGGCGTGCTCCAACAGCAGTTGCGATCGGAGATCGGGCAGATCGACTCGTTGTTGCTCTCCTCGCTTGCGCGGCCGGCGACCGTTGCGCTCAGGCTCATCGACCGAGGCGCAGGGATGCGCGTCTCGCGGCCACTCGCGCCGCCGTCCGGGCCGACGTGTGAGGAGGGGGACAGCGATGGGTCCGCCTGGATGCGGGTCAGAGGGCGGCCGGGGTCGATCGTCGCGGCCGCTCAGGACCAGCTGCGCGGCAACGCCTCACACCGGGTGCTCGATCGCGTCGCGGCGTATGAGGGCGTCGCTCGCGGCGTCGCCGATGAGCGCGCAGCGGTCGATCGCCTCGACCAGGCGCTGCTGATCGGGTTCGACGGCCTGCTGAGCGAGCATCGCCGCGCGTGGGCGTCGAGGTGGGATGACGCCGACGTGCGCATCGACGGCGATCCGGGACTGCAACTTGCTGTTCGGTTCGCGATCTTCCACCTACTCGCGAGCGCGTCGGACGGGGGCGAAGCGGCGGTCGGGGCCCGCGGATTGACGGGGAGCGCCTACCGCGGGCACGTGTTCTGGGACACCGACGTGTATGTCATGCCGGCGCTTGTCGCAACCCACCCGCAGGCGGCACGCGCGATGCTCGAGTATCGCGTCCGGCGCCTGCCCGCCGCGATCCGAGCCGCGCGCGCCCAGCGACGTGCCGGCGCGCGGTTCCCGTGGGAGTCGGCCTGGTCCGGTCGAGACGTGACGCCGCGGCAGGCGCGTGGCAGCCGCGGCGAGCTCGTACCGATCCTCACCGGTGAGCTCGAGGAGCACATCGTCGCCGACGTCGCGTGGGCCGCCGCGTGTTACATCGACTGGACCGGTGACGAGGTGTTCGCGTCTGGCCCAGGGCGCGAGCTGATCGTGCAGACCGCCCGTTGGTGGGCGTCGCGAATCGAGCTCGACGAGCAGGGGCGAGGGCACATCCGCGGCGTGATCGGCCCAGATGAGTACCACGAGGGGGTCGACGACAACGCTTTCACCAATGTGATGGCACGTTGGAACCTCAGGCGAGCCGCAGACGCCGGTTCCGCCGTGCTCGACGGTCGTGAGCGGTTGCGTTGGCTCGAGCTGGCCGACGCGATCGTCGACGGCTACGACGCTACGACCGGCATCTACGAGCAGTTCGCCGGGTTCCACGCGCTCGAGCCACTCGTGATCGCCGAGGTCGCCGACAAGCGACCGGTCGACGCGGACATGCTGCTCGGGCGCGAGCGGACGCGGGCAGCACAGGTCGTCAAGCAGCCCGACGTGCTGATGCTGCACTACCTCGTGCCCGATGAGGTCGCACCGGGATCGCTTGCGCCCAATCTCGACTTCTACGAGCCTCGCACCTCGCTCGGCAGCACCCTCGCCCCGGGTGTGCACGCCGCACTGCTCGCCCGCGCCGGTCGCGTCGTCGAGGCGATCGAGATGCTCCGTCTCACCGCTCGAATCGATCTCGACGAGATCGGACAGGCGGCGGCCGGCGGGCTGCACCTGGCAGCGATGGGCGGCGTCTGGAGGGCGCTGGCGTTCGGTTTCGCCGGGTTGCGACCGGTCGGCGACGCCCTCGCGATCGCCCCCGTTCTGCCGCCCCAGTGGGACGCGCTCGAGCTGCGGGTCCGGTTCCGCAACAGTCGTGTGCGCCTACGTCTTGAGCCTGGCGCGGTCGAGGCGAGCGCCGATCCGCCCGTATCTGCGGTTGGCCCCGCTGGTGAGCGCGTAGAGCTGAGCCGTACCCCCCAGACGTTCGCGTATGAGACGGTGTCCCAGACGACAGTGACGTCTGACGCTTCTGTCGCGGTCAGGCTGGCTCGGCTATGACAAGCCTCAGCGCCCCGTCATAGCTCGTCAGGTCACGCAGATGTCCATGATGGGCATCCCACGCTCCGGAGGCAAGGTCCTCGCGGAGCCGGTCGACGATCCGCTGCTCGACTCCCGGCTCAAGCAGAGCCCACATCGACTGCGAGGCGCGGACCTCGGGGTCAAGCAGCGCCTCGGGTCGTCGCCAGAAAGCTTCGAAGAATCCGTCGACGCAGTCTCCCGGGGTCGGGATGTGCTCGATCCTGACGTGGCCGCCGAGGGCGTCAGCGATCCGTTCCAAAGAAGGGAACCGTGGTCGCTCGATCGTGAGTCCCTCTGCCAGGTAGTCCTGCTGCCATGCGGCCAGACCGTCGAGCTCAAACGTGAAAACCACGACTCGCGAGCGGGCGACGCGGCGCATCTCCGCTAGGCCCGCCTCGGGCGGGTCCCAATGATGGATCGTCACGCAAGCCATCGCGGCGTCGACCGCGTTGTCGTCAAGCGGCAATGCCTCAGCGCGAGCTGCGATCGCCGGGGCGGCATCGGGCGGACGCTGTCCGCGCATCGTCGCGCTCGGCTCGATCGCCAATAGCCATCGATCCCGGGGCTCATAGGAACCCCCGCCCGCCCCCACGTTGACAACGGTACGAGCATCACCCAGCGCCATTTGGATCCGCTGCGCGATCCGTGGATCAGACTGTCGAAACCGGGCGTAGGTACGCCCGTGCCGCTCGTAGTCCACTCGGAGGCTCATCACGCAAGCCTAAGGGAGCGTCCGGAAATTAGGTGACTCGGGCACGAGCGCAGCTCGGGCTGCTGCTCGATTCGGTTGCCCGCGCCCCTTCGCGCGCGCTGCTGTCTCAACGGCAGCAAATGACGAGTGGGTGACGCTTGGGCGCGACGACCAAAACTGCACGGGTGCTGCCCTGGCAGCGGGGAGGCGTGCAGTTTTGGTCGCTACAGCGCCCCGTTCGCGCACCTCACCGCGATTCGGGGACGGTCCGTGCAGTTCTGGTCGTTCTCAGCTGGGGCGTCCACGGTTCATCCAGCTTGCACGACCGCTGTACGCACCGGCGTCGCGTTGGGCCAAGCGCCCTTCAGGCGGTCAATCGAGCATTGATTGCCCGCGGCGCGCACCGCGATTGTCGGGTGCGGACCGCTCTCAGGTCGTACGCTGCGGCGCGCGGTCCACGGCGAAGAGCCGCCAGTTCCCCGGGATCCCTTTGAGCTCATAGGTGCCGCGCTCCGTGAAGGCGATGTCGGAGCCGGCGACCAGATCTTTGACCGTGCTCGACACGAGTACCTCGTCGGCGGCGGCGTGCGCGATCACGCGAGCGCCGGTATGGACCGCGATACCCGCGACCTTTCCGTCGGTGAGCTCGCATTCGCCGGTGTGAAGCCCGGCGCGGATCGACAGCTCGAGCTCATGCACGGCTTCGACGATCGCGCCGGCGCAGCGGATCGCACGCGCCGGACCGTCGAACACGGCAAGGAACCCGTCGCCGGTCGTATCGATTTCACGGCCGCGAAACCGCAGCAGTTCGCGACGCACCAACGCGTGGTGGCGCTCGAGCAGCTCGCGCCAACGACGATCCCCGAGTTCGATCGCCTTCGGTGTCGAATCGACGATGTCGGTGAACAGCACGGTGGCGAGTATCCGGTCCGGCTCGGTGTCCTCCCAACCCCCGGTCTGCCAGACGTCAGTGAGAAACCGCTCCAGCTCGGCCTGGATGTGGGCGCCGCCGGCCTTCAGCGCAAGATGCCCAACCCCGGGAAGTTCCACGAACCGCGCCGACGGAAGGCGTTGTGCGGTGTACGCGCCGACCTCGACGGGAACGATCCGATCCTCGTTGCCGTGCATTACGAGCGTCGGGACGCGCACGGTCGGCAGGACGTCGCGGACGTCGATCTCCCTGTTCATGTGGTACAGCTTGGCGAGCATCCCCGGGCTCGATCCGTATCGGACGAAGTCGATGAAAGCCTCGACCTCGTCCTCGTCTTGCATCCCCAGCGCGCGCACCGCTTCGCGCGCCTCGGCTCGAGGCGCGAACACCCGCAGCGCCTGATCGACCTCACGCTGGTAGGCCTCATCGCCGCGTCCCCAGGGGAAGTCCGGCGCCCACAGCGTCCGCGGTGAACAGCTGCGGAGAATCAGGGCCGCGGTCCGCTCGGGATAGGTCGCCGCGAACAGGATGCTCATCGCCGCCCCCTCCGAGAGCCCGTAGAACGCCGCTCGACGCGAGCCGACCGCATCCATCACCGCCCGAACGTCGTCCATCCGGGTCTCGAGGCTCGGAGCGCCGCTGACCGGATCGGACATGCCGGTGCCGCGCTTGTCGAAGCGGATCAACCGGGAGAACCGGCTCAAGTCCGTGAGGAAACTCCCGAAACCTGGCAGGGTCCATTGCAGCTCCATATGGGTGACGAAACCCGGGACGAAGACCAGATCGAAAGGGCCATCGCCGATCACCTGGTAGGCGATGTGGACATCACCGCTCAGCGCATAGCGTGTCTCCGGCCCCATCTCGACATTTTCGCCCAAGCGGGCCGTCCGCCGGCTCCGTCCCTGCTGCCGCCGCGGCGATCAGCGCGGTGGCGGCGGCGCGGGCGGGCGCGGCGATGGCGACGTCCCGGTCCATCCTGGCGGCGAGCCCGCCGCCGTCGTAGATCAACTGCAGCTGGCTCGCGAGGAGCACCGGGTCTGCGGCACCCGCGGCGGCGGCGAGTTCGGTGAACAGCGCGCGGATGTCATGGCGGTAGGACTCGGCTGCCTGATCGACGCGCCCGCCGGCCGGCGCCTCGGCGGCCGCGGCGGTGAAGGCGCAGCCGTGGAAGTCGGGCGTGCGGAACAGCTGGGCCTGGGCGTCGAACACGGCGAGGATCCGCTCGACCGGATCCTCGACTGCGTCCACGGCCGCCCGGAGTCGTCCCAACGTCTGGGCGTGCCGGGCGTCGAGGTAGGCGCAGACGAGCTGCTCCTTGCTGCCGAACGTGCTGTACAGCGAGGCCTTGGCCACCCCAGCGCGCTCGATCACGCGGTCGATGCCGACGGATTGGACGCCCTCGGCGTAGAACAGCTCGCTGGCCGCCTGGAGCAGTCTTTCCCGCGGCGAGCGCTTGACCGCCTCGGGCCGGCTTGATGGGGCGGTTCGGGTGGGCATCTGCGCTCAGTCGTGTGGCCCGTCCGCCGTCTCGACCGAAAGCTCAACGCGGTCGGAATAGAACGCGACGTGGCCCTTGATCTCGGCGACGGCTGGGTAGGGATCATCGTAGAACCAGACCGCGTCGGTACCGCGCTCCGCGTCAGGAGCGATCGAGTAGTAGGACGCGTCGCCCTTGTACGGGCAGTAGGTCGTCAGTTCGCTGACCGCGAGCTGTGATCGGTCGACGTCGGCGAGCGGGATGTAGCGAACCGGCGGGTAGTTGGCCTCGCGCAGGACGAGCGTCGAGCGGCTGTCGGCGATTGTCGTCTGATTGCTGCGGACGACGACGTGGTCGCCGCTCGAGGTGATCGTGATCGGGTGGTCGGGACCCGGGGTCTTGGTGCCACGTGACGTGTGCATCGCTTCCCTTTCGTACAGAACGGTCTGTCTGCTAAGGCGAGAAACCCTAGCAGACAGACTCGTCGCCGTAGACGGCGACCGGCGGTATGTCTATGCCAATCCGGCGACCTGTCGGATATTGGGCGATCCGATCGAGCGGCTGCGAGGCCGGCACTTTCTGGGTTGTCAGGCCGGCCGCTCCGGTGCGTCCCCGTTCGGCGGGTCGATCTCGTTGATCGCAAGCGAGCGCGCGAGCGCTTCGCGATCCGCGAGCGCTCGCAGGCGATCCCGGGCGGCCTGCTCGCGATCCGTCGCCGCCTCGTCGCGGTCCCGAGCGGCTTGCGCGCGTTGCTCGGCGGCTTGGGCGCGGTGGTCCCTAGCGCGCTTGCGTTGCTGCCCGGCACGGACGACGGTCTCCGCGCCAGGGACCGCAAGCGAGTCGTCTTGCTCGAGCTCGGCGTCGCGCTGCGCCATCGCCAGATCGCGCGAAACGGCAGCCCGATCACGCACCAGCGACACCAGATCGCGGGCCGTCGCGGTCGCGTCTCGTTCATCGGCGCTCTGAAGGCGTCCGGCGGCGGTCTGCTCACGCTGGAGCGCTGTGCGCCGATGGACTTCATGGCTGGTCTCGTGCTCTCGGGGATCGACGCCGTGAGCGAGGGCGCGATCGCTGGCGGCCTGATCGCGATCGGAGGCGGCCTGGTCGCTGGCGGCGCTTCTCTGGTCTCGCTCACCGCTAGCCTGATCGCTGTCGGCGAGCGTCTGATCGCTGTCGGCGAGCGTCTGATCGTCACGGAACCCCGCCGAAGCGAGACTGTTGTCGCCGTGCAGTCCTTTGCTCGGTCCGTTGGTGGACTTCTCAGGACGATCACCTGACGCGAGGCTGGCCATAACGGCCTCCAAAAGACGGCTGGACCACGGGTCTCGGAGAGACGCACGCCCATCCATAGACTCCTTCAAGCGTACCGGTTTGCCACTGCGTGACCGGTTTGAAGCACGGAGTCGAATCATCCGTGGGTGACCGGGGGATCATCCTTTCGGGCGATGTGGACAGCGGGCCAATTCCGAGCGGGTCTGCGGCCGCCACGCGGTCGCCGAGGAGGTGGTCCAGGAGGCGTTCCTGGCGATCTGGCGCGCCCAGCGCCTGCTGGTTGTCGAGTCTTCGTCGCCGCGATCGATCACCATTCCGTACCGATGGCCCATCCAGAACCTGAGCGCCACCTGCTGCGCGCCCGCGACCTGGCGGACGCCCGCTACGCCGACAAGATCAACGTGGCGACCATGGCGAGCGCGGCCGGCCTGTCCAGAGCGCATTTCAGCCGATCCTTCGCGCGCGCCTTCGGCGAATCGCCTGGCGTCTACCTTCTGACCCGCCGACTTGAACGCGCGGCGGCGCTGCTGCGCAACACCGACCACAGCGTCGCGGAGGTGTGCTTCGAGGTGGGGCTCACGAGCGTCGGATCCTTCACCACATCCTTCAAGCGCATCTACGGCCAAACCCCCACCCAGTATCGGGCGTCCCGCCCGCCGGCAGCCACCTGGGCGATGGTCCCGAGCTGCCTGATCCAGGAGTATGCGCGGCGCCGGAACCGCACAATTCGAGAAGACAGCGCAGCCGCTGAGGACTAGCTTTCGACCCATGTTCTCACTCGACAT
>Ga0302178_10000923_pt1 | contig 25584 bp, 21 predicted proteins | sample I_Palsa_E1_3_FD_198790 | JGI IMG/M metagenome (GOLD analysis project Ga0302178, IMG submission 198790) | Peat permafrost microbial communities from Stordalen Mire near Abisko, Sweden - I_Palsa_E1_3 | ecosystem: Environmental > Terrestrial > Soil > Palsa > Peat permafrost | place: Sweden... | reverse complement strand
TGGTCCTGGCCAGGTTGCTGGCCCCGCAGCGTGACGGGCGGCTGCGCGGCCCCATCAGCTCCCTGATCGGGCTGGCGCGTCAGCGCGGTTGCCGGGCGATCGTGATCGAGGACCTGGACTTCGCTGATGTCCGCGAACAGGGACGCGAGCGGCACGGCAGCCGGCCCTCGCGCGGCCGCCGCGGCCGCCGCTACCGGGCCCTGGTCTCCGGCCTGCCGACCGGCCGGTTCCGGGACCGGCTGGTCCAGATGGCCGCCAACGCAGGCTTGGCGATCATCGCCGTCGACCCGGCTTACACCTCCCGGTGGGGAGCCGAGCACTGGCTCGGCCCGCTGCGGGAACGAGTTTCTCCGGTCCCCGCCAGCGGCCATCATGCGGCCGCGGTGGTGATCGGCCGGCGTGCGCTCGGCCACCGGGCGCGGCGACGGGCCGGCGTGACCGGCGGCGGCCAGCGGACCAGCCGCCGGAGAGCTGCCCCCCGAGCACCCGCGGCCACCCGCACCACCAGGGACGGCAGGCCCCGCCAGGCCCATCGGCAGCCACCATGGTGGCGTAAGACCGCGACGGCCGCACGGACACGCCCGCCCGATCAGGCAGCCCAGGACCGTCCGGGGCCGCCGGCTAGCCAGGATCATCTCCTGCCAGTTCAATAGGAACGGTGATCAGCGCCTTGTCCCCGCACGCGCACCGGGACGTCGGGCGGGAGGACCGGCACAGCTCGCGGCTAACCCTGCTCGCCGGCGCGCAGGTGCGGGTGGTGGACCCGGCCACCGGCCAGGACGCCGCCGCCGGCCAGCCCGGTGAGTTCTGGTTCCGGTCGGCGCAGCGGATGAGGGGCTACTTGAACAGGCCGGATGACACCGCCCAGGCGGTCACCGAGGACGGCTGGCTGCGCAGCGGCGATGTCGGGCATGCCGGCGACGGCGGGTTCCTGTTCATCTGCGACCGGGTCAAGGACATGATCATCACGGGCGGGGAGAACGTCTACTCACCCGAGGTCGAGCAGGCCGTGGCTGAGCACCCGGCGGTGGCCGAGGTGGCGGTGATAGGCATTCCCGATGACCACTGGGGCGAGACCGTCAAGGCGATGGTGGCTCTGCGGCCCGGCCACCAGGCGACGGAGCAGGAGATCATCGGATTCGCCCGGGAGCATCTGGCTCACTACAAATGCCCGCGCACTGTCGACATCATCGACGCGCTGCCGCGTAATCCCAGCGGAAAGGTGCTCAAGCGCACGCTCCGGGCCCCGTTCTGGAAAGGACACGACCGGCAGATCTGACCGCGGTACCTGCGGACCCTGGCCGCAGCCTAGAAGGCCGGGGGAGGCAGGTCCGACGGCGGCCCGAGGAAGCTCCCTCGTGACTCTTCGAGCCAGTCCTGGACCGGGCGGGGATCGGCGCCGGTCACCTCGCGCACGTCGGCCGTCACCGTGGCCGCGCCGCCGTGCCGGATCCACTCGAACAGCTCAACGGTGCCGTCGGTGTCCCAGCGGCTCAGCCCGCTCGCCAGGAGGAGCTTTCGCAGCTGCTCAGCGGGCTGGCTCTTGTAGTCGACCTGCCGCGCGAACACAGCCGAGATGCGCGCCGCCACGTCCGCGTACCCGAGCGCCTCCGGGCCGGTCAGCACGTAGGTCGCGCCGTCATGGCCGTCGCTGGTGAGGACCTTGGCCGCGACCGCGGCCACGTCGGTGACCGACACGAACCCGACCCGGCCATGGCCCGCGGGCGCGGCAATGACTCCGTCCTCGCGGATGGTCTCCGCGGCGGCCAGCAAGTCCTCCATATAGATCGAGGGAGCAAGGTAGGTAACCGGAAGCCCGGTCGCGGCCAAGTGCATGGCGACATCTCGGTGGCTGCGCATGAAACGCACCTCGCAGTCGGGATCGGCGAAGCCGTCCGCTGCGATCTTGACGATGTGCGGGCGGTGGCCAGCGGCTACGAGCGCGTCGATGAACACCGTCTCGAGCACGGCTTGCTCCTCATCCGCCGGGCTCAGCAGGAAGACCCGGTCGAATCCCCGCAAGACCTCGGCCGGCGGCGGATCGTCGAAGCTCGCTACTACATGCGCCGGCGTACCCGGCAGGTCGGCGGCCTTCGCCTCCACCCGCACCATCGCGGTGGTGTCAGCGCCCGCATCGGCCAGTGCCTCCAGGACGCGGTAGCCCACCCGCCCGGTCGCTCCAGTCACCAGAATCATGCTGTGCCCCTTTCAGGGTGCTGCGGGACACCGGGTGGTACCGCGCCGCCACCGCTCGTTGTGCCCCGCGCCGCTCCCGCGACTATCCTGCCAGCCCCGCGAACGGAGGCCCGCTGAGCCCACCCTCGAACCCCCTCCAACCGGGGGTGTGGGCCACCCGTCGGGTGCGGGACCTTCATTCACGGCGTTGCGGGCTTGACATTATGCAGGTAAATACCTGCATAATGTTCTGTGGCCACCGAGGCTAATAAGGTCTTCAAGGCGCTGGCCGACCCGACCCGGCGGTCCCTGCTTGACCGCCTGCACCAGCGCAACGGGCAGACGCTCGGCGAACTGTGCGGCCAGCTCGGCATGGCGCGCCAGTCGGTCACCCAGCACATTTCTGTCCTGGAGGCCGCCAACCTGGTGAGCACCGTCTGGCGGGGACGGGAAAAGCTGCATTACCTGAACCCGGTGCCGCTCCACGACATCGGTGACCGGTGGATCGGAAAGTTCGAGCGTCCGCGGCACCGGACGCTCAGCAGCATGAAGCGACGAGTAGAGGAGCACGGCATGGCCGGCAGGCCGGAGTATGTGTACGTCACCTATATCCACGCCACGCCCGAGCAGGTCTGGCACGCGCTGACCGACGCGGACCTGACCGCCTCCTACTGGGGCCACAGCAACGTCTCGGACTGGCAGCCTGGCTCCCGGTGGGAGCACCAGCGCACGGACGGCTCTGGTATCGCCGATGTCGCCGGGACCGTCGTGCAGACGGACCCTCCCCGACGGCTGGTGATGACCTTCGATCCACCAGGCGATCCATCCGGCCAGCCGCCCGCCGGATCGTCAACGGTGACGTTCGAGATCGAGCCCTACCACGACATCGTCCGGGTCACGGTCATCCACGAGAACCTCGCCGGCCAGGACGCTTACCGCGCGGTCTCGGCCGGGTGGCCTGCTGTCCTGGCCAACCTGAAGTCCCTCCTGGAGACCGGGCACGTCTTGCCGCAGCCGCCCTGGGAGATGCATGCCGATCTCCGCGCCGCGCAGATGGCACGCAACGATCCACGCTGACCAGGCCGCGGCCGGCTTGCCGTCAGGGTGGCGATGGCGGTCCGGCGAGTTGCGCGGGCGTGGTGCCGTCGCTGATGGTGAGCTCGTCGAACCAGCCGCATCGCGGGTTTCCCGGCGGCCGGTCGAAGCGGCTGACGTATGGCTTGAGGTCCACGACGGGCGTGCCGTCCAGGAGATCGACGCCGGCGAACACCACAGCCTGGCCGGTCACCTCGAGAAGCTGGATGAGGCTGAGCCCGATCGGGTTGATCCGCCGCGGTCCGCGGGTGGCGAAAATTCCCATCGTGCGCTGCTGGCGGCGGAGCAGGAACGGGATCTGCCGCAGCGGTGCGTCCCCGCCACGGTCCCGCGGGCGGTGCAGCCAGCTGAACATCCAGGCGTAGTCGAAGTCCGCGAGCCCGTCCAGGCCGTCCCGGTACGGCTCGGCGATCTCGATCGTGCCGTGCTCGGCGCGGTTGAGGCCGGCCTGGATCGGCGTGCTCTCCAGGTCCTGGCGGCTGCTGCGGACCACTCCGATCACCGGCATGGGGACGGTCAGTTCCATGTTCCTTATGCTGTCACTGGTTCCGGCAAGATCGAGCCCGCCCCGGCCGCGGGTTCGGCGAACCCGCGGGATCAACGCACGACGATGCTGGAGGCCAGATGGCTGACGTGGCGCCTGCCGTTCTTATCACCGGTGCGACCTCCGGTCTGGGCCGTTACCTGGCCCGGCAGCTGGCGGGCTCCGGCTGGCAGGTGCTGGCACACGGACGCGATCCGGCCCGGGTAGCTGACCTTTGCGCCGAGCTGGGCGGTACCCGTGGCTTTGTCGCCGACCTGGCCTCGCTCGGCGACGTGCGGGACCTGGCGGCCCGGATCACGGCGGGAGCGCCCCGGGTTGATGTGCTGGTGAACAACGCGGCGGTCGGCTTCGGCGCGCCGGGCGAAGGACGGCAGGTCAGCGCGGACGGCCACGAGCTGCGGTTCGCCGTCAACTATCTCGCGCCGGTCCTGCTCACCAGGCTGCTCGTGCCGTTGCTGACCGCCTCGGCGCCGTCCAGGGTTGTCAACGTGGGCTCGATCGGCCAGGCCGCGTTCGACCCGGCCGATGCCGAGTTCGAGCACGGGTACCAGGGAGTGGAGGCCTACCGGAGGTCTAAGCTCGCGCTGGCCGCTTTCAGCTTCGACCTGGCCGGTGAGCTTGAGGCGGCCAAGGTGACGGTGAACTGCTCACACCCGGCGACCTTGATGAACACCGCGATGGTCATCCGTAGCGGGATCACCCCGGTCTCCACCCTCGAGCAGGGAGGTGAGGCGACGATGCGGCTCATTACCGATCCGGCCCTGGACGGAGTCACCGGGCGGTTCTTCGACGGGCTCAAGATCGCGCGCGCCCGGCCCGAGGCCTACGACCCGCAGTTCCGCGCCAAGCTCCGCGAGGTCACCGACCGGATGCTCGGGGACGCGGCGTCCTCGTCCGGCTAGCGGTTCACTGTGACCGGCCATCCCGCGCCTTGATGTCGCAGAACCCCCCGGGCGCGGCAGAATGCTGGCATGGCTTCGTATTCTGTGAACCCGGACGCCGTCAAGCAAGCCCAGCGGCTCATCGACAGCCGCCAGTACGTGCTCGACAGCGACTGGGGGGAGATTCAGCCTAAGGCCAGCGAGCAGAACGCCTTCCTGGAGCGTCATTCCTGGGAGGAGTACGGCCGGTGGCATCTCGGGCTTACCGACGGCGCCACTGACCAGACCAAGGCCAGGTACGCGTTCGTCTACGGGGACTTCCGGCGCGTCCACCGCATGGGCATTATCGCCTGCATGTACCGGGCGGCCGAGTGGCGGCACAAGGAGGTCGAGCTCGCCGCCCACGAGCTCCTGCAGCGCCTGGATAAGCTCGCCTCATGAGCCAGGAGCAGGGGGCCGGTTCAAGCGTGGACGTCTGAGCGTCGCGGTCCGGGCCAGGATTGACGCGTCCCACCGGGAACCATCATGTAAGCGGTAACATCAGGTATGTAACCGCTTAGATAGGTACTCTCGGCGCTTGCGCTCATACGATCCATGACGCCGGCTGTTCAGGAGGCCGCCCACGGGAAGCGACCGGCCGACCGGATTCGGCAGTTCTCCGGCCTCCACTCTCTACGATGTGGCGCGTGAGGCCGGAGTCTCCACCGCGACAGTTTCCCGGGTTGTTCACGGGCACGATGGGATCCGCCCGGCGACCCGGCAGCGCGTGCTCAAGGTCATCGAGGCGCTCGGCTACATACCCGACGGCGCGGCCCAGAGCATGGCCCGGCACCGCAAGGAAGTGATCGGGCTCATCGCGGTGGAAAGCCGCAGCCCCGACACCGATGTCGAGCAAGAGGGCCTGCTGTTCATCGAAGAAGTCTTGCGCGGCGTCGAGTTCTCGCTGAGCAAGATCGAATGGTCGCTGCTGATTTCCCTGCTGAGCGGCGATGATCCCGCGGCCGCTTTCCGGCGGATACAGAAGGTCTCCGCCAAGGTCGACGGGCTGCTCATCATCGAGGGCATTATCAGCTCGGAGCAGCTGGCGCTGCTGGCGGTGCGCACCCCGATCGTGCTGATCGCCGGCCCGCCGGATGAACCCCACACCGATGTCATCAGCGCCGACAACCGGGCCGGGACCAGAGCCCTGGTCAGCCATCTGGTCGAGCAGCACGGCCGGACCAGGCTGTTCGCCATAGCCGGGCCGCCCGAGGCCCCGGACGCGCGCGAACGGCGCAGCACTCTAACGGAGGCTCTGGCGGACTATCCGGGGACGAGGCTGGCGGGTTCGTTCGAGGGCCGGTTCGCCGCGATGAGCGGCCAGCTCGCCGTGCGCGACATCCTGACCTGGCCCCGGTCGGAATTGCCCGATGCGATCGTCTGCGCCAACGACCAGATGGCGATCGGGGCCATCCGCGAGCTGCAGATGGCCGGGATACGGGTTCCGGCCGACGTCGCTGTCGTCGGCTTCGACGACATGCACGCCGGTACCCTGGTCGCGCCGCCGCTGACCACGGTCCGCCAGCCGATGCGCCTGCTCGGCGAGCGCGCCTGCTCCCGCTTGCTGGAACGGATCGCCGATCCGGCCCTGCCCCGTCACGTCGAGCGGCTGCCCATCGAGCTCGTCATCAGGGAGAGCTGCGGCTGCGGGCATCAGGGCGCGGCTCAGTAGATCGCCGGTATCGCCGGGAGCGGACCGTCTGGTTCCCGGCCGAGGCCGCGGCCATCGGCCCGGCCGAGTAGCCAGGCCAGCAGTTCCGGCTCGGACCCGGTCACGGTGACGTCCGCGGGCCTGGCATCGCCGATGGTGAAAACACCGCCGCCGTCGCGGCTGGCCAGCCGCAGGGCAGTTACCCCGTCGCGCTGGCTGAGGCTGCTGGCCAGGAGCGTGAGCATGTCGGCCACGAAGGGGCGCGGCCAGTCCTCGGGCGTGAAGCCGAGGTCGAGATCGACATGGTGGATGAGCACCTCGGCCAGCCTGGAGGGCAGGATGACGTCCGCAGGACGTTCCTGGCCGCCGGTGTAGCGGACGACGCGCCGCCAGGCCCGCGGCGGCATGCCGGTGGCCGCTTCCTCCAGGGCCGCCGCTGTCCGCCGGACGTCTTCGGCCAGGACCCCGGCGGGCCGGCCGGCCCCGGCCTCGATCTCGGCGGCCCGGGCGGCGGCACTTTCGTACTCGTAGCTTGGCACGCCGGTCCTGGCCCAGGTCAGCAGCCGGGTACTGCCTTCGGCGTTGCGGGCGAGATGGGTCAGCACATGTCCCCGGCTCCAGCCGGGCAGCAGCGACGGCTGCCTGGCGGCCGCATCGGACAGGCGGCCCATCCCGTCAAGCAGCCGTCTGGTGGCCGATTTCAGGTCCGCCAGGAGGTCGTTCGCGTCATCCACACTCGCGTCATCCACACGAGGTCAACACTAGGTGCGCCTGTCCCATGCCTGCGGAACATCGGCCTTACGCAGCGGAAACGTGTCGATACTGGCCGGAAATAAGACCCCGCTATTCCCCAATGGGCGGGTTTTCGCAGTACGATCCGGCCATGAATCCACTCGCAGGCGTTCTGAGTGAAGCGTGGGGGATGTACAAAACCTACGCCAAGCACCTTCTCACGATCGCCTTTGTCATCTACGTGGTCGCCGCGATCATTGCCGCGATCTTGTCCCTGGCCGGCACTTTCGGCGACCTGCTCGGCTCGCTGGTGAGCATCGTCGCGGCCTTCCTGTTGCAGGCGACGCTGGTCAAGGCCGTGCAGGACGTGCGGGACGGCCGGGTCGACATGTCGATCGGGGAGACCGTGTCCGCGGTCGTGCCGTACCTGGGGGCCGTCATCGTGGCCTCGGTCCTGGCTGGCATCGCGATCGTGATCGGGCTGGCCCTGATCATCGCCCCCGGCTTGTACCTGATCACCATCTGGGCCGTGATCGTGCCGGTCATCGTGATCGAGGGCGTCGGGGCGATGGCGTCCTTCGGACGCAGCCGTGCGCTGGTCCGGGGCCATGGCTGGCACGTGTTCGGCACGCTGGTGATGGTGTACGTGATCCTGCTCGTCGTGGACCTCGTGCTCGGCCTGATCTTCTCGGCCCTGCCGGGCGTGCTCGGCAGCGGCCTGAGCGCGGTCATCTCGGGCACCCTCATCTCCCCGTTCCTCGCCCTCGTCGTCACGCTGGTTTACTACCGGCTCTCCGGTGGCGTCCCGACACCTCCGGTGCCCGGTGAGAACTACGGCGGATTCTCCACGCCGCCGCAGGGCGGGCACTACGGCGGATTCACCGAGCCGCCTCAGGGCGGGGCCTACGGCGGATTCACCGAGCCGCCGCAGCCAGGGGAGAATTACGGCGGCTATTCGCAGACGCCATCCGACGGCGGAACCCACGGGGGACACCCGCAGCCCTGAGGCCTGCGTCAGGTGTCGGTCTGCTGGGCGGCGGCGCGGCCTGCCTGCCTCCCGCTGAACAGGCAGCCGCCGAGGAACGAGCCTTCCAGCGACCGGTAACCGTGCATCCCGCCGCCGCCGAAGCCGGCCACCTCGCCCGCCGCGTACAGGCCCGGGACCGGGCGGGGGCCCGACCCGGCGAACCCGGCCGGCGAGCCGGACCCGATGCCGAGCACCCGGCCGGACAGGTCGGTCTGCAGGCCGCCCAGCGTCTTGCGGGTCAAGATGTTGAGCCGGACGGCGATCAACGGTCCGGCCCTGGGGTCCAGGATCTTGTGCGGAGCGGCGGTACGGGCGAGCCGGTCGCCGCGGTAGCGGCGGGCGTTGCGGATCGCTATGACCTGCAGGTCCTTGGTGAACGGATGGTCGATTTCCCGGTCGCGCGCGACAATCTGCCGCTCGAGGTCAGCGAGGTCGATGAGCGGTTCCGCGGTCAGCTTGTTCATGCCCTCGACGAGTTCGGGCAGCGTCCTGGCGACCACGAAGTCGGCGCCGTTCCGTTTGAACGCCTCCACCGGAGCCGGGGCGCCCGGTCGCACCCGGGATAGCGTCAGCTTGATGTCCTTGCCGGTCAGGTCCGGGTTCTGTTCCGAGCCGGACAGCGCGAACTCCTTCTCGATGATCTTCTGGGTGAGCACGAACCAGGAGTAGTCAAAGCCGGTCTCCCTGATCGCGGCCAGCGTGCCCAGCGTGTCGAAGCCAGGGAAGTTCGGCGCGGGAAACCGCCGTCCCCGTGCATCGAGCCACAGCGACGAGGGTCCGGGCAAGATCCTGATGCCGTGGCGGGCCCAGATCGGGTCCCAGTTCTGGATGCCCTCGGTGTAATGCCACATCCGGTCCTGGTTGACCAGCCGGCCGCCCGCCCGCCCGGCGATGGCCAGCATCCTCCCGTCGACGTGCTCTGGTACCCCGAAGATCAGGTGTTCCGGCGCGGGGCCGAGCCGATCCGGCCAGTTCTCCCGGACCAAGTCCAAGTTGCCGCCGATCCCGCCAGACGTGACGATCACGGCCGGCGCGTGCAGCTCGAACTCGCCGGTCTCGGTGCGGGAACTGCGGGTCCCGCGGGCGGCCGTGCTGGGCTCGAGAAGCGCCCCGCGCACCCCGTCGACGACCCCGCCGGTCACGGTGAGCTCGTCCACGCGATGCCGGAACCTGAAGTCGACCAGCCCGGACGCGGCCGCCTCCCTGACCTGGCGCTCGAACGGCGCCATCACCCCGGGCCCGGTGCCCCAGGTGACGTGGAAACGAGGCACCGAGTTGCCGTGCCCGTCAGCCAGGTAGCCGCCCCGCTCGGCCCACCCCACCAGCGGGAACCAGCGCACCCCCATCGCGTGCAGCCAGGAGCGTTTCTCCCCGGAGGCGAAGTCGACGTAGGCCTCAGCCCACCGGTATGCCCAGTAGTCCTCGCCGCCGATCTGATCGATGCCGCGGTCGAAGAAAGCACTGCCCAGCCAGTCCTGCCACGCCAGCTCGCGGGAATCCTTGATGCCCATCCGGCGCTGCTCGGGCGTACCGACCAGGAACAGGCCGCCGAACGACCAGAACGCCTGGCCGCCCATATTCGTCTCGGGCTCCTGGTCAAGCAGCAGTACCCGCCGTCCGGCCCGGGCCAGCTCCGCGGTGGCGGCCAGCCCCGCCAGCCCGGCGCCCACCACGATCACATCTGTGTCCATCATCAGGTCATCAAACCGCATTAATCTGGCGGCGTGACCTTCGATACGATCGGCACGTGCCTGATCGCGAGAAAATTGTCAGGTTTAACGCGGCACAGCCTCAGACCCTGTACCGCGCTGCCGGCCGGCAGTTACGTCGCGGACACGGGATTTGCGAGGTGCCTGATCAAGCCTCGGCGCGGTACTGGTTCAGATTTTTCCGGCTTCGCGCCGCGGGAGTGTCCCCTCCGGGCGGGCTCGTCCGTCCTTCTCACGGGTGGCGCTCGCCACCACGCGGAGAAACGAGGAGACCGATGACCAGCAAGACCACCACAGCAGGGTCCGACGCCGACCGGCAGGCCATTCTCGACGTACTCGCGGGCTTGTACAAGGCGTGGGAAGCCAACGACGCCGAGGCGTTCGTGGCCGACTACACCGACGACGCCAGCGTGGTCCAGCCCGGCGTCTACAAGAAGGACCGCGAGGAGATCCGCGCCACGATGGCCGCGGGGTTCGCGGGCCCGCTCCGTGGGTCGCGGGCGACCGACCACCCGGCGGACGTCCGTTTCCTCACCGACGACACGGCCGTAGTGATCAGCGAGGGCGGGATCATCTTCCCCGGGCAGGACGCTGTCGCGAGCGAGGGACTGGTGCGCGCGACCTGGGTGCTGGTCAGGCGCGACGGCGGCTGGCGCATCGCCTGCTACCACAACAGCCCCGCCAGCTAAGGCGCCGTCTTCCGGGTACGGGGCGTTCCCTTCCGGGGGAGCCACCCCCTACCCGGAAGGGAACGGGTGCCAGGGCCGTAGCAGCGGTTGGCGCAGTCGAGATCGCCCAGGTAAAACGGTACGGCATGGTCCGCTGAACGGAAGGAACCGTGACGATGACGCTGTATGTGGCCTTGTGCTACTACGACCGGGACCAGTACTGGGACTCACCGCCGGAGACGGAGCTCTCCGCCGAGTACACGGAGTTCGCCCGCCGGGCCACCGAGGCCGGGGTCATGCGCGGCGGCGAAGCTCTGCACCCGGTGACCATGTCGACCACCATCACCGTCTCGGGCGGCAAGGGCGGCGACGTCCTGCTGGTCGACGGCCCTTACGCCGAGGCGAAGGAGGTCCTGGGCGGATACTTTCTGCTGGAGGCGGCCGACCTCGACGAGGCCATCGCGTGGGCGGCGCAGAACCCGGCCGCCTGGCGGGGAAAGATCGAGCTTCGCCCGATAGCCCCGATACACGCCTAGGTGCACCCTGGCATGGACGCCACCGACACTCTGGTCGAGGTGCTGAAGGGCGAAGGTCCCAGGGTGCTGGCCACGCTGGCCAGGACCATCGGCGACCTAGCCGTCGCCGAGGACGCGCTCTCCGAGGCCACGATCACCGCCCTGCATGCCTGGCCCAGAACGGGGATCCCTGACAACCCGCGGGCCTGGCTGACAGTGGTCGCCCGCCGCAAGGCGCTTGACCTGCTGCGACGCGAGTCAGCCCGGGCCGCCAAGGAGACCGCCGCGTTCCGGTGGGGAACCGGGGCCGCACCGGACCAGATCGACGAGGCGATCGAGGCGATCGAACCAGAGAGCTCGCTGCGCGACGATATGCTGCGCCTGATCTTCACCTGCTGCCACCCGGCGCTCGGCCGTGAGGCTCAGGTGGCCCTCTCGCTGCGCACGCTGGCCCGGCTCGAGGTACCGGCCATCGCCCGCGCCTTCCTGGTGCCTGAGGCCACCATGGCGAAGCGCCTGGTACGGGCCCGCTCCAAGATCGCCACGGCCCGCATCCCCTACGCGATCCCCTCTGATACGGAGCTTCCCGGCCGACTGGCCGCGGTGCTGGCGGTGGTGTACCTGGTCGCCACCGAGGCTCACGCCCCGACCGGCGGGGACGCGGTGGCCCGTGTCGATCTCGAGGCCGAGGCAATCCGGCTGGCTCGCTTGCTGGCCGGCCTGATGCCCGGCGAGCCCGAGGCGCTCTCCCTGCTGGCTCTGTTGCTGCTGACCTCGGCCCGCACCTGCGCCCGCACCGACGTCGACGGTAACCCGGTGACCCTGGCGGACCAGGACCGCACCCGCTGGAACCGGGCCGCGATCACCGAGGGTTCGGCGTGGCTGTCCCAGGCGGTGGCCCGGTCCGGCGGGGTCGCCGGGCCCTATCAGATCCAGGCTCACCTCGCCGCGGCCCACTCGACCGCTCCCAGCTGGCCGGTGACGGACTGGGACCGGATCGTCGGCCTCTACGACTTGCTCGGGTCGATCACGGCCAACCCGGTGGTGGCGCTCAACCGGGCGGTCGCGGTCACCGAGCGCGACGGCCCCGAGGCGGGGCTGGCTGCCCTGAAGGCCATCGTCGGCCTGGAGTACTCACATCTATGGCACGCTGCCCTGGCGGACAACCTGCGCCGGCTTGGCCGCACGAGCGAGGCGGCCGGAGAACTCCACGCCGCGCTGACCCTGGCGCCCGGCGAAGTCGAACGGCGCCTCCTGCAGGGCCGTCTGCGCACCGTGCGGTCCGAGCTCGGCTGACGGCTTCACGCGCCTGAAGATGCCATGGTCGCCCACGCTATACTACGGACTGTAGTAGAGGTATCGAACCGGACGGAGCGCCAGGATGCCACGAGCGCGTGCGGTTGTGATCGGTGCAGGGATCGGGGGCCTGGCGGCGGCAGCAGGGCTGCGCCTGGCTGGCTGGCACGTCACCGTCTGCGAGCGCGCGGCGTCGCTTGAGCCGGTCGGGGCAGCTCTGGCGCTGGCTCCTAACGGACTGCGGGCACTGGACGCCGTCGGCGCCGGGGACGGGCTCCGGGGCCTGGCAGTTCCGCAGGAACTGGGCATCCGCCGGTCCGATGGCCGGTGGCTGATACGCAGCACCACCGGCCGGATGATCTCCGACCGGTTCGGGGACCCGGTTATCCTGCTGGCGCGGGCGGCCGTGATCGACGCGCTGGAGGCCTGCCTCCCCGGCGACGTGCTCTCCCTGGGAATCGAGGTGACGTCGGTCGAGCCTGGGGGGAAGGCAGGGCAGAACGGGACATCGGTAGCGCGCGTCGCTACCACGGCGGGCGAGCTGGATGCCGACCTCGTCGTGGCTGCCGACGGGATCGGCTCCGGAACGCGCTCGGTCCTGTTCCCCGGCCATCCGGGGCTCCGCTACGCCGGGTTCACTACCTGGCGGCTGCTCACAGGTCCCATGACCGGGCAGTTTCCCATGGCGGAGAGCTGGGGGCGCGGCACCGTCTTCGGCGTCATGCCGCTGTCCGACAGGCGCGTCTACTGCTACGCGGCCGCGCCCGCGGAACCCGGCGCGCGCGCCCGCGACGAGCTGGCCGAACTGGCCGGGCTCTTCGGCACCTGGCACGAGCCGATCCCGGAGCTGCTCGCGGCCGGCCGGCCGCAGGACGTACTCCGCCATGATGTCGCCGAGCTGGCCGCGCCGCTGCCGTCCTTCCACCACGGCCGGGTCGCACTGCTCGGCGACGCGGCCCACCCCATGACCCCGAACCTCGGCCAGGGCGCGTGCCAGGCACTCGAAGACGCCGCGGTCATCTCCCGGCTGGCCGCCGGAACAGAACCGGACGCGGTAGCCGGGATGCTGGCCCGCTATACCGCCGACAGGCTGCCGCGCACCACCGACGTCGTCCGCTGGTCCCGCCGGGCCGCCACCATGACGACCTGGGCCTCGCCTCCCGCCGTCGCGTTCCGCAACACGGTGGTATGGCTGACAGGCAAGCTCGCGCCGGGAGCCGCGCTCCGCAGCCTCGCCCCCATCTACGGCTGGCAACCCCCGGCGGCAGCCCGCCCCGGCGGCGCGGGCTAACGGACGCAACAGCACCACACGGCCCGCCTCAGGCGTGAGAAAAGGACATCTGACCTCTCCCTGGACGCTTTTGTCCTTAGTGCCCGATGGCCAGCTGAACGATCCTGACGATGACCAGGATCATCGCGATGGCCAGGTAGCTGCGCAGCACGGTCAGCCCGATCTTGCGGCCGGTGGACATGATCGGCTTGGACAGCATGTTGAGCGGCGGCATCCGCCAGCTCTCGCGGTCACGCCGGTCTACCTCGACCGAGCTGTGCGCCCGGAGTGACCGGATCAGCGTCCAGCCGCCCGCGGCGACGGACACCGCCGTGCAGCCCAGGAAGATGCTCAGGATCTGCCGCTCGGTGATGCGGGGGAACAGTACCGAGGCGGTCAGCACGACCGACATCGTGATGAGCACGGCGACCACGGCCGAGGTGAACATGTTGGTGCCCCGGCGGTTGACCCAGGGGCCGAGGACGGCGCGGTCGTTGCACAGCAGCAGCAGGAAGACCGTGGCGGCCGGCAGCAGCACGCCGGCTAGCGCCTGAACGCCCTCGATGATCACCCCGAGCGGGGCGCCGGGGATGAGCACGATGGCCGCGGCGACGGCGATCAGCACGGCGTAGATCGCGTAGAAGCCCTTGGCCTGGCGGAACCCGCGGTGCAGCGAGTGCTTGAGACCCAGAGTGTCGCCGACCGCGTACGCGGTGGACAGCGAGACCGCGAACGCCCCGATGATGGCGGCGTCGAGCAGTGCCACCGCGAATACCGCGCCCGCGACCCGGCCCGCCGAAGCGGCGATGCCGTGCGCTAGGCCGGCGGCGTCGGTGAAGTGGCCCGCGGCGGGCGAGCCGGCGAAGGCGGCGGCGGTCGCACCCATCAGCGCGGCCGCGCCGACCACTACGATCACGATGCCGATCCACAGGTCGACCTTCTCGTAGCGGATGAACCGCGGTGTGATCCGCTTGTCGACGACGTAGGACTGCTGGAAGAACAACTGCCAGGGCGCCACCGTGGTGCCGACGATGCCGATGATCAGCAGCATGACCGTGGCCATCTGCCCGGAGCCGCCGGGCAGGCTGGGGACGACGAAGCCGCGCGCCATCTGCGCGCCCGACGGGTGCGAGAACAGGTACAGCGGGATCAGCAGCAGCGATCCGGCGCAGAACGTCACGGCGATCCGCTCGAACCTGCGGAAGCTGCCGGTGAACGCCGCGGCCAGGATCACGCAGGCCGCGAGCGGCACCGCCACCAGCCTGGGCACGCCGAGGTACCCGGCCGCCAGGATAATCCCGATGAACTCGGTGACCAGAGTCAGCGCGTTCAGGATGAACAGGTCGATGACCTCCAGCGCGCCCCAGAACTTCCCGAACCTCTCGATGATCAGCCGGGCGTGACCGACGCCGGTGACCGCGCCCAGCCTGAGCACCATTTCCTGGTTCACGTACAGCACCGGCACCAGCAGCAGCAGCGTCCACAGCAGCCGGGTGCCGTAGTTCTGGCCGGCCTGCCCGTAGGTGGAGAACGCGCCGGCGTCGTTGTCGCCGCACATTACGATCAGCCCGGGGCCCACGATGGCCAGCAGCGTCTTGAGCTTGGCGGAAAGCCCCGCCCGGGGGGCCAGGTCGTCGGCCGGGATCGTCCCGAGCGCGCCGCGGATGTCGCCGAGGTGCGCCTCGTCAAGGACGGCGGTACGAGTGGCACGGGTGATGGAGGCCATAGTTAACACCCCTCTCACGTCATGAGGACGACGAGATCGGGGGCACACGCCTACGGGCCCCTCATCGGGGGCGGCAGGAATAACGAAGCAGCGGGGTTAAGCGGACCGGCGTGTGCCCGGAACAGAAATAGGAAAGCAGCGAGCAGGGCCTACTTCGGCCCGGACTATCAGAGTCCATCGCGTGCCTCCCTTCCATCCGTGACGCACAGGGGCGCCAGGCCGCCCCTGCGGCTGACCGCCGCCGAGGCGTTTCTCCGCGTGACACAAGAGGAACAATGGCCGGGAGCAAAGAAATCCCAGGCCGCACCTCTCTCGTAAGAGCTTTGGCACTCCACGGCGTATTGCGACCGCCGGCGCTTGACCGGTTCCTCGACCGCCAGCCACTTGGCCTCACCCCTTAGGCCGGGGAGAGGTGTCCTGATCCGGAGCGTCTCTCGACGGTTGGGATCAGTGGCCTATGTCCGTGAAGACGCCTCACCGAACGAGGTGTCCCATTTTCGCCTCCAGCATGCCCTGGCTGAAAGCTTAGTGTCAACTCGACGCGGCCAGCAGGGGCAGCGTGACGGTGGCCGGCGCGCTGTGAGCGCCGACGTTCGGCCGGGCGCCGGGGTACAGCACGGTGACGCTCGTATAGCGCTGGCTACCCGGATGGCCGGGCAGCGACGCTCCGCCCCAGAAGACGACATCCACCGGGTAGCCATGGAAATGACCGGCCGCGCAGTAGGGGATGCAGTTGTCGACCTCCTGGACGCCGGTGGCGCTGGCCAGCCCCGCGCCCCAGCTGGCCCAGGACACGCCGGTCAGGTAGTCGTTGCCGTCCGCGCAGGACAGCGTGAACTCCGATGGCCGGACCTGAGGCTGGCCCAGGCAGTCGACGACCACGGGCCGTTCTGAGAAATGGCGCGCGAAGACCGCCCCAGCCGATGAGGTTCGCGATGAGGCCTGCGCGGCCGAGTTGAGGGCGCCTGCCCCCAGGCCCAAGCCGAGGCCGAGGCCCGGAACGGAAATCGCCGCGATGACGGCAGCAGTAAGACGGCCCCGCTTCAATCTAACTCCCCTGGTTACGCTCGATCGTCGTTGACCCGTGTTTTAAGACGCGCGCCGGGGGCGCCCGGTTGCCAAGCGTAACCGTGATTCCCGGCTGGCCGGAGTCCATTTCCCGGCGCGTCGGGCGCTTATTCCGGCTCTGGCCGACCGCAAGGGCCCGACCGTAATGGCGCGACCGGGATGCCGAGACCAGGAAGGACCTGGGCCGCCGGCAGCGCGGCGAGCAACTCGCCGGGCAGCCTGAGCTTGGAACCGCGGATACCGGATCCGATCACCACCGATCCGGTCTTGGCCACGGCCTCGTCGACGAGGACCGGCCAGCTCGCGGGCAAGCCGACCGGGGTGATCCCGCCGTACTCCATACCCGAGGCGGCCGTCACCGCGTCGACCGGGGCGAAGGATGCCTTCCGGGCGTCCAGGTGCCTGCGCACCAGACCGTTGACGTCCGCCCGCGTGGTCGCCGCCACCATGCAGGCCGCATAGCTGGTCACCCCGCCGCGTTTGGCCGCGATGACCACGCAGTTCGCCGACTCCGCGGGGGAGACGCCGTACCGCTCGCAGAACGCGGCCGTGTCCGCGAGGGCCGGGTCGATCTCGGCGACCTCGACTTCTGCCGCGTCCGGCAGGCCGCGCAGCGCCGCCGCCACCGGCGCGGCGAGCAGGTGCGGCTGGGACAGGGCCGGGGCGAAGGCAAGCTCAAAACTCATGCGCCTTATCCAACCAGACCGTTCCGACCAGACCGTGACTTCCGCGGCCCGTGACCTCCGCGGCCCCAGGGCGTCATGGCAGGGTAGATGCCGTGGTGATTGACGCGCATCTGCACCTGTGGGACACCCGCCGACAGCACTACGCGTGGCTGCAGCGGCCGGAGAACTCCGCCATCAACCGCAGCTTCGGCTTCGAGGATTTCCGCGCGCGGGCCGCCGCGACCCCGGTCGCGCGGGCGGTCCTGGTACAGGCTGATGACACCGCCGCAGACACCGAGGCGATGTTCGAAGTCGCGGCGGCGCACCCCGAGATCGCCGGCGTGGTGGCCTGGGTGCCACTCGATCGTCCGGCCGAGGCGGCTGAGCAGCTCGACCGGCTCGCGGCGCGGCCGGGCTTCGCCGGCATCCGCAACCTGACCCATGACCAGCCCGATCCCGACTGGCTGCTGCGTCCCTCGGTGGGCGAGGGGCTCGCGCTGCTCGAACAGCGGAACATCCCGTTCGACGTGATCTGCGTGCTGCCCCGGCACCTCAGCCACGTGCCAGCGCTGTCGCAGCGGTACCCCGCGCTCCGGATGGTCCTCGATCACCTGGCCCACCCGCCGCTTGGCGATGCTCAGTCTGCGGGCGCCACAGAATGGCAGGCGCTGATCACCGCGGCCGCGCGCAATCCGCTCGTGTTCGCAAAGATCTCCGGCCTGTACCCGCCGGGCCCGTTCGGATCCTGGACCGCCGATGACATCAGTGCCGTCGTGGAGTTCGCGCTCGAGCTCTTCGGGCCAGACCGGCTGATGTTCGGCAGCGACTGGCCGGTCGCCGAACTGGGCGGCGGCTACGTCAAGGTGTGGTCGGAGCTGTCGGCGATCTTCGATCAGCTGCCCGCATCCGACCGTGCCGCCGTGCTCGGCGGAACCGCCACCCGCTACTACGGCCTGAAACGCGCTGCAGCCTGAAGCGCTGCGGCCTGAAGCGCGCTGCGGCTCGTACCCGCGGAAGTCTTCGGAGCCGAAAACTGTTACGTGATGTGGGGCAATCTGATTTAGTCTTCACGCCGGTATGGAGTCGCGTTCTGTGATGTCTTCACCCGCCGGCCTCGCTAAGCGCTCAACGCGCGCGCAGGCACGGGCCGGGCTGCGGGCCGCCCGCCGGGCGGCCATGCCGCCGATCTCCTATCCGCCTGAGCTTCCGGTCAGCCAGCGCAAGGACGAGATCCTGCGCGCCATCCGGGACCACCAGGTGGTCATCATCGCGGGGGAGACGGGCTCGGGAAAGACGACCCAGATCCCCAAGATCTGCCTGGAGCTCGGCCGTGGCGTCGCCGGGCAGATCGGGCACACCCAGCCGCGCCGGCTGGCGGCCAGGACCGTCGCCGAACGGATCGCTGAGGAACTCGGCAGCCCGCTCGGCGAGACCGTGGGCTACAAGGTGCGCTTCACCGACGTGTCCGCCGACGACACGCTGGTCAAGCTGATGACCGACGGCATCTTGCTGACCGAGCTCACCCGTGACCGGCAGCTGAGCCGCTACGACACGCTCATCATCGACGAGGCGCACGAACGCAGCCTGAACATCGACTTCATCCTCGGCTACCTCAGGCAGCTGCTGCCCAGGCGCCCGGATCTGAAGGTGATCATCACCTCGGCCACCATCGACCCGGAGCGGTTCGCGGCCGCCTTTTCCGGCGCGCCCATCGTCGAGGTGTCCGGCCGGACCTACCCGGTGGAGGTCCGGTACCGGCCGCCGCGTGAGGGCGGCGAAGACGCTGACCTCGGCCAGGCGATCAGCGACGCGGTCGACGAACTGTCCGCCGAGGGACCGGGTGACATCCTGGTGTTCCTCAGCGGGGAACGTGAGATCCGCGACACCGCGGACCTGCTTTCGGGGCGGGACCGGCTTGAGGTGCTGCCGTTGTACTCGCGGCTGTCCGCCGCCGAGCAGCACAAGGTCTTCCAGCGCCGGTCCGCCTCGAGCTTCACCCGCCGGGTGGTGCTCGCCACCAACGTGGCCGAGACCTCGCTCACCGTGCCCGGCATCAAGTACGTCATCGACCCGGGCGCCGCGCGCATCTCCAGGTACAGCTACCGGACCAAGGTGCAGCGGCTGCCGATCGAGCCGATCTCGCAGGCCTCGGCCAACCAGCGCAAGGGCCGCTGCGGGCGCACCGCGGACGGCATCTGCATCCGGCTGTACTCCGAGGAAGACTTCGCCTCGCGGCCGGAGTTCACCGACCCCGAGATCCTGCGGACGAACCTGGCCTCGGTGATCTTGCAGATGGCGGCCCTCGGCCTGGGGGACGTGCCGAAGTTCCCGTTCATCGAACCGCCTGACGCCCGCAATATCGCCGACGGGCTGACCCTGCTCACCGAGCTGAACGCGTTCTCCGGCGGCCGGATCACCGGTCTGGGCCGCAAGCTGGCCCGCCTGCCGGTGGATCCGCGCATCGGCCGGATGATCCTGGAGGCCGACCGGAACGGGTGCACCCGCGAGGTCCTGATCATCGCGGCCGCCCTGTCCATCCAGGATCCTCGTGAGCGGCCGTTGGACGCGCAGCAGGCGGCCGACGACAAGCACCGCCGGTTCGCCGACCCAGACTCGGACTTCATCGCCTACCTGAACCTGTGGGACTACCTGGCTGAGCGGCAGCGCGAGCTTTCCTCCTCGGCCTTCCGCCGGATGTGCCGGGCCGAGTACCTGAACTACCTGCGCGTCCGCGAGTGGCAGGACCTGCACGGACAGCTGCAAAGGCTGGCCGGCGACCTGGGCGTGACGGTCAGCTCGTCATCTTCGGAACGGGCACGGGTGCATGCTTCACTGCTAGCTGGCCTGCTGTCCCAGATCGGAATGAAGCTGCTGGCGACCGAGCCGTCCCGGCCGGCCTCGTCGGCGGCAGGCGCCGGAACCGGAGCGAGCCCCGGCTCTGCTGGTCGACGGCCCCGGGCCGAGTACCTCGGCGCCCGCAACGCCAGGTTCGCCATCTTCCCCGGCTCCAGCCTGGCCCGGAAGGGGCCGGACTGGATCGTGGCGGGCGAGCTGGTGGAGACCTCCAAGCTGTGGGCACGGACCGTGGCGCGGATCGAGCCCGAGTGGGTGGAGCCGCTGGCCGGGCACCTGGTCAAGCGCAGTTACAGCGAGCCGCACTGGGAGAAGAAGCGCGGCGGCGCGGTCGCGCTGGAGAAGGTGACCCTGTACGGGGTGCCGCTGGTCGTGGACCGCAAGGTCGGCTACGGGCGCATCGACCCGGCGGCGGCGCGGGACCTGTTCATCAGGCACGCGCTGGTCGAAGGTGACTGGCAGACCTCGCACAAGTTCTTCGCCGAGAACAGGCGGCTGCTGGCCGAGGCCGAAGAGGTCGAGCATCGGGCCCGCCGCCGGGGCCTGGTCATCGGCGAGGATGAGCTTTTCGCCTTCTACGACACCCGGATACCCGCGGACGTGGTCTCGGCCCAGCACTTCGACACGTGGTGGAAGCAGGCCCGCCGGGCCGATCCGGACCTGCTGACGTTCACCGCGAGCGACCTGCTCAGCGACGACGCCGGCGAGATCAGCGCGGACGCCTACCCGGACAGCTGGACCTCCGAGTCGGCCGGCAATTCCCCGGCCGGGGTGCTGCCGCTCTCCTATGCCTTCGAGCCCGGCAGCCAGGCCGATGGAGTGACCGTCGACATCCCGCTGAGCAGGCTCAATCAGGTAGACGCGGCCGAGTTCTCCTGGCAGGTGCCCGGGCTGCGCACCGAGCTGGTCACCGAGATGATCCGGTCGCTGCCCAAGGCGCTGCGCCGCGACCTGGTCCCCGCGCCCGACGTGGCGCGGGAGGTCACCGGCCGCCTCGGCCGGCCGGCCGGGGACCTGCGGGATGCGGTCGCCCGCGAGCTGCGGTCGCTGCGCGGCGTCAACGTGCCTCGTGACGCCTGGGATCTCTCCAAGCTGCCGCCGCACCTGCGGATCACGGTCCGGGTAACCGACGGGGACCACGTCCTGGCCGAAGGTAAAGATGTCGGCGAGCTGCAGCGCGAGCTCCGGCCCCGGCTGCGGGCCGTGCTGTCGCAGGCGGCCCGGGGGATCACGCGTTCGGGCCTGAGCTCGTGGAACTTTGGCGCGCTGCCCAAGGTCTTCACCGAGGGCACCGTGGTCGCCTACCCCGCCCTATTCGACGTGGGCGCCGCCGTCGACGTCCGGCTGTTCGAGACCGAGGCCGCGGCGCGGACGGCCATGTGGGCGGGGACCCGGCGGCTGATCCTGCTGGGCGCGCCGTCGCCGGTAAAGTCGGTCGCGGACGGCTTGCCGACCCGGGCGAAGCTGGCGCTCAGCCACAACCCGCACGGCGGCGTCGCGGCGATGTTCGCCGACTGCATCAGCTGCGCCGCCGACTACCTGATGGCCGAGGCGGGCGGGCCGGCCTGGGATCGCGACGGCTTTGAGCGGCTCTGCACCGCGGTCCGGTCCCGCCTGCACGAGGTGACCGGAGATGTCGTGCGGAGGGTGGAGTCCGCGCTGCGCCTGTCCCACGCGATCGAGACCCGCCTGGACGACGTCCGGGGCGAGGCCGCACGGCCGGCCGTCGCCGACATGCGCGCTCAGCTGGCCGGGCTCATCTTTCCGGGGTTCGTGACCGCCACCGGCTACCGGCGGCTCCCGCACCTGGCTCGCTACCTGCAGGGGATAGAGCGGCGGCTGAACAAGCTGCCGGAGAACCCGGCCCGCGACGCGGCGAACATGGCTATCGCCCAGCGGGTTGAGCAGGCATACGCCCAGGCGGTCGCGGAGCTGCGCGGCGCAGGCCGGGAGAGCCAAGCGGGTCTGCCCGACGGCGATCTGCGCGAGGCACGCTGGATGCTCGAGGAGCTCCGGGTGAGCCTTTTCGCCCAGACTCTCGGCACCCAGGCTCCCGTGTCCGAGAACCGCGTGCTCGCGGCCCTTGACCGGCTCAGCGCCTGACGCTGGCTGGTAGCTGAACCTGCCTCACTGCGCCGCGGCATCCTGACCCGCGTCCGGGCGTGTCGTTACCCGCCTTTGGACTACATAAAATGCTACCTTCTTCTTTGGGTAGCACAATGTTCGTTTATGCGGAGCATAAACCGCAGAAAGGCAGGAACCGTGACCGGAGAACCCCCCGTACGGCGCCGCCTCGTCGGAGGCGCTTTGCGCCGGTACCGGGAGCATGTCGGCTACACGCTCGAAGATGCGGCGCGCGTGCTTGAGTGCGACCGTTCGAAGATCAGCAGGATCGAAACCGGCCAGCGTGGTATCCGGCCCAAGGAACTGCGCGAGCTGCTGACCGAGTACGGCGTGCCGGAGAGTGACCAGGCCGCGCTGGTGGCCATCGCCAGCCGCGGCGGGCAGCGAGGCTGGTGGCATCCCTATGCGGGCAGCTTCTCCGAGGCGTACCTGGATTACGTCATCATGGAGTCGCTCGCCTCGGAGATCATGGCATACGAGGCTCAGCTCGTCCCCGACCTGCTGCAAACCGAGGACTACGCCCGCGCCATCGCGGTCGCCGTGCCCGGCTACACCACCGGCGGCCAGCGGGAGGATGCCATCGCGGCCATGGAACTGCGGCGCCAGGGTGTGCTGACCGGGAAGCCTTCGGGTTCTTCGGGGTCTTCGGGTTCTTCGGGGCGGCGTCTGTGGGTCATCCTGGGCGAAGGCGCCCTGTACCAGGAGGTCGGCGGCCCCGGCGTCCTGGCCGGGCAGATCCGCCACCTCGTCCAGCTGAGCGAGGATCTTCCTGACCTGACCCTTCAGGTCCTGCCGTTCTCGGCCGGGGCGCATGCCGCTGCAGGCAGCGCATCTCTCGCCATCCTGCGGTTCTCCGATGCGCCCAGCCTGGGCGTGGTCTACGTGGAGGCGCTATCCGGCGGCGTCTACCTGGAGAGCCAAGCGGACGTCGCCCGCTACATTCGCGCGTTCGCGCTGCTGCGCGCGTCTGCGCTCAGCGCCGCTGACAGCGTGCGCCTGCTGCGGAGTCTCGGAGACCTAGCGTGACCGAATCCGGCAGGTCCGGCCGGACCCAGGGCCTGCAACGCTGCCGGACCGGCCGTAGTCATCGTGATCTGAGCGGCTAGCGCCGTGCACGCTGTCGCAGAGGTTCACGCGTGGAGTCTCCGGAAGATAACGCCGTCTCGGCCTGAGCAAGCCATGCGCCGGCCTGTCCCGCGGCCCGGGCAACGGGGCGATCCTCCGTCATGACCTCAGACGATATAAGTGTTATCAACTCTTAATTGAAAATTACGCAACCAAATGGTGACATGTCATTTCGGACCATCCGCGTTTCGGTTGCTTCTGGGACTGGTGTGGCAGTAGAACAAACGGCGTCCGAACGCGGGATTACGTGTCCGAATAGAAATATTTTCCCTGGATGCATCTTTGCGCCTAGCCATTAGGCTTGTTTTGCACGTATGTCGGCAAAAGGGGCTTTGGCTGACGTTAGGTGGCGCAACGTGGCACGGGGCTTGCAGCGAGGGGACCCGCAGCTGATCGGTCCGTACCGGCTGGTCGGGCAGCTTGGCTGCGGTGGCATGGGACGGGTATTTCTGGGCCTTTCGGCGGGCGGCCGACCGGTCGCGGTGAAGGTGATCCGGGCTGAGCTGGCCGCGGATCAGGAGTTCCGGGTCAGGTTCGGCCGGGAGGTCGCCGCCGCCCGGCGGGTGAGCGGGCTGTTCACCGCGCTGGTGGTCGATGCGGATGTGGACGGCCCGGTGCCCTGGCTGGCTACTGCTTACGTCAGCGGGCCTGCGCTGTCTGACGCGATCGCCCGTCACGGGCCGATGTCAGCCCGGCCAGCGCTGGCGCTCGCGGCGGGGCTGGCGGAGGGCCTGAGCGCGATTCACGCCGCATCTGTGGTGCACTGCGACCTGAAGCCCTCCAACGTGCTGCTGTCGCAGGACGGGCCGCGGGTGATTGACTTCGGCATCTCGCGCGCCGCAGAGGCTGCGTCGGTAACAGGAACGGGCCTGGTGGTCGGCTCGCCCGGGTTCATGTCTCCTGAGCAGGCCATGGGCGGGGATATCGGGCCGCCAAGCGATGTGTTCAGCCTCGGTGCGGTGCTCGCGTTCGCCGCCACAGGGCAGGGGCCGTTCGGCGAGGGGTCGAGTCCCGAGCTGGCCTACCGGCTCGTTTACAGCGAGCCGAACCTGGATCGGCTGCCCACCGAACTGTGCTCTCTGGTCCGGCACTGCCTGGCCAAGGAGCCAGCCGGACGGCCCACCGCCGACGAACTACTGGCCGAGGTGGCGGCCGTGCAATCCGCGGCCGGCTGGCTGTCGGACACGGCCATCGGAGCATTCGCCGACTACCTCGCGCCCAACCCGCCTCAGGCGGCCGCCGCTGCTCGCCCGGCTTCTCCGGGGCAAACGCCCGGGCCCGCGCGACCCGATTCCGCGCGACCCGATTCCAGGCGACCCGCTTCTGGGCGCACCCGGTTCGGGTCGGCCCGGTCGCCCGGCCGGGACCAGATGTCGCGACGTCGCTGGTGGCGGCCGCTGGCGGCGGCCGGGGTCACGGCCACTGTCCTGGCGGCGTCGGCCGCGGTCAGCTTCGCCCTGTCCGGCGTGGCCAGGCATTCCTACGCCGCCTCGCTCCAGCCGAGGGTCGCGGCGACCCGAGCCGCCCCGGCAACCGGGCCGGCCTCGTTCCCGGGTGCGTCGCCATCGGTGTCGCCCTCGAGGACGTCATCATCACCCAGCACCTTCCCCGGCGCGGCTCCTGCGGACATCGTCCCGGCGATAGACACCCTCACGTCGCCGGGCACGCCGTCCGCCAGTACTTCGCCCCCGTCGGCTAAGCCGCCGGCCGCGTCGGCGTCCCCCACGCCGACTACCTCTGCGTCCCCGACCGCATCGGCATCCCCGACCGCATCTGCGTCATCGTCACCGGGCCCGTCACCGTCCACGTCACCGGCACCGCCCCTGCCGCTGATCACGAGCGTGGCGACATACCGGGAAGGCGTACGGGTCTACTTCGACGTGCATTACGCCGACCCGGGTAACGACGCCCAGGGTTTCGGCTTCACGGGCTCAAACGGCAATCGCTGGGCGGAGGGAACCTATCCGTTCTCTAGCCCCGGAGCCGGCATCGTCGGACCGGATAGCATCGCTTATCCGCTCAACCTGGCCTGCGGAACGGCCCGTCAGCATGCCGCCGAAATCGAGGTCTGGATCTACGACGCGGCGGGAGCCAGCAGCCAGCCCGCCGTGATCCATCTGTCCTGCACAGCCTGACCGCGAGCTTCCGCTATGGTGACGCGTTGTTGACGCGCCAGGCCGGAGCCTCGGCTGTCCGGCACCTGGACTTGTGCTACCAGAGTGGCCTGTGGTGCCAGTGTGACGGAAGGGAGAACTGAGTATGCATAACGATGGACTTAATAGCTCCTTTGTCCGCGTGCAGGTCGGCACCCGGCCATTATTATTGCCCTGGCTGATATGACATCTAGAGCGTCATTACAGACGTTGGGGTGGGATTTAGCATGGTGAGGGCTTTGCAGCCTGCGGATCCGCGGCTGATCGG
>Ga0302178_10000921_pt1 | contig 25609 bp, 20 predicted proteins | sample I_Palsa_E1_3_FD_198790 | JGI IMG/M metagenome (GOLD analysis project Ga0302178, IMG submission 198790) | Peat permafrost microbial communities from Stordalen Mire near Abisko, Sweden - I_Palsa_E1_3 | ecosystem: Environmental > Terrestrial > Soil > Palsa > Peat permafrost | place: Sweden... | reverse complement strand
CCAGGATCGCGCAGGCTGCTCGTGACTTCGGCCCGGCCCCGCTGGCCGACGACATGGCGCTGCTGGTGCTAAGGGCGTCCTAATAAGAGCTAACGGGTCGGTCAGTCCGGCAGACTCGGGTCCGGTAGCCGCCGGCAGGTGAGCACTGTTGCGTCCCGGGCTCCTTTACGGGAAGCCCTACGGCTAGATTGTGCCCCTGCTGGTGGCCGGGAGAGTAGATCGCTGCTGGGATGTCGTGCCCGCTGCTGTGGCGTGAGCACTTGTTTATTAGGTCGCTGATGGTTCTCCCGCGGGCTGCCCTGGTTGCGGCATCGAGGTTGGGAGAGTGCGTGCTTTTCGTGGGAGATGACTGGGCTGAGGATCATCACGATGTCGAGTTGATGGACGAGGCTGGCCGCACGCTGGCCCGGGCGAGGCTGGCCGAGGGCGCGGCGGGAATGGCCCGGCTGCACGCGATGATCGGCGAGCAGTTCGGCGATTCCGAAGACGCGGAGGTGCGGGTCGGGATCGAGACTGACCGGGGCTTGTGGGTCCAGGCGCTGGTCGCGGCCGGGTACCTGGTGTTCGGGATCAACCCGCTGCAGGCGGCCCGGTACCGGGAGCGGCACGGGGTGTCGGGGGCCAAGAGCGACGCTGCCGACGGGCACGTCCTGGCGGACATGGTGCGCACTGACTCGCATCAGCTGCGCCCGGTGGCTGCTGACAGCCCGGGCGCGCAGGCGGTCAAGGTCGTGGCCCGGGCGCATAAGACGCTGATCTGGGAGCGGACCCGCCACGTCCAGCGGCTGCGCCATCAGCTGCGCGACTTCTTCCCCGCCGCGCTGGAGGCGTTCGGGGACCTGGACGCCCCCGACGCCCTGGAGCTGCTGGCCCGGGCACCTGACCCGGCCTCGGCCGCGAAGCTGACCACCGCGCAGGTCAGCGCCGCGCTCAAGCGCGCCCGCCGCCGCGACATCGCGGGCAAGACCGCCGCGATCCGGGCTGCGCTGCGCGGCCCGCAGCTGGCCCAGCCGCCCGCGGTCACCGCGGCCTGCGCCGCGGTGGTCCGCTCGCTGATCGCGGTGATTACCACCCTCAGCGCGCAGATCAAGGTCTTGCAGGGGCAGGTGGACGCGCATTTCAGTCAGCACCCGGACGCTGAGATCCTCCTGTCCCAGCCCGGCCTGGGACCCGTCCTCGGCGCCCGGGTGCTAGCCGAGTTCGGCGACGACCCCCGCCGTTACGCATCTGCGAAGGCCCGCAAGAACTACGCGGCCACCAGCCCGATCACCCGCCAGTCCGGGAAGAGGAAGACCGTGATGGCCCGGTACGTGCACAACGACCGGCTCCGCGACGCCCTCGACGGCCAGGCCTTCGCCGCCCTCAATGCCTCGCCCGGCGCCAGGGCCTGCTACGACGCCCAGCGCGCCCGCGGAGCCGGCCACCGGACCGCGCTGCGCCACCTCGCCAACCGGCTCACCGGCATCCTGCACGGCTGCCTCAAGACCCGCACGCTCTACGACGAGGCCACCGCCTGGCCACAGCACGCCAGCAAGGAAATCAGGACCGCCGCTTGACATTCAAGCTCCTGGGATGTCTAGCCGCGCTGAAGGCGAAGGAGACTCACACCGATGCCGGGGCCGAAGGCAGCCTCAGCCGGGGATGACCGCTGGCCACGGCACGGTAGGAGCCTCCGTTACTCTTTTTCCGCCGCTGCCGTTGAGCGGAGCAGGCGATGCGAGGCAGCATTTCTCAATTCGGCTGAATCTGACGGGCAACTTGTGCTGCGCTGTATACGTCGGGCCAGGTTTGTCCGCTTGCTTGGCTCGTGGGGGTTCAGGATGACCGAGGAGAGACCGGATCTGCCGCAGCACCCGTCGAGGCTTGCCAGCAGGCCACAGCCGGCCCGGGCGACACCGGGCGCTGGTCTGCCGGAAGACGATTATTCGGCTAGCAGTCCCTCGGCTACCAGCAGTCCTTCGGCCAGCAGCCCTTCAGGTAACAGTCCTTCTGTTAACAGTCCTTCAGGTACGGTGCCGCCCGCCAGCGGATGGCAGCCTGGCCGCGTGCGGGCGATGCGCGAGAGTGCCCCAGCCCCAGCCCCAGCCCCCGTTCCGGCCCCCGCTCCCGTTCCAGCCCCGGCCCCCGTTCCGGCCCCCGTTCCGGCCCCGGCAGCTGGTCCGGCCCCCGTCCCCAGCTCATGGAGCGCCTTCGAGCAGGCGCCCGGCCGCAGGGAAGGGGCGGAAGCCGCGCAGTTGCCCACGGCAACTGGCGGGCCAGCGCCGCTGCCCAAGCGGGTGCCGCGACGCGGCGCCGGACCGCGGGCCGTTCCACCACCCGGGACCCGGAGGCCCGTTCTACCCGTGCGCCTGCCCAGGGCAGCTCCTGACCCTGACGGGAAGAGCCGCGGCGCTTTTGAGCCGGCCCGCAAGCCCACGGATATTCCTGACCCGGGACCTCAGGACCGCGGCGCTTTTGAGCCGTCCGGCAAGCCCACGGATATTCCTGACCCCGGATCGCAGGACCGAGGTGGCGCTCAGCCGGCCCGGCCGGCCAAGGCCGGTTCCGCTCAGGCCGTGCCGAGACGCGGCGCATTCGAGCCCTCGGCCCAGGCCAGGGCACTGAGCAAACGCTCCCCCGTTCCGCCTGTCCTGCGGAGCACGCCAGAACTCGCCGGCCCGTCGAGCCCAGCCGGGGGCGAGCGCTCAGCTCTCCCCGCGGTCCCGCAGGGCGCGCCCGGGTCCGCCGCGAAGGCTCCGCCATCCTGGGCGACGGTACTGGCGACTACCGTGCGGCTCTGGGTGCGGCGCCGGCGGATACCAATCCTGCTCGCGCTGGCCCTGGTCCTGGCTGCCGCCGGAGGCCTCGCTTTTGCCTTGTCCAGGCACGGACCGCGCCCGGCGGATCCGCAGCCTGGCGCTGCGGCCGGCTCCGGGGTCGTCGCGGCTGCCGCCATCAGGTCCCAGACCGCTGGATGGGTCGCCCGGCAGGTCAATCATGATGCGACCGTGGCCTGTGACCCGGTGATGTGCGTCGCGCTGCACTCGCGCGGGTTCCCCGCGGCGAACCTGGTCCCGATCTTGCCAGCCAGGCCTGATCCGCTCGGCGCCGAACTTATCGTGGCAACGGCAGCCTTGCGGAACCAATTCGGCGCCCGGCTCGCGGCGGTGTATGCGCCGCAGGTGATCGCCCGTTTCGGTACGGGACCGGCCAGGATCGAGATCCGCACGATCCCGCCAGAAGGGACGGTTGCCTTTCGACGCCGGCTCGGCTCGGCGGAGCGCGCGGCCAGGAAACAGGGAGCACAGCTGCTGAGTAACAGGCAGATAATAACGTCGTCGGAGGCCGGCGTGGCGCTGGCCAGCGGCCGTGTCGACGGGCGGCTGCTCGCCACGCTCGCGACGCTGGCGGAGCAGCATCCCCTGCATGTCATCGCATTCGGCGACGCCAATCCTGGCGCAGGCCCCGCGATCCCGCTCCGTTCGGCTGACCTAGCCGGGGCGGACCAGGCGGCGGGACTCAGTGCCGCCGCCTATCAGCACTGGCTGCTCGGCTTCCTGCACGCCCAGCGGGCTGCCTACCGTGCTACCTCCGTCACCGTCGGGCGGGTCGCCGGCGGCGGAACCGTCGTGCAGATCGAATTTGCCGCTCCCAGCATGTAGCCGCACCGGCCGGCAGCCGCATCCCAGTCTGGCGCCGGGCTCGCGCCTGTGATCATTTGCCGGCGGTCACGGCTTTGAGCTCGTCGAGCGATTCGCGGATGACTTGCGGCAAGTCTGCCTGGCTGGTCCCGCCGGCCCAGCGTTCGAACGCGATCTTGAAGACAGCGATCCCTGCCTCGGCCGCCAGGCTCGCGGCCGGGTCCGTGACGCCGCGCTGGCGCAACGTGTCGGTCATCGCCGAGGCGAGTGCTGCCAGCTTGATCAGCTCGCGCTCTTGCAGCTCTGCGTTCGCAGCGATGACGGCCTGCCGCTGCCAGGCGTAGTCACGGCGCTCCTGGAGCAGGGCGCCGGCCGCCTCGAAGGCGGCGGCCACCGCATCGATCGGCGCTGCGGAATCAGGAGTGCTGGCTAGGGTCCTCACCAGGAACTCCTGCAGCCCGACCGCGCCCGCGAACAGGACCTCGCGCTTGTCGGCGAAGTGCCGGAAGAACGTCCGCTCCGTCAGTCCGGCCCGCGCGGCGATCTGCGCCACCGTGGTCTGGTCGAACCCGCGCTCGAGGTAAAGCTCCAGCGCCGCCCGCTCGAGCCGGCCGCGCGCATTTGGCTCCCACCGGCCCATGCCCCGATCATACTTGACGGCAGCAACTGACATCGGGTGTATAGTGATGACAGCAACTGACATCGATCTGCCCGAACGCACACCCTGTGCCGAGGACAGTCGATTACCTGGAGGTCTTTCTCATGCGTGTATTCGTCACCGGCGCGTCCGGCTGGATCGGCTCCGCCGTCGTACCCGAGCTCATCGGCGCGGGCCATCAGGTCACCGGGCTCGCCCGCTCGGATGCCTCGGCCGCTGCCCTCACCGCCGCCGGGGCACGGGTGCATCGCGGCACTCTTGACGATCTCGACAGCCTGCGGGATGCAGCTGCCGCATCGGACGGCGTGATCCATCTCGCGTTCAAGCACGACCTCGCCTTCACGGGCGACTTCCAGGGCGCTGCAGATGCGGACCGCCGCGCCGTCGAGACCTTCGGCGACGCGCTTGCCGGTTCTGACCGGCCGTTCGTCATCGCCTCCGGGACGCTCGGGCTCGCACCGGGGCGGGTGGCGACCGAACGGGACGGGCATGGTTCCGACCCGGCAGCCGCCGCTTGGGGCAGCGGCCCGCTGACCCGGCATGCCACGGCCGAGCTGGTGCTCTCCCTCGCTTCCCGCGGCGTCCGCTCGTCAGTCATGCGGCTCCCCCCGACCAATCACGGCGACGGAGATAACGGCTTCATGGCGACCATTGTCGGCATCGCCCGCGACAAGGGCATCTCCGGCTACATCGGTGACGGGTCCAACCGCTGGCCCGCCGTGCACCGCCTCGATTCCGCGCATCTCTTCCGCCTGGCACTGGAGAACGCCCCGGCGGGATCGACGCTGCACGCGGTCGCCGACGAGGGCGTGCCGATCCGCGACATCGCCGAAGTAATCGGCCGCCACCTGGACGTGCCGGTGGTCTCCGTCTCTGCCGAGGACGCCGCCGGGCACTTCACCTGGCTGGCCGGCTTCCTCGCGGCCGACAGCCCGGCCTCGAGCGCGCTGACCCGCGAGCTCCTCGGATGGCACCCGACCCAGCCCGGGCTCATCGACGACCTCGACAAGGGCCATTACTTCCCCAGCCCGTCCGCATGACCAGCCACACCCGAGCAGGATCACCGGCGCGGTCCAGCGCGGCTGGGCGCAGCTAGTCTTACCCCAGCGAGTCCTCAAACCGCCACGAGCAGCAAGCGGCTTGAGATCGCCACCGCGGCAGCCAGGTTGTCGAGGAAGAGCCCGCGCGCGAACGGATCATCCCGCAACTCCCACAGCAGCAGGGAGTTACTCCAGGCGAGGTCGCGCGCTGTGTTGATGGTCCAGCTGCAGACGAGGTCGTCTACTGCCTGCAGGTGGCGGTCGACGGCGAGCTCGGGCGCGGACTCGAACGATTGCCGGACCGACTGCTCGGCCGCGTCCAGCAGCCGGTCCACCTTCTGGAAATCGGCGAGATGCGAGCCTGCGGCGGGCGCGGTGGCCAGATCGGCGCACGTGGCGACAACTGCCATCGGCAAGTCGTGGTTGATATGAGCGTTCATGCCCGCGAGCGCAAACTGGATCGGCTCGATCCCCGTCTCGCCGCGCCGCTCGAAGAGGGGGCGCCAGGCCAGCGGCACCGCCGACGGGGTACCCGCTGCATCGGCCGCGTCGAAATAGAGATTGGCAAATGCCACGTCGAGCCTGGTCATGAAGACCGGATCGGCGAAGAACCGCTGGCCCAGGTCCCTGTCCACCTCTTGAGTGACCGCAAGGTACATGCGATTGAAACAGGCCAGGCCATCGCTGGCGGGAGCCGTTGCGTCGATCAGCTCCATCCGCCCGATTGCCTCGGCGATGGACGTGACGGGCGCCGACGGGCCCGGCGGAGCAGCGGACATGGCGTCACTATAGAACTGCAGGTCCGCCGCAGATGGGGGTATTGCGGCTGGAGATGGGCGGATGGCCTGGCGGAGATGAGCGTATTGCCCGGTGAAGACGGAGCGCCGCTGTGACGCGCGGCGAACGGCAGGCGGCACACTGTACGGATGACGGCCTACATCCTGGCGGATATCGACGTGACGGACCCGGCCCGGTACGAGGACTACAAGGTCCTCGCTGCGGCATCGGTGGAACAGTACGGCGGCCGCTACGCCGTGCGCGGCGGCACGGTCGAAGTGCTCGAAGGGACATGGCCGACGAACCGGTTCGTGGTACTTGAATTCGCCGACGGCGACGCCGCCCGCCGCTGGTACACCTCGCCGGAGTACACCGCGGCCATCGTGATCCGGCAGGAAACCTCGAACGCCAGGCTGGTGCTCGTCGAGCAGTAGCCTGGCGCTGCACGCCGGCACGGAGCGCTACCGATAAGGCCGGTTTCGTGTCGGCATTGACGAGCACCGTCGCGCTGGGTAATGCTCGGATCGAAACCGAGTCCGCGAGCCGCTTCGCGAGCTAACGTCGCGGGGCGGTGCGGCGTCCCAGAATCGGGGCATTTGTGTCCGCACCCCTGCTCACTCCCGGCCCGCACCGCAGCCCTGAGGAGGCAGCCGGGGCTCGCGCGGCCGGGCTGATCGCGGTCGCGGAGGACCTGGCCGGCGAGTTCTCGCTGCGCCCCCTGCTGGAGCGGATCCTGCTCCGCTGCACCGAGCTGCTCGGCTGCGACGCCGGCTCGATCTGCAGCGTCGATGAGGCGGCGGGCACGTATCGCAAGGAAGCTGACATCGGCATCGCCTGCCAGTCCGGCCACGTCTTCCCGCTTACCGAGGGGATGACAGGAGCCGTGGTGGCGCGCCGGGGCCCGGTGTGGTTCGCCAGGTATAGCGACGTTCGCGGTGGTCACGTGCCTCCCGATGCGCGGGCGACGCTTCGCGGCGTCATCGGCGTGCCGCTTGAGTGGCGCGGACGCATCATCGGCGCCTGCATCGTGTTCAGCCGCGACGAGAGGCGCTCGTTCGGACCTGCGGACGCCCAGCTGCTGCAGCTGTTCGCGAAGCATGCCGCGATCGCGCTTGCCAACGCCCGCATGCACGAGCAGGCGGAGGAGCGGGCCAGGGCCGAGGCCGCTGCCACCGAGCGTGAACGCCTGCTCCACGAGGTACATGACACGATCACCCAGCGGCTGGTGAGCATTCGCGTGCATCTTGAGACCGCCGAGCAGCGCGTCGCAGAAGACTCCAGGCAGCGTCTCGCCGGGGACGGCGCGGCGGACGGTCCCGCCGGGGACGGCGCGGCAGACGGTCCCGCCGGGGGCGGCACTACCTCGCTCGCCGCCCTGCTGGGACAGGCCAGCGCGGCGGCAAGGGATGCCCTCGCGGAAGCCAGGCTGACGCTGCTCGGGCTAGCATCCTCGCCGCTGGACGGGCGCACTCTCGACGCCGCACTGCAGTCGGAGGCCAGCTGGGCCGAAAGCATCGGCCGGCTGGAAGTACGGCTCGTCTCGGCCGGCCCGCCTGTTGCACTGGACGACCACATTGCGCACGAAGTCCTCCGCATGGCACGCGAAGCGCTGACGAACATCGTCCGGCACGCCGGCGCGCGCTCGGTCCGGCTCGGGCTCGTCTACGAGCGCGAGGCCGTCTCGCTGCTTGTCCAGGACGACGGCGAGGGCTTCGACCCGCGGGCCGACGGGCTGGACGAGCGCTTCGGGCTCCGCGCCATGACCGAGCGCGCGCGGGATCTCGGCGGCAGCGTCGAGGTCGACTCACTTCCCGGCTGGGGGACCCGGATCCGCGCCCGCTTCCCGTACGCCCGCGACGAGGCAACGGCCGGTCCCCGGCTGCGCGTGCTCGTCGCGGCGGCGCAGCCGGTGGTGCGGGCCGGCCTGTCCCGGCTGTTGTCGTGGACCGAGCCGGGCGTCGAGGTGGTCGGCGAGGCCGGGACTGCGGCCGACGCGCTGGAAGCCTGCCGCGCGCTGCGTCCCGACGTGGTGCTGGCAGACCTCGGGCTGACGGCCGGCGACGGCACTGGCGCGGTCCGGATGCTGCTTGGCCACGAGCCACGCCTTGCCATCGTGGCGCTCTGCGAGACCGATGACGATGAGCGGGTAGCCGACGCACTCCGGGCCGGAGCACGCGGCTGCGTGGATACCAGCGTGGATGGCCCTGAGCTTGCACGGGCCGTAGTGGCGGCCGGCCGCGGCCAGGCGATCCTGTCCGGCCCGGTACTACGGCAGCTGCATCGCGGGCTGCAGGGGGCCGGCCCGGAAGTTCCGCTGACCGACCGGGAGCGCGAGGTGCGCAAGCTAATGGAGCTCGGGCTGCCGGACAAGCTCATCGCCGGGCAGCTCGTGCTGTCCGTCAAGACAGTCGAGAAGCACGCGGGCGCCGTGCTGCGCAAGACCGGGGCACGTAACCGCACCGAGCTCGCAGCGCTGGCCGGACGGGCCAGGGCGCGATAGGAACAGGCCGGCGCGCCATAGCCGGGCAGGCCGGCGCCATAGCCGGGCAGGCCGGCGCGCGATAGCCGGCAGGCCGGCGCGCCATAGCCGGGCGGGCGCCGGTGGTAGGGGAAACCCTCCACGCAAAGGAGGACTTCCCCCGATCCATGATCGCCGCCGGCTGCGTAAGTTGGCCCCTGCCCGCCCGAGGAGGCTTGCTTGCCTGTCGTCCCGCTCAAGGACATCGTGGACCGAGGCTTCGCCGAGCGCTACGGCGTCGCGGCGATCAACGTGTTTAACGATCTGACGCTGGAGGCAGTGCTCGCCGCGGCTGTCGAGGAACGCGCCCCCGTCATCGTGCAGACCTCGGTGAAGACCGTGCGCTCGATCGGGCTCGACCTGCTCTTCGCGATGTGGCAGTCGCTGACTTCCGGCATCGAGGTACCGGTCAGCCTGCACCTGGACCACTGCCCGGATCGCGCGGTCATCTCCAGCTGCCTGGCGAAAGGATGGAACTCGGTCCTGTTCGACGCCTCGTCTCTGCCCGTAGCAGAAAACCAGCGGCAGACCGTGGAGGTCGTGGCCGAGGCTCGCGCGTACGGCGCGGACGTCGAAGGCGAGATCGAAGCCATCACTGGCGTCGAGGACGGCATCGGCTCCGACGAGGTGGCCCAGCGCCAGTCCCTGCCCGCCGCCCTTGAATTCATCCGGGCCACTGGTATCACCGTCTTCGCCCCGGCGATCGGCAACGCCCACGGGGTCTATCACGCGGAGCCGAAGCTCGATGCCCAGCGCGTCTCCGACATCGTCGCGGCGGAGCCTATCCCGATTGCCCTGCACGGCGGTACCGGCCTGACCGACGCCCAGTTCGCTGACCTGATCGGCCGTGGCTGCGCCAAGGTCAACATCTCCACGGCGCTCAAGGTCACCTACATGCAGTCCAGCCTTGCCTTCTTGCGCGGGGCGGAGGAGCGCGGCAGCTGGGACCCGCCGTCCCTGTTCGCCGCGACCCGGGCTGCGGCCAAGGACATGGCGGCCGCCCACATGCGCCGCTTCGGCAGCGCCGGCAAGGCCTGGTGAACCGGCGATGACCGATCCGCCCCGGGCGCTCGTGTTCGACTGCGATGGCGTGCTCGCCGACACCGAGCGGTACGGGCACCTGCCCGCGTTCAACCGCACGTTCGAGGAGTTCGGGCTGCCGGTGCGCTGGACTACGGCGGACTATCAGGAGAAGGTGCGCATCGGCGGCGGCAAGGAACGCATGGCCAGCCTGCTCACGCCGGAGTTCATCGCGGCGGCCGGGCTGCCAGCCGATGCCGGGGCGCAGCAGGACGCCATTGCCGCCTGGCACCGGCGCAAGACCGAGATATACGCAGAGCTGGTGGCCTCCGGTGCCGTCGTGCCCCGCCCCGGGATCGCCCGGATGGCCGCCGAGGCCATCGCCGACGGCTGGCGGCTCGCCGTCGCGTCGACATCAGCGGAGCCATCCGTGCGGGCCACGCTCGAGCGCGCGGTCGGGCAGCGACAGGCCAGCGAAGTGCAGGTATTCGCCGGTGACGTGGTGCCGCGCAAGAAGCCGGCACCGGACATCTACCTGCTCGCCCTGGAGCGCCTGCAGGTTCCTGCGGACCGCGCCGTCGTCGTGGAGGACTCCCGCAACGGCCTGCAGGCGGCGACCGGTGCGGGTGCTACCTGCGTCATCACCGTGAACGGCTTCACCGAGCATGAGGACTTCAGCGAAGCCGCGCTGGTCGTGAGTTCCCTGGGCGACCCGGGCGGCGAGCGATCCACTGTCATCGCCAACCGGAGCCGCGCGCGGCCAGGCGCCTGGGTCACCCTGCAGGACCTGGCCGCTACCCTCCCCCCTTAGCCATCTTCGAGCCGCCAGATCCCGCCAGGCTGGCCAGCGTCCGCCGGGTCACCGCCCGGCGGCTGGCCGGCGGAACCCAAGGAGTGTTCATGTCTACTGCAAGCCTCGGCCACGTTGAGGCGGTGGTACGAATCACCGCGCAGGCCTGCGTCGACAACGAGAAGTATTTCGGTGAACTCGACTCGGTAGTCGGCGACGGCGACTTCGGCTACTCCATGGCCCGCGGTTTCGAGCTGGTGATCCAGGACTGGGACGGCTTCGATCGCGCCGACATCGGGACCTTCCTGAAGAAGATCGCCGTCGTCATCACCAGCCGGATCGGCGGCACGTCGGGCCCGATCTGGGGGACGGCGATGCTGCGCGCCGCCAGTACGGCCGGCGCCGTCACCAGCCTGGAGCCCGCGCAGATCGTCGCGATGCTGCGGGCCGGCATCGAGGGGATCAAGGCCCGCGGCCGGTCCGATGTCGGCGACAAGACGCTGCTCGACGCGCTCGTCCCGGCTGTCGACACCATCGAGCAGCAGATTGCCGCCGGCGCCGATACGGCCGCGACGCTCCGCGCGGCCGCGGGCACGGCGCGAGAGAACGCCGAGGCTACGCGCGCCATGCAGGCCATGCGCGGGCGGGCCAGCTATACGGGCGAGCGCAGCATCGGCACCCTTGACGCCGGCGCCGTCGCCGTCGCCGTGATCCTCGAGGCGCTTGCCGACCAGTGGCCGGACCTCCCGGCCCGGTCCTGACCCTATGGAGGTTTCGCAATGAAGAAATTCGTCAACGACCCGCAGCAGTTCGTACCCGAGATGCTTAAGGGAATCGCGCTGGCCAACCCGGACACCCTGAAGTACGTGCCTGAGTACAACCTGATCATGCGGATCGATGCGCCCCGCGCCGACAAGGTCTCGGTCATCCAGGGATCCGGGTCCGGTCACGAGCCCGCGCACGTGATGATCGTCGGCAAGGGCATGCTGGACGCGGCCTGCCCAGGGGACGTCTTCGCCGCCCCGCCGATGGATTACGTGCTGGAGACAAGCAAGCTGCTGAACTCCCCGAAGGGCATCCTGCACATCATCAACAACTACACCGGCGACCGGATGGCCTTCGAGATGGGCAAGGAGATGGCGGAGGCCGACGGCCTGACCATCGGGACGCTGCTTGTCGACGATGATGTCGCGGTGAAGGACTCGACGTACACCGTCGGCCGCCGCGGCGTCGCCGGGAATTTCTTCGTGATCAAGGCAGTCGGCGCCGCATCCGAGCAGGGCGCGGACCTCGACGAGCTGCTCCGCATCGGCGAGAAGGTCAATTCCGTCACCAGGACGATGGGCATGGCGCTGACCTCGTGCACCCCGCCGGCCAAGGGCTCGCCGCTGTTCGAGCTCGGGGACGACGAGATGGAGATGGGCGTCGGGATCCACGGGGAGCCAGGCCGCCGCCGGGAGAAGCTGGCCAACGCCAACGCGATCGTGGACGAGCTGCTCGAGGCCGTCGTGACCGACCTGCCGTTCAGCAAGGGCGACGACGTGGCGCTGATGGTCAACGGACTCGGCGGCACGCCGATCAGCGAGCTCTACATCCTCTACGGGTACGCGCACGAGCAGCTGGCCAAGCGCGGGATCAACATCCGGCGCAACTACGTCGGCGAGTACTGCACCTCGCTGGACATGGCCGGCACCTCCATCACGCTCAGCCGCCTCGACTCCGAGATCGACGGACTGCTCGGAGCACCGGCAGAGATCGCGATCCGGACGTTCTGAGACCAGTCCGCCTGAGACCAGTCCGCCTGAGATCGGTCCGCCTTGCCAGCCGACACTGGCCGTCCGGGCCCGCGGCACCACGCCGCGGGCCCGGACGCGGATCGCAGCCTGGCCCCGCTAACCAGGCCGTTCCTGCTGGCGATCGGGGGCTCGGGACAGCGCACCGGGCTGGTGCTGGCACCGCGCGCGGACTCGATGCCGGCGGTGGCGTGGGCCGGCCCGGTTCCCGAGGCCGGCCTCGACCCGGTGGCGGTGACCGGCCTCACCGACGTCAGCTGGCGTTGCCCGCTGCTGCCCGAGCACGCGGCCGGCTGGTTCGGCAGGCCAGGGCTGTCCGGCCATCGGCTGGGCATCGAGCCGGCTGCTGGACGCGACTGGTCGCCGCGGTTCCGCCCCGTCCGCAGCACGCATGACGGCGAGAAAGCGTCCCTGGAGGGCGCGGACGCCGTAGCGGGCCTGGCCCTGGTGACGGAACTCCAGGCCGTGCCCGGCGGTGCCATCCGCGGGCGCCACACCCTGACTAACACCGCGGATCGGCCATACGTGGTGGACGGCCTTGAGATCGTTTTCCCGCTGCCGGGCGAGGCTGCCGAGATCCTTGACTTCACCGGCAGGGCGATGCTTGAGCGGGTACCGCAGCGCCGCGGTATCGCCGACGGCCTGTGGCTGCGGGAAGGCCGCCGCGGCCGGCCCGGCCATGACGCGGCGACCGTGCTGGCGGCCGGCCAGCCCGGCTTCGCGTTCGGCCACGGCCACGTCTGGGGAGTCCATGTCGGCTGGAGCGGCAACACGGTCTACCGGGTCGAGCGGCTAGCCTCCGGACTGACCACGATCGGCGGTGGCGAGCTGCTGCTGCCCGGTGAGGTCGCGCTGGCGGCCGGCCAGTCCTACACGACCCCGTGGGTCTACCTGGCGGCAGCCGGCGACGGGCTGGACGGGCTGGCGGCGGCGTTCCACGGCTACCTGCGCTCCCTTCCGGCGCACCCCGCCTCGCCCCGCCCGGTCAACCTCAACGTGTGGGAGGCCGTCACGTTCGACCATGGCCTGGCCCGGCTGACGGCCCTGGCCGACATCGCCGCCGGGCTGGGCGTGGAACGGTACGTGCTCGATGACGGGTGGTTCCACGGCCGCAGGGACGCGACGGCCGGCCTCGGTGACTGGTGGGTCGACGAGTCGGCGTGGCCCGGCGGCCTGCACCCGCTCGTCGATCATGTCCGGGCGCTGGGCATGCAGTTCGGGTTGTGGTTCGAGCCGGAGATGGTCAGCCCGGACTCCGGCCTGTACCGCACTCACCCGGACTGGATCCTGGCCACCGGGCAGCGGGTCCCGCCGTTGCAGCGGAACCAGCTCGTGCTCGACCTGACCCGGCCCGAAGTGTCCGGCTACCTGCTGGAACAGATGAGCGCGGTGCTGTCGGAGTACGACATCTCCTACGTCAAGTGGGACCACAACCGTGACCTCGTCGACGCGGGCTCGGCCGCCAGGGCAGGCGCCCCGGTGGCCGGTGACCAGGTTCGCGCGGTCTACGACCTGCTCGACCAGCTGCGGAAACGGCACCCAGGGGTCGAATGGGAAAGCTGCGCGTCCGGCGGCGGCCGCGTCGATCTTGGGATCCTCGAGCGGACCCAGCGCATCTGGGTATCCGATTCGACGGACGCGCTTGCCCGGCAGGCCATCCAGCGGTGGACCGGGCAGCTCGTGCCGCCCGAGTACTGCGGCGCGCACGTATCGGCGCCTGTGGCCGGGCAGACGGGGCGCCACCTGCCGCTCGCCCTGCGCGCGGCGACCGCGCTCTTCGGGCATTTCGGCATCGAATGGGACCTGACCACCGCCGACGAGCCGTCGCTGGCCGAGCTCGCCGGGTGGATCCGGCTCTACAAGGCCCACCGGGGGCTGCTGCACTCCGGCCGGGTCGTCCGGGTCGACGTGCCCGATGACACCATGCTGATCCACGGCGTCGTGGCGGCGGACCGGAGCGCGGCGCTGATGAGCTACGTGCAGCTCGATGAGTCCGCGCACACCCGCGCGGCGGCACTGCGGGTACCCGGGCTGGACCCGGCCCGTGACTACCGGGTCACCGACGTCACCCCTGGCGCCGGCCCGGCTGGCCGGGGCACCAGCCCAGGGCCGGCCGGGCCCGGCGCGGCTGGCGCCGCCGCAAGTAGCACCGCCGCGGCTGGCATCGTCGCGTCCGGGGCGGTACTCGGCGCGATCGGGATGGCCGTTCCGGTCCGGCGCCCGCACGCGGTTGCCGTCTACCTTGTCACCACGGAGCCACGCCGCTTCCCTCCGGCCGCCTGCACAGGCCGGGCCCGATGATTTCCGACGTTGGGCAAATGCAGCGCACGGCCCGTCGTAGTGATATATCAGACTAAACGGTGATCTCCGGGTCAATCTGCCCGGCCGAGCCCGGCCCGATGGGCGCCGGAGAGAGAGCCGCAGCAAAGTTCCCGGGCGCTCGCCTCGGCTGATGAGATTATTCCGAGTGATTCAGGTCATTGTCCTGCTGTCGCAGGATCGGCCCCGGAGCGTCATCCGAGTTTGACGGCTAAGGAGGTACGGTGACGGCCAGCACCGGCGCTTCGGCGCTGCGCTCCCCGGGGGCGCTGCATATCCCTGGGGAGCCGGTCGTGCAGGCCGCTGCGGACCAGCACCCGGCGTGGCCAGGGGACCCCCAGACGCTGCTCCTCGTCGAGGACGACGCTGGCGATGCCATCCTGGTCGAGGAACTGCTCGCCGACAGCGGAATACGGGCGACGCTGTCCCTGGCGCGCTCGCTGGCTGAGGCGAAGGAACTGCTGAGGAGCGCCGGAATCCCTGGCTGCATCCTGCTGGACCTGCACCTGCCCGACGCCCGCGGGCTGGAGGTAGTCACTCAGGTCCTCGCCGCGGCGCCGGGCGCTCCGGTCGTGGTGCTGACCGGGCTCGCCGAGGAGAGCGCCGGGCTCGCCGCTGTCGCCGCAGGTGCCCAGGACTACCTGATCAAGGGGCAGTCGCCGCCGGACGTCTTCCGCCGGGCCATCCGCTACGCGGCCGAGCGCAAGCATGTCGAGCAGGCCGCGGCCGCATTGCAGATCAGCGCGCTGCGGGCGGCGGAGAATGCGCGGCTGGAACGTGGCCTGCTGCCGACACCGCTGCTGCGCACCGACAACATCGAGGTGGTGGCCCGCTACCGGCCAGGCCGGGCGCAGGCACTGCTCGGCGGCGATTTCTACGATGTCGTCGAAACCTCCGACGGCACCGTGCATGCGGTGATCGGCGACGTCTCCGGCCATGGCGCGGCCGAGGCGGCGATCGGCGTTTGCCTGCGGGTCGCCTGGCGGTCCCTCGTCCTGGCCGGGACCAGCGTGCCGTCGCTGATCGAACTGCTTGAGCAGATACTTGTGGCGGAACGTGAGGGCGAGCATGTGTTCGCCACGCTCACTCATGTGGCTTTCGCGCCGGACCGCCGCCGGGTGCGGATCCTGCGGGCCGGCCACCCTGGGCTGCTGCTCCGCACGGCCCGCGGTGTCGAGCTGGTCGAGCGAAAGGCCGGCCCGGCGCTGGGCCTGGTGCCCGACCTGAGCTGGCAGGAGGAAGAGATCGCCCTGCCCGACGGCGCCCGCCTGGTGCTGTTCACCGACGGGATATTCGAGGGGCGCATCGGGCCCGGCAGCGAGCGGCTCGGCGAGGACGGCCTCGCCGACATGGCCCGTGACCTGGCCGGGTTGCCGCCGGCCGCGTTCGTCGACGGCCTGATCGGCGCGACCGAGGCCGCGGCCGCGCGTTACGGCGGACTCGACGACGATGTGGCTGTCGTCTACCTGGGATGGAAGGCCAGCGCATGACCGAGGCCGAGGCCAGCCAGCAAGAAACCGCGGTCAGGCAGCACACGACCGGGGCCACGCCGGACCCGACCAGGGCCACGCCGGACCCGACCGGGGCTAGCCAGCGGCAGCCGGCGAAGGGGCCGCGCTTCCCGGGGCTGACCGTCCAGGGCTGGTTCGGCGTGGTGTTCGCCGTGCTCACGATCCTGGTGGTGGCCGGAGCCGTGATCATCGCTCAGCTGCTCGTGCAAGGCCGCGCGAAGTCCGCCGAGCTCGATGGCGGCATCCTGCCAGCCCAGGCGCAGGCGTACCGGCTGCAAGGCGCGCTGGTGGACCAGGAGACGGGGATCCGCGGCTTCGGCATTACCGGCCAGCGGAGCTTCCTGCAGCCGTATACCGCGGGCCTCGCGACCGAGTCCGGCGCGGCAGCCAGGCTGCGTGCGCTGATCGGCCACAACAAGCTGCTGGCAGCCGACCTGCGCAACCTGGAGTCTGAGGCAAATACGTGGCGCCACAACTTCGCCATGCCAATGATCGCCCTGGCCAGCAGAGGACCGCTGGACGCCAAGGACATCGGACTGCTGGACAAGAGCAAGCAGTCCTTCGACCATCTGCGGGTTCTGTTTGCCACCCAGAATTCCCATCTCGCGGCCGCCGCGGCACGCGACAGGGCCGGCCTGGGCAACATCCGCAGCATCAATGACTGGACCTTTACCACCATCCTTGTCGTCTTCCTGCTCGCGTCAGCCGTGCTGGCGCTGATACTGCGCAACGCGGTCGTCCAGCCGCTGCGCCGCCTGGGCGCCGCCGCCCGGCATGTGGTGAGGGGCGATTTCGGCCACCGCATCGAGGCGACCGGCCCCAAGGATCTGCGGGCCGTGGCGGCGGACGTCGAGGCGATGCGCAATGAGCTTGCCGAGGCACTGGAAGGTGCCCACGCTGCCCAGGCGATGGCGGCCCGCCAGGCTGAGGACCTCGATGCCCAGGCAGCCGACCTCCTGCGCTCCAACGCCGATCTCGAGCAGTTCGCCTATGTGGCCTCCCATGACCTGCAGGAACCGCTGCGCAAGGTGGCCTCGTTCTGCCAGCTCCTGGAGAAGCGCTACGGCGACCAGCTGGACGAGCGGGGCCGCCAGTACATCGACTTCGCAGTCGACGGCGCCAAGCGGCTGCAGGTCCTGATCAACGACCTGCTGACCTTCTCCCGGGTAGGCCGGGCCGACGATCTGCGCGTCCTCCTGCAGCTCGACGGGGTGCTGGACACCGCACTCGCCGGCCTCGGAACCATCATCGAGGAGTCCGGTGCGGTCATAGAGCGGCCCGAGTTCATGCCCGAGGTAATGGGCGACCCCACCCTGCTCGCGATGCTGTGGCAGAACCTCATCGGCAATGGCATCAAATTCCGGGCGCCCCACCGCTCCCCCGCCGTGCAGATCACCGTCGATCCAGGACCGGACGGGATGTGGCAATTCTGCGTCGCCGACAACGGCATCGGTATCCCGCCGGAGTTCGCCGAGAAGGTCTTCGTAATCTTCCAGCGGCTGCACGGCCGCAGTGCCTACGCCGGTACCGGGATCGGCCTGGCACTCTGCAAGCGGATCGTCGAGCATCACGGCGGCGCGATCAGTCTCGACAACGCCTACGCTGACGGAACTCGCGTCTGCTTCACCCTGCCCGGGACCGAGCCGGCCGAGCCCGACCAGTCAGCGAAGCACGCCAGCGACGGCGCAGCCACCAACAGCGCAGCCAGCGACAGCGCAGCCAGCGACAGCATCAACGCCGCCATCGACCGCACCGGCACGGGCAGCACCGGCACGGGGCACCCTGGCGACGGCACCACGGGCGCCGCCAGTATTAACGCCGCCAGCAATAACGCCGCCAGCAATAACGCCGCCAGCAACAGCGAAGGGACGCCCGGATGATCGTCCAGCCGATCGAGGTACTGCTCGTCGAGGACGACCCTGGCGACGAGCTGATGACCCGCGAGGCCTTCGAGGAGAACAAGATCGGCAACCGGCTCCATGTCGCCCGCGACGGAGAGGAGGCGCTCGACTTCCTCTACCGGCTGGGCGCGCACGCCGATGCTCCCCGGGTCGACCTGGTCCTGCTCGACCTCAACCTGCCAAAGTACGACGGGCGCCAGGTCCTGGAGCGGATAAGGTCCGATCCCGATCTCACCCACTTGCCGGTGGTGGTCCTGACCACGTCCTCGTCCGAGGAGGACATCTTGCGCAGCTACAAGCTGCACGCCAACGCCTACGTGACCAAGCCCGTCGACGTCAACCAGTTCATTGCGGCCGTCCGGCAGATCGACGACTTCTTCCTGTCGGTCGTGCGCCTGCCCAACCAGTGGATGTCGCACGGGTGACCGCCCCGCCATTTCTGGCCGCGCGCCCGGTAGGGGTTACGTTTCGGCCGGGCGAGACCGGCTGAATCGTCACCGCTGATACGAGAGCACCGCTGATAAGAGACCGGAGCGGCTCGCCGGGCCTGGCAGCTGTGGTCAGCCTTGCCGTCCGGGTGCAGACGCCGTCAAGGCGGCCGTCAGAGCACCGCCCGTGGCTGCCCGGCGGCAGCACGGGCAAAGGCATCAGCCACCACGCCAGCATCAGCCACAGCGCCGGGCCCGCTGGGCACTGCAGGTACGGCGACCTGGCTAGCGTGCCCGGCGGGCACAGCGCCGCCGTCGGCGGGCACCATGTCGCCACTGCGCGCGGGCACCACGGCGCCGTCGGCGGGCACAGCGTCGCTGCGGGCGGGCACCACGTCGTCGCTGCGGGCGGGCATCCCGACCGTGCCGCCGTCGGCGGGCAGTGCGAGAGACAGCCGGGTGAACTCGGCGGCGATTCGGTGCCAGAGACGTGCCCTGCGGAGCATCGCGTGATCGCCATCGCGTATCTCGATTGTCGCCACCGGCCCGATGGATCGGGCGCGCCCCGCGTAAGCCCAGGTCTCCGCCGGACTGCAGACACGGTCCGCGCTGCCGTGCACGAGAAGAATCCGGCGCCCGGCCAGCTGGCTGACTGGCTCCCCCGGCGGCAGCCAGGGCGCCAGGCCCGCAACTGCCGACACCAGCGGATGCCCGGCGACGCGCAGCGCCGCGCGCGCGCCCATCGAGTGCCCCACCAGCACGACGGGTATGCGCCCGAAGTCCCTGGCGACCTGGTCGAGCAACGCGGTCAGATCACCTACCGGAGAGGCGTCGTCGCCATTCCAGCCGCGAAGCCGGAACCTCGGCCGGTCGACCACGACCTGGATGCCGCGCAGCGCGTGCCGGATGGCTCGCGCAACAGGCAGCATCCTCAGCACGCTGAGCTGCACCGGAGAGGTCGGTTGCCTGCCGATTGAACGGCCGCCGTGAACCACCACGATGACCCCGGCGGTTCGGCCGAAGCCACCGATGGCATGCAGTAGCCGCTCACGGCTCATCAGGCACTCCCCCATCAGGCACTCCCCACCAGGATCTGGCGTTCAGCCGGTGAGCTCTTGGCGGCCGGTGCTGCTGGCGTTCAGCCGGTGAAGCTCTGCCCCTTACAGACTGGACACGGGAACGAAAACCCGTCGCGTGATGCCACTGACCAGGCACCATCATCTCAGGGTGCGCCGACCGGGGGATGACGAGTGGAGGATGACGTGAGGAGGCCGCTATGACGTGGGATGAACTGCTCGCCCGCTGCCTGGCCAAGCCCGGCGCGTGGCAGGACGAGCCATGGGAGGGCGACATCGTGGTGAAGGTCGGCAGCAAGATCTTTGCCTTCCTCGGGTCGGAGTCCGCGGCCGCGGTTGGGGTCAAATGCGGACCGAACCGGGAGGCGGCTGACGAGTGGCTGCTGCGCTACCCTGACGATGCGTCGGTGATGGCCTATATCGGCCGCTCGGGGTGGAACAGCCTGCGGCTCGCGGGTGCGATTCCCGACGACGAGCTGCTCGAGGCCGTCGACGCCTCCTATGACACTGTGGTCAGCAAGTTGCCGAAGAAAGACCGCCCGGCCCGATCCTGACCGGCGCTGCCAGCCGATCGCACTGCGGCGTGTGCTGCGCCCGGCAGCCGGGACCGGCCCCGGCTGGCCCGTTCAGTGCTTTTACACTTGTGCTTGCGAAGGCCTGGCTAGGAGGCGCTGATGTCCGTGTGCGGAAGCAGGGTACTTGCGATGACGATCGCGCCGGATACTCGCGGCGACACCGCGGGAGACGCCAGGTGACCGCCGTTGACTCCGGTGCTGCCGTCGTCGGAGCCGACGAGCTGCTCGGCCTGTACGAGCAGATGGCGGTGATCCGCCGGACCGAGAAGGCAGCTCATGATCTCTTCCTGGCCGGCCTGGTCAAGGGCACAACGCACCTGGCAGCCGGCCACGAGGCCGTCGCTGTCGGCGCGAGCGCCGCGCTGCGGCCCGACGACTACGTGTTCGCCACCTACCGGGGTCACCATCACGCCATGGCGCGCGGCGCCACGCCGGCGGAGTGCCTGGCCGAGCTGATGAGCAAGGGCACCGGCCTGTGCAAGGCCAAGGGCGGCTCGATGCACCTCACCAAGGCATCAGCCGGGATGCTCGGGTCCTATGCGATCGTCGGCGCGCACCTTCCGCTGGCCGCCGGAGCCGCCTGGTCGGCGCGGCTGCGCGGCTCTGGCCAGGTCGCCGTTGCGTTCTTCGGCGATGGCGCGACCAACATCGGGGCCTTCCACGAGGCGCTCAACCTGTCCGCGGTGTGGGCGCTCCCGGTCCTGTTCATCTGCGAGAACAACCTCTATATGGAGTACACGCCGATCGGCGAGGTAACAGCGGTGGCGAACCCGGCGGCGGACCGGGCGCCGGGCTACGGGATCCCGGCGGAGGTCATCGACGGCAACGACGTCGTGGTGGTCAAGGATGCCGTGCACAGGGCAGCCGAGCTTGCCAGGTCCGGCGGCGGGCCTACCGTCATTGAGGCACTGACCTACCGGCACTTCGGCCACAGCCGCACCGATCCGGGGGCATACCGGCCGGCCGAGGAGGTCGAGCGCTGGATGCAGCGTGATCCGCTGGAGCTGGCCAGGGCGCGGCTGCAGGTGCACGGGGTGCCCGGTGAGTCGGTGACGGCAGCCGACGAGCGTGCCGCACGGATCGTCGCCGAGGCGGTGGCCGAGGCGAAGGCAGCTCCCGGCCCCGATCCCCACGACGCGTTCACCGATGTATGGGCAGACGGAGGCTCGGCATGGCGGACATGATCACCTACCGCGAGGCGGTCGCCGAGGGCCTCGCGCGCGAGCTGCGCCGTGACTCGTCGGTGGTATGCCTGGGCGAGGACATCGGGGCCGCCGGGGGCGTGTTCAAGACGACGTCGGGGCTCTTCGCCGAGTTCGGCAAGGAGCGGGTGTGGGACACCCCGATCTCCGAGCAGGCCATCCTGGGCGTGGCGATGGGCGCGGCGATGACCGGCATGCGCCCGGTCGCCGAGATCATGTTCTCCGACTTTTTCGCCTGCTGCTGGGACTACCTGGCCAACGAGATCCCGAAGATGCGGTACATGACCGGGGGCCAGGTGACGGTGCCGCTGGTGGTACGCACGGCGAATGGCGGCGGGCTCGGCTTCGGCGCCCAGCATTCCCAGGCGGTGGAGAACTGGACGCTGGCGATTCCTGGCCTGAAGATCGCGGCGCCGTCGAACCCGGCGGATGTCGTCGGGCTGATGGCCGCGGCAATCCGCAGCGACGACCCGGTGGTGTTCTTCGAGCACAAGGGGCTGTTCGCGAGCAAGGGGCCGGCCGCGCCCGAGGGCCATGTGGTCGAGCTGGGCAAGGCCGCCGTGGCGCGGGAGGGCAGCGACGTCAGCCTGGTCGCCCTGGCCGCCACGGTGCCGATGGCGCTGGCCGCGGCCGATCTGCTCGCCGCCGACGGGATCTCGGCAGAAGTGATCGACCTGCGATGCCTGGTGCCGCTCGACATGGCCACCGTACTCGCGTCGGTCGGGCGGACATCCCGGCTGGTCATCGTGGAGGAGAACCCGTTCCAGGGCGGCTGGGGCGGCACGGTCGCCTCGATCGTCGCCGACGAGGGGTTCGAGCTGCTGGATGCCCCGATCCGGCGGGTGGCCGCCGCGTGCGTGCCGCTGCCGTTCGCCGACGCGCTCGAGCAGCTGGTGATCCCGACCGTGGACGGCGTTGTCAAAGCAGCCCGCACGCTGGTCGCCTACTGACCGCCTCGCCCGCTGGCCGTACTGTCCGCAGTCTCCTGCTGACCCGCGCTCAGGGGCTGGCCCGCTGGCCCGCGCGCTCACGTGACGCGAAGACGCCCTGCCGGGGGAAGGCACCGGCCGACAGCACGGCGCGCGTCATCGCCTTGCCGATCCTGATGACCTCCTCCGTGCGCTCGTCGCCCAGGTGCCGCCACGGCGGTGCCGCCATCCGGTCGGTCTCCTGCTCGATGTGCGCCCGCAACGCATCCCCGGCCGGGGTGAGCGCGCTGCCGCCTTCGGGGGTGGGTGCACCGTCGCCGTTGAGCAGGCCGCGCGCGGCGAGGCCCTCGATGGCGCCGTCCCATTCCGGCCCGCTCCAGCCCCGGCTGGCCCGGGCGAAGCCGGGCAGGAATCCCTTGCCGGTAGCGACGTGGGTAACCAGCGCGTCGATGCCGCTGAGCCCGACGGCCACCAGCGCGGCAATGTGACCGTCGCCGCGGTGCTCGCGCAGCAGCGACAGGCCGTGCCATAGCACCAGGTGCGGGGCATCGGGCCAGTCAAGACCGGCGTGGCCGGCGTAGAGCGGCCGGCCCTCGACGGCGCACCCGCTGGCCGCCTCGCGGACCAGCCCGGAGATCGTCGTCATGTCGGCTGAGGCGATGACGTCGGGACCGAGGAGACGGGTCAGGACGGCGTCGGCAGCTTCGAAACGGGCGGCGACGACAGCAGCCGGGCTGGCAAGCTCCCACGCCCTGGGGATGCACCGGGCCACCAGCGCCGGATTGAAGTTGTAGAAGGTGGCGGCGACCACGCCGCCGCTGACCGCCCCCATCGGCGCCGACCGCCCGGCGAAATAGCACATCCGCCCGGCCTCGAGCCCGGCGGCTACCAGCCGTTCCTCGGTCTCCGGGGCGAAGTAAATCAATGCGTGCAGGGCGTTAGTAGCGTCATGTGCCCGCCGGACAAGCGAGGAGGTCATTCCTGTAACCATAGCGACCCTGAGCCCGCTGGAAAGCCGGGCCGCACGCCGGGTCTAGCCGCCCGCAGGGCCGAGGCGCCGCAAGTTAGCCAGGGACATCGGTCAGCCTTTCGGCCCATTCCGGAGTTTCCGTTGACACGGACGGCCGGGGACGGAAAGCTTCGGCACGCGTATCCATTCCGCGAACTGGCGAGCCTGTATGGCGCTCTTGCCTGCTCGCGCATTTTTGCTTAGCCGGAGGTTCCCATGGGCAACTCAGCTCAGGCATGCAGGCACCGGCTGCGCAGACTGGCCGCGCCAGTGGTGGCCGTGAGCCTGCTCACCTTCGCGCTGGCAGCGGCCGGGCCGGCGGGTGCCAGCAGCGCCGCCGCGGCGCAGCCCGCCGTGACCGCGCCAGGCGGCCCCGGCACGATGTCCTACTTCGACCTCGCCCGCAAGGACTGCGTGGGCACGGCGCGCAACACCACGTCCAAGGTCTGGTACACGGTGGCCGATGGCGTGCTGTCTGACGTGTACGAGCCGACGATCGACAACACGAACGTGGCAACCCTGCAGTACATCGTCACCGACGGCTCCACCTTCACCGACCTGCAGACCCGCGACATGACCTACACGGTGGCGGCCGACCCCACCGGCATGGCCTGCACCGTGACCGCCACCAGCGCCAGCCACGGCTACCAGCTGGTGACCACCTACATCACCGACCCGGCACGAGACACGGTGCTGATGCACACCCGCATCCAGGCCACGCCGGGCTCGACCACCAATATCGGGAACCTGCACCTGTACGCGCGGCTGGACGCGCACGTGAACGGGGATGGCGGCGGCGGCACCCAGAACGCGGGCGGCAACACCGGCGTCATCGACACGTCCACCGGCTCCCCCGTGCCCGTGGTGTACAGCACCAACACCGTGACCGAGGCAGCCAACCGCAGCTACGCGGTGCCCACCTACATGGCGCTGAGGGCCAGCAGCGCGTCGCCCGACGCCAGCGTCGGATATGCCGGGACCGCCAGTGACGGACTCACCCAGCTGGACGCCACGCACACGCTGACCAGCTACGACTCGGCGCCCGACGGGCACATCACGGCGACGGAGGAGATCACGCCCGCGGCCAACGGCGAGGTGACGCTGGCGCTCGGCTTCGGCCGCAGCCAGGCCCAGGCGGTCGCCACCGCCGGCGCGTCGCTGGCCAAGCCGTTCGCCCTGACCGAGCTTGGCTACCTGGCCGGCTGGGCCAGCTACGACATCGGCCTGCGCAAGCCCCCAGCCAGCTTCCCCGGCCTGTCCGCCGCGCAGGCGACTGACCTGCGGCGCCGCTACTACCTGTCGGCGAACGTGCTCAAGTCGAGCGAGGACAAGACCTATCCCGGCGCAATCGTCGCGTCGCTGGCCAGCCCGTGGGGCCAGGCGGTGAGCGCCGGAACGGACGTCAACGGCGAGCCCGTGTACTACGGCTCCTACCGCGAGGTGTTCGCGCGCGACCTGTACGAGGCGTTCACCGGGCTGCTCACCGACGGCGATCTCGCTACCGCCCGGGCCGCCACGCTGTTCCTGTTCGACAAGCAGCAGCTGCCTAACGGGCAGATGCCGCGTAACTCGCTCATCAACGGCGAGCCGGCCCCGGACACCGGCGGCACCCAATTGGACGAGACTGCCTACCCGATCCTGATGGCGCTGCAGGCCGGGCTGGCCTCCGACACCACGCTGTGGCAGCAGCACATCCGGCCGGCCGCCGACTTCCTGGTCGCCAACGGGCCGTCGGACGGGGTGGAGCGCTGGGAGGAGCAGACCGGCTACTCCCCCTCCACGATCGCCGCCGAGATCGCCGGGCTCACCGCGGCGTCGGTGATCGCCGCCGACCACGGCGACACCGCGCGGGCGCAGCTGTACCAGGCCACCGCCGACGACTTCCAGCGCAACATCAAGAACTGGGACGTGACCACCACCGGCCCGGACGCCCCGGCCTACTTCATCCGGCTGTCCAAGACCGGCGACCCGAACGCCGCCATCAGCTACAGCCTCGGCAACGGCGGCCCGACCGTGGACCAGCGCTCCGTCATCGACGGCGGGTTCCAGGAACTGGTCCGGCTCGGCGAGCTGCCGGTCAGCGACAGCGACATCCAGGCGTCGCTGAGCGTGCTGGACAAGCAGATCTCGGTGTCCACGCCGAGCGGGACCGGCTACTACCGGTACGGCACCTCGGCCGCCGCGGGCAGCGCCGACGGGTACGGCGACTGCTACCAGCCGAGCCAGACGTCCTGCACCACCGAGGGCGAGCCATGGCCGACTACCGATACGGGAACGGGGCACCTGTGGCCCGTGCTGTCCGGCGAGCGGGCCGAGTCCGACGTGGCCGAAGGCAACCTGACCGGCGCATCGGCCCTGCTGGAGGCGATGGCGCAGTTCTCCTCCGGCGTGGGCCTGGTGCCCGAGCAGGCGTGGGAGGACCCGGACCTGGCCGCCTCGCCGT
>Ga0302178_10000914_pt1 | contig 25741 bp, 23 predicted proteins | sample I_Palsa_E1_3_FD_198790 | JGI IMG/M metagenome (GOLD analysis project Ga0302178, IMG submission 198790) | Peat permafrost microbial communities from Stordalen Mire near Abisko, Sweden - I_Palsa_E1_3 | ecosystem: Environmental > Terrestrial > Soil > Palsa > Peat permafrost | place: Sweden... | reverse complement strand
GACTTCCTTCTGGAACTGGGCCCGCGGGTTACGCGCCCCGTTCTGGTGGTTCTTGAAGGCGATCCGGCTCATGACCTCGCGCATCTGGTCCTTGTCCACGCCGTACTTGTGGGCGTAGGACGGGGCCAGGAAGGAGAAGGCGGCGGGCGACGACAGGCCGGGGTCGGTGCCGTCACCGACGGCGCGGATGCCGGTCAGACCCGAGTACCCCGTGTCCTTCAGCTTCTCCACGCCGATCGCCATGGCGATGTCGTAGGCACCCGACGCCACCGCGTAGCAGGCGTTGCGGAAGGCCTCGGAGCCGGTGGCGCAGTAGTTCTCGACGCGGGTGACGGGCTTGTAGTCGATTTTCAGGGGCCGCGAGAGGGTCGTGCCGCAGACACCCGAGGTCATGGTGCCCAGCCAGAAGGCGTCGATGTCCGCCAGCTCGAGTCCAGGGACCGAGGCGACGGCCTCGGTGGTGGCGTCGGTCAGGAGGTCGTCGACCCCCTTGTCCCACAGCTCGCCGAAGCGGGTGCAGCCCATGCCGATGACGGCCACCTGGTCGCGAATGCCCTTGCTGCCCATCGCCTTACGCTCCTTGCCTCTCGGTCACGGCTTCTCGGTCACGACGCTGCTGTCGTCGCGCTGCCGGCACCGGTCCGTTCGAGGGCCGGGCGGGCCTTCCAGAAGTAATTGTGCACGCCCTGGGCCGTCCAGACGCGCCGGAAGGTCATGGACACCCGATCCCCGATGGAGAGCTCCGAGGCGACCACGTCCGTCATTTCGCAGCGGTAGCGGCCGCCGCCGTCGAAGTCGACGATGACGCCGACCACCGGTGGGGACAGGCTGAAGGCCAGGTGGTCGATGGTGAAGGTGGCCACGGTCCCGGGCACGTCCGCCAGGCGCTCGGACTGCATCTGGTCGATGGTGTGACAGGACAGGCAGGCCCGGGTCGGTGGCATGTGGCGGAAGCCGCAAACGAGGCAGCGGCTGCCCGCGAAGGCGTACTTCCACTGCTCGGAGCGGTGCACCGTCGGCGCCCCCGGCCGTTCGGGATCGGGGCGCCGTGGCGGCTCGCGGCGCATCTGGCCCCGCCAGGTCAGAAAGGTCGCATAGGGCAGGTCGTCACGCCCGGCAGCCACCTGCTCGGCCACCGACGGGACGCCCGCCTCGGCCCTTGCCGCCTGCGCCGCGGCCAGCGCCTCGCTGGTGCGCAGCACCAGCGCGTCGGCCCCGTCGGCCAGCGACAGCACGACGATCACCTGTCCGGGCTCGGCCCGCTCCAACACGTCGCACAGCGCCACGCCGACCTGGGCCGCACCCAGGTTGCCCAGCGACCCGGTCAGGTCGGGAGCCAGCGCGCCCTCGCGCACGCCCAGACCCTTGGTGATCGCCTTGACCGCCCGCACGTGCAGGCCGGTCACGATGGCGTGGTCGACGTCGCCCTCGGCCAGTCCGGCGTCCTTGAGCGCGGCGGCGAAGGCCTCGCGGGCCAGTGGCACGTAGAGCTCCTCGCCGAAGCGCTCCTCCCACACGTGGGAGTCCGCCTCGCCTGGCACGCGCCAGCGGTCGAGGAACTCTTCGCTCGCCGCGCCCCGTCCGATCAGCTCGGCCACCGCACCGTCGGGAGCGCACAAGAGGGCGGCGGCGGCGTCACCGCTGTCGCGCTCCTCGGCCGAGCCGGCCAGGCCGGTACGGAGGTCCGAGACGATGGCCAGCGTGGTGCGACCGCTCCCTGACGCAGCACCCAGCGCCTGCAGCAGCGCGCCGACAGCCGACCGTGACGAACCGGTGAAGTCGTAGGCGCCACAGCCGCGTCCGAGGCCCAGGGCGGCGTGCACCGTCGTGGCGCTGGTCTTGTCCAGATACGGCGGGTCCGGCGTCGACAGGAACAGGTCCTGCACGCTGCCTGCCCCGGGGCCAACGGCCAATGCGCGCCGTCCCGCCTCGACGCCCAGGGTGGTCGTGTCCTCGTCGTGGGAGGCCACGGCCCGGGTCCCCCGGCCGCCACCACTACCCAGGACGCCCTTGATGGCCGAACGCTGAAGTCGCCAGAAGGGCAAGTACGTCCCCCAGGCTGCAATGCCGCTGCTCATGGACCTATGACTCTACAGCCCGGCCTCGGGCAGCCTCCGGAGGGAGGCCGCCCGGGATCCGAGCAAATCGGCCGCGGCGGGCGGGCCTCCTATCCGGCAATACCCACGATGGGTTGGTTGAGCACGATGGAGCCGGTGGAGCCGTAGAAGGTCGGTCCGTTCGTCGTGGGGTAGGTGAACACCCCGCCGTCCGAGCCACTGAGGTAGTAGCCGTTGGAGACGGCGGTCATCCCCACGATCGGCTTGTTGAGCTTGATCGAACCGGTGGACCCGTAGAAGGGGGGGCCGTAGTTGAAGATCCCGCCGTCGGAGGCGACGAGGTAGTAGCCGCCCGCGACCGGGGCCGCCATGCCGACGACCGGCTTGTTGAGGGTGATCGAACCGGTCGAGCCCTGGAACACGGCGTCTCCGTAGTTGAAGATGCCGCCGTCGGAGGCGACGAGGTAGTACCCCTTGCCGTCCGGGGTGGACGCCATGCCGACGACCGGCTTGTTCAGCTTGAGGCTGCCCGTCGAGCCGTAGAACTGGGCGTCGCCGTAGCTGAAGATGCCGCCGTCGGACGCCACGAGCCAGTAGCCCGCCCCGTCCGGGGTGACGGCCATCCCGACGATCGGCGCGTTGAGGTGCATGGAGCCCGTGGACCCGTAGAACTGGGCGCTGCCGAAGGAGAAGATCCCGCCGTCGGAGGCCACCAGGTAGTAGCCGTCTCCACCGGGCATCACGGCCATGCCGACGATCGGCTTGTTGAGCGGCGTGCCGCCCATGGAACCGAGGAAGGGTGCGCCCGAGCCGTAGTTGAAGACCCCGCCGTCGGAGGCGACGAAGCGGTACCCGGTGCGGGAGATGGGTGCGGCCATGGCGAAGGCGGAGTTCGTGGCTACGCCGGACCCATAGAGCCCCACCGCGACGCACGACCAGTCCGTCACGCAGGACACGCCCGCCAGCGATGTCTGCACCGTGCCCTGGTTCGGCGTGTTGGACACGATGGACCAGGCCGTCCCGTTCCAGGTGAGAGCCAGGCTGGCGGGCGTCGGGCCCGTGGTGGCGGTGGCCGAGCCCACGGCGCTGCATGTCGTGGCGCTGAAGCAGTCCACCCCCTTCAGGAGATTGCTCGCGGTGGCGGAGGTGTCGGGCACCGAGGACGTGAGCGCCCACTGCGTGCCGTTCCAGTTCTCAATCAGGTTCTGCGTCAGAGTCGGCCCGGTGCTCACGTTGACCTGGCCTACCGCCTGGCAGAAGGAGGCGCCGGCGCACGACACCGCACTCAACTGGCTCCCGATACCCGCCGAAGGTAGCGGCATGGTCTGGAGGGTCCAGGCCGTGCCGTTCCAGAGCTCGCCGAAAGACGTCCCGGTGGGGGCCTGCGTGTCGCTGACACCGACCGCGATGCACCAGCTGGCCGTGACGCAGTCCATGCCGGACGCGCTCGGAACGGGGGTCGTATCGGTCGAGGTCGGGGTGGCCGCAGTCGTCGCTGTCAGGGTGGTGCCGTTCCACTGGTTCCCGAAGAGCGAACTCGTGGTGCCCACGGTGGAGGTGCCGAGGACCTCACAGGTCGTGGCGGTCACGCACGAAACCGAGGAGAGGGTGGTGGTCGTGCTGCCGGCCGGGGCGGCCGCGGCGACGAACGTCCATGACGTGCCGTTCCAGGTCTCGGCGACAGCAGTCCCGGTGCCGGAACCTCCAACGGCGATGCAGAAGTTGGTCCCCACACACGACACCGAGCTGAGGAAGTCCCCGGTGGTCGCCGGGGCGTTCACGCTCGGCACCACGGTCCACTTCGTGCCGTTCCACTCCTGAATGAAGGTTCCCCCGCCGGTACCGGAGTTCTCGGGGCCGACAGCCATGCAGAAGGTGGAGGTCGTGCAGGAGACGTTGTTCAGCGAGTTCGAGCCAGACCCCGGTGCGGCAGTGTTGTTCGTCCAGTTCGTGGCAGCCACCGTGGGTGGACTGGTGAGGGGGGTGGTGGCGCCGGCGGGGACCGACGAGGAGGCCAAGGGCCCCGCGAGCGCCATCAGCGCACCGGCCGCAGCAACAGCGAACATCCGGAATCTCGGCATAACCGCCCCCTCGTCTTCTCAGGCCTGCTTGCAGGTCAGCGTAGGTGGCGAGAGCGGCGCCGTCGAATGGTTTTCATGCAACGGCCGTCACAACGAGCTCCCAGCTGTCGAGCTCGAGCGGGCCCCCGCCACCGGCCCGGAACTCCACGTCGTGGAACCCCGCTGCTTCGAGCCAGACCACCCATTCGGGGGGCGTCGGCAGCCGGACGAAGTAGGCGGCACGGTGGCGCGCGCCACCACGGTGCACCGTGCGCTCAATCACCATCCGCCCGCGGATCGGGTCGAAGGTCGAGACCTCGACCATGGTGTCGTCGCCGCGCTGGACCACGACCGCGTCGGGCGCCGGCGTGAAGTGACGCACGCCGCCGTCGTGGTGCATCGTGTCGATCGCCACCTTGCCGTCGGGACGGAGCACGCGGTGGAACTCGCGCAGGACGCGATGGCAGTCGGCGTCGTCGTAGTAGCCGAACGAGTTCAGCCAGCAGACAACCGCGTCGAAGGGGCCGTCCACGGGGAGGGCGCGGATGTCCCCCTCGAGGTACGTGACGGCGTCCAGGAGCGGGTGCGGGTCGGCGCGGGCCTGCTCCAGGTAGGCCGGCGTGAGGTCGACGCCCGTCACCTCCATACCCGCCGCGGCCAGCCGGCGCGCGATGCGCCCGTGGCCACAAGGCGCATCGAGGATGCGGGCGCCGGGGGGGAGGTCCAGCAGGCCGAGGATCTCGGCCGTGTCGGCGTCCGAGTGCGCGTCGTCGATGGACTCCTCGTAGAAGTAGAGGTAGTCGTCGCCGAAGGTGGCCTCCATGTCGAACGTCATGCGCCATCATCGTCGCCGGTAGCGTCCACCGCATGTCCGGGCCCGACGACATCTCCTTCGATGCGGCGACGGCTGTGGAGGCGACCAATGCGCCGGACCTCTTCGCCACGAACATCCACCCGCTGTGGACGGTGGGCGACAAGCCGAACGGCGGCTATCTCCTGGCGCTGCTGGGCCGGGCGGCCCGCGTCGCCGCCCGCAGCGCCGGTCCTCCCTCGTGGGAGGTGCTGGCCTCCTCCATCACCTATCTGCGTCCGCCCGCGCTCGGACCCGCCACGGTGCGGACGACACTGCTCCGCCGCGGGCGTACAGCCGCCCATGTGCGGACCCAGCTGGCCCAGGGCGCGGACGACCTGGTCGACGCGGTGCTGGTGCTCGGCGACCTCCCCGACGAGCCTGCGGTCCGCTACGACGGCACCCCTCCGTTCGAGGCCCCTGCCCCCGACGACTGCGTCCGGCTGACGTCGAACATGCCCACCGGTGCCTACGTCGGGATCATGGACGTCCTGGAGCAGCGGCTGGACCCGGCCACGATCCCCTTCGCCGCCCCTCCCCCAGGGCCCGCCACGAGAGCGGAGCTGCGCGGCTGGACGCGCCTGGCCGACGGGCGAGAGCCCGACGCCCTCTCACTCCTCTTTTTCGTCGACGCCATCCCGCCGGCCACCCTGATGATCGGCTCGACCGGATGGGTGCCGACCCTGCAGATGTCGGCCTACGTCCGGGCTCGCCCGGCGCCCGGTTGGCTCGCCATCCGCATGACGGCCGGCCTTGTGGCCGACGGGATGGTCGACGAGACCTGCGTGCTCTGGGACAGCCGGGGCCACATGGTGGCGCAGTCCACGCAGCTGGCGCGGCTGCGCTTCCCGGACGAGACGAGCTGAGCGGGCGGGCGCGGCATCGGGAACGAAGGCGAGGCGCGTCAGCCTTCAGGCCGCCTGCTCACCGGTGCCGTCGTCCTCCTCGGCGTCGTCCCCCTCCTCGTCGTCGGCGTCGTAGCAGTCCCACGAGCAGTAGCCCTCGGCCCGCGGCGACACCGGATGGAATTGGCAGCGCGGGCAGAGGTCCATTGCCGTGGTGGCTGTCTCTTTCGAATTCTCGATCGTGTACATGGTCGTTCCCTCCCGACTCCTCCCCGGCCCACGAAACAAAAAAGCCGCTTCCCGAATGGGAAGCGGCTCCTCGACGACGGGACTGGTAGGAGTCCGCTACGGCGTCGGGGCCACCTCCCCCAGGCTCAGCTTGGGGATGCCGCAAATCTGTACTTCGGACATGGCCAGGCGCGACTGACCGAGGGAGTTGCCCTCCCGCCGACACAGGTACAACCGGCCGTGCATCGCGTTGCGCTCCGTCATGATGTGGCCAGTATACGAGGCGCTGTGACATCCCTTGGACCGGGAACCGAGAAATCGGGGAGAGTTCATCGGCGCGTCACGCGTGCCGGCAAAGTGGCTGCGGCGGCCGCTCTGATGTGTGGGAGGCGGCGATCAGCCGGGTGTCGTGGCCAGGCGGGCCCGCAGCTCGGGCTTGACGACCTTGCCCGTGGGATTCCGGGGCAGTTCGTCGACGAAGACGAACTGGCGCGGGACCTTGTAGTCGGCCAGGTGCTCGAGCCCGAAGGCGCGCAGCTCCTCCGTGCCGGCAGTGACGCCCGGGTGCAGCACGACGAAGGCCACCACGTCCTCGCCGAGGACGGGATGGGGCGCCCCGACCACGGCCACCTCCTTGATGCCCTCGTGCTGCACCAGGGCGTGCTCGACATCGGTGGCGTGGACGTTGTTGCCGCCGCGGATGATGACGTCCTTGGAGCGGCCGACGATGTAGAGGTAGCCGTCCGCGTCGAGCTTGCCGAGGTCGCCGGTGACCAGCCAGCCGTCCCGCCACATCTCGGCCGTGGCCTCGGGGTCGGCGAAATACTCGCGCTGGCGCCCGGGCATCTGCAGGCGCACCTCACCCACCTCGTCCGGCGGTAGCGTCTGGTCACGCTCGTCGACGATGCGCACGACGGCCGGCGGTGCGATCTGGCCCACGGAGCCCGGGCGCTTGACGGCCTCGCCCTTGGGCATGACGCAGTAGGCCGACCCGGCCTCGGTCATGCCGTAGTTGTTCGAGACGAGGGCGTCGGGCATCTTCCGCTGCAGGCGCTCCACCACGTACGGCGCCAGAGGTGCGCTGCCCACCGAGCACATCTGGACCGACGACAGGTCGGCGGCCTCGAAGCGCGGGTTGTCGATGAGCAGATGGGCCATGGTGGGAACGAGGAAGACGGCCATGGGGCGCTCTTCCTCGACCACGCGCAGCCAGCGGTCGGCGTCGAAGCGCGGCTGGTAGATCACCCGCAAGCCGAGCTTCATGGGCGTGTAGACGAGGGCGATGCCGGCAAAGGTGAAGAGCGGGCTGGCGTGCAGCCACCCGGCGCCGGTCCAGTTGGGGTCGACCTGGCCGATCATGGAGCCGTTGGAGTGACGGACGGCCACGCCCTTGGGCCGGCCCGTCGTCCCCGAGGTGTAGAGGATGTCGGCCAGGTCCTCGGAGTCACGCGGCACCTGGAAGGGCGTGCGGTCCCCGGCGGTCACCTCGGCCCAGGAGAGGACCGGGAGGTGCGGCGGCGGCGTCCCGGCCTCGGCGCCGGCGTCGATCAGGGCGACCAGGTGGCTTGCCCCGGCCTCGCCGTCGCTGCGCAGTAGGTCGCCGTCGGCCACCACGATGGTGGCGCCCGAGTGATCGAGCATGTGGGCCACCTCGGCGGGGGCCAGGCGAGGGTTCATCGGCACGGCGACGCCGCCGGCGCGGTGGGCGGCGGAGTACGAGACGAGCCAGCGCAGCGCCAGCTCGGGACGCAGGTGGATGCCGACCCGGCCACCGGGCTCGAGGCCGGCCTCGACGAGACGGCGGGCCATGGCGTTGGCCGCACCGTCCCATTCGGTGAAGGTCAGGGCGCCGACGTCGACCACGGCGAATGCGGTGCGGTCACCGAATTCCTCGGCCATGCGGGCCAGGTGGTCGTCCATCAACATGAGTGGCCAGGGATGGTAACCGATGCAGATACGCCGTTTCTCCTACTCGGCAGGGGGGTCGGTGTCTCCCGACTCAGTAGTCGATGCCGGCGAGGACGATGCGAACAGGTTCATCTGTTCGCTCCCTCCGTCAGAAGCGACGGATCATGGCAGCGAGTACACCTGAACCTCGGCGATATACATCGAACCAGTCCCGGTCCCCTGTGTGTGCCATCCCGACGAACCGTCCGGCGTGCCTTGCGGAGTCATTACGAGGTTGTAGTTGGCGAAGGACCCTATGTCGGCGGCGTTCGTGTCCGAGAGGATAAGGGTCCTGTTGGCCCCTTGGCCGACGTAGAAGTTGACGTGACTACCTGGGACAAACTCCATTCCGACCGTCACGAAGTTTTGCGTGATGTCCTCACCAGCGTCGACCACCTTTTGTTCCCAGTTGAGGTCTTCGCAGCTGCATCCCCCGTAGTTCGACTCAACTATGTTGTCCATCGGATGACCTGACAACCCGTAGCTTGAGGGAAGGAAACCGCCCTCAAACAGGTCTATCTCGTTGGCATGAGGGGTGATTCCGTTGTCGCCGGTGAACCAGATGGCGGGAAAGAACCCGTTGCTCATGTCCGACACCTTGAAGTTGACCTGCACGTAAAACCCAGCCTGTGGGAACTGAAAGAGATTCTTCCCGGTCGCAGGATCGGCGGTGTCCACCATCGAGGCGCCGTTGGTGTTGGTGAGAGTGAGGCCGTTGTTGACGACCGGTGCCGCACCGTAGTGGCCCCACGGGCCAACGTCGGGAACGGGCCCACCCATGATGTCGCTCCAATGGGAGCTATCGAGGCTGGTGCCGGAGAACCGGTCGTCAAGAATGAGATGCGCTGCGGGGTAGCTGGCGCTGGGGGCTGCCATGATCGGCTGGCCGAACCCGGCCGTGGTGGACGAGCTCGGGACCGGCTGCTGCGGCGGGGGCCCGAAGAACGTGCCCGAGCCGTTGGGGGCCACGAGGGTGTAGCCCGCGGAGGGCGGGTCGATCACGATGCCGAGAGCGCCGACGCCTGTTCCCCCCGTGGACCCGTAGTACCCGGCGTCGCCGAAACTGAAGATGCCGCCGTCTGAGGCCACGAGCCAGTAGCCGCCGCCGTCGGGCGTGGGCGCCATGCCGACGATGGGCTGGTTGAGACGGATGGCCCCTGTGGAGCCGTGGAACGAGGCGTCGCCGAAGCTGAAGATGCCGCCGTCGGAGGCCACGAGCCAGTAGCCGCCGCCGTCGGGCGTGGGCGCCATGCCGACGATGGGCTGGTTGAGACGGATGGCCCCTGTGGAGCCGTGGAACGAGGCGTCACCGAAGCTGAAGACGCCGCCGTCGGAGGCGACGAGCCAGTAGCCCTCGCCGTCGGGGGTGGGCGCCATGCCGACGATGGGCCGGGCCAGTGTGAGCCCTGACAGCGCCGGGGAACCCAGGGCTGGGGCCCCGCCCTCTGGTGTCACCGCACCGAATGCGCTGACTGTCCAGTAGCCGCCGTTCGGATCGGCCGCCATCATCCGGCCTCCGCCGTACCCGTTGGTACGCACTGCCGCACCGGCCCCGGTCGAGGCCTGAATGGCGAGTCCCGCCGCGAGCAGAGGAAGCAGCACCAGGAGCGCCACACCTCGGGCCAGCCCGAGTGGTATCGCCCGACTCCGTCGGGTATGACGCATCGTCTTCCCCCCCGAACCCGCAGATGACGGGTCGCGAGGGCACGAGCAGACGCGCTCAGCGCTGATTCGGCGGCCCGGCGAACTCGACGAGTCCCGTAGCTTTGCGTCCCCCCCTCACGGGAGGTTTGCCTTGTCGTTCAGCTGCCACGATGGCCCAAAGGGCGCTGCCGGGCAAGGGAATTGCAGACTAGTTGCCCGCGAATTGTTGTTGAAGGTGGGCCGGCGGCCCGCCGTCAGGCAGCGGTGAGGCGCCCGCCCCCGGCGCGGGTCCCCCCAAGGTCTCGGTCGGTGCGAACAGCGAAAAATTGACGCTGGCGTCAGGTTCGTTGCAGCATGGCCGATGGGTCCACGGGGGTCAATCCCGGGACGACCCGGTGAGTGTCCCGGGCCGCGGCCGACGGGATCCGACAGAGGGAAGATGCGCCATGAGCACGGTCCGGTTCGACCTCCCCACGCCGGAGGGCGACACCATCGAATTCTGGGAGGCGGCCAAGGAGGAACGCCTGCTCGTGAAGCACTGCCTCGACTGCGACGCCTACTCCTATTATCCACGGCCCTTCTGCCCGAAGTGCTGGAGCGAGCGGGTGGAGTGGTACCAGGCCAGCGGGGAGGGGACGCTCTACACCTGGTCGGTCATCTACAGCAACGACATGCCCCCCTTCCGTGACCGCGTGCCCTACGTCGCCGCCATCGTCGACCTGGCCGAAGGGCCGCGCATGATGACCAACGTCGTCGACTGCCCCTTCGAGGAGCTGCAGGTGGGCATGCCGCTGCAGGTCACGTTCCGACCCATCTCCGACGAGTTCACGATCCCCGTCTTCGTGCGGGTATGAGGAGACGTTTGCGGTCAGGTCAATAGTGGCGCAGCTCGACGAGGTGGCCGTTGGGGTCGAAGAGGTAGACCGTGGGGCCGGGGCCGCGGGCGCCCGTCTCCTCGCCAGGACCCTGCATGTTGCCCACGTCGTGGAAGGAATCCCCGAAGGGCAGCCCCGCCTCCCGGACCCGGGCGAAGGCAGCCTCGAACTCCTCCGGTAAAAGGGCGAACGCCAGGTGATGGCCGCCCCTCGGTGCCCCAAGGCGCCAACTGCAGCGTCGTGTCCGGACTGACCCGGATGACCGAGAAGGGGCCGTCCTCTCCCTCGTCGCCGAAGCCCATGACCTCGGTGCAGAAGCGGACGCTGGCATCCCGGTCGTTGACCGTCAGGATCAAATGGTCCAGCGTCACCACAGTGCGCCGAGGTTATTCCTTGGCGTCGCCCTAGGGGGCGGGTGGTTCGCCTCGGAGACCGGTGCGGACCTCGCACCACTCCCACAGTCGCGCACCGTCGCCCGCACTGGCGCCCCGGGCCGTCCAGGGCAGGTGATACTCGCTGCGTCGATGCCGATCGTGGAAGAACCCCTCGACCAGCGGGGCCGCCGGGTCGGAGCGCCTGGCCTGACCGGCGGCCAGCCAGACCACGGTGTCGGCCCCTTGCGCAGGCGTCCGCAACAACGGGCCCAACTTGGCGAAGGAGGGCAGCCCGCTGGCCAGCCCCGGCGTGTCCACCCAGCCGGGGTGTGCCGCGTAGCTGGCGACCCCGTCCCCGCCCCAGCGGCGGGCCCACTCGTGGGAGAGCACGACCTGCGCCCTCTTCGCCCGCGCGTAGGCCGTGGTCCCGCGGTACTCCCCCGGTGGCATTTCCAGCCGGGCGAGGTCGAACGACTGGGTGTACATCCCTCCGGAGGAGAGCGTCACGATGTTGGCGTCGCCGGATCGGCGCAGGAGAGGGCTGAGCAGCCACGTCAGGCGGAAGGGCGCCAGCACCGCGGTGGCCACCGTCAACTCGCCACCATCGGGCGCGCGCCGGTACGTCGGGAAGAGTGCACCCGCCGCGTGGACCAGCCCGTCGAGCAGCTCGTGTCTCGTGGCGACGTGTGCCGCGAACGCCTCCACCGCGTCGGCATCGACGATGTCGAGGACGGCCGGCTCGATGCTGCCCGTCCCCAAGGCGCGAGCCGCGCTGGCGGCCGCCTCGGTCCGCCTCTTGTCCCGACCGACGAGCCACACCGAAGCCCCGAGCCGCGCCAGCTCGAGAGCCGACGCGCGGCCGATGCCCGACGATGCGCCCGTCACGATGACGACGCGTCGGGTGAGGTCGGGCGGCGGGCGCCAGTGCTCGAGGCGGCCGCGCACGGCGAAGCCGGCCCGGCTGAAGCTGCCGACGACGCTCGCCTCGAGTGCGGTGTCGGCCATCCGGACGAGGAGCGCCGGCGTCACGCCAGCGCGCTGCGCAACCCGGCGGCTGCCCGATCGGCCATCCGGGCGAATGCCCAGGCAATGAGTGGCGCCGCCAGGCGCACCGCGCCCCGTCCCTCGAGCACCGCCACGTAGTGGACCCGGGAGCCAGGACCGTCCCACTCCACCGTGATGGTGTCCGTCGAGACGATCCCGGCGCGCCGCGCCTGGAGGACCACTCGACGGGGGCGATCGATATCGACCACCCGGTAGTCGAACGGCACGACCCGACCCGCGATCCGCACGGCGAGCCGATAGACCGAGCCCACGACGGCCGGGCCCTGGCTCACCGACTCGCCCTCTGTCACCCCGGGATCCCATTCACGGGCGTTGGAAAAGGTCGACAGATACTCGAAGACCTCCTCCTGCTCCCAGGTGGAGTCGATTTCCGTGCTGTACGTCGCCATGCATCTCTCCTCAGCCGGCGGGGGCGGCTCTCCGTTACGCTAGTTTAGTGCTAAATTAGCAGCCTTCGGAAGGAACACCTTGCGCATCGGCATCATCGGGAGCGGTATCGCCGGCATGACCGCGGCTCATCTGCTGCAGGACCGGCACGAGGTGCACCTCTTCGAGACCGACGTCCGACCTGGCGGGCACGCCCATACGGTGACCGTCGACCTCCCCGGGGGACCGGTGGCCGCCGACACCGGCTTCCTGGTCTACAACGAGCGGACCTATCCCCTCTTCACTCGGCTCCTCGAGGGCCTCGGGGTGGCGACGCACCCGAGCGACATGAGCTTCAGCCTGACGGACCTGCGCTGCGGCCTCGAGTGGCGCGGCACGTCGCTGTCGACCGTCTTCGCGCAGCGCCGCAATGTGGCCCGACCCGCCTTCCTGGCCATGCTGGCGGACGTGGTCCGGTTCAACCGGTTGGCACGGTCGATCCTGGCCGAGCCGGGTGACGACGCCGGGTCGGGAACGCTGGCCGACCTGCTGGCCGGCCGCCGCTGGTCGCGGGGCTTCCTCGACTGGTACCTGATCCCCCTCGGGTCGGCTATCTGGTCGGCGGACCCCGAGACGTTCACGCAGATACCGGCCCGGACGTTCGTCGAGTTCTTCAGCCGTCACGGGCTGCTCGGCCCGGGCGACCAGCCCTCCTGGCGCACGGTCACCGGAGGTTCGGCGCGCTACGTCGAGTCGATTCTGCGGCCGCTGCAGAACCGGGGAAGGCTGCACTTGCGCTCCGGTGTGACCAAGTTGCGCCGCCAGCAGCGGGGCGTCGAGCTCCTGACAGCCGGAGGCCCGACCGTGTTCGACCATGTCGTCGTGGCCACGCACAGTGACCAGGCCCTGGCTCTGCTGGGCGACCCGACCGCCGAGGAGCGCCGGGTGCTCGGTGCGTTCCGCTATCAACCGAACCGGGCCACGCTCCACACCGACACCACGTTGCTGCCCGTCAATCGGCGAGCGTGGGCATCTTGGAACTACGTGCGTCCTCGAGAAAACCCCGGCGGCGCGACCCTCACCTATTACCTGAACCGGCTGCAGGGCTTGCGGTCGGATCAACCGGTTCTGGTGACACTGAACCGGGACGCGTCCATCGATCCCCGCCACGTCGTCGCCAGCTTCGACTACTCGCATCCGGTCATCGACCAGGGTGCGGTCAACGCCCAATCCGGCCAGCGCGCCCTGAGCGCCGGGGCGGTCTCCTACTGCGGCGCCTACTGGGGCTTCGGGTTCCACGAGGACGGGGTCCGGAGCGCGCTGGCGGTCTGCGAGCGATTCGGCGCACGCTTGTGACGACGGCGTCCCCCCTCCCGCTGCGCAGCGCACTCTACGAGGGCACCGTCACGCACCGGCGCGCCGAGCCCGCCCACCGGTTCACCTCCAGGGTGGCGATGCCCCTCCTCTTCCTCGACGAATTGCCCCGACTCCGGGCCGCCCACCCCCTGGTCGACCTCGATCCGTCCGCCCACCGGCGCCGTTGGCCCGCCGCCATCCGGTTCCGCCGCGACGACTATCTCCCGTCTGGTTCGCCGACGGTGCAGGGAGCCGTCGTCGAGGCTGTCGCAAGGGCCGGGGGTTGCGTGCGAGGGCCGGTGGCGATGCTGGGCCACGTCCGCACCTGGGGCTGGCTCTTCAACCCGATCAGCTTGTTCTACTGCTTCGACCCGTCGGGACGGGACGTCGAGTGGACGGTGCTCGAGGTGTCCAATACCCCGTGGCACGAGCGCCACGACTACGTCGTCGGACCACCGGGAGAGCACACCTTCACCAAGGCCATGCATGTCTCGCCCTTCTTGCCGGCACGAGGCACCTACACGCTGCGCTATTCCGCACCCGAAGAAGGCATCAGGGTCAGCCTCGACGTCGCAGCGCCGCTCTCGAACTTGCCGTATGGTCGAGGGGACGAACCGGACCGCGACACACTGGCGCCCCGGCTGTCCGCCTCCATGGTCTTGCGGCGGAAGCCACTCGATCGGGCTGGCCTGGCCCGGCTGCTGTGGGCGTACCCGCTCATGACGACCCGGGTATCGAGCGGCATTTACTCGCAGGCAGTGCGGCTGGCCGCACGTGGCGCCCCGTTCCACCGGCACCCCGCTCGGGGAGAGGACGAGTCCGCGCCCATCGGGGACGAGATGGTGCGCAGCGGGTCCGGGAACTGCCGATGAGCCGGACGAGTGCATCGCTGCTCCTGAACCTGGCCCGCCGCGCCGGCCGGCAGCGACCCGGCACCCTGCGCTTCGAGGGCAGCGGGGTGCCCGGGCGAAGTCCTGTCGTGACCGGATCCGGTGATCCCGATGTCACGATCGTGGTCCACGACCCCAGAGCATGGTCCGCCACGCTGCGCGGCGGCTCGACCGGCCTGGCCGAGAGCTACATCGCCGGCTGGTGGGACACCGATGACCTCACCGCGGTCGTGCGTCTCGCCTTCCGCCGGACGACGGTGCCCCGGCAATTCCTGGACACGACGGCGCGACGGACCGGAGGGTTGCTGGCCGGGATACAGCGGTTCCGACCGCCGAGCAAGCACAGAGATCGCGAGAACGTCGCAGCCCACTACGACCTCTCCAACGACTTCTTCGCCCTCATGCTGGACCCGACGATGGCCTATTCGTGCGCCTACTTCGCTGCCGACGGGACGAGCCTCGAAGAGGCCCAGGTGGCCAAATTCGAGATGATCGCCGACAAACTGCAGCTGCGTGCAGAGGACCACGTGATCGAGATCGGGTCAGGCTGGGGTGGATTCGCGCTGCACGCCGCCGAACGACACGGCTGTCGTGTCACCACGACGACGATCTCCGAGGCGCAACGAGCAGTGGTGGAGAAGCGCGTGGCACAACATGGTCTGGCCGACAGAGTGACCGTCCTCGGCGCGGACTACCGCGACCTGGAAGGCCGCTACGACGCTCTCGTTTCGATCGAGATGATTGAGGCGGTCGACTGGCGCCGTCACGATGAGTTCTTTGCCACGTGCGCCCGGCTCCTCACCGCCCGGGGTCGGATGGCCTTGCAGGCCATCACGATCGCCGACGCCAGCTACGAGCGGGCGAAGCTGCACGACGACTTCATCCGCTCCATGGTGTTCCCGGGCGGCTGCCTGCCTTCGGTCAGCGCCATCGCCAGTTCGGTTGCTCGCACGTCGGACCTACGGATCGTCGACCTGCAGGACATCGGCCCGCACTACGCCGAGACCCTCCGGCACTGGCGGATCAACCTGGAGGGCCAGCGCTCCGCGGTCGAACGGCTCGGCTTCGACGAGCGCTTCTGGCGGTTCTGGACCCTCTACCTCTGCTATTGCGAGGCGGCGTTCATGGAGCGCCACGTGTCCGACGTTCAGCTGGTGCTGGCCCGGCCCGGGGCCCCGACGCAACGGATCGGTCATCAGGCGTAACGCCGCGACCGGGAACCCGGTTCAACGTACGGCGCGGTTCAGTTGCTCGATCGTCTCAGCGAGGCGACGGGCGTCACCCCCGCTCCAACCCGCTCCCAGCCGGGCCGCGTGCTCTTCGCCGGCGATGGCAGCTCCGCCCACGAGCACGGGCAGGCCCGGACTCACGGCGTGAACGGCTCGCACGATTGCCCGCACGGAACCGTCGTGGTTTCCCGAGGTCACCGCGACGGCCACCGCCAGTGGTCGCTGCACCTTGCTGACAGCACTGCCGAAGGCTGTCTCCGGGACATCGGCACCAAGATCGACGACCTCGAAGCCGCGGCCGCGCAAGACGTTCGCAGCCATGGCGGTCGGGAGCCCGTGCAGCTCGTGCTGCGGAGTTCCGATGATCACGCTGCCGCGCTTCGGCCCCCGCGCCGTGAAGCGAGCTCCCAGCCGGGCCACGACCCGCGTTGCCACACCTGAAGCCCGGTGTTCGTCGTCGATCGTGTAGTCACCGGCCTCCCAGCCGAGCCCGACCGATCGCATGGCCTCACCCAGCCCGTCCAACAGGACGTCGTCCGGATCGGACCCCGAACCCATGCGTCCCTCGACGATCGTCCAGGCGCCCGGCTCGTCACCGGCGACGAGCCGGTCCTCCAGGCGCCGTGCTGCCGTTGCCCGAGAGGACCGTCGGGTCTCGGTGCGAGGGCGGCCCGCCACAGCGTTCCCCGCAGAGGCAGCGGGAAGGTCGCGGGGGTCGACACACCACTGCGACCCGTTCCGCGTCGCAGGAAGGCGGCCAGTCCGCACGTAGCGGTAGGCCGTCATGTAGTGCACGCCAAGCTGGTCCGCGGCCTCCTGCAACGTGAGTAGGCCGGCAGGGGAATCCTCGGAAGCAACAGGGCCGCTCGCCATTTACTAGTAAATGCTAGCTTGGCCCAGCCCGGCGACTATTCCTTGTCGGGCGCCTCGTCCGTCATGTGGTCCTTGATGGCATTGACGACCGTGGGGTCGAGCAGCGTCGTCACGTCGCCCAGCGGCCGGTCGTCGGCGACGTCGCGCAGCAGCCGGCGCATGATCTTGCCGCTGCGGGTCTTGGGCAACTCGGGCGTCAGCAGGATCTGGCGCGGCTTGGCGATCGGGCCGATCTCGTGCGCCACATGATCCCTGAGTTCGGCCACCAGCTTCTCCCCCGCCTCGCCGTCGACGTCGCTCGCCCCCTTGAGGGTGACGAAGGCCACGATGGCCTGCCCGGTGGTGGCGTCGTTGGCGCCGACCACGGCGGCTTCGGCGACGGCCGGGTGGCTGACGAGCGCGTGCTCGACCTCGGTGGTCGAGATCCGGTGCCCCGAAATGTTCATGACGTCGTCGACGCGGCCCAGCAGCCACAGGTCGCCGTCCTCGTCACGCTTGGCACCGTCGCCGGCGAAGTACTTGCCGGGAAAGCGCTTCCAGTACGTCTCGATGAAGCGCTCGTCGTCCCCGTAGATGCCGCGCGTCATGCCCGGCCAGGGCTCGGTGATCACGAGGTAGCCCCCCTCGCCGTTGCCCACCGAGTTGCCCTCGTTGTCGATGACGTCCGCACTGATGCCGGGGAACGGCGTCATGGCCGCGCCGGGCTTGGTGGCGGTGATGCCCGGCAACGGCGTGATCATGATGCCGCCGGTCTCGGTCTGCCACCACGTGTCGACGATGGGGCAACGGTCCCCGCCGATGTGGGTGCGGTACCAGATCCAGGCTTCGGGGTTGATGGGCTCGCCCACCGACCCGAGCAGCCGCAGGCTGGTCAGGTCGTGCCCGGCCGGCAGGTCCTCGCCCCATTTCATGAAGGTCCTGATGGTGGTCGGCGCCGTATAGAGGATGTTGACCTTGTACTTCTCGACGATCTCCCACCAGCGGTCGCGGGCGGGCGTGTCCGGCGTCCCCTCGTACATGACCGACGTCGTGCCGTTGGCCAGCGGGCCGTAGACGATGTAGCTGTGCCCGGTCACCCAGCCGATGTCGGCCGCCGTCCAGAACACGTCAGTCTCGGGCTTGATGTCGAAGATGAGCCGGTGCGTGGCCGAGACATGGGTGAGGTAGCCGCCACTGGTGTGGAGGATGCCCTTGGGCTTCGCCGTGGTGCCGCTGGTGTACATGATGTAGAGCGGATGCTCGGCATCGAAGGCCTCGGCCTCGTGCGTCTCCGGCTGGCGCGGCACCAGGTCGTGCCACCACACGTCGCGGGCGTCATCCCACGCCACGTCCTGGCCGGTGCGGCGCACGACCAGGACGTGCTCGACGTCGGGGCACCCCTGCACCGCCTCGTCGACCGCCGGCTTCAGCGCGGCTCCGGCGCCCCGGCGGTACCCGCCGTCGGCGGTGATGACGAAGTGGGCGTCGCAATCGAGGATCCGGCCCCGCAGCGCGTCCGCCGAGAACCCTCCGAAGACCACCGTGTGGGGCGCGCCCAGCCGGGCGCAGGCCAACATGGCCACCACCGTCTCGGGGATCATCGGCATGTATATGGCCACCTTGTCGCCGGCCCGCACCCCGAGCTCGGTGAGGCCGTTGGCGGCCTGGCTCACCAGGGTCCGGAGGTCGTCGTAGGTGATGGTCCGGGTGTCCCCCGGTTCGCCCTCCCAATGGAAGGCGACCCGGGGGCCCAGGCCGGCGGCGACGTGGCGGTCGACGCAATTGACCGCCACGTTGAGCTTGCCGCCGATGAACCACTTGGCGAAGGGCAGGTTCCAGTCGAGCACCTCGGTCCAGGGCGTGTCCCAGGTGAGCCGACGGGCCTGAGACTCCCAGAATGCCAGAGGGTCGGACGCCGCCTCGGCGTAGATGCCGGGCTGCGCGTTGGCCTCCTCGGCGAGCTTTTCCGGCGGGGGGAACGTCCTGGTCTCGTGGAGCAGGGCGGACAGCCCTTCCTCTCGGATCTCGCTCACCGCAGCCTCCAATCGTGCCGGTCCTGCGCGGACGCCATCATTACCTACGCCACTGGATTCAGGTGCAACGGTTCACCCGTGGGGAGGACCTTCCGGCCGCCCATGCCGTTGATGACACCGGCGGCAGAGGCATACCAGGCGGCCGCGGCCGTCACAATGCCGGCGTACCCACCGGCCTTCACCATGTTGGTGCTGTTGGAGAAGTGCCCGATGGCCAGCAGGATGAACGTGACCTCGAGGGTCAGGAAGACGAGGAAGACCGCGCGATTCACGAACAGGCTCCACAGCAGCATGTAGGTGTTGAAGATCACGAAGGCGACCGAGATCCAGCCCAGGTCGTTGCTCAGCTCGAGCGCCGTCGGCTTGAAATCCGGAATGACCCAGAAGAAGTAGACGGCGACGCCGATCCAGAAGGCGCCGTAGGTGGAGAACGCGGTGGCGCCGAAGACGTTGCGGTTGCGGAACTCCCACATGCCGGCCAGCAGCTGGGCGAGGCCCCCGTAGGCCAGGGCGAAGCCCAGGAAGGCGAGGGTCCCCTTGGTCCAGCCGCAGTTGAACGCCGAGAGCAGGAAGGTGGTGAGGGCAAAGGCGGCCAGCCCCAACGGCGCCGGGTCCGCGATGGGCGGCACCTCCTTGATGGCGACGTTCTGCAACGCCATCACACCGGATTGGCCGCCGTTCTGCACCGGCTGTTGCGGCGGACCGCCTCGCGCCGTGTCGTCCGTGATAGCCATGACGTCAGCACCTCCATGCTCGGGCGTGGTGAGCCGTAACCCCCACGCGATCAGTGGTGGGACGAACGACCACAAAGCAAGGAGCAGCCCCCTGGCTGACGACCCCCCGGCCGTGTTGCCACCAACTTCTGGTCCCCCCAATCAACGGGACCAGGTCATTGTGCGAAGACGTCCGGAGCCGGTGCAATGGGTCGTCGGTGAAGTGCCACATTCCTGCGACAAACGGTCGTCTCCGCACGACGAGCGGCAGGTACGGCGAGCGACGTGGCGCCACCCGTTCGCTCCGAGGCGATATGGCACACTTCTACCGGGTGCGGTGAAACGTACCGCCGGGTGGGCTTCCGCCAGCTCGGAGGTAAGGGGGCCGATGAAAGAGGCGCTGTGGATCGCCCTCGTGGGCGTCGTGATCGTGATCGTCATCGTGATCCGCTTTGCCGTACGGTCCGAGAGGCGGCTCGGCACGCCGACGCAGCGGGCCTCGCTGGCCACGCTCCATACGGCGAACCTGGCGGCGCCTGCGCTGCGGACCGGTCTCAACAAGGGATCGGCGGAACGGTCGATTGCGCACCTGCGCCAACTGATCGGCACCCCAGGTGTCGCCATCGCCGACACCTTCGGGATCCTGGCCGCCGAAGGCATGGACGCGGCGCACTGCGCGCTGATCGAGACACCGGTGCAGATGGCGATCTCGAGCGCGCGGCCCCAGGTCCTGTCGGCGCACGACCTGGCATGCGAGTTCGCAGGGACATGCTCGCTCCAGGGAGGCATCATCGTGCCCATCACCACGGATGACGTCGTGGTCGGAGCGATCGTCGCCGTCGATTCCTCGGCGCCGGCGAGCCTGCTGCGCCTCAGCGGGGAGGTGGCCGAGTTCGTCTCGACCCAGCTGCAACTGGCCGAGCTCGACCGCTCGCGCCGGCGCGCGGTGCAGTTCGAGTTGCGCTTCCTGCGGGCGCAGATCTCACCCCACTTCATCTACAACGCGTTGACGGCGATCGAGTCCTTCGTCCGCTCCGACCCCGACCGGGCGCGCGAGCTCCTGGTGCAGTTCGCCGACTTCATCCGCTACAGCTTTCGCAGCCACGGGCAGTTCGTGACGATGGCCGAGGAGATCCGCCTGGTCGACACCTACCTCGACCTGGAGCGGGCACGCTTCGGCGACCGCCTGGAGGTCACCCTGCGGGTCGCCCCCGAAGTCCTGAGCGTCATGCTCCCGCCCTTCGTGCTGCAGCCCTTGGTCGAGAACGCGGTGCATCACGGGCTGGAGCCCAGTAGCAAGCCGGGCCACCTCGAGATAACCATCATGGACGCCGACAACGACGCCGAGATCTCGGTCGAGGACGACGGCGTCGGCGCGGAACCGGGCCAGATCCGGCGCGCCCTGGCGGGGACGGGCGACGACGAGGGGGTGGGCCTCCACAACGTCGACGAGCGCCTGCGCACAGTGTTCGGCGACGAGTCCCGCCTCACGATCGAGACGGCGCCAGGAGCCGGCACCCGGGTCACCGTGAGGATCCCGAAGTACCACGTCGGAGTCCTCTCGTGACGTCCGGCTTGAGCGTGCTGGCCGTGGACGACGAGACGCCCGCACTCGACGAGATCGTCTACCTCCTCCGGAACTCGTCCATGGCGTCGCACGTGCGGGCGGTCAGCTCGGCCACCGACGCCCTGCATCACCTCCACGACGAGCACTTCGACGTCGTCCTGCTCGACATCGCCATGCCGGGCATGGACGGCCTGGAGCTGGCCCGCGTCGTGGCGCAGTTCTCGCACCCTCCGGCGATCGTCTTCGTGACGGCGCACGAGGAGCATGCGCTGGCCGCCTTCGACGTCGGCGGCTCCGGGTACCTGCTCAAGCCCGTGACGCAGGAGCGCCTCGTGACGGCGCTGCGCCGGGTGGTGCTGCAGCGCCAGGAGGACCATCCCGACGACGACGCGCTCGAGACCATTCCGGTGGAGATCGGCACTCTGACGAGGATGATCTCGCGCGACGAGGTCTCGTGGGCCGAGTCGTCGGGCGACTACGTCCGCCTCCACTTGCGGGACGGGGCGCAGCATCTGGTCCGGCTGCCCATGTCGATGCTCGAGGAGCACTGGCGCGACCACGGCTTCGCCCGTATTCACCGCAGCTACCTCGTTTCGTTGCGCGAGATCCGCGAGGTCCGGACGTCGCAGGGCCACACGATCGTCGGCGTGGGCACGTTCGACCTCCCGGTGAGCCGGCGCCATTCCAAGGAGCTCCGGGACAGGCTCGTGCGCCACGCGCGCCGGTCGCCGGCCTCGTGACGGCCGAGCCGGCTCCTGCACGCGAGGTCGTCCGGAGCCAGGCGCGGCGACCCGGCGGACGGGCGAGCACGCCCGCTCCCGACGACCTGTACGAGCCGGATGCCTACGGCAGGGAGTTGCTGGCGTCGCTCATGCGTGCCCAGGGCGGCGCCTGCGTCACCGTCCTGCTCCCAGCCCTGGCCCTGCTCGCCCTCTATCCGCTCCTCACGGCGATCTTCCCCTGGCTGGCCACAGCTCAGGTCGCCGGCCTGCCGCTGACCCTGCTCATCCTCGGTGGCGGGATCTATCCGCCCCTCGTCCTCCTCGGCTACTGGTACGTGCGCCGGGCGGAGCGTCTGGAGCAGCAGTTCGTCGAGCTGCTCAAGGAACAGTGACAGAGCCGGCCACCGTCGTCGCCATCATCACGGTGACGGCCATCACCGCCATCATCGGCGCGCGAGGTGTGCGCGTGGCCCGCACCCCGGCCGACTTCCTGGTGGCGGCGCGACAGGTGCCGGCGCCGCTCAACGCCTCGGCGATCTCCGGGGAGTACCTCTCGGCGGCGTCCTTCCTCGGCGTGGCCGGGCTGGCCATGCTCGAGGGCCTCGGCGCGCTCTGGTACGCCGTGGGCTACGCGGCGGGCTACCTGGTCCTGCTGGCTGCGGTGGCGGCGCCGCTGCGCCGCTTCGGCGCCTACACCATTCCGGACTTCGCAGAGGGCCGCCTGGGTTCCCAAGCGCTGCGCCGGGCAGCCACCGCCACCGTAATCCTGATCTGCGGCTTCTATCTGCTGCCACAACTCAAGGGAGCCGGTGTCACGCTGCAGGTCGCCGTGGGTGGCCCGGTCTGGATCGGCGTCGTCGTGCTCGGCGGGATCGTGACGCTCGGTATCGCCAGCGGCGGCATGAAGGGCATCACCTTCGTGCAGGCGTTCCAGTACTGGCTCAAGATCGTCGCGATTGCCGTGCCCGCGCTCATCCTCCTCGCCTTCGTGCAACACCCACCGGTGGCGAACGTGACCGGCGCCGCGCCACCCACCTTCCTGCACAAGACCGCGGTGCAATTCCCGCAGTCCGAGGTCATCTCCGTGACCGCTGCCATCGATGTCACCGCGTCCGGCAAGGTGGACGGGGTGCAGCGGGACGGGCCACTCGTACTGACCAAAGGCCGGCACAGCGTCGACGGGGGTGCCACGCTCACGTTCCCCGCCGGTGCGCATGCACCGCACGTCGAAGCCAATCCGGTCATGAGCGGCGAGGCCTGGACGTCCCCGCTGCTGCAATTAGGCGGACGGCCTGATCACGCACTAGCGGCGACGTACGGGGTCCTCCTCGCCACCGTGCTGGGAGCCATGGGACTCCCCCACATTCTCGTCCGCTTCTACACCAACCGCGACGGCCAGGCGGCCCGCCGCACCACCGCGTTCGTCCTGCTCCTCCTCGGCTTCTTCTACATCTTCCCGGCGGTGTTCGCCGTGCTGGGCCGGATGGAGGCGCCCGGGCTCTACACCTCGGGCCAGACCGACTCGGTGGTCCTGGTCCTGCCGCGCATGATGGCCGCGGGCAGCCTCGGCATCGTGCTCGGGGCACTGGTTGCCGCCGGGGCCTTCGCCGCCTTCCTCTCCACCTCGTCGGGGCTACTGATCAGCATGTCCGGTGCGCTGTCGCACGACATCATGGGCGGCGGGGTGCGGGCCTTCCGCGGCTCGGCGATCGCCATCGGCATCGTCATGACGGCGTTGGGTCTGGCCGTCCTCAACATCTCCATCAACGTGCTGGTCGGATGGGCGTTCGCCATTGCCGCCTCGACCTTCTGCCCGCTCCTCCTGCTGGGGATCTGGTGGCGCCGCTTCACCTGGATCGGCGCCATCGCCGGGCTGATCCTCGGTGGCCTCGCCTCCTCGATCGCGGTGCTCCTCACCATCGTGGGCGTCGGCGCCTCGGGGTGGCCTGCCGTCCTGCTCAGCGAGCCGGCGATCTGGACGGTGCCCCTTGCCTTCGCCGCGATGATCGTGGTCTCGCTCGCCACACCTCGCTTCGTCCCGGCCGATGTCACGCAACAGCTGCTGGCGCTCCACCTGCCCGAGCGGGTCCGCCTGCGCTCAGCCGCAGACCGCGGGCTCGTCACTCAGCCCGGATCCTGACGGAGCTCGAAGCCCTCGAAGACGAAGGCCGGCGTCACCGTCGCCCCGACCAGGGCGTAGCGCCCCAGCGGGCGCGCCGATTGCCAGACGCCGGCGTCCACCACGACCTGCGGCGAGTGACCGGACGCCACGTCGGGCCCGAGCACCTGCACGTCGACGCGTCCATCGGGCCACTCGCGACGCAGCTCGAGAGGATCGCCGTCGTAGAAGTGCCACAGCTCGGTGGCGTCCACCCGGTGCGGCGCCGAGACCTCGCCCTGCAGCAGGAGGTAGTAGATGGCGCTGCCGGCGGGCCTGGTGCCGACCCGGGCCTCGGCGACCCAGGTGCGCCGGAACCAGCCTCCCTCGGGGTGCGGCGCCAGCTCGAGCGCGGCGATGAGGGATTCCCCGGGACGCACCCAGTCAGTCTGCCTTGCGCTCAGCCGGAACCGACGCCGAGGGTGGCGGCGACGGCGAGGGAGTGCGCAGCGGCGCCACCGAGGAGCGCACCACCCGTAGCGGCCCTCTTGACGAAGAGATGGCAGTCGTGCTCCCAGGTGAAGCCGATGCCACCGAAGGTCTGGATCGATTCGCGACCGACGAAGCTCTGGCAGTCGTCGGCGGCCGCCTTGGCCATGGAGACGGCGGCGGCCCGATTCGGCGTGTCCTCGTTGATGGCGGCGACGGCGAAGTAGCAGAGGGCACGAGCCCGCTCGATGGCGAGGAACATGTTGCTCATCTTGTGCTTGACGGCCTGGAAGGAGCCGATGGGGACGCCGAACTGCTGGCGCTCCTTGATGTACCCGAGCAGCAGCTGGAAGAGGGCGTCACAGGTGCCGACCGTCTCGACCGCGAGCCCGACCGTCGCCTCCTGCAGGGCGCGGGAGATCCCGCTCGTCGATGCGGCGCTGCCGGGCTCGCCCAGCGCGCGCTCGTCGGGCACGAAGACGCGGTCGAGCGTGGCGTCGGAGAGGGGACGGCTCGCGTCGAGCGACTGGACCGGTGTCAGGCCGGCCTCGGCCACAGGGACGACGAAGGCGCCCAAGCCCCCACCGGCACGGGCGATGACGACGACCTCGGTCGTGCCCTCGGCCAGCACGCCGTGCTTGCGGCCGGAAAGGAGCCAGCCGCCGTCGGCCGGTTCGGCAGTCATGGTGACGTCGTCCAACGCCCAGGCCCGGGGGTGATCGGCCAGCGCCACGGTCCCGGCGAGGGCGCCGGTGGCCACCTCGGAGAGGAAGCGCTGCTGCTGCTCGGGGGTGCCGACCTCGCGCACCACGGGGGCGAACTGGGTGACGGTCGCCAGGAGCGGCCCGGGGGCGATGGCCCGGCCGAGCTCCTCGACGACGACAGCCGTCTCGAGGATGGTCAGGCCGATGCCGCCGTACTCCTCGGGGATGGCCAGGGCGGGCCAGTCGAGGGCCACCATGGAGCCCCACAGCTTCTCGGGGGCCTCGCCGGTCTCGACGACGGCACGCACGAGGTCGACCGGACACTCCTTCTCGAGGAACGAGCGGACCGAGGAACGCAGTTCTTCCTGCTCACCCGTGAACTCGAGCTCCACCGCACTCCCTTTCCCGGCCGGTGCCGGCTGCCTCTGTGCGCCCGGGCGGCGCCCGGTTGGTATGCGCCCAGGTCGGGGCGAGTGTACCTGACGCTCCTGTCAGGCTCGGGGGCCGTGCCCCCATCACGCTCCACCGTTTTCCGGGGCGGAACCTGGTTGGTTGAGCCCGGGGGTCGCCGGTCCGAGCTGCACGGCCGGGCCGGCGGCGGAGCTGCAGCGGCATCAGGAACCGGGGCGGGATCGGTGCCTAACCTCCCAGATGCGGAAGTCCGCTCGCCTACACTCTTGGACGCGCCTCTAGCTCAACGGCAGAGCAACGGACTCTTAATCCGCAGGTTTCGGGTTCGAATCCCGAGGGGCGCACTTGAAAGCCCAGGTCATAGCG
>Ga0302178_10000913_pt1 | contig 25742 bp, 25 predicted proteins | sample I_Palsa_E1_3_FD_198790 | JGI IMG/M metagenome (GOLD analysis project Ga0302178, IMG submission 198790) | Peat permafrost microbial communities from Stordalen Mire near Abisko, Sweden - I_Palsa_E1_3 | ecosystem: Environmental > Terrestrial > Soil > Palsa > Peat permafrost | place: Sweden... | reverse complement strand
CGTGCTCGAGGAGAACCTGGCCCAGGCGGGCCAGAATCCCGAGGGCTACCGGTACGCCGTCGACTGCACGTGGACCGACGCGCCGGCTCAGGTCCTGGCCCCGCTCCTGCACGCACTGTGGAGTGAACTGGACACCGAGCACTCGTTCTCCATCTGGTACGGGTGGGCGCCGCGTGGTGACCTCCCCGACATGGCGTTCTCGGTCGAGGCGAACGCGTACGTCGCGACGTACGCGATCTACGCCGATCCGGCCGGCGACGCCAAGTACCCCGAATGGGTCCACCGCCGTACGGCCGGCCTGGCCGCCCACGGCGCCGGTGTCTACCTGGGCGACACGGACTTCACCCGGCGGCAGGACCGGTTCCTGTCGGATAGCGCGTACCGCCACCTGGCGCGGATCCGCTCGGTGCGTGACCCGTTTGGCCGTTTCGCTGGCTACCTGACGTCTGACCCGGCCGGGCTGAACATCCATGCCTGACCAGGGCGCCGTCGCGGCCCGGCTGGACCACGTCGGGCTGGCGGTCGCCGACCTCGAGGCGTCCGTCGCGTGGTTCTGCGACGTGTTCGGGCTGGTGCCGGAGCTCACGCTCCGGGTCGACGCGATCGACCTGAGCATCGAGATGCTCATCCACCCGTCCTATGGCTACCGGCTGGAGTTGCTGCACCGGCCCGGTTCCGCGGCGGACGGCAAGCCGGGCACGCCCGCTGAGGCCGCGCTGCGCGACGGGTACGGGCACGTGGCGTTCGACGTGGCTGATCTTGACGCAGGATACGACCGTGCTCTCGCCCGCGGAGCGCGACCGGTCATGCCGCCTGGCCCGTCGCCCGAACCCGGGGTGCGGATGGCGTTCGTCGCCGATCCAGAGGGCAACCTCGTGGAGTTGCTGCACCGGCCGACCGAGGGCCCCATGCCCGGGCCGTGACGTCGTCGGTGACCCTAGCCGTCGTCGGTGACCCTAACGGCACGAGGGCGTCGACAGCTGCGGCTCAGTCCCAGACGCTGGCCCCGCAGGCGGCGCACACGCCCGTCTCGTAGTCCCAGGCGTCGGAGGGGTGCAGGCACTCGGGCTGAGCGGGTGGACCGGGCGGAGCAGGCACGGGCACGCTGGCGGCGAGCGCAGGTGACGGGGCCTGAGCGGATGACGGGGGCTCAGAGGGGGCGGGTCGCGCAGCCGTGGGAGCCTGGCCAGGATCAGGCGGAGAATCATCCCCTACGTAGTACCGCAAGGCCGACCGGATGATCTCCCGGCACCACTCAGCGCGAGTCCACCCGGCGAACTCGGGCCGCATCAGCACCTCGTCTATCCGCGCGGCATCAGCCTCGGAGACCTCGAGGCCAACCGGGACGCGGACTGAAGCGGCCAGCCGGGAACGCGCCATGCGTTAAAACTACCCAGAACGGGCGGCCCAGAACGCGCGCGGACAGCGGGTTCGCGCCGCGAACGGGAGCATTCACCATGAGCCGCGCCCCGCCAAGGTGTCAGCGCTGTTGTTCCACGGCCCTAGCCCAGGCGAGGGAGAGCATAAGTCGAATATTCCTATCGATTATTCTGGCTAAGTCCGCGGCGTGCTCGGCACGCATCGCCGGTAGCGACCAGGAGTTATGACTTGAGCCTGGAATTCCTTTGGTACATCCCGAATACAGTCGAGGCAGGCCATCGCGGCGACGACGAGGCAAACAAGTGGACGAGCCTGGACTTGTCAGCCGAGCTCGCGCAGAGCGCCGAGGACCACGGCTGGGGCGGAGCGCTGCTCGGCACAGGCTGGGGTCGTCCAGACGCCTTCACCGTCGCCACCTCGCTGGCGGCCCGGACGACCAGGTTCAAGCCGCTGATCGCGATCCGGCCGGGCTACTGGCAGCCGGCGCACTTCGCCAGCGCTGCCGCGACGCTCGACCAGCTGAGCAAGGGACGCGTCCTGGTCAACATCGTGAGCGGTCAGGACAACCTCGCGGCGTACGGCGACACCGAGGGCGATCAGGCCGAGCGTTACGCCAGGACCAGGGAGTTCATGCAGATCGTCCGGCAACTGTGGACCGAGGAAGGCGTCACGTTCCGGGGCCGGCACTTCACCGTGGAAGGGTCGACGCTGGGCCTGCGGCCTTACCGAGCTGAGGACGGCCGGCATCCGCGCCTCTACTTCGGCGGCGCCTCGGCCGCGGCCGAGCAGGTCTCGGCCGCCGAGGCCGATGTGCAGCTGTTCTGGGGCGAGCCGCTGGACGGCGTCGCCGAGCGGATCGACAGGCTCAAGGCACTGGCGCAATCTCTCGGCCGGGCGCACCCGCCGCTGGAGTTCGGGCTGCGCATCACCACGCTGGTCCGCGACACTACCGAGGAAGCCTGGCAAGACGCCGAGGCGAAGGTGGCCCAGATGGCGGCGAGCACCGGGAAGAACCTCAATGACGGCCACCAGCGCGAGGCCGTCGGCCAGGCCCGGCTCCTTGACCTGGCGGAGCGGGGCGAGGTGCTCGACTCCTGCCTCTACACCGCTCCCGGCAAGTTCGGCGCCGGCGGCGCGTGGACCACCTGGCTGGTCGGCAGCCACGACGAGGTGGCCGCGGCGCTCCGGAAGTATCAAGACCTCGGCATCACCCACTTCATCTTGTCCGACACTCCGTACCGGCACGAAGTGGTCCGCGTCGGCGACCAGTTGCTCAGCCGGCTACGCCAGCCGGTCACCGCCTGAAGGCCCGCGGCGCAGTTCCGACCCGCGCGGCCGAGGGTGCGATCGCGCATCGCCCATCTCCTTTTGGCGCCCGCAGGTGCCGTACACGAGCGGACCGACCTCATCGAGGAGGCAGCGGCTAACGCTCTGCAGGCTTTCGCCGCGTGAGCGAGCGATACCAGTGCCGAATGCTCTCGCTCTGACGACATGGTTGCGATGGTGTAGTCCTGATGATCTCACGCAAATAGCCATCGGCTGTTCATGTACTGGTCGTCCGGGACCAACGGGGAGCCGCACCGATCCAGCGGTGATAGGCGTCTAGGTCGACGTTGCTGCCGCACACGATGGTGACTACGTGCCGGCCGGCGAAGCGGTCACGGTCTTCGAGGATCGCGGCGATGCCGAGCGCGGCCGACGGTTCGACGACGAGGCCGGCATGGTCGAGGAGCAACCGCATACCGGCGATGATCGACGCCTCCTGAACCAGGACGGCGTCGTCAGCGACCAGGAGGAGGTCGTCCAGGACGGCCGGGATGGGTCGCCGGCCGGCGACGCCATCAGCGATGGTGCTAGTCGAGTCGGTAGTGACGACGCGGCGCTGGCGCCAGGAGTGTGTCATCGCCGGTGCGCCCAGCGGCTGGATGCAGATCACCTCGACGTCGGGCGCCCGGGCCTTCACCACATGACCCACACCGGTGGCCAGCGCCCCGCCGCCCAGAGCAATCAGGACAGCGTCGAACGACGGCACGGTGTCCACCAGTTCCAGGCCGATGGTCGCCGCGCCCTCACAGGTCTCGATGTCCAGGCTGTCTTCGACCAGCCGGATGGCATCGCGCCGCGCGATGGCCGCCGCCCGCTCACGGGCCATGTCGAAGTCGCCGTCCACCAGCTCCAGCCTGGCGCCCAATGCGCGGATGCGATCAAGCTTGGCCGCGGGCGCAAAGCGGGACGCCACGACGGTGACGTCGAGCCCCCGGCCGCGACCGGACCAGGCCAGGGCCTGGCCAAGGTTGCCCGCGCTGGCGCACACCACGGCTCGCGAGCCATGGCCGGCGAGCAGGCTCGCGACTACCTCGGTACCGCGGGCCTTGAAGCTGCGGACCGGGTTCGCCGTTTCGAGCTTGATGCTCACCGTGCACCCGAGGCCGGGCTCCAGCGCCTCGCACCGGTACAGCGGAGTATCGAGAAAAATCGGGTCGATCACCCGGCGAGCCGCCCGGATCCGGACAGTGTCGAGGCGCGTCTGCGGCACGACACACCAGCGTAGCGCCGCGCTCAGGGTGCCGACCCGCTGGCGATCCAGCGCTGGAAGACGGCGACGTGCTCCGGCGGCCATGCCCCGTCGCAGGGCATCGTGCCGTTGCTGAGGTGCTCGAGGATCGCGTCCTGGTGCGCCTGGACGTCGCTGTAGGACCAGAGGTCGAAGGCTTTGAGCATCGAATCGCGGTCCTTTTCGCGGAACATAGGACGGACATCACGCTCGAAGCTCAGCCCTGCGGGTGAGTCCGGCTGGCCGGTCATGGCTTCTCCCATCGTTGTGTCAACTCTTGTTCGGTGGAGCGTTTCGGCGGGCTCGGTTGTCCCTCGGGGACGCTCTCGTTGAGCCTGTCCACGGCCACGGTGCCGTCCGGGTACTGTTTCGTTTCCTGCACGGAAGTTATCGCGGCCGGGCCCCACTGGTCATCGGCGGGCTGGCACCGGCCTTCAGGGTCACGCTCGGGGTCGGGCCGTCGCGCCCGTGTAGTCCCTGGCCCCTACCCTGGCCTGCCGGCCAGGAGCGGTTCGGCCAGCTCTTGTCGATCCGTGCCACGAAGCCGGACAAGAACCCACCCAGCACGGCCGCCCCGCTGATCAGGACCACCCGACCGGGCTAGGACCGGCGCTGACCGGCCGACAGATAGTCAAGCGCGGCTTGCAGATTCGCTGTGCGCGGGTTCACCGAGTCGATCGTCAGCCGCTCGTCAGTCCAGGGCGGGAACTCAGCCCGGCGCCGCAGGACACCTTCCCAGGTAGGCTCCGGGAATCCCTCGATCTTCCTGGATCTGCGCTCGACCCGATCCCGGAAGATACGGTCGTCGCCGCACTCGACAACGATGGACTTCAGCTCGGCATCCATCTGCTCGGCGAGATCCCGCCACTGAGCACGCGCGGGCTCCGGTCCGTTAACGGCATCGACAATGACATCGTGCCCAAGAGCGAGCTGCTCAGCGGCCAGGGCCGCCACGACAAGGTACGCGGCGTGGTGCGTCGGCGCTGACCGGCTAACTCCTGCGCGCCACATCGCCGCTTCAGCCTGATCCACTCCGAGCACGGCGCAGCTCAGCGCTCGCCCGAGATCGACAGCCACCGTGCTCTTCCCAGATCCTGGCAGTCCGGCAACGACGATCAACATTCCCGGAGTTTGCCATAACGCGCGAAGCCTCGGCTGACCCGTATGCGCGCCGACGGCGGATGCCCGGGGCACGGGGCGTTGACACGGCGTGCGCGACGGCGGTGTACTGCCCTGCATGACGGATACGACGAGTAGGGCAGGCACCCCGGAGTCCGCGGCTGCCGCTTTTCCTGTCACCACTGCGTTCGAGCTGCCGGGCATGGTGGTGGAACGGAATCTCGGCATCACGTTTGGGCTGGTGGTGCGGGCGATGGGCTTCAGCAAGACCGTCGCCGGCGGGATTTCGTCGCTACGCCAGGGCGAGGTTTCCCAGTTCACGGTGGTTCTCGAAGACGCCCGCAGGCATGCGATCGACCGAATGATCGAGAACGCGAAGCTGCTCGGCGCCAACGCGGTGATCGCGATGCGCTTCGACTCCGCCGAGATCGGCAAGGCACGCGCCGAAGTTGTCGCCTACGGCAGCGCGGTGGTCGTCACACCGTCGGCATGAGCGAGCCTGGAGGCGGCGCGCCGGCCGGACGGCGCTCGCTGCTCGGGGACGCCGACCGCGAGCGCCTAATCGCGCTGCTGCGCGAGCACTACGCCGCGGGTCGGCTGGACCTGGACGACCTGCGCCACCGGGTCGGTGTCGTGCTGGCCGCCGCCTATGCCGAGGAGGCAGCGGTGGCCCTGGCCGACCTCCCGCCCCCCGGTGTCCCCGATACGCCGGGCACCGGGCGCGGCGGGGGTTCCCACGGGCGGCACGCCCAGACGCGCAAGCCCGAACCGGGCTGGGTGCCGACGGCTGAGCGGTTCCGCGATCCGTCCAGCGGCGTGATCATGCGGGTGTGGATCAACCCGTCAGACGAGAGCCGTCACTACGTACCGGACGACGTCTCTACACCTTGGTGAGCTAGTCAGATGTATGGCGCCCGGGCGGCGTATTACGAGAGGCATGCCGGTGCCATCGGCCAGCAGCACCAGGCCTCCTGATCGGCCAGCAGCACCAGGCCTCCTGTGAGCTGATCTCCGGCATCATGAAGGAACTGCTGCCTGTTCGCGTTGGCTTCGCGCAGCGCCTGGTTCGCCTCGGCGAGCTCGGCGGAGCGGCGCAGTATCTCCGCGCGTATCTGGGCGGTATTCGCCCAGAACTCTTTCGTCAACCGCTCATCGGTATCCTGCTGCCGGACAAACTCGGTGACATCGACCACCTCGTGCAGGATGTGCGCGAGCTTCCCGCGCGGGTCGAGCAGCGGGTTGTTACGCGGGCTCCAGTACCGCACCTCGAACCCGCCGCCTTCGGCGGCGGAACGGCGCACGTCGTACTGCAGCACCGGCATCGTGTCCGGCCGGAGCTCACTTCGGACGCCATCAAACGAGCCGGTCAGGTCGGCCACCCCCGTCGCGTCCGGGTCATCCGGATTGTCCGGGAATACCTCGAACACGTTGCGGCCCAGGATGTTTCCCTGGTCGTCATCGTGGCCGCCGTACGCGTTGCTGACCGCGACGATGGTCAGCTGCGGGTCAAGCACAAGGTAGAGCCCTGGCGTCCTGCTCGGGCACGTGCGTGAGTTCCAGGGTCGATCCCAGTTCGGCGACGAAGCGCATCTTATCGCCCGGTGCGCGACGAGGCTCAGTTCGTCACGTCGCGGGGAGGATCTCGATGTACCCGTCGGTTCCGTTCACCCGGATCCGCTGCCCATCCTGGATCAAGTGGGTAGCGTGTTCCACCCCGACGACGGCCGGCAGGCCGTATTCCCGTGCGATCACCGCGCCATGGGTCATCAGGCCCCCGACCTCCGTCACCAGGCCCGTGATCGCGACGAACAAGGGCGACCAGCTGGGGTCCGTATGAGCCGTGACCAGGATGTCGCCCGGTTCGAGATCGGCCTCTGCCATGTCCAGGATGACTCGGGCCCGCCCTTCGACGGTCCCGGCAGAAACCGGCAGGCCGACCAGCGCGCCGGTTGGCAGATTGTCGCGTCGGTACGCTCCGGCGACGGCCTCGCCATCCGACGTGAGCACCCGGGGTGGCGTGAGCGCCTGATATGACCTGAACGCCTCCTTGCGCCGACGGATGAGCTCGTCATCAACCTGGTTCGTATGCACGACTTCCTGAAGTTCGGCGAACCTCAGGAAGAAGATGTCTTCCTTCTCACCAAGCACGCCGGCCCGCACCAGGCGCTCGGCCTCGTCCAGCAAGGCTGGCTTGTACACGAAGTAGCGACTGACCATGCCGTACTTCGGATACTCCCGGTACCCGATGTACGTCCGGACGCGATCTATCAACCGCTTGGCTTGTTCGGCCCTCCGCTCCCCGTCCGGCAGGGCTCGCAAGCGCTCCAGCAGTTCCTGTTCCTTCTTCCGCGCCTCCTGCCGCCCTTGCTCGAAGCGGCGCTCACCGGCGCCCGGCTCGAAGTTCTTGATGTTGGTGAGGATCATGGGCAGGAGCGCGGTGGGGCGTTCGCTCCACCGCGGCCTCGTGATATCGATCTCCCCGACGCAGCGCATGCCGTACCTGTCGAGGTAGGCCCGGATGGCGTCTCGTGCTTCCTGCCCGCCTTCGAGCGTGGGAAGCTCGTCCAGGAAGCTCTCGTCCTCGACGTGCTGCAGGAAAGCCACCACGTCCGGATGCGGGCGGATCACGTCTGCGACGTCCAGGAGCGCCAGCCCCATCTCCGACGTGATGTTGTGGGGGACGGACTGTGTGAGCGTGTCGGCCGCGTTCTTCTCGCCCAGCCAATCCTGCAGGCGCTCGTTGAGCCACCACGTCGTTTGCATCGCCGCCATGATCACCTGAAGGCTTTGCGGATCGAACAGGATCCGTCTCAGCTCCTGGATGTCCGCCAGGATGAAGTCGAGCAGCTCCGATCCGGACTTCGTCCGGATGTCGCGTTTCAACGCGGCGATGGAGGCCTCACTGCGCCTGATCAGCTCGGTGACGAGGGCCGGATCGGTCTCGATCGTGGCTGGCGCGACGCCAGGGACCGGCTCGCCGGGACCCTCGTCCGGGAGCGACGGGATGAAGCCGTCGCGTTCGAGGATGGTCCGCAGCGCGTCGCCGGTCAGCGGATCGGACTTCCCCACGACCTCCAGGAGGCCGACGCGGCTCGCTGGCGAGGCCAGGATCCGGGTGACGTCGACAAACAGACGTCCGCCAGCCTCGGCCATGGGCCGGGGGGTCGTCAGCTGCCACACCGAGAGCCCGAGGGGCTTCATGGGGTCGGTCATCATCTGCTGATGACCGACGGAGAGGTAGACGTGGTTGGCCCCGTCACCGACCTCCGGGACGGGGAACAGCGTGGTGATCGGCCGGCTCTGAACGACCTGGAAGCCGTCATCGACCAGGCACCATTCGATGTCCTGGGGGCGGCCGAAGTGCGCTTCGATCCGCCGGCCCAGCTGCGCGAGCTGCACGACCTGCGCATCCGTTAGCGCTGGCTGCTCCTGTTGGGCCGGCTCGATCGGCTGTTCCTGTGTTCCGCCTCCCGGCGAGGCGTAGATGGCGAGTTGCTTGGCGGCGACCGCCTTGGCGACGATGGCGCCGTCGCGCACCTGGTAGATGTCCGCGTTCACCAGGCCGGAGACCAGGGCCTCGCCGAGGCCGAAGCTGGCCTCCACGGAGGAGACCCTCCGGTTGGACGTGACGGGGTCGGCCGTGAAGAGGACGCCGGCCGCCTGCGGGAAGACCATCCGCTGCACGACCACGGCCATGTTGACCTTCCGGTGGTCGAAGCCGTTCCGCAGACGGTAGGTTACGGCCCGCTCGGTGAACAGCGAGGCCCAGCACCGGCTGACGTGCTGGAGGATCGCCGCCGACCCTGCGATGTTCAGGTACGTGTCCTGCTGGCCTGCGAAGGAGGCCGCCGGCAAGTCCTCCGCCGTCGCGCTCGATCGGACAGCGCAGGCGGCTCGCTCGCCGAGCCCGGCGAGTGCGCCGGTGATCGCCGCCGCCAGATCGTCAGGGATGACGATCCCTTCGAGGATCCGTCGGATCTCCGCGCTGCGCGTGCGAATCGCCTCCCGGTCGTCCGGGTTCAGGCGCGACAGCCGATCCAGCCGATCGCCAATCGACGGCGCGTCCTCCATGATTCGCCGGAAGGCGTCCGTCGTCACGCAAAAGCCAGCCGGCACGCGGATGCCTTCGATCCGCGAAAGCTCTCCTAGGTGCGCGCCCTTGCCCCCGACGACTGCGACCTGCGTCTGGTCGATCTCCTGGAGACCGAGCACGTAACTGCCCATCTGTTCACCTTCCCCGTCCGCGCCGTCGGGCCTCTCTCGCTCCGCGTTTGCACCGCTGCCCCTCGGGCCTGGGCTCGTTTGCCTGTGGTGACATGCTTCTTACCGGCGCGTCCGGCGCGAGTTCAGCCGGACCGAAGGCTCGTCACCCGGAACTCGCTGCCGGGTGAGCACCGCCGAGACCAGCAGCGTCTGCTGGAACCGTGCCCGCTCCGCCTGCAGCGCACCCGCATCCAGGGCTATCTCTACAGCAGCCTCCCCGGCCGGGGAACGCGCGATCTCCACCCGGAACTTCCCCGGCGCGTGACTGCAGCCAATCGCCACCTCGATGACGCTCACGCCAACCCCGCCCGTGCATTCCTGGTTCGCCGTGTAACCAGCGGGCGCTACCTGTACACAATTCTCCACCCTCCGCGCTTGCACAGGAGCACGAAAACTCGCGACTACTGCCCGGATGCTAAAAAACCGGATGCTAAAAAATAGGCCAGGACTGGGCGCTCCCGTCCTCACCCGCCTGGTGACGGTCCGACCGCGGTCCCGGCCGCGCGAGCAGTCGGAGCCGCATGGTCCTGACAGTCCTGATCTTTTCCGTACCGGGTATCTTCGCGCCTCTGGCCATCCCGGCGAACAACAAGAAAAGATCATCAAGGCGCGGATCGGAGTCAGCCAGGTCCCGCTCGATTTCGCGAAGAGCCCGCCTTCGGGTCAGGCGCAGGTTTATCACGACGTCCGTGCATGTGCTGCGGGGCCCGATGAGCCGCTACGGTCGCTCGAGATGGGATGACACGTCACGGGAGCCTCCTTGCCCATGGAACGAAGCCGTGCTGGCCCTCATTCTCGTCCCCCGCGCCGCTCGGCGGCATCGCCTAAATGGGATGAAAGACCTGCCTTCTCCACGTATCTGTCGCTCTCGGACATCGCCGGGCGAAGGTTCCCTCTCGACACAGTGTCAGTGTGCGGGCGACATCGGCCACCGGAAGCTGGACGTCTCTACACGGCACCAGCGCAGGTGAGTAAGGGACTGGAGCCGAGGTTCCCGCGATTCTGGCATGGGAGGCGCCATGATAACGGCGGGGGGCGGGCGGCGCCGGTGACCCCTGGCCCGGTCCAGCGGGATATCACCCTCGTAGGGGGATGCCGGGGCTCAGGTTTAAGCGCATTCTCGACGGACGAGTCTTGAGAGTTCGCAAGAAACTGCCACCAACGGCCACGGGCGGATCACGCGGCATGGGTCCAGCCGGGCAACGGCGTGAGAAAGGAACCACGATGAGTGAGGTCACCGAGCAACAGCTTGAGGACATGGAAGCATTGTTCGTCCAGACCGCGGCGAGCATAACCAGCGACCGGGGAACCATCACGTTGCACGGCCTGTCGCCGTCGACGCTGTACTTCGCCGACCGCCCCCAGCGCGAGGTCGGACACATGTCGACCGCCCACTTTGTCGCCAACTGGCCAGCAGGGGACAACAGCTTCGCGGACAACCCCCCGAACGCCGTCCTGTCGTTCTCCGAACCGGGTGACAGGCTTCCCGAGGATACGGTCGTGGTGATCCAAGATCCGCACCTGGACGGAGACGCGCTCACCTACAGCATCAAGCTCCTCGACGGCACCGTGCCGACCGCCGCCGGGCCATGTGCGCTGTTCATCGACCCGTTCGGGCGTCCTTTGTCACCGGTCTCCGCAGCCGGGATGCACCGGCGTGAGCGTCGTCGGATGCGCTGAGGGGCTGCCCAGATTCTCTCCGGACCCAACTGCTGCCGGACCTGACCGCAGACGGGTCCTGTCCGTGGTCGGCGGAGCCGACCACGGAGCAAGGCCGTGTGGTCAGGGTGGTGAGGTCAAGGACGATCACCCAGAGGCGTGTTCCGAGGTGGCGGCTGGGCCAGCTGGCCCAGCCGCCGACGCCCGGCGCGAACTTATCACAGCCATCGTCGCCGGCCACCCGCCGCGACCTGGGGCGGCCACCAACTCGCCAGGCAAACGGATGGTCACGTCGGCTGAGGCTGAATGCCGTTACCGGCTAGGTCACTGCTCGTCGGAGGCGAGTAGCCCGGCCTCGACGAGGTCGAGAGGGTGGACCCACTCGTCGCTGACGGCGACCCCGCCTGCCTTCGCGATTGCTGCACGCAGCGGCACGGCCCAGACGTGCTCGATAAGCGCGATAGCCGCTGCGTTGCCGGGCTCGATCGCGGCCGCGACGTCCCACATCTCGGACTCGTCGATCAGGTGACCGTCGGACCCGGCCTGCCTCCCGGCGATGGCTCCAGCCTCGACGGCGGCATCGCCGCCGACCCCGAGGCCGATCAGGGCACCGACGGTGGCGCCCAGGCCCTCCGCCTCCTCGATCGACAGGTCGCTCCACTGCAGGGCGGACAGGCTGCCGTCCAGGTTCTTCTGCACGGCGAGGGCGTCGATGAGGCGGATCACTTCGTTTTCCCTGAGCCGGTTGAGCTCCCCAAGGATCTCTCCGGAGAAGTCCGGTTTGTCGAAGCTGATGACTAGCAGCTGTACTGGTCCGATGGGCATGCTCAAACTCCTAGCGTGTTCGCCGGGCAGGCAGCCCGGGCGCGGGATGGGAGGAGGGGTGGTCAGGCGAGGATCTTCTGCTTCTGCGCGTCGAACTCCTCCTGCGTCAGGGCACCGGCGTCAAGAAGCTCCTTCAGCTTCATCAGGTCTCCGTAGGGGTCCTGAGCGGGGGCTGCGGCCGGGGCCTCATCCTGGACGGGTGGGGGCGGCGGTGCTTCGGCCGCGTACTGCTGGTCGGCCTCGGCCTCGCCCCTGGCCTGGCCCCGTTGGGACGCAACATGGGCGGTGGCTCCCAGGACAGCTGCGCGGCGCAACATGCGTGGCATGGTGATCTCCCTCGATTGGGTGTGACATTTGTGTAGGTTTCGCTAGTGCGGGACCGGGAGGCCCACCGGGTCGTCAGGATCGGAGGCGGGCGATGTTTCGTCGGGCGGGGCAGGCTTGATCCGCTGGAGGTAGACCTCGTAGGCGGCGAGCAGCACGCCGATGATGAGGAAGCTGAGCCACGACACGGGCACGATCAGGAGCAGGATCCCGGCGACGACGGCGCCTGCCAGCTGAAGACCAGCCGCATGAGAAGCCATCCAGCCGACCACACCTCGGTGGTCACCACCCCGCGCCCCCGTGATGCTGTGCCAGGCTCGCCTCATCCACGAGCGGAAGGCCACGGCCCACCCGTACGGCCCGGCCAGCACGGCGAGGACCAGCACGACCAGGGCCACGCCCAGGACCCACGCGGTCAAGACGAAGAACCCGTTCAGCAGGTAACCGAAAACCGTCTGCGCGAGCTGGGGGTTATGCGCATCGCTGGCCAGCACGCCCTGCTCGTGCAGGACCCCGCGCCGTTCCACGATCATCAGCAGCGATACGCCTACCGCCAGCTGGAGCGCGGTTCTGCGGCGATTCACCGACAGCCACAGGGTAAGGGCGATCAGGACGATCGTTACCAGGGGCAGGATATAGGTCAGCCCGTCGAAGGCCTTCACTCCCTGCCGTACGGTGGCCAGGTCGGTGGACCGGACGAGGGTGATCTGGCCGAAGTTGCTGGGTAGCTGGACTCCCAGAGCCTTGGACAGCTTGTTCACCGCCTGCTGGGGCGGGTCGGCGCTGGTGATGGTGGGCAGGGTCACGTTCTTGCCGGTCAGGTCGGAGGCCAGGCCCGACACCTTCCCCAGCGCCTGGTTGATGAGCGGGACGGTGTTCAGCACGATGTAGCCGTTAGAGGTGGAGATAGCCGAGTTCTTCTGGCTGTGCAGCACCGCTACCAGCTCTTGGTGCATGAAGGTCAGCGCCGCGATCCAGGCATCCTGGAACTTCGGGTTTTCCAGCACGCTGGTCAGCTGGCCTGCGACGAAGCCCTTGGTGGCGTTGGCGATCGGGGCCGCCGCGAAACTGACCTTGGGAGGCAGCGAGGCTTTCAAGCGGGCCTGGAGATCGAGCTCAGTAAAGAGCTCGTCGGTGGCGCGCGTCGCCACCGCGGAGGCCACGGCCGGATCCTTGAAGACAGGTGACACTGTGCCGACAAACGTGCCCGTGTTGAGCAGGGTCCGGTGCGCCCACACCACCGTCGTGGAGAGCAGCACCAGCAGGCAGGAAAGTGCGACCAGCACGGCGACAACACTTCTGCGGATGCGCCGTCGGCGCGGCTTGCTGACACGTTCGTGCCCGCTCTGGACAGCATGACCCTCAGCCTGGCTGCCGGCGAGATCTGCCTCAGCGGAAGCGTCTTCGTCGTGAGGCTGGAGCGGGGCTGTCATTAGCATTCCGTTCGTTGGCCCGAGCTGAGCTGCCGCGACGCGGAAATCTTCGGACCTTCCTCAACCTAGGTAGACCGTGCCGCGGCAGCATCACCCGCCGAGGGTGACATACCAGGCGGCGATGCGGAATGTATCGGACAAAAGGTTCTATAGTTTCCTAAAGCCGACCTATGTATAACCCTGGCTTCCGCCGCGGGCAGGCCGACGATATGAGCATTGACCGCGTTGGCGAACAGCGCCGTGACCGCGATGTGCTCCCGTAGCACGCTCGCCGGCTGATCATTTGCAGGCATCCCCGCCGCTGCGGCAGAGCTCCGCGGACGACGTTATCCGGCGGGCTTGCGGCCAGCCCGGTTATCCGGCGGGCTTGCGGGCCAGCCAGACCGTACGGCTGGTGCGGACCGTCAGGTCGTCACGGGCGGACAGGGCCGGGGCCAGGGCATCGAGCTCCGCGATGTCACCGGCACTGAGCTTGTCCTCCAGGCCGTGCCGGGCGCGGCAGAGCGTGACCATGGCGTAGCGGGTCACGGAGGCGGCCATCGGCGAGTCCGGCGGCGGCTGCAGCGCGATCACGAAGCGGCGTTCGGACTCGACCGCGAACCCGGCTTCGGCGAAACGGGCAGGCCAGTCCTCATGCATGTGCATGCCGGCCTCGTCACGGCCCCGCGCCATGGCAGCGTGGATCCGCTCCTCGAGTGCCGCGCCCGCCGGGTCGGTGAGAAAACGCGGGAACGACTCCAGCTCCGTGACCGCGAGCAGTCCTCCTGGGCGCAGCATCTGGTAGATCTGCGCGACCGCCCGTGCGGGATCGCCCATGTGGTGCAGCGAGTTGGCGGCCCACACCAGGTCAGCGGTCTTCAGGCCATCAGGCCATGCCTGATCGAGGTCGGCTTGGACGGTGCGGATCCGGCCGGCGAGCCCGGAGGCGCGGGCCTTGTCCTGGATGTGCTTCAGCATCTCCCCGTCGACGTCCAGCGCGATCACCTCGGCGTCCGGCAACTGCCTGGCCAGCGCCAGGGTGCCGGTGCCCGTGCCGGCACCCACGTCGATGACGCGGGTTCGTTCCGGGAGGTTTGCCGAGACCCATTCGGCTACCTCCCGGTGGTACTCGCTGAGGACCTCCGCGTCGAGGTCGAGCAGGTCAGCCATGTGTTCGTGTGCCATGTCCTCGACGGTACCGCCGGCTTGCCGTTACGGCATACACTCTTGCGCATGAAGCAAGACGCCGATCTGGACGCTCTTGTCCGGCAGCGCATCCGGGGTCTGCGCACGTCGCTCGGCTGGTCGCTGGACGAGCTGGCGGCCCGGAGCTACCTGAGCCCGTCCACGCTGAGCCGGATCGAGACCGGTCACCGACGGATTGCCCTGGATCAGCTCACGCCGATCGCGAGGGCACTCGGCACCACGCTTGACCAACTGGTGGAGTCCGACGACGACGCCGACGTGGTGATCCGGCCGCTCCAGGACGAGGCACGGGGCATGACAACCTGGCTGCTGTCGCGGACCGGTGCGCCGCAGGGTATGACGATCGCGAAGCTGCGGGTGACCAGGAAGGTGCCCGCCAGGCTCCGCGTCCACCCAGGCCGGGACTGGTTCACCGTCCTGTCCGGCACCATCGTGCTGCGGCTCGGCGAGCGGACCATCCTCGTCCGGGCCGGCGAGGCGGCCGAGTTCTCCACGATGGAGCCGCATGCATTCGGCGTGCAGGAGGGAGCCGCGGAGATCCTGTGCATCCTCGACCACGACGGCACCCGGACCCACCTGGGGCCGGGCGGCCCCTTCCCCGAGACCGGCCCCGAGACCGGCCCCGAGGAGGCCTGATCGGCCGAGGGCGCCGGAGGGCTGGCCACACTTGGTTGGATGCCTGATACTGGGGGCCGGAGCAGGCACGGCGCCGCTTCCAGGCAGCGAAATGCCCGAGCCACCGGACCCCGTGTTGTAGAAGGCCAGGAGCATCTGTCGCGAGCGCGGCCCCCAGCACCGCCAGATGGTGTGCGTCAGCAGGTTGCCGCTGCCTCGGCGTCTGGGAGATGGCCGTGTCCGGTCTTGTCTAGCATCGATCCAGTCGACCCCACGGACCCCCAGGCCGGGAAGGCGACCCCGCTCTCGTGGCATAGACCCTGGCTATGTACTGGAGCCCGCCCCACCCGGGATGGCGCGCCGGGCGGCCGGCCGGCCGTAGCGGTGCCGGTAGAGCAGGTAGGCCGGCGGCCCGGCGAGGAGAGGGAGCCAGTAGGACGCGACCCGGTAAGCGAGCGTGGCCAGGAAGGCGTAGCCGGGGCGGACGCCGGCCAGGATCAGCAGTCCGCTGAGGCTGGCCTCCACGATGCCGAGCCCGCCCGGGGTGAGCGGGAGGAGGGCGACGATCTCGGCGGCGGAGTAGGCCAGTAGCACCAGGGAAGCCCGCGGATCGGCTCCGGTGGCGCGCAGGGCCGCCAGCAGACAGCCGTAGTCGAAGCCGAGGCGGCCGACGGTCAGCAGCACCGCCTGCCACCATTTCCTGTCCAGTACTGCCCTGATCGTGTCACGTTGGGTCAGCAGCCGCTTGTCCAGCCCGGTGAGTGGCGGCCGGTGCCCATGGGTGATCCAGTTCCACCTGCGGGTGATCCAGTTCCACAGGCTCTGGGCCGCACGCCCGAGTGCCGCCAGTGGCCGCTCCGTGCGCAGCATGATCACGCCAAATATCGCGTACAAGACAAACCCGGCGATACCGAGCAGGGCGGTATGGACCAGCCCGGGACTGGCAGGCACGCCGGCCAGGATGACGGGCAGCGCGAACAGGGGCAGCGCCAGCAGTCCGCCGACGCCGAGCAGCGAGAACGCGGTCAGCCCGCCGACGGCCGTGTCGGTGTCGAACCCCACGGCGGTGAGCATGCTGAACTGGACGGCGGCGCCTGCCGCGTCACCACCGGGCAGGCTGTCGGTGACCGCATTGCCTGACAGCCCGGCGGTGACCACGGCGAACCAGCCCCGGGTGCGCAGGGCCAGCCGTTGCAAAGCGAAGTTGCAGGTGAACGAGGCCAGTTCGGCGACGAGCGCGAGCACGAACCAGGCCGGATTCAGCGTCGCCAGGCGCGGCCAGGCGCCCAGCACCGCGATGAGGCTGGGCAGCACCAGGTAGATGGCCGCGCCCGCCACCGCGACGACCAGAGCCCGCTTGACGAGGGTTTTCCAGGTCAGCGGGTGCGCCTGCGCGGCGTTGATCGCGGCGGCCTTTGCCGCGACCGGAGTGGGCGTCCCGGCACCGACGGGCCCCTCGCCGGGGTGCTGCGCATGCCTGCTGGTCGCCACGCCGTAATTTCACCCTTGATAGCCGGACCAGGTAACCGTTAGCAGGCCGCGGGCGGGCCGCGCGCGCCGCTCCTTAACCCTTGAACGCTTCCTGCAGCTCGCTGGCGATCTCGTCGGTCGTGGCATCCACGGTCCTCTTCACCACTTTGTCGGCACTTGCGAGCGCCTGGTCGAGTGCCTTTTCAATCGTAGGCTCGCCTACCGCGATCAACCCTGCCTGGCTGGCGGTGAGTTGCTCGGCCAGCTCGTGGAGTTCCTTGCGCGGCAGGGTCCCGCCGCCGAACCACTCGGGAATGACACGGACGCCCGGGCGATCCACCCGCCTGACCACGTGGGGTTTGCCGTCCTCTTGGTCGATGACCGCCGCATCGAACGAGCCGATCACCTTGTCCTTATGCAGCGCCTCGATGGCGCTCAGGTCTGTCTCTGCGGCCGAGACGCTGCCGTAGGTGGCGGCGTAAACGACCATGGGCTTCTGGTCAGGCATGACATCTCCTTGATCTCGGGGCATCGGACAGATGATTCAAGGTTGGCTGCTTCTGTTGCAGCCGGGCGGTGAATGCCCGTCATGGGCAGTCCACACGGCAATCACGCACTGGTAAAGGCGATGCCGGCTCTCGTCTCATAGGCCTGAGCTATGGGCGAGCCGTCGGCAGATCCGCCGGTCACGGGCTAAACTCCCGCCGAACTGGGAGCCGGTGAGCAATCCGAACCGATGGCCTGCCGTTTACAAGAAGCACGGCCCCACCCACTGGGCGCACTAGCTGCACCGATGGCAGATGTCATCGCACTGACAGCACTCGGCGTGCCGGATTATCGAGAGCACCGTTCCACGCGGGCAACGGGCAATGGCACATGAGCTCAACCACGCCTAGTGACCAGAACCGGCCGCACGGCGCCGGTTGCGTGCACAGACGTTCGCAATCCGGCACCTGGTCAGGCGGTGCCTGGCGACCTTACCTGGCCGCTGGTTCGGGAAGCGCCAGTGCGGCGGAGGCCAGGCGCGTCCTCCAAGTCCCGGAACGCAGACTTGGCCGCGAGCACCCCGGCTGCGTAGCGCTCCAGCGCGGTGACCCTGGACTCGATCGCATCCTGGGCTAGCTGAAGGGCACGCTGCTGCGGTCCGAGGACCGAGTCTGTCAAGGGCCCAGCGCTTGCAGCCGCGTTGTATTCGTGCTCGGCCCGCAGGTCCGTGATGGCGCGCAAAGCGATCGCGATCTGCCACTCGTGCCACCGCAGCGTAGTTTCTGTCAGGATGTCAGGCGACTGCACCGCATCGTCACTGACCGAATCGAGCGCGGAGCTGATGGCGGTCTGGCCGCGGATCAGCAACTCGCGGCTCACCCGGTCCAGGGCGGAAGGCGCCACGACCTGGTCGCGATGCCGGAGCTGATATAGCGGCTCCGCCAGGCCAACCGGGTCGTGTGCAAGGCAGCCGCGGACTAGGCGCCGCCGCTTGCGATCTCCCTGTGCCGGGTTGGCCACCGGCACGATGTCCCACGACGGATCGCCGGGCATCAGCTGCCGACCGCCCTTTTGCCACGGCAGGGGTGTCGAGAACTACGAATTACCGACACGCAGTCTCCTAAAGCGCACTACAGACGCCTAGTGTCGCATCTCCATCAGGGAGCCGCCAAGGTCGCCATCGCGAACGGTGGCCGCCGTAAGTGAGCTCGGCACCGAGCGCGAGGTAGGACCGGGAAGCCGGAACGGCTGGGTCCAGGTCCCGTCGAGGCGCTGCCGCCACACCTCGGCGTCCGGTCCCCGCCAGCTGCCGATTTCAGGATGCCGCGGTTGGTGAGCTTGCGGCCTCCGGTGTCGATCTCGGTGTTCAGGCAGGCGCGGAGGAGGTCGCCGATCCCGGCCTGGTTGCCGTCCGACAGCATCGCCAGCAGCGGCCAGACGACGCCCAACGCCGCGAGCCGGGCTTGAACCCGCCGAGGACGGAAACTATTTTTTGAATATCATTCTAGAATGCTGTACAGTTCTGCCTCAGGGCCCGGCGTCGCAGATGGCGAGTTGGGTGATACGAGGAGGCACAGTGCTGACAACCACGGAACCCGAGCTGATCGACACATCCGGGCCAGGCCAGAAGGGACTACGCGCGGGCGCCCTGGGCCTCCTGTCGAGCGTGGTAATCGGCGTCGCCTCGACCGCTCCGGCGTACAGCGTGGCCGCCACGATCGGACTGGTGGTGGCGGTCCTCTCTGTGCACACCCCGGGGATGCTGATAGTGGCCTTCGTGCCGATGCTGTTCGTGGCGTTCGCGTTCCGCGAGCTCAACAAGACCGAACCGGACTGCGGCACCAACTTCACCTGGGCGGTACGGGCCTTCGGCCCGCGGACCGGGTGGATGTCCGGATGGGGAGTCCTCGCGGCCTGCATCGTGGTGATGTCCAGCGTCTCGCAGATCGCGGCCCGCTACGCCTACCTGCTGGTCGGGGCGAACGGCCTCGCGGCCAGCACCCTCTGGGTCACCGTGGGTGGAGTCGCGTTCATCGCCATCCTCACCTGGGTCTGCTACCTCGGCATCGAAATCTCCAGCCGGCTGCAGTTCGCCCTGCTGGCGATCGAGCTGACGTCGATCTGCGTGTTCGCGGTGGTGGCACTGGTCAAGGTGTACAGCGGCCACACCCTAGCTGGCGGCGGTCATCCCTCCCTTTCCTGGTTCAACCCGCTGACCGGATCGTTTAGTGACCTGGCGGCCGCCTTCCTGCTCGTCATCTTCATCTACTGGGGCTGGGACACCTCTCTCAGCGTCAACGAGGAGACCAAGGACAGCGCTCGGACACCGGGTCGCGCAGCGGTGATCGCCACAATCATGCTGGTGGTTATCTTTGCCGTGGTGAGCACGGCCCTGCTCGCCTACGCCGGCCCGAAGTTCCTGGCCGCCAACACCGGCGACGTGCTCGACGCGGTCGGCGGCAGCGTTCTGGGCGGCACCGCCGTCAAGATCCTCATCCTGTCCGTGCTGACCTCAGCGGCCGCCTCCACGCAAACCACGATCATGCCAGCCGCCCGCGTCACCCTGTCGATGGGTGCCCACGGCGCGCTGCCGCAGCGATTCGCCCGGGTGAATCCACGCCGACAGACCCCCGGGTTGGCGACGGTCGTCATCGGCGTCGTATCCGCTGCGATCTTCATCGTCCTGTCGATCATCTCCACCAACGTCCTGGCCGACTCGGCGTCCGCGGTCGGCGTGCTGATCGCGTTCTACTACGGACTCACCGCCTTCGCCTGCCCCTGGTTCTTCCGCAAGACCCTGCGTGAGAGCACGCGCAACCTGTTCATGCGCGGGATCTTCCCGGTCGTGGGCGGGCTGTTCATGGCCGCGGCCTTCGCCGAGTCAGTCAAGACGTACCTCCCGGCCGCCAACAGCTACTCCAGCGTGGCCGGGATCGGGGGCGTGTTCATCCTGGGAGCCGGCTCGATCCTGATCGGTATCGCGGTCATGCTGGCGTTCCGGACCAAGTTCCGTGCGTTCTTCAGCGGCCAGACCCTATCCACCACCGCGTACAACGAGGAGATCTGATGAACCACCCTGACCTCATCATCACCGGCGGCGACGTCCGCACCATGAACCCCGGCTCGCCGCGAGCTCAGGCACTCGCGGTAGCAGGCGATCGCATCATCGCCGTCGGCACTGACTCCGAGGTGCTTGCCCTGGGCGGGTCCGGGACGCAGCGGATCGACGCCGCCGGGAACACCGTGATGCCCGGCATCATCGACGCCCACAACCATGTCCGCCTGGGAGCCAACCCGACCGCGGTCTCGCTGTTCGGCGCAACCAGTCTCGAGGAGATCCGGGCCCGGATCGCTCGCCACATCGCCCGGAATCCCGGCGCGGACTGGATCGAAGGCGAGGGATGGAACTACGCCGCAGTCCCCGGCGGCCAGCCCACGGCGGCGATGATCGACGACGTATGCGCGGGGAGACCCGCGTGGCTGTTCTCCTATGACGTGCACACCGTGTGGCTCAACAGCGAAGGGCTGCGTCGCTGGAACGCATCGCCCGAGCAGCCCGAGCTCCCGTTTGGCGTTGCCGAGGTCGACCGTGATGGTCAGCTCACCGGCTGGGTCCACGATTTCGCGGTGATGGGAATCCATCCGCGGGGACAGCAGGCCCTGGAACGGGTGCTGCCGGGCTACCACATCGACGCCCAGTACGGACGGCTGGTGACCAACCTGCGCGACGCCATCCGCTACGGCATCACCACCATCGTCGAACCGCAGAACGGCCTCGCCGATGTCGCCCTGTTTGAGCGGGCGCAGGCCGCCGGCGAGCTGCGGTCCCGCCTAATCGCCGCGATCATCTTCACACCACACTGCTCACCTGACGTCCTCGACGAGGTGGCTAAGGCCAAGGCGGAGTACAACGGCAACCGCCTTACGCTCGGGCCGGTCAAGCTCTACATCGACGACGTCGTCGAACCGCACACCGCGGCCATGCTGGCCCCTTACTGCAACCACCCGGGGTCAGGTGCTACTTTCTGGCCAGCGGAAGACTTCGCGGAGCTCATCATCCAGCTTGAGGAGCGAGGCCTGCAGGCGTTCGTCCACGGTACCGGCGATCGGGGTATTCGCACCGCACTAGACGGCTTCGAGACCGCCCGCCGCCACCACGGCGCTCACGACACCAGGCATCAAATCGTGCACGTCGAATGCCTCGATCCCGCCGATGTGGGCCGGTTCGCCGACCTGGGCGTCGTCGCCTGCATGCAACCCCGGCACTGTGCTCCTGACCTCGTGCACGACTGGCGGGCCAACGTCGGTGACAGCCGGGAGCGCTACGCCTGGGCCATGCGCAGCCTCGCCGACTCTGGAGCGACGCTGGCATTTTCCAGCGACTGGAACGTCGCCGAGATGGATCCCATGGTGGGCATCTACACCGCCCTGACTCGCGCCGACCTCGCCGGTGACGGCGCGTGGAACATCGCGGAGACGCTCGACCTGGACTCGGCGCTGCATGCCTATACCGCCGGTAGCGCCTATGCCAACTTCGCCGAGCAAGACCTCGGGAGCATCGAGCCTGGGAAGCTGGCCGACGTGATCGTGCTGTCACAGAACCTGCACGCACTGACCCCGCATGAGATCCTCGAGACCACGGTGACGCACACGATGGTCAATGGCGAGATCATGTTCCAGGCGACCTGATGCCGCTCGCGCAGGCACCCTGCGAAGCCGGTTCAGGTAGACGAGCACGGCCGGAGGAGGGCAACGTGGCATCCCGCTCGATGACCAAAGGCGCCAAGTCGCGCGAACGTATTCTCGAAGCAGTGATCGAGGCCGTGGCCGCGCGAGGCCTGGCTGACCTTTCCGTCGCCGACATCGGTGCGGCGGCGGGAATGAGCGCCGGCCACGTCATGTACTACTTCGCCACCAAGGACACGCTATTCGTCGAAGCGCTGCGGTACAGCGAAGGACTCCTCGACAACGACCGCGCAAGACTGCTCAGCCGCACGGGCATCCCTGCGAAGCTCCTACACGACTACATCGCGCTGTACCTGCCCACCAGCACTCGCGACGCCCGCTGGTCACTATGGCTCGAGGTCTGGAACAGGTCACTGACCCACCCGGAACTCAGTTCAATCCAGCTGGAACTCGACGCCCGCTGGCACCACGACCTCGAATCGATTGTCCGCAGCGGGATCGCCAGCTCAAGCTTCGTCGTCACCGACATCGGCACCGCCATCGAGACCGTCTCGAGTCTCCTCGACGGTCTCGCTGTGCGGATGCTCACCGGCACGCCAGGCCTTGACCGACGCCACGCGATCCGGCTCGCGACATCGGCCAGCCAAACGCTGCTCGGCTGCGCGGAAGAGCCAGACCGCTCCACATCGAGTCGATAGCTGGTGTGGTTAGCGCCGCCGACCGTTCCCGTTGTGCGACATGCCCTCTTTGTCATAGACGGACACCAGCCGATGGTGGCTGGGGAGGACCATGTTGCGGTCCGACGCCCCGGCCACCGACGCGACGAACTCCGCCTGCGGGTCCGCCAGGACCGCGGACGCGCCCTTGGTCAGCACGTCGGTGACCCAGGAGGTGTCCAGGCCGACGAACTCCCAGGACGGCGACGTGATCCGGAGGAAGCTTGGCTGCCCAACTGTAAACAAGAATGATGTTTGAAAATCGCTCTACGAACAGTTTGCGTGTTCGTTTCGGGTGATGTTCAATCACGGTATGAGCAACGCAGACCGGCACCGACTGATCGCCCGGGCTGTGCAGGACTCGGGCAGTGCCACGGTCCCGGAACTCGCCGAGCTGACCAGCGCCTCGGAGATGACCATCCGGCGCGATCTGGACACCCTCGCCGCGCAAGGCGTCCTCGAACGATTCCGCGGCGGGGCGCGCACCCTGCTGCTGCGGGGCGAGGAGCCGCCGTTCGCGCTGCGCGCCCACGAGGCTGTCGACGCCAAGCGCCGGATCGCCGCCGAGGTCTCCCGGCTCATCGCGGACGGCGAGACCGTCCTGCTCGACAGCGGCACTACCTGCCTGGAGGTCGCCCGACTGCTGCACGGCCGACAGGTCACCGTGATGCCCCTGTCGCTGCAGGCCATCCACATGCTCAGCGACGCCCCGGCCCCGACCACTCTCATGGTGCCGGGTGGACGGCCCCGCAACGGTGAGGGCGCCCTGACCGGCCCCCTCACCCTCGCCTCCCTCGCAGCGCTCCGCTTCGACACCGCGGTCCTCGGCTGCTGCGGCCTGAGCGCCGCCGAGGGTTTGACCGCTTACGACCTCGACGATGCGGCGGTGAAAAAGGCGATCATCGCCTCCACGCGCCGCATCATCGCCGCCGCCGACGGCAGCAAACTCGGCCGCACCGCCCACGCCTACGTCGGCCCTTCCGCCCTCGCGCACACCCTCGTCACCGACACCACCGCCCCCGCCGACGAAGTAGCGGCGCTCGAAGGAACTGGCACCGTCGTCAAAACCGCCTAGATTCCAGGGGTCTCCTCCATGCCATCCGCACTCGCCCCAGGCGAGGTTGCGACCACCCCGTCGGCGGCGCGCTCGGTCTGGGCCTCGCCGCTCTACCGTGGAGCGACCGTCGCGCTGTTTCTCTCCGGGCTCGGCCCGGCGCGCACACCGCGTCCGCGTCCGAAGTGCAGGCCAAGCGCCTCGCGCAGCGCCCGAAGCTCCGGGAGATGCTGCCGCTGGTCGCGTTCACCGGGCTGTACGTGTTCGTCTACGCGGGTGAGCCGATCAAGTACGGCTACCTGCCGATATACATGCGCGACGACATGCATCTGCCGACGGCGGTCAGCGGCGCTGTCATCGGCATCCAGCCTCTGATAGAGCTGATCCTGATGCCGGTGGCCGTGGTTGTTGCCCGCCGTATCGGCATTATGCACCTGATGATCCTCGGCGCGGCGTTCGGCGTCGGCGCGAATCTCTGCTTCGCTCTGACCGGCGACGCCGCCGGAATGTTCGCCGGGCAGATCCTCATGGGCGGGGTATGGGGTGTGTTCGCGGCCTTGGGCATCATCGTCGCCCAACGATTGCTGCCCCGAGCCGTCGCGACCGCCTCAGCGGTCTTCATTAGCTCCACGGCGATCGCCAGCGCCCTCGGAGGGCTGACCGGCAGCCTCGGCGTCAACGTTCTCGGCCTGCCGCATGTGTTCTTCGCCCCGGCTCTCTATGGACTGATCGTCACTAGCGGCATCGCCGTCATGAGTCGCTCCCGGTTCACTGTGTACTAGCCCGGACGTCCAGGAATCCGTCGGCTCCCGGACGTTATCGACGACGCTAGCGTCATGCAGTCGTCCCCGGCTGGCGGCCAGGCTGAACAACCTGTCGTACGGGTTCTCGCAGAGGCGTGTCATAGTCCGCGCCAGAACATCGAAGGCATCATGCGGCAACCCGCCGATCTGCCGCAGCGCATCTCCTTCGAGCCAGGGCGGCCGCAGGAACCGCTGCAGATGCTTCCAGCCAGCGGGGATCGCGCGCACCGTCGGCTCCGTGGCACTAGGCTTCCCGGCATGGGGACCAGCGTGCTCGCGGAATGATCACCGGGACCGTCGACCTGGTCCGAGAGGACTATTGAGTGACACAAACAGCCGACGTAGTCGTGATCGGAACCGGGGTCATCGGTGCCGCTGTCGCCTACGAGCTCGCACAGACCGGACTGCGGGTTGTGGCTATCGACCGGCTGGGCGGTGTCGGTTCGGGCTCCACCAGCTCGTCCTCCAGCATCGTCCGCTTTCACTACTCGACCTTTGAGGGCGTGGCCGCTTCCTGGGAAGCCAAGTTCAGCTGGGAAGGCTGGCCCGAATACCTAGGCAGCCGTCCTGAGGAATCCCTGGCCAGGTTTATGAAGACAGGCTGCCTGATCCTTGATGGCAGTACCCAGCGTGAGCGGGTGCTGCCTCTCTTTGACCGCGTCGGTGTCCCGTACGAGTGCTGGGATGCTGAGACCATCCGGCAGCGGGTGCCGGGTATGGATCCAGGACGGTACGCTCCGCCCAAACCGGTCACGGACGCCGCATTCTGGGCCGATGCCGACGGCGAACTCGGTGCCTACTACACGCCCGACGGCGGGTTCATTGACGACCCGCAGCTGGCGGCGAGGAACCTCATGGCCGCGGCGGAGCGGAGCGGGACCGAAGTTCAGCTCCGCGAACAGGTGGTGGGGATTCTCCAGAAGAGTGGTCGGATCCAGGGTATAAGGCTGCGCTCAGGAAGCATGATTCAATCTCCCGTCGTGGTCAATGCGGCGGGCCCGTACTCCGGTCAGGTTAACGCTCTTGCGGGCGTCACCGGAGAATTCCGAATCCGAACCCGCCCACTGCGGCAGGAAGTCCATTCCGTGCCTGCGCCGGCTGGCTATGCCGGAGGCGAGCTGGGTCCCGCTGTCACGGACGGAGACCTGGGCACATACTTCAGATCTCACT
>Ga0302178_10000911_pt1 | contig 25799 bp, 22 predicted proteins | sample I_Palsa_E1_3_FD_198790 | JGI IMG/M metagenome (GOLD analysis project Ga0302178, IMG submission 198790) | Peat permafrost microbial communities from Stordalen Mire near Abisko, Sweden - I_Palsa_E1_3 | ecosystem: Environmental > Terrestrial > Soil > Palsa > Peat permafrost | place: Sweden... | reverse complement strand
CCGTCTTGGACTGATTCACGGCCCGCCTGCTCGGGCGGCCCTACTTGGGCAGGAACAGCAGCGTGGCGTGGTTGGCGAAGTCGATGAGCGGCTGCGGCCAGACACCGAAGAGCACCGTCACCCCCGTGCACAGCGCGATGGCCAGGCCGGCCAGGGCCGGAACCGGGACTGGCTCCGGCCCCCCCTGCTCGTCCTGGGCGCTGTCCGCGGTCGGGCCGACCTCGGCGTCCAGCAGGATCTGCTCGTTGAGCGTGGTCACCGTGCTGGCAGCGGCCGCCGGGGTGGCCCAGGACAGCCCGCCCCCCGTGTCGCTCCCCTCGGCCCCCGCCACGATGGTGCTGCCTCCGGCCATGCCGCCCTCGGCACCCAGCTGGGCCGAGCCACCAGCACCACCCTCGGCCTCGCCCAGGCCGCCACTGGCGTACATGAGAACGGCGACCCGCAGGTAGAAGTAGGCCGCCACCGCCGCGGTCACCATGGCGATGACCGCCAGGGGCACCTCGCCCGCCCCGACGGCGGCGAAGACCACCTGCAACTTGGCCCACAGTCCGGTCGTGAAGGGCGCCCCCGCCTGGGCCAGGAGGAGGACCGCGAGCGCCAGGGCGATGACCGGTTGACGGCCGGCCAGGCCGCGGAAGCGGGAGATGTCGTGATCCACGTCGCCCTCCCGCCCGAGCACGGTCACGATGGCGAAGCTGCCGATGGTCATGAGCATGTAGGCGAAGAGGTAGTAGAGCGCCGAGCTGACACCCCGGGCCGTGCCGGCGGACACCCCCAGCAGAATGAATCCGGCGTGATTGATGGACGAGTACGCCAGCATCCGCTTCACGTCACGCTGGCGCAGGGCGACGAAGGCGCCCAGGACCAGCGAGAGCACGGCCAAGCCGTAGATGATCGGTCGCCAGTCCGTCTCGATGACCCCGAAAGAGGAGAACAGGACGCGCAGCAGGGCGGCGAAGGCGCCCGCCTTGGCCACGGCCGCCATGAACCCGGTCACCGGCGACGGGGCGCCCTGGTACACGTCGGGCGTCCACATGTGGAAGGGCACCGCCGCCACCTTGAAGGAGAAGCCGACCAGCATCAGGGCCAGACCGGCCAACAGCAGGCCGTTGGTCAGGACCACGTTCTTGGACAGGTAGTCCGAAATCTGGGTCAGGTTGGTCGACCCGGTGGCGCCATAGGTCAGCGCGATGCCGTACACGAAGATGGCCGAGGAGAACCCGCCCAAAATGAGGTACTTGAGGGCCGCCTCGCCCGACGCGGCGCGCTTGTAGTTGAAGGCCGTCAGCACGTAGAGCGCCAGGGAGAGGATCTCGAGGCCGAGGAAGATGATGATCAGGTCGTTGGCCATCCCCATCAACATGGCGCCGGAGGCCGAGAGCAGCGCCAGCACGTGGAACTCCGCCCCGTGCATGCCCTCCCGGCGCAGGTAGCCGTCGGCCACGAGTGCGGTGAGGAGCATGGCGATGGCCACCAGCATGGTGACGAGCACGCTGAAGCCGTCCATGACAACGGCGTGCTTGATGTACGTGTGCGCACCGTGTTCCTGCACGTCGCTCCACTGCCAGAGGGCGACGCCGAGCGCGCCGCCAGAGATGATCACTGTGGCGATGGTGCTCACGCGCACCCGCAGCGGCTTGCTGACCAACGAGGCCAGGCCGAGGAGGACCACCGCACCGCCGATCAAGATGATGGGCGGCAGGATGGCGAGCCAGCGGACGGACGGCACCGTGATGGAGTTCGAGACGGCGTGCGACGCCGCGGCCGCGTGCGTCGCGGCGGCATGCGTCGCGGGGGCCGCATGCGGCGTGGCCGTGGCCAAGAGGGATGCGATCACTTGGTTCCCTCCACGCCTCTGACCGCCACCGGCGGCTGGTAGTGGCCGGTGGAGGACTCTACGTGGGCGATGAGCTGGTTGACCGACGGGTTGATGCGGTCGAGCACCGGCTTGGGGTAGACGCCCAGGAACACGATCAGAATGATCAGGGGTGCCATGACCAGCCGCTCAATCAGGACCAGGTCGCGGGTCTTCTCGTCGGCCTCCCGCGGCTCGCCGTGGAAGACCTGCTGGTAGGCCCAGAGGAGGTAGATGGCGGCCACGATCACGCCGAGGACGGCGACCACGGCCCACCAGCGGTGGGTGATGAAGGTGCCCGAGAGCACGAGGAACTCGCTCACGAACCCGTTCAGGCCGGGCACGCCGATGGACGCCATCATGGCCACGGTGAAGACGGCGGCCAACACCGGCGCCGCCTTCTGCAGGCCGCGCATCTCGCTCGTCTGCCAGGTGCCGCGCCTCTGGTAGATGAAGCCGATGAGGATGAACAGCGCCGCCACGATGATCCCGTGGTTGAGCATGAGGAGGACGGCACCGGCCAGCCCCTGCGTGCTCAGCGCAAAGGTGCCGAGCGCGATGAAGCCGATTTGGGCCAGCGACGAATAGGAGACGAGTCGCTTCATGTCGCGCTGGGCGCAGGCCACGATGGCGCCGTAGACGATGCCGATGACGGCCAGCGTCAGGAAGATCGGAGCCAGGGTCCGGGTGGCCTGGGGGAAGAGGCTGAGGTCGAAGCGGATGATGCCGTAGGTGCCCAGCTTGGCCAGAAGGGCCGAGAGGAGGACCGAGCCCTCCTCGGGTGCCTCGGTGTACGCGTCGGGGGACCAGGTGTGGAAAGGGAACAGCGGCGCCTTGACTGCGAAGGCCGCCGTGAAGGCCAGGAAGAGCAGGATCTCCGTCGACGACGACAGGTGCGTCTGCATGAGCGGCCCGAGCTCGAACGTCAGGTAGTGGTACTGCGACTCGTGGATGAAGGCCAGCGCCAGAATACCGACGAGCAGGAAGGCCGAGCCCAAGAACGTGTAGAGGAAGAACTTGATGGCGGCGTAGGCCCGCCGTTGGTGCCCCCAGCCGGCGATGATGAAGTAGGCGGGCACCAGGGTCAGCTCGAACATGAAGAAGAAGACGATGAGGTCGAGCGACAGGAAACTGCCCATCACCGACGCCTCCAGGAGGAGGATCCAGGCGAAGTAGGCCCGGGGGTTCTCCCGGTTGCGCCCCAAAATGATGGTGAGCGGGAACAGCAGCGCGGTGAGCAGCACCAGGAAGATGGAGATGCCGTCGACCCCCAGGTACCAGTGCACCCCGAGGCTCGTGCCCGTGTAGTCGTGGTTCGAGACCAGCTGGAAGCCGCCGTCGTGCACCTTCATGGTGATGAAGGCGATCACTGCGATCACGGCCGTGGCCAGCGACACGAGCAGCGCCAGCGCGTAAACCACCTCTTTGTGCAGCGAGCGGTCGAAGGCGAGCAGACCCAGCCCGACGGCCCCGATGGCCGGCAGCAGAATGAGCAGCGTCAAGAACGGGATCGAATGGCTCATCCCCACCACGTCCGGCTGAGCAGGAAGGCGATGATCAGGGCCAGGCCCAGGGCGATCCCGAGCGCGTAGTTCCGGACGGAGCCTGTCTGCAGCTTGCGGGCCGCGTTGCCCGTGGCCTTGGCCAGCTCCGCGGTGCCGTTGACGGCGCCGTCGATCACGCGGACGTCGATTACCCACGCGCAGAAGGTGGCCAGACGCTGGGCCGGGCGCCCGATGACGAGGTCGTAGAAGTCGTCCCAGTACCAGACCCGTTGGAGGAAGGCCGGCTCCAACTTCGGCTGGTAGACCTCGTCGCCCCGCCACAGCCACCAGGCGATGATCAGGCCGACGAACGCCGCCGCGATGTCGGCCAGGGCGAGCGCCCACTCCGGGCCCGTGCCGAGGTGGTCGTTGTAGAGCGTGCCGGCGAACACCGGGGCCAGGAAGCTCGCCAGGTTGTCGGTGTGCACCCAGGGCAGGTCGAGCGCGCCGGCGAAGAAGGCGAAGAAGGAGAGGATGACGAGCGGGAGCCGCATGATCCAGGGCGACTCGTGGGGCGCGTGCAGCGCCGGCTCACCGTTGGGCCCCGGCTTGTCGAAGCGCTCCTTGCCGCCGAAGGCGAGGATCTCCAGCCGGCTCATGTAGTACGCCGTGAGCACCGCTGTGAGCAGGGCGAGGACCCACAGCCACTTGAAGTGGGCGAAGGTGTTGTCGAGGACGTCACCCTTGGCCCAGAAGCCCGAGAGCGGCGGGATGCCGGCAATGGCCAGGAAGCCGATGGTGAAGGTGACGGTGGTCCACTTCATGTAGCGGCGCAGCGCGCCCATCCGTTTGAGGTCCTGCTCGTCTTCGAGCCCGTGGATCACCGAGCCGGCCCCCAGGAAGAGCAGGCCCTTGAAGAAGGCGTGCGCCACCATGAGGAAGACGGCGGCGATGTAGGCGCCCGTGCCGACGGCCAGGATCATGTAGCCGATCTGCGAGACGGTCGAGAAGGCGAGCACCTTCTTGATGTCCTGCTGCGCGCAGGCGATGGTGGCCGCGGTGAAGGCGGTGACGGCCCCGATGGTGGCGATGATCTCGGAGCCCGTCGCCGTCACGTGCAGCAGCGGGTTCATGCGGCAGAGCAGATAGACCCCGGCCGTGACCATGGTGGCGGCATGGATCAGGGCCGAGACCGGCGTCGGGCCCTCCATGGCGTCGGGCAGCCAGTTGAAGAGCGGGATCTGGGCCGACTTGCCGGCGGCGGCCAGGAAGAGGAGCAGCACGGCGGCCAGGCCGTAGCCGCCGTCGAGGTGGTGCAGCTGGCCGAAGATCCCCCCGCCGGGGCCGCTCTCGTACTGGGTGGTGCCGGTCCGCTCGAAAATCAGGAAGATGGCGAGCAGGAAGCCGGCGTCGCCGATGCGGTTGTAGATGAAGGCCTTCTTGCCGGCCGAGGCGGCCGCCTCGCGCTGGAACCAGAACGACACCAGCCAGTAGGAGCAGACACCCACACCTTCCCAACCCACGAATGTGAGCAGGAGGTTGTCCGCCAGCACCAGCAGCAGCATGGAGAAGACGAACAGGTTCAGGTAGATGAAGAACTTCGAGTAGTCCCGGTCCTTCTTCATGTAGCCGATCGAATACAGGTGGATGAGCGCGCTGACGAACGTGATGAACATGCACATCGTGATCGACAGCGGGTCCACCAGGAACCCGACGGGCACAGTCAGGCCGCCCGAGCTGAACCAGGTGAAGTAGTTGTCCACCACCACCCGGCCGTTGTCGGGCAGGCCCAAGAGCCCGGCCAGGACGAAGCACGCCACCACGAAGGCGCCGCCGACCGCGACGGTCCCGACCCAGCCCGCCACCGGGTCGCCGAGGCGGCGGCCGAAGGTTACGAGGAAGAGGAAGCCCGCGAGAGGCAACAGCAACATGAGATACGCGAGATGGACCACGGGTCAGCCCTTCAGCGAATCTAGGTCGTCCGCCACCGTGGTCTCGCGGCGGCGGAAGTTGGTGACCACGATCCCCAGGCCCACCACGACCTCGGCGGCGGCCACCACGAGCACGAAGAACACGACCGCCTGCCCGCCGATGTCGTTGAGCATGCGGGCGAAGGTGACGAACGTGAGGTTGGCCGCGTTGAGCATCAGCTCGATGCACATCAACATGATCAGGACGTTGCGCCGCACGAGCAGGCCGATGGCGCCGATGGTGAAGACGATGGCGGCCAGGCCGAGGTACCACGCTCCCGAGAGGCTCATGCCGGCAACTCGCTCTCCGTGCCTTCGGTCGCTTCCTCGTCGCCGTGGTCCACGGGTGGGCGGCGGGCCAACACCACGGCACCGACCACCGCGATGACGAGCAGCGCCGCGGTGGCCTCGAAGGCGAACAGGTAGGTCGTGAACAGCTGCTTGCCCAGCTGGGCCGGCTCCCCCGCCGGCGAATTCAGGCCGGCGACGTGGCCCTCGATCGGCCCCACCACCTGCTTGGCCCCGGTCACCCAGTGGGCCGTGGCCGCCATGGCCAGGACGCCACCGAGCGTGATGAGGGAGAACACGACGGCGAGGGGGCGCTGGCCCGTCAGCGGCTCCACCGTGATGTCCTCGGCCCGGTCGACCCCGAGGAACATGATCACGAAGAGGAACAGGACCACGATGGCGCCGGCGTAGACGATGATCTGCACGGCGGCCAGGAAGTCGGCCTCCTGCTCAATGAAGAGCACGGCGACGCCGAAGAGCGTCATCACCAGGCTGATGGCGGCGTGCACGGGGTTGCGCGAGGTGACGACCCCGATCGCGCCGACCAGGATCACCGCCGCCGCGGCGGCGAAGACGAGGATGTCGGGCCAGGTGGCGCGCGTGGCAGCCAGCAGCGGCACGGCGTGGAGCATGGGTCAATCGCTCCCCTCGGACGCGCCGAGGTCCGACGCGCTGAGGTCCGACTCGCTGAGGTCGGGCTCGACCTCGTGCGTGATGGCGGCCCGCGCCTCGACGGAAGCCTCGGCCGCCTCGGCCGCCGCCGTGTCCGCCTTGTGCGCCTTGGCATCGGCCTTGGCATCGGCCTTGGCCGCCTTGTGGGAAGCCCGCAGAGCCTTCATGCGCGCCCGCATGGCGTCCATCTTCTTGCGGTTGGCCGCCGCCCCTTCCTTGGCCCGCCAGACGCGTCCCTGCATGCCGCGATGGGCCAGGGGGATGTCCTCGTCGAGCAGATGGGCCTCGAGCACTTCGCGCAGCGGCTTGGAGCCGGTGGCGTCGTCGTCCCGGTGCGGGGACTGGCCGCCCTCGGGGCGGCGCACGCCGTAGCCGAGCTCGCCCCCCCACTGGACCTCGCCCTCGTAGGCGGCGCTGCCCGAGGGGGACGTGGCGCGCATCCAGCCCGACGTCATCAGGTCGTCGCCCTCGCGCCAGTCCTCCCAGGGGAGCTTCTTGGGTGTGCCGTCGTCGTTCACGACGAGCTCCTGCTTGGTGTAAATGGCGTCGGAGCGGTTGGTGAAGGAGAACTCGAACATCTTGGACTCTGTGATGGCCTCGGTCGGGCAGGCCTCCACGCACAAGTCGCAGTGGATGCAGCGCAGGTAGTTGATTTCGTAGACGTACCCGTAGCGCTCCCCGGGCGACACCGGATGATCGGGCGGGTTGTCGAGCCCGCGCACGTAGATGCAGTCGGCCGGGCAGACGCCGGCGCACAACTCGCAACCGATGCACTTCTCCATGCCGTCCTCGTAGCGGTTGAGGACGTGGCGACCGTGCTGGCGCGGCTGCTTGGGCTTCTTCACGTCGGGGTACTTCGTCGTGACGCGCGGCCGCGTCAGGTGCTGGAAGGTCAGCTTGAAGCCGCCCAGGAACGAGAGCTGGTCCTTCAATTCGTCACCGACGCCCATCAGAACTTCCCTCCCGAGACGGGGTCGGGGACCGGCGACAGCCGTGGCGGTCGCGTCACCCGGCGCCCGATCGCCGGAATGATGAGGTCCTCGTCACCGCGGCCCTTGCCGAGCTTGGTGGCCCGCATGAGCAGGAAGGAGGCCAGGATGACGACTGGCACCAGCCACAGCCCGGCCCAGCCCCAGGCGACGATGCCCGCCACCAGGAGCAGCCATCCCAGCGTGAGCGGGATGAGGCGCTTCCAGCCGAGATCCATCAGCTGGTCGTAGCGCAGGCGGGGCAGCGCGGCACGGAACCAGACGTAAATGAAGCAGAACGCCACCGTCTTGAGGAGGAAGTAGATGATCGGCATGTAGATGGTGGCGCCGGGGATGTGGAAGATGTAGCCGTTGGGCCCGCCGAAGAAGAGCGTGACGACGATGGCCGACATGGTGATGGTGTTCATGAACTCGGCCAGATAGAAGAGGCCGAAGCGGATGGACGAGTACTCGGTGTGAAAGCCGCCGACCAGCTCCGTGTCCGCCTCGGTGAGGTCGAAGGGCGGCCGGGTCAGCTCGGCCGTGATGGCGATCATGAAGAAGATGAAGGGCAGGAAGCCCAGCCGGATCAGGTTCCAGTTCCAGAAGCCGTCGGACTGCGAGGCCACGATGGCCCGGGTCGACAGCGAACCCGTCACCAGCACCACCATCACCGTGGTCATGCCGAGCGCGGCCTCGTAGGAGATGACCTGGGCCGAGGCCCGCACCGAACCGAGCAACGGGTACTTCGACCCCGACGACCAGCCGGCCAGCATGACGCCGTAGACCGCGATGCCCGACATGGCGAGGACCAGCAGGATCCCCACGGGCGGGTCGGCCACCTGCAGTTCGAAGGTGTGGCTGCCGATGGTGATGACGCCCCCGACGGGCACCACGGTGAAAACCAGCACGGCGGGGATCACTGAGAGGTAAGGCGCCAGCTTGAACACGAAGGAATCCGCCCGGTCGGGCAGCAGGTCCTCCTTGAAGATGAGCTTGGTGCCGTCCGCCAGCGTCTGCAGCAGGCCCCAGGGCCCGGCCCGGTTCGGCCCCACCCGGCTCTGCATGTCCGAGATCACCTTCCGCTCGAACCAGATCATCAGCGCCGTGGCGACGAGGAGCGCCACGAAGGCGACCAGGCACTTAATGATGACGATCAGCCACACTTCCCAGTTGAGGCCGAAGACGAAGAGCGGGTCCCCGTTGCCGCTGTCCGCGCTGTGCGTCAGTACTTGGGAACCGAGGGACCCGGCGGAGCCTGCAGTGGAGAGGAGGGCGTAGGCCGCGATCACACCGACTCCAGTCGCACGTCGGTGACCAGCTGACGGCTGTCGATGAGCGTGGCCACCGCATTGGACGTGGCGCTCTCGCCGCCCGGCACGTTGAAGTCGATGGCGACGACGCCCCGGGCTATGCCCGCATCGGACTCGGCGGCCAGGATCAGCTCGCCCCGGGCGGAGCGCACCTTCACGCGGTCGCCGGTCTTCGCACCGAGGCGGTCGAGGTCGTAGGGATTGGCCCGGGCCACCAGTGTGGGCACGAGCGGGGTGAGCGACGGCGAGCCCGTCACCGAACTGCCGGCGTCGTAGAGCCGGCGGCCCGACACCAGCCGGAGGCTGTAGCTGTCGGCCTGGGGGATCTGGAGCGGCTGGGCGCCGCCGGTACCCGTCCCCGCCAACAGGGGCGGCGGACTGCCCAATTCACGGACGTGCTCGGAGGCGGGATCGCTGGCGCCCGTGCCGACGCGCGGCGGCGCGCCCTGGCGCTCCACCGACTCCACCCCGGGCAGGGCCACGGGGTCGATCGGAGACACGTCGTCGCGGTGGTCCTCGTTCCCCGTCAGTGGCACCAAAATGCCGTCGTGCGCCACGTCGGAGTGGAGGACCTGCTGCGTCAGGCCGGCGTAGGCCGGCGCGGTGCGGGCCAGCTCGCCCGAGAGGTCGTTGTCACTGGCCAGGCCGAGGTCCGACCCGAGGGCGGCGGCGAGCTCGGCGGCGATCATCCAGTCGGGCCAGGCGTACCCGGGCGCCGACAGCTTGGGACCGAGCCGGCTGACCCGGCCCTCCATATTGGTCGTGGTCCCCGCGCGCTCGTGCGTCACCGCGCACGGCAGCACGACGTCGGCGTGCGCGTCGACGGACTCGGACGGGTGGCCTGTGACGGCGACGACGAAGTGCCCTCCCGCGAACGCCTCCTCGGCGACGGCGCGGTCGGGGTAGTCGCTCAGCGGATCGGCCCCGAGGAGGACGAGCGCGCGGACGCCTGCCCCCGCACCATCGGTTCCGCCCTCATGTTCGCCGTCGTGCTCGCCCGCCATGGAGGCGAGGATGTCCGCCGTCGAGAGTCCGGCGCCGGCGGGCACCGAGCCCCAGGCGGCCGTGAAGCGCTCACGTCCCGCCTCGAGGCTGACCCGGCCGGGCAGGATCCCGGGCGCCAGTCCCATGTCGAGCGCGCCGAAGACGTTGCCCCGGCGGAGCGCGGGCAGGAAGGTCGCCCGGGGCAGCGCGGCCGCCAGAGCCCGCACGGCCTCGGCGGTGATCTCGCCTGACTCGGCGTAGGAGGAGCGGCCGGCCACGACCACCACTCCCTCCCCGCCGGGGTGGGCGGCGAGGACGCCTTGCGCGGCCTCGAGCTCATGCGTCGTCACGGTGGCGCCCTCGGGGTGCGCGCCCAGCGCGGTGGCGGCGGCGTCGTCGCCCGTCAGCGCACGCGCCATCAGGGGCGTCTCGCCCGGACGGATGCGCAACGACGACGAAGCCAGGGCGGTGAGCGCGGTAGGGGTGGGTGCGATCTCGAGCAGCTGCGTGGTGCCGGCGACCACGGCCTCGCGCACGCGCAGGAAGAACACCGGGAGCTCGTCGCGCAGGTCGCCGGTCAGGGTGATGAGCACCGGGGCGGCGCAGGCCTCATCGATGGTGGCCCGGGGCAGGCCCAGCACGAGCTCGGCCGGCAGGCCGTCGCCCAGCTGGGCGTCGACGGAGTCGGTGCCGATGACACCCTTGGCCAGCTTGGCCCAGGCGTAGGCCGCCTCGTTGGTCAGGCGCGCCCCCCCGATAACGGCCACCGCGCCGGCGCCACCGGCGCTCTTGGCTGCGGAGAGCCCGGTCGCGGCCGCGGCCAGCGCCTCACCCCAGTTGACCGGGACCAGCTCGCCGTCCTTGCGGATGCGAGGCTCCACCAGGCGGCCGTGCTCGAAACGCCCGGTCTCACGCGCCTCGCCCAGGAACTGCCCGCGGCTCGCACCGAGACTCACCACTTGTGACGCGGTGGCGGGCACGACGTCGACGGCCTCGTCGGTCACCTCGGTGGGCTGGCCGGGGCCGTTGTCGACCTCGTCGCCGTTCACCGACTCGAAGGAAAAGCGGCCCTTGTCGCAGAGCCAGCCGTGGTTGACCGGCTCGGAGTCGATGCCGAGCAGCCGGGTCAAACGGTTCTGCGACGACTGCACGGCCACCCGGCAGCCGACCGAGCAGGCGGTGCAGGTGGACTCGACCTGATCGAGGTCCCAGGGGCGGGCGGTGAAGCGGTATGGCGTCGCCGTCAGCGCACCCACCGGGCAGATCTGCACGGTGTTGCCGCTGAAGTACGAGGAGAAGGGCTCGGTGGGGAAGGTCGCGACCTCGACCTGGTCACCGCGGCCCGCGAAGTCGATCTGGGCCTCGCCGGCCACGTCCGAGGCGAACCGGGTACAGCGGGCGCACTGAATGCAGCGCTCGCGGTCGAGCAGCACCAGGTCGGAGATGGCGATGGGCTTCTCGAAGTGGCGCTTCTCCTCAATGAAGCGGGTCTCGCCCGGCCCGTAGGCCAGGGTCTGGTCCTGCAGCGGGCACTCGCCGCCCTTGTCGCACACCGGGCAGTCCAGCGGGTGGTTGGCCAGCAGGAACTCGAGCACGCCGTCCTGGGCCTTCTTCACCTTCTCCGAGGTGGTGTCCACGACCATGCCGTCGCCGGCCTCGATGAAGCAGGCCGGCTGGAGGGTGGCGCCGCGCGGCCCTTCGACCTCGACCAGGCACATGCGGCACATGCCGACGGGCTCCATGCGCGGGTGGTAGCAGAAGCGCGGGATGTAGGTCCCGGCCCGCTCCGCCGCGGCAATCAGCAGCTCGCCCTTCTTGGCGGTGACCGTGCGCCCGTCGAGCGTGAAGGTGTTCGTCCCTTCCTCTTTCGCATCCGGAGCCAGCGAGTCGGTGGGCTTGGAGACCTTCGCCGTGTCAGTCAAAGGGACAACCCCCTTCCTTCACGTGCACCAGGAACTCGTCGCGGAACATGCGGATGCCCGACGCGATGGACGACGGGATCGACGGCCCGAGAACGCAGATGGTGGTCTGCTGCGGGGGCCAGGCCAAGCCAGGGGAGATGTTGTCGCTCAGGTCCATGAGAAGGTCCAGATCTTCCTCGCGCCCGTCGCCGTTCTCAATTCGGTACATGATGCGCTCCAGCCAGCCCGCCCCCTCGCGGCAGGGCGTGCACTGGCCGCACGATTCGCGCGAGAAGAACTTGGTGATGCGCCAGGCGGCGCGCACCATGCAGGTGGCGGAGTCCATGACGACGACCGAGCCCGAGCCGAGCATGGAGCCGGCATTGCCCACCTCGTCCTGGCCGAGCGGCAGGTCCACCTGGTCGGGCCCGAACCAGGGCGCCGACACGCCGCCGGGGATGAACGCCTTGAGCGTGTTGGAGCCACGGATGCCGCCGCCGAGCACCGGCGCGTAAATGAGGTCGCGGAAGGTGGTCTTCACCATCTCGAGCTCATAGTTGCCGGGGTTGCGCACGTGGCCCGCCAGTGCGAACAGCCGGGTCCCGGTGGAGCGGCCGGCCCCGAGCGCGGCGAAGGCGGCGCCACCGTTGTTCACGATCCAGGGGATGTTGGCCATCGTCTCGACGTTGTTGACCACGGTGGGCTCGCCGTAGAGGCCGATGGCGGCCGGGAAGAACGGGGGCTTGATGCGCGGGAAGCCGCGCTTGCCCTCGAGCGATTCGAGCAGCGCCGTCTCCTCGCCGCAGATGTAGGCGCCGGCTCCCGGATGCACGACGACGTCCAGCGAGAAGCCCGAATCGAAGATGTCGCTGCCCACGGCGCCATGGGCGTAGGCCTCGTTGAGCGCCATCTGCAGGCGCTCCAGGCCGAGGGCGAACTCCCCGCGCAGGTAGATGAATGCCCGCGTGACCTGCAACGCGTAGGCGGAGATCAGGACGCCTTCGAGGATCTGGTGCGGATCACCCTCAATGAGCATGTGGTCCTTGAAGGTGGCGGGCTCGGATTCGTCGCCGTTGATCACCAGGTACGTCACCGGGTTCTTGCGCAACATCGACCACTTGCGGCCGGCCGGGAAGCCGGCGCCGCCCCGGCCCAGCAGGCTGGCCGCGTCGACCTCGGCCGCCACCGCCTCGGGGGTCATGGTCAGGGCCTTGCGCAGCGCGCTGTACCCGCCGGTGGCCAGGTAGCGCTCCAGCGTGAAGGAGTCCGCGTAGCCGAGGCGCGATGTGATGATCCGGGGGGCATCGGTCAGCGCCATCAGGCCTTCTTCTCCTCCGCCGCGGCGGCACGATCGGCCTGTTCGCCGGCGACCGCGGCCCGCTCGGACGCGATGGCCTCGGGGTCGGCCTGCAGGCCGACGCTCCGGCGCACCCGCACCAGGGTGCCGTGGTTCGGGATGGTGTCCGACAAGCGGCCGGCGCGGAGGTCGCCGACGAGCGCGTCGAAGCTCTCGGGCGTCTGCCCGCCGACATAGCGATGGTTGACCTGCACACACGGAGTCTTGTCGCAGTCGGCCAGGCATTCGGCCTCGTGCAGCGTGAACACACCGTCGGTGGTCGTCCCGCCGGCGCGCACACCCAGGGTCGACTCGGCGTGCTCGAGCAGCTCGAGCGCGCCGCCGAGCAGGCAGGCGATGTTCGTGCATACCGCCACCACGTGGGTGCCGACGGGCTCGACGTGCAGCATGTCGTAGAAGGTCGCAGTGCCCCGCACCTCGGCCGCCGTCACGCCACAGAGGTCGGCGATCTCGCTGATGGCCTCGGGCACCAGCCAGCCGTCCTGGGCCTGGGCCAGGTGGCACAGCGGGATGAGCGCCGAACGCGGCTCGGGGTAGAGCGCGACCAGCTCCTCGGCCTGCTGGCGCGTGCCGGCGGTGAGATGGCTCATCGGTCGACCTCGCCCATGACCGGATCGACCGAGGAGATGACGGCGACCGCGTCGGCCATGGTGCCGCCGCGCAGCAGTAACGGGAGGGCCTGCAGGTTCACGAAGCTGGGGGCACGGATGTGCATGCGGAACGGCTTCGACGTCCCGTCGGAGACCATGTAGCACCCCAGCTCGCCGCGGGGGGACTCGACCGCCACGTAGACCTCGCCTTCGGGCACCCGAAAGCCCTCAGTGAAGATCTTGAAGTGGTGGATGAGCGCCTCCATGCTCTCGTCGATGCGGGCGCGGGGCGGCGGCGTCACCTTGCGGTCCTGGACGCGAAAGTCGCCCGGGGGCATCATGTGGGCGATCTGGCGGATCATCTTGATGGACTCGCGGATTTCGTTGAGGCGCACCGAGTAGCGGTCGAAGTTGTCGCCGTACGTCCCCACGATGACGTCGAAGTCGAGCTTGTCGTAGGCCAGGTAGGGCATGGTCCGGCGCAGGTCCCAGGGCACGCCGGTGGAACGCAGGATGGGCCCGGTCACCGAGAGCGCGAGCGCCTCCTCTGCCGAGATGTTGCCCACCGCCTCGGTCCTCTCGCGGAAGATGGGCTGTCCCGTGATCAACTCGTCGTACTCGTACGTGCGGGCGAGGATGGTCTCACAGATGATCTCGATGTCGTCCTCCCAGCCGTCAGGCAGATCGGCCGCGACGCCTCCCGGGCGAATGTAGTTGGTGTTCATGCGCAGTCCGGTGGCCTTCTCAAAGAAGGCGAGGACCATTTCGCGCTCACGGAAGCCGTAGATCAACATGGAGGTGGAGCCGAGGTCCCCGCCGTTGGTGGCCACCCACAGGAGGTGGGACGAGACCCGGTTCAGCTCGACCATCAACATGCGGATCCAGGTGGCGCGCGGGGGCATCTCCACGTCCAGGAGCGCCTCGGCGGCCAGCGAGAAGACCAGCTCGTTGTGGAGTGGGGACAGATAGTCCATCCGGGTCACGTTGGTCGAGCCCTGGACGTACGTCAGCTCCTCACCCTGCTTCTCCATGCCGGTGTGGAGGTAGCCGATGATGGGCTTCGTGCGCAGGATCGTCTCGCCGTCCAACTCGAGCATGAGGCGCAGCACGCCGTGGGTGGAGGGGTGCTGCGGCCCCATGTTGATGATGGTCGTCTCGTCGTCGCGGCGCTCGATGTCGATATCGGCCGGATCGACATAGCCGCCCTCGGGCAGACGCAGGACCGCCCCCACTTCCTGGCGGAGCTCGCCGGCGCTGGTGGTGGTGCGCGAGCGGAGGCCCTGGACGCCCTCTGACGTCTCCGCGATCAGGGCCTCTTCCTCGGCCCGGTAGCGGGCCGCCGCCTCCTCGGGGGTCTCGCCCTCGTGGACCTCGTCGGGGCGGTGCGTGTGGTCGTGCTCGCTCACCGCGGGCCCGGCGCTTCCTTGAACTGCACGGGCACCCGCCCGACGCCATAGTCCTTGCGCAGCGGGTGACCCTCCCAGTCCTCGGGCATGAGGATGCGCGTCATGTCGGGATGGCCCCCGAAGATGATCCCGACCATGTCGAACGCCTCGCGCTCCATGGAGTCGGCGCCCGGGTAGACGTCCACAATGCTGTCCACGGTGGGGTCCGACTCGGGTACCTGCACCCTGATGCGCACGCGCTGGCGGGCCGAGAGCGACAGCAGGTTGACGACGACCTCAAAGCGCTCGGCGCTCACGCCGACGGGCAGGGAACGGCCGGGGTGGCTCAGGTAGTCCACGGCGCACAGGTCGGCGCACAGCTCGAAGCCGGCGGCGCGAAAGGCGGCCACCATCTGCTTGTACGTCTCGCGGCGGGGAAAGGCGAGCTGATCGACCAGGCGATCGGGCAGCCGCGGTACCTCGGGGAGCACACTCGCAGGGGAGGCCACCGGCGCGGTCGTCGGGGTCGTCCCGGTCACCGTGGCGTGGCCACCCGCACGGCGTCGGGCACGGTCGGCACCCATCCACCGGTGGCCTGCTCGCCGGCCGGGACGGAGGATCCGGGCCGTCGGGTGATCTCACCGGTGCGGATCTTCTCGTGCAGCGTCAGGATGGCGTGCAGAAGCGTCTCGGGCGACGGCGGGCAGCCCGGGGCGTAGACGTCCACGGGGACGATCTGGTCCACCCCCTGCACGATGGCGTAGTTGTTGAACATCCCACCCGTCGAGGCGCACACGCCCATGGAGATGACCCACTTGGGCTCCATCATTTGGTCGTAGATCTGGCGCAGGACGGGTGCCATCTTCTGCGAGACCCGCCCGGCCACGATCATGAGGTCGGCCTGGCGCGGCGAGCCCCGGAAGACCTCCATGCCGAGCCGGCTGATGTCGTAGTCGGCGGCCCCCACCGAGATCATCTCGATGGCGCAGCAGGCGAGCCCGAACGTGGCCGGCCAGACACTGTTGCGCCGGGCCCACTTGACCAGGTCCTCGATGCGCCCGGTCAGGAAGTTGTGCTGGAGGTCCTCGAACCCCATCGGTCAGGCCGCCTCACCGGGAGTCTTCGACGCGCTGATGCGGGTGATCGTCGACTCTGACGTGCGGCTCGGCAGGCCCGACTGCAGGGTCTTCGCCGGCCCCCAGGTGAGCGCTCCGTTGGAGATCAGGTAGAGGAAGGACACGAAGACCACGGCGGCGAAGACGATCACCTCGATCAGGCCGAACGTGGCGATCTGGTGGAACACCACCGCCCAGGGGTAGAGGAAGACGATCTCGATGTCGAAGATGATGAAGATCATGGAGACCAGGTAGAAGCGCACCGGAAAGCGCTGGGGCGGATCGGCGTCGGGGACGATGCCGCACTCGTAGGGCGCGAGCTTGGCGTCGCTCGGCTTCTTGCGCGGCGCCAGGATCGCTGACGACACCAGCGAGAAGACGGTGAACGCGAGGCCGAGGAGCCCCAGGATGAGGATCGGGAGGTACTGGACCACTGAGGTCCGTTTCTACCATGCGACCCCTTTGCCAGGCACATCCGCGCCGCTGGTCAGAGGCCCCGGCAGCGGACCTACGATGCGTTGGTGACGGCAGCCGACGAGACCCCCGGGCCCGGCGCGCCCAAGAAGGCGGCGCGGGCGAAGAAAGCCCCGGCCAAGAAGCAGGCGCCGGCCAAGAAGCAGGCGCCGGCCAAGAAGGCCACCCCTCGGAAGGCGGCCGCCAAGAAGACGGCAACCCCCGCCGCAGAGCGTGCCGCGGCCGAGACGACCCGGGCGCCGCTGCGGGCGGCGGCGGCTCGACCCGCCGCCGAGCACGTCCACGACGTGGTGATCGTGGGTGCCGGGCCCTCGGGCTCCTCGTGCGCCTACTGGTTGGCCGACGCCGGCTGGGACGTGGTCGTCGTCGAAAAGAAGGAGTTCCCGCGCGAGAAGACCTGCGGCGACGGCCTCACGCCGCGGGCCGTCCGGCAGCTGGCCGACATGGACCTCGAGGGCGCCCTGGCCGGCTCCCATCGCTACAGCGGCCTGCGCGCCTTCGGCTTCGGCCGCTCCATCGACATGCAGTGGCCGGAACACCCAAACTTCCCCAACTACGGCTACACGATCACGCGGCACGACCTCGACGGCCTGGTGGCCGGGCACGCCGCGGCGGCGGGGGCCACCCTGCTCCAGGGCACCGAGGTGACGGCGCCCGTGGTCGACGAGAAGGCCGCGGGCTCCGGCCCGCTGACCACGCTGACCGGCGTGACCGTCAAGGAGAAGGGCTCCACCGCCACCCGCACCATCAAGGCCCGCTACGTCGTGGTGGCCGACGGCTCCAACTCGCGCATCGGCCGCATGCTGGGGACGTCCCGGCGCCGCGACCTTCCCATGGGCATGGCGCTGCGCGGCTACTACCGGTCGGAGCGCCACGACGACCCCTTCATTGAGTCGCACCTCGACATCCGCGACGCGGAAGGGAACGTGGTCCCCGGCTACGGCTGGATCTTCCCGATGGGCGACGGCCGGGTGAACGTCGGCGTCGGCCTGCTCTCGACCGACCAGCGCTGGAAGGGCCTCAACACCAGCCATCTCATGGATGCCTTCGTGGACTTCGTGCCGGCGTCGTGGGGGATCCGGCCCGAGACCAGCCTCGGGCCGCCGACCGGGGGGAAGCTCCCCATGGGGCTCTCGGTCGGGCCGCGGGCCGGCGGCAACGTCGTGATCACGGGCGACGCCGGCGGCGCCATCAACCCGTTCAACGGCGAGGGAATCGCGTACGGCTACGAGACCGGACGGTTGGCCGCAGCCGCGCTGGGCCACGCCCTGACCGGCGAGGGCGAGCGCGCCCTGCTGGAGTACGACCGCGAGCTGACCGCGGCCTACGGCCCGTACTACAAGGTGGCGCGGGCCTTCGTGCATCTCATCTCCAACCCCGAGGCGATGCGGTTGTGCGTCGGCCTCGGCATGCGGTCCGAGCTGCTCATGACCCAGCTGCTGCGCATCATGGCCAACCTGATGCGGCCCGATGCCGCCGGCCCGGCCGAGCTCGGCTTCCGGGCCATGGAGCTCGTGTCTCGCCTCCTGCCCGACGACGACGGGCTCGAGAGTCCCGCCGCCTGACCGAGTACGCGCCAGGCGCCCTCCGCAGAGAAACTGCATGGACGACACCGAAGTAATCCGGTTGCGGTTGGGACGGGTCGAGGAGATGTTCGAGACGCCGGGGTGGGACGGGGGGTTGCCGCCCGAGCGCTTCGAACCGGGGATCGACGTCTGCATCAGCGAGCTCCGCAGCCGTCGCTCCCGGGGACCCGTGCGCCTGGAGCTCACGCTCCCCGCGCCGCGCGTCGATGCCGAGACCTCGACGCGCCTGCTCCAGGCGGTCGGTCGCTATTGCGCGGACCGCATCGTGCGAAACGATCGCGAACGCCGCAGCACGAGGCGCGACGGGTACGCTGCGCTGAAGGTGGGCATCCCCGTCGCCCTCGTCGGGTTGGCCATCGCGGTGGCGACGGCGGTGGCCAACACCAACGACGATTACACGCTGCCCAACCTGGCCGGGTGGGTCCTCGCCTGGGTGGGCCTCTGGTACCCGCTCGACACAATTTTGTTCTCGTCGGTCGTCCCGAAGCGCGAGAACGCGGTTCTCGCCCGGTTACGGGAAGCCGAGGTGGCGATCACGCCGTTGTGACGTCGCCACCAACGACGTCGAGGAGTATGGGCGCCATGGGTCCGGCGGCCGCCGACGCCGCGTCAACCGGGGGGTATGGCGAACAGGCGCTCCGCACCGCTCGCCACCCGCAGGAGCCAGGCGCGCTCGTCGCCCTCGAATCCCTCGGCAACACGCGCCGCGGCCACGACCCGCACCCAGGCGTCGAGGTCCTCGTCGGCCAGTCCCAGCTGCGCCCGGCCCTGGCGGCGAACGGCGCGCAGGAAGTGCCCGACAGGCCCGGTCGCGCGCAGACCCCACAGGACGAGGGTGCGGGCGAGATCGGCTGCGGGCGGCCCCGCCGCCACCGTGAGCCAGTCGATGACGACCCAGCCGTCGGGCCCGACCAGCACGTTGAGCGGATGGAAGTCGCAGTGGCAGACGCTGCGCGCGCCTTCGTCGAGCGCGCCGAGCAGGGCGAGCAGCTCCGCGCGCAAGGCGGCCTCGGGCACGCTCGCCTCGATTTCGCTGCGGAGCCGCGGCACCAGGGCGGGCAGGCCGGCGACCACCGCCTCGTTGCAGCGTCGCTGCAACGCCACGAAGCGGCCGGCGAGCGCGGCGAGCTCACCCTCGGGACTGGCGTTCAGCACCTGCAGCAGCGACGGGCCGTCGACCCGGTCCAACAGCACGCCGGCGCGGCCGTCGACCGTCACGGTGCCACGCGGCCGAGCAACCGGCAGTCCGGCGTCGGCCAGTGCTTCCAGCACGGTCGCCTCGAACGCCGACAGCCCGTTCCAGTCAGGCCGGTCGAGCTTGAGCACCAGTCCGTCGCCGTAGGCGAAGACCTCGGCCGTGCGCCCCTCCCCCAGCAACTCCACGAGCGGATCCGTGCTCAGTCCGCCAGGCGGGCGCGCAGCGCACCCGCCGCCGCGGCGAGCTCCGTCGGCTCGACGGGCGGAATGGCACCGAAGTCGAAGGCCTCAGATTCGACCGGCCAACCAGGCCGCGCATCGTCGAGCGGACGCGGCACCAGGTGGACGTGCAGGTGCGGCACTCCGTTGCCGAGACTGAACCAGTTCATTTTGGCCGGGCGGTACTCGTCGTCGACGGCGCGGGCGACCCGCGCCACCTCGGACCAGAACCCCGCCGCCTCCTCGACCGAGAGCTCGGTGGGCTCGGCGACGTGGCGGCCCTTCCAGATGACATAGGCGTAGCCGGGCCGGACGGGATGCCGACCCAGGTAGCCGTTGGACCAGGCGCCTTCGAGGACGCGCAGACCGTGCGGCGTCTCGTCGGCGCCGGGCCCGCACATGGGACAGCCAACGCCGCGGCGCTGCGCAGGAAAGTCGGGCGGCCAACCGTTCTCGGGCATGGCCCTCAGTCTGCCTCTCGCCCCCCAGCGCGACCAGGAGCGGTCCACCCGCTCTCATAGCCTGGCACCCTTGCGCCTGCGTCGCCGCTCCACGTTTGCCGCCTGCGCCGTGGTGGCCGCCACGCTCCTCTGGTGCGCAGGCTCCGGTGTCACGAACACCGCGGCGCAGGCGGCCGCTGCAACCGGGTCGTCCGGGCCTTCGAGCGCGGTGGCGATCGCCGCCACGCCCGACGGGGGCGGCTACTGGGTGGCCTCGTCGACCGGTGGCGTCTATCCCTTCGGCGACGCGCACTCCTACGGGAGCATGGCGGGCACCGCGCTGAATGCGCCCGTGGTCGGCATGGCGGCCACGCCGTCGGGACAGGGCTACTGGCTCGTGGCCTCCGACGGCGGCATCTTCAGCTTCGGGAACGCCTCATTCTTCGGGTCGACGGGTGGTCTGCGTCTCAACGCCCCCATCGTGGGCATGGCCGCCACGCCGACCGGGCGCGGGTACTGGTTGGTGGCCGCCGACGGCGGCATCTTCAGCTACGGCGACGCGTCGTTCTTCGGGTCGACGGGTGGCCTGCGTCTCAACGCCCCGGTGGTGGGCATGGCGGCTACACCCTCGGGGCACGGCTACTGGTTGGTGGCTTCCGACGGCGGGATCTTCAGCTACGGCGACGCGTCGTTCCACGGGTCGACTGGCTCCATTCATCTCAACCGGCCGATGGTCGGCATGACGGCCACACCCTCGGGCGACGGCTACTGGCTCGTCGCCGCCGACGGTGGCATCTTCAGCTACGGCGACGCATCGTTCTTTGGTTCGACCGGCTCCATTCAGCTCAACGAGCCCATCGACGGCATGGCCGCGGGGCCCGGCGGCGGCGGGTACTGGCTCGTGGCGGCCGATGGTGGCATCTTCAATTTCGGCTCCGCCGCGTTCGACGGGTCGGCCACCGCCGACATCAACCCGCTCCTGGTCGACCAGCTGGCCTCGACCGGTGGCGCGCAACAAGTCCTGATCGCCGACGCGCCCAGCGCCGCCAGCACGACGGCGACGCTGACGGCCTACGAGAACGACGGTGTCGGGTGGTACCAGGTCTTCGGCCCCATGCCAGCCGTCGACGGCGCCAACGGCTGGCTGCCCGGGCCGAGCCGGAGCGAAGGCGACGACACCACCCCGGAAGGCATGTACGCCATCGGCTCGATGATGTACGGAACGGACGCCGACCCCGGCACCCAGTTCCCCTACCACCAGCTGGTCTGCGGCGATTGGTGGGACGAGGACTCCGCCAGCCCGACCTACAACACCTTTCAGCACGTGGCTTGCGGGACCACGCCGCCCTTCGCCCGCGACTCCGAAGCTCTGTGGACCGAGGGAAACGCCTACCCGTCCATGGCGGTGATCAACTACAACACGCCTCCGGCCGGGCCCCTCGGGTCGGGCATCTTCCTGCATGCCGACACCGGGTCCCCGACCCAGGGGTGCGTCTCCCTGCCGCTGAACGATCTCGATGCCGTGTTGGACTGGCTGAACCCGGCGCTGCATCCGGTCATCGTCATGGGCCCGGACTCGGTCATCCGCTCGTTCTGAACGGGCGTGGCGGGGCGGCTGGGATCACCGGCTGACGTCCGCCGCCGCCTCCCCTGCCACCTCGACCACTTGGGCCAGGACGGCCTCGTCGTGGGCCATTCCCGGGAACATGACCTCGTAAGCACCGGGCGCCAACGCGACCCCGCGGCGGAGCATGGCGTGGAAGAAGCGCGCGTACGTGTCCCCCGACGCCAGCGCCCGCGCTCCCTCGTAGTCCAGGGGTGCGGCGATCGGTCCCGCGTCGCCCGGCGCCACGAAGAGCCCGACCAGCGGGCCCACGACCGGTGCCACGACCGCCAATCCCCCGGCGGCCACCGCCGCTTCGAGGTCCTTGGCGAACAGCGCGACCCGCGACGCCAGGGCCTCGTAGTCGGCCGGCCCCACCTCGCCCAGCACCGCCAGGCCCGCCGCCGTGGCCACCGGGTTGCCCGACAAGGTGCCGGCTTGATACACGGGGCCGCCCGGCGCCAGCTCCGCCATGACGTCGCGGCGTCCCCCGAAGGCACCGACCGGTAGGCCGCCGCCGATCACCTTGCCGAAGCACCACAGGTCGGGCGTCACCCCGGACCAGCCGGTAGCGCCCGCCGGCCCGAGCCGAAAGCCGGTGATCACCTCGTCGAAAATGAGGAGCGCCCCGCTGGCGGCACAGGCGGCGCGGAGGGCCTCGAGAAACCCGGGCTCGGGCGCCACCAGGTTCATGTTGGCGGCCACAGGCTCGACGATCACGCAGGCCACGCGCTCGTCGATCTCGGGCACCACGTTGTAGGGAACGACTTCGGTGTCGGCCACGGCGCCGGCCGAGACGCCGGCCGAGCCCGGAAGTCCGAGCATGGCCACACCACTCCCCCCGCCGGCCAGCAAGCCGTCGGAGTGGCCGTGGTAGCAGCCTTCGAACTTGATCACCCGGTCACGACCCGTCGCGCCGCGCGCCAGGCGCACGGCGCTCATGGCGGCCTCGGTGCCGGACGAGACGAGTCGCACCTGCTCGCAGCCGGGCACCCGGGCGCAGATCGCCTCAGCCAGCAGCACCTCGCCCGGTGTCGGCGCGCCGAACGTCGTCCCCCGCGCCGCCGCTCCCGTCACCGCCGCAGTGACGACGGGGTGCGCGTGCCCGAGCAACACGGCGCCGTAGGACTGGACCATGTCGAGGTAGCGGTTCCCCTCGGCGTCGACCACGAAGGCGCCGTTACCGGACACGACGGTGTACGGCGTCCCCCCGATCGAGGCGAAGGAGCGGACGGGGGAGTCAACACCGCCGGGGATCACACGCCGGGCCCGTTCGAACCACTCGGCGTTGGACGCCGGCGCCGCCTCAGCCACCGAGCACCTCGGCCACCTCTGCGGCGAAGTAGGTCAGGATGAAATCGGCTCCCGCCCGCTTGAGGACGGTCAGCTGTTCGAGCGCGACGGCGTCACCGTCGATCCAACCCGCTGCCGCCGCCGCCTTGACCATCGCGAACTCGCCGCTCACGTGGTAGGCGGCCAGGGGTACCGGGACGTCCGCCCGGATGGTGGCCAGCACGTCCAGCGACGTCAGGGCGGGCTTGACCATGATCATGTCGGCGCCCTCAGCCAGGTCCTGCTGAATTTCGGCGAGCGCCTCGCGCCCGTTGCGCGGATCCTGCTGGTAGGCGCGCCGGTCGCCGCCCCCGGCGATGGTGACGTCGACCGCGTCCCGGAAGGGGCCGTAGAGGGCGGACGCGTATTTCGACGCGTAGGCCAGGATGGCGACGCCGTCGTGCCCGCCGTCGTCGAGCGCAGCGCGGATGGCGGCCACCTGGCCGTCCATCATGCCGCTGGGCGCCACCACGTCGGCACCGGCCTCCGCCTGGGCCCCGGCGATGCGCCGGTAGAGCTCGAGCGTCGGATCGTTCAGCACCTCGCCCGTGGGGCCGAGGACCCCGCAGTGGCCGTGGTCGGTGTACTCGTCGAGGCAGAGGTCGGCCATGAGGACGAGCTCGTCTCCCACCGCGTCGCGGACGGCGCGCAGCGCGACCTGCACCACTCCCTGCGGATCCCAGGCGCCGCTGCCTTGCGCGTCCTTGCGCGCCGGCACGCCGAACAAAATGAGGCCCGGCACGCCCAGTGACACGAGGCGCTTGGCCTCGACTACCAGCGAGTCCAACGAGTGCTGCACCTGGCCGGGCATGGAGCCGATCGGGACGGGCTCCGCCGTGCCTTCCCGCACGAAGAGCGGGGCGACCAGGTCGTCCGGACCGAGACGAGCCTCGGCCACCAAGCGCCGCAAAGCCGGCGTGCGGCGCAGCCGCCGCAGCCGCCGTACCGGGAAGCCACCCGCAGCGGTTGTCGACGTCGCTCCGACCATCCGCCCAGCCTACGAGCCGTCGTCACCGCCGGCGCCCAGAACGTCGATCAGCTCGTCGACGATGCCCTGGGCCGACGCATCCCGGGCCTCGCGCACACCGTCGAGCCCGGCCGCCCGGGCCGCCGCCGCCGTCGTCGCTCCGATACATACGACGTGGGCGGGCGGGGTGAGCGGCCGGTCCGCCGCTGTCCGCAGCGCCAGGAACGCCTGCACCGCCGAAGGAGCGGTGAACGTGAGGGCATCGGCGGCCGCGACCCGGTCCAGCAATGCCGGTTCGGGGACGCGGCGCGCCACGGTACGGTACGCCTCGACGCGCCGGACGTCCCAGCCCTTCCCGGCGAGCCCCTCGCCGATGGTCCCGGGCGCGAGGTCGGCGGCGGGGAACAGCACGCGGCGCGCGCTGCTCGGCACCGCATCCGGAAACGCCTCGACGAGGCCGCGCGCGCTGTGATCGGCCGGCACCAGGTCCGGCTGGACGCCGGCGCGCCGCAACGCGTCGGCCGTGGCCGGCCCGACGGCGGCCACCAGCACGGAGCCGAGGGCGCGTGCGTCGCGCAACGCGCCCACGAAACGGTCCACCGCTGTCACCGAGGTCAACACCAACCAGGCGTTGTCGCCCACGTCCGCCGCGGCGGCCCGCAGCGCGGCGCCGCCGTCCGCGGGGTCGACCTGACGGGTCAGCGGCACCTCGAGCGCCGTGGCGCCGGCCCGCTCGAGCGCGTCCACCAGGTCCCGGGCACGCTGGCCGCCGCGCGTCACCACCACGGTGCGCCCGGCCAACGGTGCCCCGGCGTCGGCACCCGCCTCGTGCAGGTCGAGTGCGGCCACGGGTCCCACGACGATGACGGCCGGATGGCCCAGATCGACATCGGCCAGGCCGGCCAACGTCGTGCGCGCCACGCGCTGGAAGGCCGTCGTCCCCTGTGCGATCACCGCGACCGGCGTCTCGGGGGCGCGGCCTCCCTGCACCAGCGCAGCGGCGATGGCCGCCCGCGTCGCCATGCCCATGAGGATGACGAGGGTCCCGCCGACCCGGGCCAGGGCCTCCCAGTCGTGCGCGCCGGTGCCGTCCGGTTCGCCCACCCGGCCCGTCACGACGGTGACCGATGCCGCGACGCCGCGCTGGGTGACCGGAATGCCGACGACGGCGGGCACGCCGAAGGCGGACGTCACCCCGGGGACGACCTCCCAGGCGACGCCGGCCCGCGCCAGCGCCGCCGCCTCCTCACCGCCGCGGCCGAAGAGGAACGGGTCGCCACCCTTGAGACGGACCACGACGGCTGACGCCCGGCCGTGCTCGACCAGCATCCGCGCGATCTCCTCCTGCCGATCCGATCCTCCCGCCGCCGTGTCGGGATCCTTGCCGACGTCGATGACCACGGCCGAAGAGGGCGCCAGGTCGAGGACGCCCGGACCGACCAGGCGATCGTGCAGGACGACGTCGGCGCGGGCCAACAACGCGGCGCCGCGCTGGGTCAGGAGCCCGGGATCGCCCGGGCCGGCGCCCACCAGGTAGACCGTCACGGCGTGGGGTCCACCAACCCCTCGAAGCCGTCGATGGCCGCGCCGCCGCCTTCGAGCAGGGCGCGTGCCACGGCGGCGCCCGCCGCTTCAGGGTCGTCTCCGCGCCGGGTCAGACGGATCACCGTGTGCCCGTCCCCGCTGGCGAGCAGGCCGGACACCCGGAGCCCCGGGCCGGTCGCGTCGGGCTCGGCGAAGGCGCCGACCGGCAGCACGCAGCTCCCGCCCAGCGTCGCCAGGACGGCGCGCTCGGCGCGGAGGGCGCGCCGACTCGGCTCGTGGTCGAGAGCGGCGAGCAGCTCCCGCGTGCGGACGTCGTCCGCCCGGCACTGCACCGCGATGGCGCCCTGCCCCGCCTGCGGCAGCACATCGACGGGGTCGAGTATGTCGCGCACCTTGTCCAGCCAACCCAGGCGCTCCATGGCGGCCACGGCGACGACGACGGCCGAGACCTCGCCCGACTCCCCCACGGCGACGCGGCGGGCCATGTTCCCCCGCAGGTCGGTGAACACGAGATCGGGGCGTAATGCCGCCAGTTGCGCCCGTCGGCGCGCCGA
>Ga0302178_10000910_pt1 | contig 25803 bp, 20 predicted proteins | sample I_Palsa_E1_3_FD_198790 | JGI IMG/M metagenome (GOLD analysis project Ga0302178, IMG submission 198790) | Peat permafrost microbial communities from Stordalen Mire near Abisko, Sweden - I_Palsa_E1_3 | ecosystem: Environmental > Terrestrial > Soil > Palsa > Peat permafrost | place: Sweden... | reverse complement strand
CTACCCGCGCCATCGAGGCCGGCTTCGATGGCGTCGAACTACATGGTGCCCACGGCTACCTGCTCGACGCCTTTCTACGCGACGGAACCAATCATCGTACTGACGCCTATGGCGGCTCCATCGGGAACCGCTCGAGGCTGCTCCTCGATGCTACCACGGCCTGCGCAGACGCCATCGGAGCCGATCGCCTCGGCGTTCGACTATCCCCGGTCTCAACCGCCGGTGATTCACGGGACAGCCATCCGCAGGCGCTCTTCAATCATGTCGTCGAAGCGCTCAACCACTTTGGTTTGGCGTATATGCACATCGTGGAAGGCGAGACCGGTGGGGCGAGGGACAGTATCGCGTTCGATTACGCGGCCTTGCATGATCGTTTCGACGGCGTCTGGATGGTCAACAACGGCTATGACCGGAAGATGGCGATGGACGCGGTGGAAAGCGGCTGCGCCGACCTGGTGTCATTTGGACGACTGTTCATGGCGAACCCGGACCTGGTCGAGCGCCTGAAGTTGAACGCCCCGCTGAACAGCCTCATGGGTCAGGAAACGTTCTATGGTGGCGGTGCCCATGGGTATACCGATTACCCCACCCTTGAACAAACCAGTGCCGCGATAGAACTGGCATGAGAAGCCCCGGCTTGGCGCCGGCGCAAGGGATAACAACAACCGCTACCGGTCGCGGCGCTACGCCAATCTCGGAAAGCTCTGACCGGTTGAAGTAGCCTCCGAGTCATGCTCTCGCACGGGCGAAAGCCCCTCTAAGTGAGAGCGCCACGAGTCGCACAATAAAGTAGGGAAATTGCCATGTCTGACGATAAACAGTTGAAACAAGCCGTCCTTGACGAACTGCAGTGGGAGCCGAGTGTCAATGCCGCTCATATCGGCGTAACCGCAAAATCCGGCGTCGTGACGCTCATGGGTCATGTCGCGACCTTTTCGGAAAAATTTGCGGCGGAGAAGGCTACTCGCAGGGTTAACGACGTCAAGGCGGTTGCTGAGGAGATCGAGGTTCAGTTGCCATTTGGAGTAAGGTACGGCGACGAAGAAATCGCTTCCGCAGCGGCCAATCGTCTGAAATGGGATTCGTCCGTTCCAGTCGACACCATTAAAGCGAAAGTCGAAAAAGGTCGGGTCACCCTCACGGGCGAAGTCGATTGGCATTACCAGCAACAAGCCGCGGTGGATGATGTTCGCAGCATTCTAGGTGTCATCGGCGTGTCAAACGACATCACCATCAAGCCGAGACCCAACACATCGGAGATCCGGAACAACATCATGGTTGCACTGGACCGGTCGTGGTTTGACCCTGCCTCAATCAGCGTGACTGCGCAGGGTGGCAAAGTGAATCTGACCGGTAGTGTTGAGTCCTGGTACGAACGGGAGGAGGCGAGCGCCGCCGCCTGGGCCGCGCCTGGCACCACTTCTGTCAGTAACAATATTACCGTCGCCTAAAGAAGCCCGTAGCCGCCAACTTGATGGGCACAGTTGGCGGGTCAGTTGACCAGAACGGCAGGTATGCTGGATTGCGCAATGTCATATCAACATCGCGCATCCTGCCAGGCAGCATTTACATCGACGAAGTTCTCTCCGTACGCCGATATCGTCACTGTTTTGTCTCAAGACGATAGAAGAGATTCTCCGAAGCTTCGAGATAACAACTTCTCGCTTACGGCAACTCCGGTGACTGGATCGCATGTTTTGCGTAGATCGGAAGTGCTTGCCCGAGTTAGTTGAACATCAGCGCAGTCATCATAAAGTCAAGGCCAAGCACGGCAAGTGACGAATAGACTACCGTTCTGGTTGTTGCGCTCGACACCCCTTCTGGTGTTGGTTGCGCTTCGTACCCCTGATAGAGAGAAATGAAGGTGACCGCAAAGCCAAAAACAATACTCTTTACCACACCGTTTCCGACATCTCGCCAAACGTCGACGCCGCCTTGCATCTGTGACCAGAAAGCGCCGGAATCTACGCCAATCATCAGAACACCGACGATATAGCCACCTATCACGCATACGGCATTGAAAATGGCAGCGAGGAGCGGCATTGCGATTACGCCTGCCAGCATCTGCGGCGCAATAACGATCTTGATCGGGTCGACCGCTATCATCTCTATGGCCGATAGCTGTTCGCCAGCCTTCATGAGCCCGATTTCAGCGGTGATCGATGTACCGGCCCGTCCAGCAAAAAGTAACGCGGTGATTACTGGCCCCAGTTCCCGGACAAGGGCGAGTGCAACAAGCAACCCCAACGCCGCTTCAGAACCATATAGCTTGAGCGTGTAATAGCCCTGGAAGCCGAATACGAACCCGACGAACAGTCCTGAGACCGAGATGATAAGGAGCGAGTAGTTTCCGATGAAAAGAAGCTGCTTCATGACCAGTCGCGGCCGGTGCACGAGTGGCATGAGCTCGATTGTGAGTCGACCGAACATACGTGCCGCGTACCCGACGTGGCTTAGACCGATGACAGAACGGCGACCAATCCAGTTAATCATGGAGGCGAACCGCCTGAGCGCAGCGTAACTGGACTCCTTTGAAACCTGATGTTGGTCTGAAGGCAAGGTCACTCCTTATAGCGAATTCATTATCCAAGTCAGCGCCTTTAGCGCACTTTTCTGCGCGACGCTTTGCATGTTGATCGCGCCAGCAACGCCGCGGACTAATCGACGTGAGGCGACAAGGTAATAAGCAGAGACGCGGTGGACAGTCGCACTTTCCGAAATCGCATCAAGGATGCAGACTGCCACATTGAACCGATATGGTCTGGACCGAGTGAGCGATTGGCGGTCAAAGTCTTATGCATGGCCGGTACATTCACGCCCATCAATTCGCGTGCTTGGATTTCACCATCCCACGTGCTCGGTGCCACCAGGGAGCCGCCGAGGAACGGCCTCGCGCAAGGGGGCGCAGCCTGGGCAATTCTCAAGTGTACTTCGCCCTTGAAAGCGGGATTCAAGGGTGCAGTCAGCAGCGAATCGAAATGCCGCATCGCATTATCCGCCGCTCATGCAGACCTTGATCCTGCAATCTCACATTTAAAACAGGACGTCTGTACGGTGACGGTCAATTGCCACGCAGCTTGCTGGTGTGTCAAGCACACGAGTCAATCGTGATTGTGCGGGATGATCTGAGTAGTTTCCGAGACTACCGCTTTGGCTTTCGGATTAGTAGTCTTCTATATCTGCTCAGGCATCTTCGGATACTCATTATGATCACGACCAGCTTTAGTCGGGCACCTCGCGAAACGGTCTGGCGACAGCGCCAGTTTGACGGAATCGCGGACCCCCCCGGGATCCTGATCGCGGACGACCATCTCGAAACAGCCGCAGCAACAGGACTAGCGCTGGGAGCGGAAGGATTCCTCACGCGCTCGGCCGGTACGGGTATCGATACTATCCGACTAGTGCGTAGCTGGAAACCTCATGCATTACTACTTGATCTGTCGATGCCACTAGGCAGTGGATGGGATGTCGCAGACGCGTTGCGTGGCGCAGGAAACGAATGTTTGCTGGTTGCGTACACGGCGTTTTCTACCGAGAGTGATCTGCGACGGTCGGAACGCGCTGGGTTCGATGCGTATTTTGTTAAGCCATGCGATCCCAACAGGTTGATGCGAGTCCTGTTTGATTATCTCAATTGGACGGACAGATAGCAGGCTCGCGCCTGAGTGTTCCTAAGCCGTCGCTGTGCCAGGTCAATGGTGTTTGTGTCTAGGGAGTCAAGCGAAGGCCTGCACGACAAGCAGCGAACGGCCCGGCAGCACCTCCGGCATTGCCGTCCTGCATGGCCGTCTTCCGAAATGTCTGGAGAGGTGAGGGCCGCGACGCAACCGTCGCACGACTCGCAAACTGTCGGGCGCGACAGCTGATGCTCGCGCGTGACAATCACGCGAAATATAAAGGAGGGCGCCATCATGCACGATTTTCTGGCGGACAACTGTGAAGAGTCTGATCGATCGCTCTCTCTCTCGCCGAAGTCCGGACAGCTGTGGGAAATCCCGCACGCCGTCACATTTTTTTAGTTGCTGGCTTCATCACGGAGGTCAGACACGCGGCAAACCGTGAGGCGCACGCCCGCGGGTGCGTATTGACGGTTTCTGGCGTCGACCCGCGACTTGCCGTCAACGCAGACCGCGACCTTCTTCTTTTGGCGATCGGAAACCTAATGCAGAACGCCTTCAAGTTCACACATCTTCATACTGAGGTGACCTTGAACCCCTATGCCATCGCTGATCGCATCCTGATCGATGTTAAAGACAATTGTGGGGGATTTTGCCAGCCGATGCACGCAAGATGTTCCTGCCTTTCACCCAGACTAGCGAAGACAGGAGTGGGCTTGGTGTGGGCTCTCAATCGCGAGGCAAAGTGTAGAGTCGAACGACGGCATTCTCAGTGTCCGCGCTGTTCCGGGCACCGGTTGCGTGTTCACTATTAACCTGCCCCGAAACTTGATGACGGATGGGGGAGAGCGCAGTGTGGCGCGCGTGCTCGGCAGAGGAAATGAGTAGTTTCCGAGCCTACCTTTCTGAGCTCAGATCACTAGCATGGATGACAGGCATCACTCACCCGCAACTAAACGAGGTTATCCATGAGCAGCGTGACGAAAGAGGAAGTAGCGCCGAAGAGCCACGGACACAAAAACCATGAGGCGCACTGGAAGTCAAATGGAGAAGCGCACAACGGCGCGCCGAAATGGGCAAAGTACCACACTGAAATGGCCAGTGAATTTCCATCGCCGTTTCGCGGAAAGAAAGACGCTCTCGCGCGTCAGATTGAGAAGTTTGTCGAGAAGATCGACAAGCTTCGGCCAGTAGAGGGCGGGCCAGCCTTCCTGGGAAAGAGTGGAGAACTTTCCTATAGCTACCCTGACGTCAAGAACATCAAGATTAACCATAAGATGGGCGAGCTCGATGCGGTTCTCGACGATGTCGTAGACCTGTTCAACGGCGCTCCGAACTGGGGCAGCCCATTGACGATGTGCAATGTCATCCCGCAGGCCAATACCGCGGCGATCATCGCATCGATGCTCTCACAGGTATTCTCGAGCAACATTCTGGAAGGTGAGTACGCGTGGAATGTGCATCGCGCCGAACTGGAAACGGCTGGAATGATCGCCAATCTGGTCGGCTGGAATCCCGTCAACACGGGTGCCATCTATACGTACGGGGGCGGCGGATGCTGGACCTATGGCGTCAAGTACGGGCTGACACGCGTGCTACCCGATTCGCGTCAGAAGGGTGTGCGCACTGACGCCAAAGTCATCTGCTCGCAGCAGGCTCACTATGTTCAGCAGAATGCAACGGACTGGATGGGATTGGGGATGGACAACATTGTCCACGTCAGGACCGACGCCGCCACCAACCAGATGGATCTGGGTCACCTTGAAGAGATCCTGAAGGATTTGACCGCGCAGAAGATCCCGGTCGCTACTGTGGTGTGCACCATGGGGACGACCGACGCGAGCGCATTCGATCCGATTGGAAAGGTACGCGAGTTGATGGATAACTATCCCAACCCGAAGGGATATGGCAAGGCTCTTCTCTATGCCGACGCCGTGGTTGGTTGGTCGTGGATCTATTTCAAGGATTACGACTTCGAGAAGAATCCCCTTGAATTCTCCGAGCATATCTTGCCTGTTCTCAGGAAGAACGGCGAGGCAATGAAGGAGTTGAGTTTTGCCGATGCGGTGGGAATCGACTTTCACAAGGTAGGGTGGGCACCCTACGTCAGCAGTTGTTTCCTCTATAAGGATGCGACGGAGTTCGAGTCTATCCATCGGCGCGGCGCTGATGCCTATCTTCAGGCCCGGACTCCGTATAACCCCATGTACTACACGCTGGAGGTCTCACGTACGGCTTCCGGCTCGCTCGCCGGTTGGGCTACGCTCAAGTACTTCGGCATGGAGGGCATGCAGGCGATCCTTGGGGGAATTCTCGAGTCCAAGTATTACTTCTATGATCTTCTAAGTACGAAGACGGACATGGTGTGTGCCAATCCTGACGATACCGGCCTGATTACCCTGTTCCGGGTTTATCCAGAAGGTGTGGACGCGAAGGCGCAATTTGCACGAGATCTGAACGACCCCAAGCATCGCTCGGACCTGATAAAGCATAACAAGCTCACTGAAGCAGTCGGCAACAAGCTGTTCGAGTGGTTCCGTGAGGGCAAGAAGATTCACGGAAAGCATACGCCGTACATGAGTTTCAGCACGGGGTTTCGCAATGCCAACTACAACGTGGACGGCGAAGACGCGGAGGCCGTGGTATACGCACTCAAGTCGTTTCCGATGAACGTCTTCATTACCCCGGAAATCATGAAGTGGACGCTTGACTGCGTCCACGCGGCTCGCGACGAGGTTTTGAACGCCTGAAGCAATCCTTGCGGCGGCTGGACGTGAGGTCCAGTTGCCGCACCTACTGGGCAGGGGGTATAAAAGATGTCCACGTCGAACGCCCCGCGAGGCACGCCAATCGGCGAGCCGAAGAATACCGTGGCTGGCTGGTTGGCCCATGGCGGCAAACCCAAAGCCGCCAAACAGACCGCAGTGATCAGCATGATGGCGTTCGCGATTATGAACGTCACGACCATTGTCAGTCTGCGAGGAATGCCCGCGCAGGCTGAGTATGGGCTGGTATCGATTTTTTACTATGTATTTGCCGCTGTGGTGTTCCTGATTCCCGTCTCGCTCGTTGCAGCAGAACTGGCTTCGACGTTCCCGAATCAAGGTGGGGTGTTTCGTTGGGTTGGCGAAGCCTTCGGTCCGAAATGGGGGTTTGCTGCCATCTATTACCAGTGGCAAGCTATTGTCATCTGGTTCCCAACGGTTCTGATTTTTGCTGCAGCTGCGCTTGCCTATATCTGGTGGCCACAGAGCTTCGATGAGGCGTTGGCCAACAATAAGCTCTATACGATCGTCGTGCTGCTAGCCGTCTACTGGCTCGTAACCTTGTTTTCGTTTCGAGGTATCGGCGCGTCGTCGCGATTGAGTTCGATTGGCGGGCTATTCGGCACGATTATCCCGGGCACGATTCTCATCCTGCTCGGCATTGCGTATCTGGCGATGGGCAAACCCATCCATCTCGCCCTGAATGGGCCGCTCCTGCCGGATTTCAGTAATCTGCATAGTCTGGTCCTGGCGGGCGGCATATTCCTCTACTTTGCCGGCATGGAGATGCAGGCGGTGCACGTCCGTAACCTCAACAATCCGTCGAGGAACTATCCGCTGTCTGTCCTGATTGCTACGGTGCTGGTCGTCTTCATCTTCGTGCTGGGAACGCTTGCCGTAGGTCTCGTCGTCGCAAAGAAGGATATCGATCTCAACCAGAGTTTGCTGGTCGCGTACCGGGATCTGTGGTCCGCATTTGGCGCCCCGTGGTTGGGCAATGTAATGGCGGCGATGCTCGCATTTGGCGTATTGGGACAGGTCAGCGTGATTGTGGCAGGTCCTTCCACCGGTCTTCTGGCAGTCGGCAAAGCGGGCTACCTTCCGCATATCTTGCAGCGGACCAATGCGCACGGCGTTCCGGTTGTCATCCTGCTGCTGCAGGGCGGGCTGGTCACCATTCTTTGCGTGGCCTTTGCGGTGTTGCCTTCTGTTCAGTCGGCCTATCAGATCCTGAGTCAGATGGCGACGATCATCTACCTGATCATGTACGTTGTGATGTACGTCGCTGCGTTGCGTCTGCGCTATTCGCAGCCGGACAGGACGCGGCCGTTCAGAATTCCTGGCGGTAACGTCGGGATGTGGATAGTCGGCATTGTTGGGCTGGCGGGCGCCTTGATTGCCACGGCGATCAGCTTTATTCCACCGAATCAGGTGAGCACTGGTAGTCCGGTTATCTATATCGGCATATTGATTGTCGGCACGGTGGTCTTCGCTGCAATTCCCTTCGTCTTCTACGCGTTTCATAAGCCTGCATGGAAGGCGATCGACTCTGATTTCGAACCCTTCGAAGCGGATGTGAAAACTCAGGTCGCGGGCGGATCGACAGTGAAGGCGGGAACGCCCGACGTCATAGACGCATCGACGTTGCCGCCCGTTACGCACGAGTCGTGACCGCTGCATAAAGTAATCGCGCACCCTCGCATCTTGCCCCAACCATCCGCATCTCCGGGAGAATCAAGTTGAAGACTGTTGACTATGCCGGCCTCGCGGCACTTGGGCCGTTTGCACTTAAGGACCAATTGATGAGCATGGCATCCAGCCATGCTGAGCGGTTGATGTTGAATGCTGGGCGTGGCAATCCGAATTTTCTGTCGACGATTCCCCGGCATGCATTTTTTCAGCTTGGGCTGTTTGCCGTGAAAGAGTCGGAGCGATCCTATTCCTACATTCCTGGCGGGGTAGGAGGGCACCCGGACACAGAAGGGCTTGAGGTACGGTTTGACCGTTTTTTCGAGTCGAATGAGAATGTCCCCGGCGTCTCTTTGCTGCGGGCGGGGGTATCCTATGTGCGCGATCAGCTAGGTCTCTCTGCCGCTGAATTTCTGAACGAAATCACGGCCGGAATTCTTGCCTGTAGCTACCCGACACCGCCCCGGATGTCACCCATCACGGAGCGTGTTGTGGCCCGCTATCTGCGGCAGGAGATGATGGGCAGTGAAGCCCCTTCAGGAAAGCTGGACCTGTTCGCCGTTGAGGGCGGAACAGCTGCGATGACCTACGTTTTCAACTCGATGCGTGAGAACCGGCTTCTTTCACCGGGTGACAAGATCGCCATCGGCATGCCGATCTTCACGCCGTATATCGAGATCCCGGGTTTAAACGACTACCAGTTGGTTGAAGTTCATGTGGATGCCAACTCTGAGCAGGGATGGCAATACCCGGATGCGGAACTCGACAAACTGGCCGATCCGGCAGTGAAAGCGTTTTTTGTTGTGAACCCCAGCAATCCGCCGTCAGTCAGGATCAATCCCGAAGGCCTTCGCAAGATCGCGGATATCGTCAAGAACCAGCGCCCCGATCTTGTGATTCTGACCGACGATGTCTACGGCACCTTCGCCGACGACTTTGTTTCCCTGTTCGCGGTGTGCCCGCACAACACGATTCTGGTTTACTCCTTCTCGAAACACTTTGGGGCAACGGGGTGGCGATTGGGGGTCATCGCCACACACGAAGAGACCGTCCTGGATCGCCTCATCGGTCAATTGAACGAAACCGATCAAACCATGCTGGACCGCCGCTACGGAACTCTTGTCATTGAGCCGAGAAAGCTCAAATTTATCGACAGACTCGTAGCTGATAGCCGCACGGTCGCATTGAACCACACTGCTGGCCTTTCCACGCCGCAACAGGTTCAGATGGCGTTGTTCTCGTTGTTCACGCTCATAGACGAATCGGCGATTTACAAGAATTCAGTCAAAAAGCTCCTTCGGCGCCGTGAGGCAGTGCTCTTTCAAGAGCTTGAAATTGAGACCGATCAGGGTGGAAACGGTACGTATTACTATACATTGCTAGACCTCGAGTCGATTTCGACTTCGCTATATGGTCGTGAGTTTGCTCTCTGGATGCTCGCGCGGAAGGAGCCTCTGGAAATGCTGTTTCGCCTGGCGGATGAAGGCGGGGTAGTGCTACTTCCAGGCAAGGGGTTTGGCGCCCTGCATCCGTCGGCACGTGCGTCATTGGCCAACCTTGATGAGTGTGATTACATGAAGATGGGGCATATCGTTCGAAAGATCGCTGACGAGTATTACAAGGAATTCAGCGATATCCATATGTCGCCGCGCGAGACCTAACGAGGGAGCGTAAGTCATGATTCAGACGCTGTTGACCGCCCGGACGATCGTGCAAACGCTGCTGTCCTCGCGCCCGGAAGTCGCGATTTTTGCGGCGTTGGCAATTGGCTACGCTTTGGGCGCAATCAAGCTGGGGCCTTTCAAACTGGGCGGGGTCGCGGGGACGCTCATTGTTGCACTGGCGATTGGTCAACTCGGTGTACTGATTGACCCAAGTCTCCAGCGTTTCATGTTCACCTTGTTCATCTACGCGTTGGGATTCTCCGTTGCCCCCCAGTTTTTTGCCAGTGTGGACCGAACGACATGGACCTGGAGCCTGCTGGTCGTGGTCGAGGTTGTGTTAATTGTTGTCGTTGCGTTCGTCGCAACATGGATATTCAAACTCGACGTCGGAACGGCAAGCGGCCTGCTGGCAGGGTCGGCCACCGAATCGGCAATGGTGGGAACCGCGACTGAAGCAATAGGAAAACTCGGGCTGTCTGCAAGCGCGATAAAAGTACTTCAAGGCAACGTCGCGACCGCCTACGCGTTGTCCTATATTTTCAGTCTGATTACCATCGTTCTGTTTGCCAGCCAGATCGCTCCGAAGCTTCTGCGAATTGACTTGCGCAAAGAAGCGCGTAGCGCGCTGGCGCGCCTGGGCGGGGCGGACCTCAATCTCGATCCCGACCAGCGCTTCTCGTTCCCTTCGTTAGTTAGCCGGGGTTACATGGTCACGACCGCAGCGGGCAAGACCGTTACGGCTGTGGAGGTTGAACTCGGGGATGGTGCGACCATTGAGGGTATCCGTCGAAATGACACCCAGGCGGTCGTAGCCGGCGCCTACCTGCTCGACAAGGGCGATGAGGTCGCTGTTGCGGGTTTGCGCGCGTCGCTGAGTGGCGCGGTTCAACTGATCGGACCGGAGGTTGGTGACCCAAAGGAGGTCAACTTCGTCGTCGAAACGCGGGATGTTGTACTAACCCACCGGCCTATGCATGGCTCGACGGTTGCCTCAGTTGTCAAATTCCTGAGAACCGCAGCGTGTCACGGCGTATTTCTGTCTGGTATCGAGCGCTTGGAGCGAAAGCTTCCAGCGCTTCCGCGGGCAAAGGTGCGCATCGGCGATGTGCTGCAACTGTTCGGCAAACCGGCCGACGTCGCACGGGCTGCACATCTGCTGGGTGAGGCCGAGTCGCCCAGCAATGTCACCGACTTCATCTATCTCGGCGGCGGTCTCGTGGTCGGTATTCTGATCGGCATGATCACGGTGCCGGTCGCCGGGGCAGCGTTATCGCTGGGCAGCGCGGGCGCACTATTGTCAGGCTTGGGTTTTGGCTGGTTGCGTTCGCTGCGTCCAACCTTCGGCAGGTTTCCTTCGGCTGCCACGCAAATTCTGAAAGACCTTGGGTTGGCCGTATTCATCGCCTGTATCGGTCTCACGTCAGCGCCTAGCGTACTGAAGCTGTTGGAAACACGGGGTTGGGAGCTGCCTATCGCCGCCGTCTTGATCTCGCTCGTACCAACGGTAGCGGCATTGTATGCAGGCCGCTATCTGCTGCATATGGAGCCGAGCATCCTTTGCGGGGCAATCGCCGGCCAGCAGGCCAGTACCCCTGCGATCAACGCAACAGAGGCCGTCGCCGGAAATACGGTGCCGGTGATTGGTTATACCGTTACGTACGCGATTGCTAACGTTTTGCTACCGCTGTTAGGGCCCATTTTTGTAGCGGCGTTCGCGGCGACACATGCGATCACGCATTGAAGGTTTGTCTGACTTAAAAATGGGTGAGTGAGTACGGCTTGTGTCTTAATATTTGTGACTTCGCGACAAGAGCGGAACATGCTCTCCGCGCTTGTGACAGCGTAGTCAGCTCGGGGTAATTGAGGTGGTCGTTGTCGTGTGAAGGCTTCGTTTACGACTGAAACTGAATTGCTAAAAGGCGACTGGTTCATTTTCCCTCGACGTGCGTGAACGTAATGCATCGACAGCCTGAAGATGAGTAGTTTCCGAACCTGCCCAGTCAAACAGGCGACGCCTATCATCAAGGATGATAGCGTTCCAATTGGACGTCCGCCGAACAAACAGTGTGAGACGGATCCGGGTGAAACGCTCGCGGTTGCCTCAACAGACCTCCCAGGAGATTCACTGTGCAAGTAGGAATGATTGGACTTGGCCGCATGGGAAGCAATATGGTTCGCCGCCTTCGGCAGAAAGATCAGGAATGTGTCGTGTACGGCTCTCACGAGGACGTAGTGAAAGAACTTCAGACACTCGGCGCTGTTGGTGCGGACTCCTTGGAGAACTTTGTTTCCCTCTTGACCAAACCGCGCGCAATCTGGCTGATGGTACCCGCTGCGGTGGTCGATCAGGAGCTGGCTAAACTAGCACCGCTGCTCGATTCAGGCGACATCGTGATCGATGGAGGGAATTCGTACTATCGCGATGATATTCGGCGCAGCGTGGAGCTGAAATCCCGTGAGATTCATCACGTCGATGTAGGAACGAGCGGCGGCGTCTTTGGCCTCAACCGCGGCTACTGCCTCATGATTGGCGGAGAAAAAGACGTCGTGCAGCGTCTCGCACCCTCAAACGAGCGGAGCCGGATTTTTGAACTGGCCTCTAAGAGAAGAACGCCGTTTTTTCTCAGATGACCGTACTATTCAAGATGAAGCTCCGATGGAACTCGTGTTTCGCCGATGAGCGTGCTGGGCAACGAACGGGTTCTCCGCCAACTTTACGATGAATCGATCAACGTTGATTGCCTGCCCTCGGTCTGAGTAGTTTCCGACCCTATCGTTACTGTCTGTGCGCCAGTAGTCTGCCTATAGAGTGAAGTCCGTCTCGCGGACGACGATTGAATGCGTGCGGGGAGAACTCGCTACCGCGACCCCCGTCCGCAAAGGTTCTCAACCATGCATATAAGCGAGTCTCCAACGCCTAACGCAGAGGTGACACAGAGGCTCTCCGCAGTCATTGTCGACGTTGATGGACTGCTGGTGGCTTGGCCTCACGAGCGCGCATGGCGCGAAGCCCTTGACGACTCTGGCGAGAAGGCGCGTTTTAAAACTAGGATGTACCAATCGCCGGTGGCGGGTCCGCCGCGCTTGAGCGGCGCATTGGCCGCCCTGTGGGCATTGGGCGTGCCCAATTCCGAACAGATGGCGCCCGTCTATGCGGAGGCAAAGCAGCGGCGCCCCGAGCAAGTGATTGAAGCGGGCGCGATGATCGCCTTCCCTGATGCGATCCGGTTGGTCGTAGCGGGAAGGACGCTCGGATGGCCTGTTGCGGCGGCGTCCTCATTGAAGAATGCCAACGCCATGATGCGGCAGATTCGCCTCGATGTGGAGCACTCTTTATTTGATGCGTTCGGGGCTAACGTCTGCGGTCGCGATTTGCCGCAGGGCAAGCCGAACCCCGAAATTTTTCTGCTCGCAGCAAAAGAGCTGTTGGAAACGCCGAGCAGCTGTTTCGTGGTGGAAGACGCGCCAACTGCTATCGAAGCTGCCCGCGCTAGGGGTATGGCGGCGCTTGGCGTGGCACCCCTTGCTGACGCTGGTCTTCTATCCGCTGCCGGTGCCACGCGTATCGTGACCGCTCGCGATGAAGTCGTTATCGATCAATCGTCTAAGGGCCGGCTCCGCCGGAAAGCGCCGTGACAACCCCGCAGAGTATGGACCAGACACTGACGCCAACCAGCAATCGAGACTGGATCATGGAGGAGGGCGGCTACGATCCACTGCGCGAAGCGAGCCGGGGAGCGCGTTTTGCCATCAGCAACGGCTTTCTGGGCGTGCGAGGTGCGCGGGCAATTCATCGCGGCGGTCGCTGGGTAGACACGTCGCGTACGCTGGTTGCGGGGTTGTTTGATACGCCGGATGATGAACAGGCCATACCCGGGCTTGTCGCTACCCCTGACTGGCTTCAAGTGCATATATTACTGGATGGCGAGCCGCTCGTGCACCGACCCGGCGACGGGGATTCGCAGCGACGAATTCTCGACATGAGGCGGGGTACGCTAATTACCGAGGACCGTCTCTCGAACTCGGCAGGCGTAGGCGTGCGGCTGCGCAGTGCGCACATCGTCTCGCTCGGCCAACGCTCTATCGGCCAGCAACTCCTCGAGTTGGAGATCGAGCAGGCAGGGATCGAGGTCACACTCAACGCATCTTTCGAAAGCCTGAATATCGGGCTCAAGTCTGAACGGGTCGAACCCGGGTTGGGCATATGGCACGCGATCTCTACCGGCAAGCATCTTGCGATTGCTGCGGGGTTGACGCTGCAGTTCGACGGGCGGGATGTTGCCGCTACCTGTTCTGCACCGTTCGCATGGTCTTGGACCTGGAAATCCCAACGAGGACAGATCGGGTCGCTGCAGCGTCTGGTCGCCATCACGCGGGGCGATATTGAAAGCGTCGACTCGAGCCAGGAGGCGCAAGCCGCGCTTGATGTTGCACTTAAGCTGGGTTGGTCTGGTGTCATGGCGGCTCATGAGGACGCATGGGCGGCCCGTTGGGACGCCAGCGATGTCGAGATAGAGGGAGATTCCGCCGCGCAGCAGGCGGTGCGGTTCGCGCTTTACCACCTGAACGGAGCGGCAAACCCCGCCGACGATCGTGTCTCGATTGCCGCACGCGCGTTGACCGGCGACGACTATCGGGGGCACGTGTTCTGGGACACGGAGATTTATCTGCTTCCGTTCTACATTCTGACCTGGCCGGAAGCGGCCCGGGCGCTGCTCATGTACCGCTTTCGCACGCGTGACGGCGCGCGGTCAAAGGCCGCCGGAATGGGTTGGAAAGGAGCGCTTTACGCATGGGAATCGGCTGACACGGGCGCCGAGGTATCCCCATCGAAGGTTATCGGCCCGGATCGTAAAGTTGTCGACGTGCGGTGTGGCAAGGAGGAGCAGCACATCAGCGCGGATGTCGCCTACGCGGTCTGGCAGTACTGGCTGGCGACTGGCGACGAGATTTTTCTTCGCGAGGCCGGCGCAGAGATCCTCTTTGAGACGGCGCGTTTCTGGTCAAGCCGCGCAAAGGCAGACGCAGACGGTCACTGGCATATCCGGTGTGTGATCGGTCCCGACGAATATCATGAGTCGATTGACGACAACGCATTTACCAATGTCATGGCACGCTGGAACATTCGACGCGCGCTAGACACCAGCGCGTTTTTGCGCGAGCGTTGGCCCCAAAGTTGGGAAAGTCTCTCGGGCCGCCTCGGGTTGGACGAGGGCGAGCTCAAGCAATGGCGCATGATTGCCGACATGCTGGTGACGGGCTTTGATCCATCGACTGGACTTTTCGAACAATTTTCAGGTTTTTTTGCGCTCGAAGACATCGATCTCGGCAACTACGTGGGGCGTTCAGTACCGATGGATGTGGTGCTCGGCCGCGAGCGCACCCAAAAGTCGCAAGTGATCAAGCAGGCAGACGTCGTGGCACTGCTGGCGCTTCTTCCGGACGAGTTCAACGGCGACTCGGACGCGAAGAACTTCGACTACTATGCCAAACGCTGTGGTCACGGGAGTTCGTTGAGCCGTGCCATGCATGGAATCGTCGCCGCCAGGCTTGGACAAAGCGAGGTCGCAATGGATTTTTTCAATGGGACGGCGGCAATCGACCTTGACGATAGCGAGGCTGCCATCGATGGTGGCGTGCACATAGCGGGTTTGGGTGGGATATGGCTCATGGCCATATATGGTTTTGCCGGTCTATCGTTTAACGCCGATCACCTCAGTCTGGACCCCAGACTTCCGCCAGGTTGGAAAAGGCTTGTGTTCAGGGTGCAGTGGCGCGGCCGACGTCTCCACCTCGGGATTACGCAGGCTACGGCAAGTCTTGAGGCTACTCTGGAAGAGGGGCAGCCAATGAAACTTATCGTTGGCGATAGGGAATTTCAGCTCAACTCTTCGGAAACCCTCCGGATCTCAATTGACCCGAAAGGTCGCGAGGCACCGCGTCAGAATCCGCCAGCCGATGTGCCTGAGACGGTCGCCCGTTAACATTCGCGATTCTTTGGGCTTCACTTGGATAACTGGGCGCTCCAATATTTATCTATTTTCTGACTCTGCTGCTGGAAATTCCCGTGCGCCGCGAATCCGTTTTTCTTGACCTCGGGGGCCCCGTCCATTTTTCCTTTAGTCGTATCGAGCACCAGCATGGTGACCCCCGTGGTTGCCTTGAAATCAGCCCACGGCACGGGAACATTTTTTTCGTCAATTCCGAACATGCCGCCTCGACCTACTACAAGATACGCAATCTTGTCTGTCTGCGGACTCAGAATAATGTCGTTGATGCTTCCAAGATCCTCACTTTGCAGGTTGACCACGCTGGTGCCAATCAATTCAGCGGAGCGGAAAGAAGTGCCAACACCTGCGACGGGTTGGGCACTTGCAATCTGGCGAATCCTCCAATCCGGCGTGCCACCTGCCGAACTATCCCCGTGGCCCATATCCGCCGAGTAACCTTTGTAGATCGCGCGGCTCGCCGTCAGTAACGACTCGCAATCCTGTTGCTCGCCACGTCGCGCGAGTATGTTGGCCGATGTCATCAGCGTTCGTACTTCGTAAGCGGGGCGAACTGACCGGTAGGAACCGTCGGCCGGAAGACCGTTTGGAGTGCTGACGGGGCTTGGTGGCAACGTGTCCGGTTCGCCTGTGCCGTAGCCGTACATCGGTGACCCATCGCCATAACCGAAGCCGTAACCGCCCCCGCGTAGCCAATAACCGTTCTTTATCATCTGGCTGTCGAAAGCGCGCAGATCGTTCAAACATTTTTGCGCCGGCTTCATGTCCGGCCTCGAGGTGCTTGCGCTTTTCTGGATTGGTGCGGCGCTGGCATCTGACAGCTGTGCGGCGAGTAGCGAACCAGAGAAGACCACGCACGCGCAAGCTGTCACTGACATAGCCAGTGTCCGGCGGCGAGCGAGTGCCGATTCTTTTATGCTGTTCATGGTGCAACCTCCTTGCTTCGGTTAGAAAAGTATAGTAAGGAGCGCCTCCATGAATCGCGTCAACCGAACCAAGGCGGAGACACACCCGACCGGCGGTATGTCGTCTTTCGGATCGCAGGCGGCGGTCTGTCGAAACGTTCGCTTTTTATAGAGTCGAGGCAAACCAACGGGACGAGGATACTGTCTCACGTAAGGCGCGTTTGCTCTGTACGTTAGTGTGCAGTGACCTCCGGCAGCCCGGTACACCGCCACTCATTGCATGAAGGTGGCGTCGCTGACTAATGCTATGAAGTCACGTCAGATTGGATGCCCTGCCAGTGATTCTGGCGCCTGTGCGAAAGTGCCTGTCATGAATCGAGTACAGCATCACAGCGATTTCTCCGCCAGGTCCGTCTACGCTGTCTTCTCCCGAAGGAAATTCGTTCCGATAGGTTTTTTCTTCATCACGGACTGTCCGGTACTGGACAGAACTCGCCGTTGGAAAAGCGGATTATCCCATTGTGGATGTTTCCGCCACCATGGTTTGATCTATCAGTCAGCCAGCCATTTGCACGAGAGCGGAAAGTCCGCGCGCAGGGGAGCCGATTGAAGTTTCTAATGTGTTGTGCCCCGGTGACCAGGGACCCCCTTCACATCGTTGCCCAGCGCTTGCTGGATACTAAGGAGATACAAATGTCACATTATTACTGGAACGACTGGTATTTCGGCTGGGGTTGGTTTTTGTGGTTCGCCGTGTTCATGCTGATCTTTTCAAGCTTCGGGAATTGGGGCTATACCTATCGCGCTCACAGAAACTATGGGCTACAGCCACGTAAGCAGGCCCTCGATATTCTCAATGAGAGGTACGCCCGCGGAGACATACAGCTGGCCGAATACAACGCAATGAAGTCCGAGATGGCCAAGATATAAGGCAGCAGAAACCGTGAGCTTGCCGTGACCAACACATCCGCTGCAACGCTTTGTGGTTCTGGCTGAAAGTTTCAAGGGCGGAGATCGATCCCCGCTCGCTACCAACACCGGAAGCCGCAATCATGAAAGCACAGACGTTGACGCCTGAACAGATCAGAGGTTTGGATTGTTACTGGCGCGCTGCCAATTATCTGTCTGTCGGTCAGATCTATCTTTATGACAATCCATTGCTTCGCGAACCGCTCAAGCTGTCGCACATCAAGCCGCTGGTGGTTGGCCATTGGGGAACCGTTCCGGGCCAGAACTTTATCTATGTGCATCTGAACCGCATCATCAAGAAGTACGATCTGAACATGTTCTACATCGCGGGGCCTGGGCACGGGGGTGCGGCACTCGTCGGCAATGTCTACCTTGAAGGAACGTGGAGTGAAGTTTATCCGGAGGTCACCCAGGACGAGGCTGGGCTCAAGAAGCTGTTCACACAATTTTCATGGCCCGGCGGCATTTCCAGTCATGTCGCGCCGACGACCCCCGGATCGATTCACGAAGGTGGCGAACTGGGCTATTCGTTAAGCCACGCATTCGGAGCCGTGTTCGACAATCCCGGGCTGATTGTCGCTTGTATAGTCGGCGACGGCGAGGCGGAGACGGGACCGCTGGCGACGGCGTGGCAATCCAACAAACTGCTCGATCCGGTCACCGACGGTGTGGTTCTGCCTATCTTGCACCTCAATGGCTACAAGATAAGCAATCCGACTTTGCTAGCTCGCATTGCAAGTGAGGAATTGGACCAGTTCTTTCGTGGCTGTGGATGGACGCCTTACTTCGTTGAGGGTGACGAGCCGGAGAGGATGCACGAGGTCATGGCCACGACCCTGGAAAAGGTCGTCAGTGACATTGAGGCAATCCAGAGGCATGCGCGGGAAACGAACGACGTCGCACGTCCGAGCTGGCCGATGATCGTTCTCAGGTCCCCGAAGGGGTGGACCGGACCCAAGGTCGTTGACGGATTGCAGATCGAAGGCACTTTCCGGTCGCACCAGGTTCCGCTACTGGTGGATTCGGAGCATCCTGGTCATGTCGAGTTGCTCGAAAACTGGATGAAAAGCTATAAGCCCGAGGAACTGTTTGACGAAGGTGGCCGACTCATACCAGAAGTGGCTGAACTTGCGCCGAAAGGGGACCGGCGAATGGGTTCAAACCCGCATGCCAACGGTGGCCTGCTATTGCGTGACTTAAGAATGCCGGATTTCCGTGTTCATGCCGTAGACATTCCTGCCCCGGGTGCCCTCAACGCGCAAGATACGCTGGTGCTCGGAAAATTTCTGCGTGACGTGGTTAGTCTGAATGAGGATCAACGCATTTTCCGTGTGCTGGGGCCGGATGAAACACTGTCGAATCTGCTTGGCTCTGTCTTTGAGGTCACCAAACGACAGTGGGACGCGCGTAAGCTGGGTAATGACGAATTTCTTGCGCGTTCCGGTGGCGTGCTGGATTCGATGCTCAGCGAGCATCAGTGCGAAGGATGGCTGGAAGGCTATCTGCTAACCGGAAGACATGGACTATTCAACAGCTATGAAGCGTTCATCCGGATTATCGACTCGATGTTCAGCCAGCACGCTAAATGGTTGAAGGTCACCCGGGAACTGCCATGGCGTCGCCCGATCGCCTCGCTAAACTATCTACTCGCCTCGCATGTCTGGCAGCAGGACCATAATGGTTTCACGCACCAGGACCCAGGGTTTATCGATCATGTAATCAACAAAAAGGCTGACATCGTTCGCGTTTACCTGCCGCCCGATGCGAACTGTCTGTTGTCTGTGGTTGATCACTGTCTGCGCAGCCGAAACTATGTCAATGTGGTGGTGGCCGGCAAACATGCGTTGCCTCAATGGCTCACGATGGAGGCGGCCGTCGTGCATTGCACGGAAGGCGTGGGCATCTGGCAATGGGCGAGCAACGATCAGGACGTCGAGCCAGATGTTGTAATGGCCTGCTGCGGCGACACACCTACGCTGGAAATTCTCGCCGCCGTTTCCATACTTCGTGAGCATCTGCCCGAGCTCAAGATTCGCGTTGTCAACGTGGTCGATCTGATGAAGCTTCAGTCTTGTACCGAGCACCCGCACGGTTTGAGCGATCAGGACTACGACTCGTTGTTTACGAAAGACAGGCACATTATCTTTGGCTTTCATGGGTACCCATGGTTGGTGCACCGGCTGACATATCGCAGGACCAACCGCAACCTGCACGTCCGCGGATACAAGGAGGAGGGCACCATCACGACGGCCTTCGACATGCGGGTGCAGAATGACCTGGACCGATTTCATCTGGTGCAAGATGTGATCGATCGCGTGCCTGGTCTGGGGTCGAAAGGTGCGTACCTGAAACAGCAGATGCAAGACAAGCTTATCGAGCATAAGCATTACATCGATAGACACGGACAGGACATGCCGGAGATATGCAACTGGAAATGGCAAAGGTGAAATGGTGATCTTCCTCTGTTCGATCGGGATCATGTCCCCGGATTAACTTTCGGTATTCAGAGGATATTTTCACCGTCCCCGAATGGTTCTTCGTCCTCCTATAAGGAGCACCGAAAATGTTGAGAAGTATTGAGAGTATCTATGGAAGTACGGTTGCTGCGCTTGATGGCGATATCGGAACAGTCGAGCAGGCATATTTCGACGACGAGGCTTGGGGCGTACGTTATCTCGTGCTCGGGACGGGAAGCTGGATCAATGAACGAAAGGTACTGATTTCGCCGTATTCGATCAAGCACTGGGAACCAGGTTCGGGCGTCGTGCACGTTGATCTCACCCGTCAGCAGATCAAGGACAGTCCGGATATCGACACGAACATGCCTGTGTCACGGCAGCACGAAAGTCAATATCTGAACTACTACGGGTATCCGAGATATTGGGCGGGGGCATATCTGTGGGGGTCGGGCGGGCGTCCGGACTTCGGCGTCAGAGACTCTGAAACTGCCGTTGCATCGGAAGCACGCGCGCGACTCGATTGGGAAGCCTATGACCCGCCCGCCGACGTTCATCTACGCAGCACGAAAGCAGTGACGGGATATCACATTGAGGCTGTCGACGGCAACATCGGTCACGTTTCCGGCTTCATCTTCGACGACGAAGTGTGGGCTATCCGCTACCTGACTGTCGACACCCGGAATTGGTGGCCTGGTGGCAAGGAAGTGCTGTTGGCGACGAAATGGATTGAACTCGTCGATTGGATTGGATCCGCCGTTTCTACCACACTCACCCGTGCAGAAATCAAAAACAGCCCTCCACGAGACGAATCCATTCCGCCGGACCGCAACCATGAAGTGATGCTTCATCAACACTATGGCAAGGATGCGTATTGGTCGGAGGACAACACCGGTATGCAGATCTCGCAGAAGTTTGGATCGCGCGAGTTCACGGCGATACTTAAGCTGGATGCCAGCGTTATTCTGAAAGAGGGAAGCAGGGAGGTGGCCCGCTTTACCCTCAATTCGGCCGTTCCGATGTTTGCAGAAAATCACGATGGGCCGGCGATGCTCGATGCCACAATCGCGCAATTGCTGTGTTCTCTTATATTGGGATATGCCCGGATAACTTGACAGTTTCTGACGGCGGAATAGGCGGGTCGGAATGCCGCAAGTCCGGGTGGTTGACGACAAATACCGCCGCGCGTCGTTATGCCAGAGGCATCACTTCGCCGCCGGCGAGTCGGCTCAAGTCGACGGAACCCGGCACACAACCTTCGGCGCGCGCCATTTCCGACGGCACGAGACTCGGCAAATGGGACGAGCGTCGTCAATATCGGGCGTCGGTCGTCTGGTGTCGAGAGGCATATGCGGCGGCCGCTGCTTGAGACTTCCGCGAGCTTCGGATCCAGTCTGTCCGCGATGCGCTCAGGTCTGAGTAGTTTCCGATTCTAGCGACCTGATCCCACAGCAACTATGATCGAATCATCGGCTGTGCGCTGGTACTCTAGCCCGTCAGGCGATCAATGCGGCAACAAGGAGACGGAACAAATGAAACGCTTGATTCTGTTAAGTTCCGTGTCTGCGTCCGTCTGCCTCGGGCTGGCAGGCCAGGTGCTCGCCGCTCAGCCTCTGACGCTCGACCCGACAAGCGCCGCGTCCCCCGGTGGGACGGATGTTGCATTCGCAAAGCCTGCGGGGCAATGCCTGCGCGATCTAAGCGCCTTCAACAATCAGATGGGGAAAGACGGCTACAGGGTGGGCGGGTCTCAATACGCCTATGGCTATCCGGCCGGTGGTTTGGGGTACGGGTGGTACGGGCACACGGGGGGCGATAGTCCGGAGTCGGCTGCGACCTCCTACCGGAACGCCCGCCCGGGATACAACGTCCGGGTTCTGATGGCCTCTGCCACGATACTTGCCCGACATGGTCAGGAGCAGTCATGTGAAGAACTCCTTGGCACGACCCGCGAGTTATACAAAAACTATGTGATTGATCAGCACAGTGGGAGAGCGCCACTGGCAGACCCACCGGAATGGCAACAGCGGCAGTTCGCCGCCGCGAAGCCGGTCGCAGGCCAGAATATCTCATTCCGCTCTGATGAGTTGCTCGGAACGGAGGTGCGCAATCTGCGGAACGAACCCCTTGGCAGCGTTGATGATCTTGTGATGAGCCCTCAGACGGGCAAGATCGCGTATTTGGTAATCGGCCGTGGTGGTGTGTTTGGAATCGGCGAAAAATATATTACGGTTCCGTGGGAGGACTTCAAGGCGACGCCGAACGTGAGTGTGCTCGTACTCGACATCACCAGCAGCGCCATGGATGCCGCACCTCAGGTAAAAAATGACCAGTTCAAGACTGCTGGACATTTCGATCAGGAGAGTCAAAAGGTGGACGCTTACTGGAACTCAACCCTGTCGAAAACGGGGCGATAGCTGACGAAACGGCCACTGCGGTTGTGCGCCAATTCAACGTAAAGGTGCCTTTATTTCCTTGAGACTTTCCAATGTGATGGAGGAACTGATTCGAATATCACGGCGTTGGCGTCGCCAGTTGTGCTAATCACATTGTTTTTGCGGAAGGCGCGAAGCCTCCGCTAGACAAATGGGGTCCAGCTTCCTGACAGCAAGTCGCATGACGCACACGAGGTTGGTGAAACAACTCATTAAACTGCTTTGCCGCCATCGCGGCTTTTGCCATTCTGGATGGTCTACGAGGGCATGCAGAGGGAGTGACACTGATGCGAAAACGCAGCCTGGACAGCGCACTTACAATTGGGATGATCGCTGCGGCTTCGATACTAGGCGGCTCCGCTTACGCGCAATCTGATTTGAAAGACGTCGCATCAGAGGCAACGGCGGCGGCAGGCACGGCACAAGATGCTGGAGTCCCTGCGCCAAGGGTACAGGGTGGGTCTGCGATCGGAATGGTCTATTCGGATTTCCTGTCTCACATAGACCGGGCCGAGGTGACCGACGTGACGGTCGCGGGTCACGTCGCCTACGGAGCACTCAAGGATGGCACCAGATTTCGTGTAATCGTTCCTGACGACGCCGGCATGATTGCGAGTCTCGTCAGTCACCATGTGCGCGTAACCATAGCGGCCGATGACGACGGGTGGATGTCGAACGGACTTCTAACGACCTTGCTATCGATGGCCCTGGTTATTGGAGTCACGATTCTGTTGATGCGCCGAGGGGCGATGCGCGGTGGCGGTGTTGCCACCTTCGGTCGTTCCCGGGCGCGTTTGTTGACGCAGACGTCGCGCCGTATCACGTTCGCCGAAGTTGCCGGGATCGAAGAGGCGGAGGAGGAACTGATGGAAATCGTGCAGTACCTCAAGAACCCTGCGAAATACCAGCGACTTGGCGGCAGGGTACCTAGGGGCGTGCTGCTGGTCGGGCCACCGGGCACCGGCAAGACGCTGTTGGCGCGTGCCGTGGCTGGTGAGGCGGGCGTGCCGTTCTTTACCGTTTCAGGATCGGATTTCGTCGAGATGTACGTCGGTGTAGGCGCGGCGCGGGTACGCGATATGTTCAGCGAGGGCAAGAAGAACGCACCCTGCATCATTTTCATCGACGAGATTGATGCCGTCGGCCGCCACCGGGGCGTGGGCACGGGCAACGACGAGCGCGAGCAGACCGTGAACCAGCTTCTGGTCGAGATGGACGGGTTCGAAGCCAACGAAGACGTCATCGTGATCGCTGCGACCAATCGGCCGGACGTGCTGGACCCGGCGCTGCTCCGGCCCGGTCGGTTCGATCGTCAGGTGACGGTTTCATACCCGGACGTGCTGGGGCGCGAGAAAATTCTCGAGGTACACATGCGCAAGGTACCCCTCGGGCCCGATGTCACTGCCATGACCCTCGCGCGAGGCACGCCTGGATTCTCGGGTGCTGATCTCGCCCATCTTGTCAACGAAGCTGCGCTGCTGGCGGCTCGCTGCGATCACCCGCACGTAACGGGAACCGATTTCGAGCACGCGAGGGATAGGGTTCTGATGGGCGCGGAGCGGCGCTCGCTGACACTCACCAAAGTAGAACGGGAAATGACTGCGTATCACGAAGCGGGGCACGCACTGGTCGCGTTCCACTCGCCGGGCCATGATCCGCTCCATAAGGTCAGTATCGTGCCACGGGGGCGTGCGCTAGGCGTCACCATGTCGTTGCCGGAGCGGGACCGGCACTCCTTCTCCAGGAGGGAGCTTGAGTCGAAGGTCGCGATGATGTTCGGTGGGCGAGTCGCGGAAGAACTGATTTACGGGGCAGATGAGGTCACTACCGGCGCGAGTGATGATATCCGCCAGGCAACGCTCCTGGCGCGGCGCATGGTGACCGAGTTTGGTTTCAGCGAAACACTTGGGCCAGTGTATTGCGAGAGCAGGCAGGAGAGCCTTCCCGGTGCTGCTTGCGACGTGTCTCCGGCGACCACCCTGGCCATCGACATGGAGGTTCGGCGTGTCACCGAAGCAGGTCAGGCACGGGCGCGGCTGATCCTGACCGACCACATCGATCAGCTCAGGCTGTTCGCCCATGCCTTGCTTGAACGGGAGTCGCTCTCTGGTGAGGAGATCGGGGTGCTGCTGACGGCCAACTTACCGGAGCATCGAGAGATTGGCGTTGAAATATTCTCGAGCTCGCTGGAACAAGGCTGACACAGCATGCGACGGATACGCCGGGGCGTAACCTTTGCCCGAAAGGCAATACCTCCAGGCCGTCGCAGTTGTATCCGATTCTCATCCCACGCGAAGTGGGTCATGGTCCGACCGTTAAGTCCACTCGTACAGCGCGATCGGGGTCACACGTTCCTGTCTTACAGGGACGGATGTGAGAGCCCTTGATGTGTGTGCTCGTACAAGGTCTGGCAGCGCTCACACCGTGTTGCGGTCGGACATGCAATCAGTCGCTCGAAGGCAATATCCGCGCAACATCCGACACAGACACCGTAGGTGTTCGCGCCGAGGCGGCCCCGTGCTTTCGCGACGCTCTCCAGTTCACGGGCTGAATGTTCCGCCAGAGCGAGCTCTCTATCAATGACCTGCTCGGCGTAGGCTCGGTCAGCATCACCGCTGTCCGGAATCGCGGGTTCGTCACGCGGCTCGCCGTTGCGTTGGCCTACTGCGCGATCCAGCGTAGAACGCGCCGCTGCTTCCTGCTGGTCCAGCAATGCGTCCAGCCGAGCTTTTTGTGTCTTTATAAGTGGCTTCATCAAATCACCCCAATGAAATCTGTTTAGACCGATGCGATAACGTTTGTGACGACCTTTCCGGGCAAAAGACTCACGCTAGAGATTAACTCTGCGTTTTGGCCTGCGCATGGGGCCTCGTCAGGTGGCACGTCAGGGTTTATAGACCTGCGTTAGATGACCAGTGAAAAGCATCCACAGCGCGAGGACCCCCAATGCCACGATTCCTGCAGCCACGATCAACTCGATCCTGTTAAACGGAAACTCGTGCGGCGCGTGTTCCTTGCGGGCCCAGATGAACACCAGGTTGCCCAGCGCGAAGAACACCGCACCGACAAGCATGTACTGCAAACCGGCGGCATACACTAGCCACAGGCCGTAGATTGTGCCGAGTACACTGGAGGCCAGCGCCATCGGCTTACCGATCTTCGCCGTCGAAGGGTACTGTCCCGTTGCCATCAACTTCCACAGATATCCAGTTGATCCGATGTACGCGGGCAGAATCATGACGCCGGTGATCGAGAGCATGACGTTCCAGGCGTTGTTCGAGAAGTAGACGAGGAG